>Ga0207830_100031_pt1 | contig 186934 bp, 162 predicted proteins | sample TtanPargueraPR_6_FD_187740 | JGI IMG/M metagenome (GOLD analysis project Ga0207830, IMG submission 187740) | Aerobic enrichment media microbial communities from Bioluminiscent Bay, La Parguera, Puerto Rico - Tt and E2 (3) (SPAdes) | ecosystem: Environmental > Aquatic > Marine > Unclassified ...
AATTTGCTTGGCGACCATAGCGTTTTGGACCCACCTGATTTCCATGCCGAACTCAGAAGTGAAACGAAATAGCGCCGATGGTAGTGTGGGGCTTCCCCATGTGAGAGTAGGACATCGCCAGGCTTTAAATTATGGACACTTGCTGATTACAAGCGAGTAATACCACTGCGGAGTGGTAGTTCAGTTGGTTAGAATACCGGCCTGTCACGCCGGGGGTCGCGGGTTCGAGTCCCGTCCACTCCGCCACTTATTTGAGAGTCGTCTCATTAAACACGAACTGCAGGGGTGTAGCTCCAATTGGCAGAGCAGCGGATTCCAAATCCGCGTGTTGGGAGTTCGAATCTCTCCACCCCTGCCATATATCAAGGCTCTGACTTAGGTCAGAGCCTTTTTCGTTTCTAACGAATAGTTCGAATAGTTGTCGATATCTGATACACATTGATCTTAAGAACATATTACATCGGTGACTTAAGCCATTCTATTTTCCCTTGCAATAGATTGCGTCACTAAGCTTCGGTGTATCGTTTTACCCCTTCTTACCTCTGTTCATACTCCCATTATTCTTCGTTAGTGAGCTAGTTGATTTACTACTTGATCTATATGACGTGTATAGAAAAGGTTAGTGGTTACATTGGCTTGGATGATTACTGACTTGGTTCCTGTTATTATCATGAGTTAATGCTAATAATTAGGAAGTAAGTTTATGCCACATTTTCGATTCCGTGCTGTAGAGCCGCAAGCTGTTCAGGCACTATCAAAGCCTCTGACGGATGAACTTCAGCCTCTGATGGACTGTCCGCGTGAGGATTTTACTTTTGAGTATATCTACACTACGTTTTTCAATGAGGGCGAGGTGAGTGCTGCATATCCTTTTGTCGAAGTGCTTTGGTTTGATCGGGGCCAGGAAGTACAAGATAAAGTTGCTAAGCTTATTACACAGCAAGTTCGTGGTATTGCTGGTGCGGATATTGATGTTGCAGTTATCTTTTCAGCTTTATCCCCTAAAGCTTATTACGATAATGGCGAACACTACTAAAGGCTAAAATCTATGAAGCTGAGTTTCATTGTATCTTTGGGTTTATGTTTCTCAGCTTCTGTATACTCTACTCCTTGGGAGTCTGTTGCTAATCCTACCCAAAACTCTTCTTCCTCTATTGGTAGCTATGCTAACGGTTGTTTGGATGGTGCATTACCTTTGCCTCTTGATGGCGTTGGTTATCAAGTTTTACGTAGTAAAACGAAACGCTACTATGGGCACCCTAAAACGATAGAGTTTATTGAAAACCTAGCGCTTAAAGCTCATCAAAATCTCAACACAACGCTGCTTATAGGTGACCTGTCTTTACCAAGAGGAGGAAGGTTTTCTTCTGGCCATTCTAGTCACCAAACTGGGTTAGATATTGATATCTGGTTAAGACTCGCTGACCAACCGCTTTCTTATAACGAATTACAACTCCCCAAGCCAATGAGTGTGGTGGATTTAAAAGGTTATTCCATACTTAACCATCGCTGGGAGGACAGGCACTTTAAGCTGATTCGATATGCTGCACAGAGTGAGGATGTTGCACGAATTTTTGTACATCCTGTCATTAAGGAGCAGCTTTGCTCGCAAGAAGAAGGCAAAGAACGTTCTTGGTTACGTAAAGTTCGCCCTTGGTGGGGGCATCATTACCACTTCCACGTCAGGTTATCTTGTCCTGAGTCGAGTGGCTACTGTGTTGAACAAGCTCTGCCTCCCGCTGGTGATGGTTGTGGGGTAGAGCTTGCTAGTTGGGGACCGAAAGTTAAGCCTATCGATAAGCCTCCGTCTGCGAAAGTTATTACTAAGCCCAAGCGAAAAAAAGCGATTCCACCGCAATGCCAATCACTTATCTCTACTAACTAGAGTGACTCTACAGGTTTATATTCCCTTACGTATCTCTTTTATGAAACTGGAGAAACATCATACTTTTGTCTACAGTGAATAATACTAATACAAAAACTAACCTAATTAGTTTTGGTGACATAATATAGAAATCTAAATTAAACAAAGAGTTGTAGTATAGATAAGTCGTAACTTCTCTGTTTAGAAAGATCTTTCGTCACGATACTTTGGTTTCTTAGCAATATGTCTGTCAGTTGGCTAGCGAAGCAATAACAAGGCAGACAAGTGTGTGAGGCGGGAATGGATACTTCTCCTGCTAGAAGAGTAAATCAAGGATAAAACCATGACTATGATTTGTGCAAAAGAATTTGCAGAGTGGTTAAGACACAGATTTAGCAGTGAAACAAAAGGGGTCTTATTGACTCGGGTTGATGTAAACCACCTGACAGGACGTCAGCGTCTTGATCCCGGTTTTGTTAATGATGTGCATTACGAGCTGATGCAATATGGAATGGCTTTCGTTACGGATACGAGCCGAGAAAACTTTTATCTTGTGCCGGTTTCCCAAGCAGAAAATTGGCGAGATAGGTTAGAGTCTCATTTTGAAAAAGAGTTGTTTTGTAATATCTATCCTATTGAAAAATCGGGTTAAAAAAAGGTTCAACTTTGTCTCCAAAGTTGAACCCACTTGTTCTTATGCTAACCCTTGAATAATCACGAACTTCTCCAGTAACTGCTCTTCTGTTTCTACATGATCCGGGTCTGTGATGATGCATTTTGTAATCGGACACACTGACTGACAGGTCGGCTTTTCGTAATGTCCCTTACACTCTGTACATAGAGCTGGGTCAATCTCGAAAATGCTTTCTCCCATGCTGATTGCCCCATTGGGACATTCGGGATCGCACATGTCGCAGTTGATGCATTTGTCAGTAATGAGCAAGGCCATGATTACTTACCAGTCGGGTTACGGGTGTCCTGCCCTGAGTTTAAGTTACGCATCAATAGACCGTATTCTAAATCTAGATCTGCTGGTACTGGAATGAAGACGAAGTGACCATTCCCTTTGGCATCCTCGATAGACTCTGACTTACGGTTTTCCATTGCTTCTAGCGTGAAAACAACATTACCTTTTGGCGTCATTAGCTCAAGACTATCACCGACAAGGAACTTATTTTTCACTTCTACTTCAGCCATATCGCCACGACGTTTACCAGTGAACTCACCGACAAACTGTTGAGCATCAGAGACTGAGTAGCCGTAATCGTAATTCTGGTAGGTGTCATGAGTATGACGACGTAGGAAGCCTTCGGTATAGCCACGGTGAGCTAGGCTCTCTAGTGTGCCCATTAGGTTTTCATCAAATGGTCGGCCTGCTACAGCGTCATCAATTGCTTTGCGGTAAACCTGTGCAGTACGAGCACAGTAATAGAATGATTTAGTACGACCTTCGATTTTCAGCGAGTGCACACCCATCTTGGTTAGGCGCTCAACATGCTGCACTGCTCGCAGGTCTTTAGAGTTCATGATGTAAGTACCATGTTCATCTTCGTACGCTGCCATTTTTTCTTCTGGACGGTGCGCTTCAGAAAGTAGAACGACTTCATCCGTTGGTTTACCACGGCCAATTGTGGTTTCAGGGCGTTCGTCTTGTATTTCGACAGGCTGCGCTTCAGACGGATCAAATTTCTCTACGATATCACCAGCGTCGTTTTCTTTGCCTTCTTCCACTTTGTATTCCCAACGGCACGCGTTAGTGCAAGTGCCTTGGTTAGGATCACGTTTGTTGATGTAACCAGAAAGTAGGCAACGACCAGAATAAGCCATGCATAATGCACCGTGAACGAATACTTCAAGTTCAGTTTCGGGACAATGCTCACGAATTTCTTCGATTTCTTCTAAAGATAGTTCGCGAGAAACGATCACTCGCTCCACGCCATTCGCTGCCCAGAACTTAACAGTCGCCCAGTTTACAGCGTTTGCTTGTACAGAAAGGTGAATTGGCATTTCTGGGAAAGCTTCACGAACCATCATGATTAGGCCTGGATCTGACATGATCAATGCGTCAGGACCCATTTCTACGATTGGTTTAAGATCACGGATGAAGGTTTTTAGCTTCGAGTTGTGTGGTTGAATGTTACATACCACATAAAGCTTTTTGCCTAGAGCATGCGCTTCATCGATACCGATTTTTAGGTTTTCGTGGTTAAACTCATTGTTACGTACGCGGAGGCTGTAGCGAGGTTGGCCAGCGTAAACTGCATCTGCGCCGTAGGCGAATGCGTAACGCATGTTTTTCAGGCTTCCCGCAGGAGACAGTAGCTCAGGTACGAATGCTTTCTCAGTTGTCATTGCTCAATTCTCTTTTATCTGATCACAAGTCAGGCCAATTCCACCTAATGGAAATGGGGCGCAAATTTTACGTCAAAATGTGAACTGTGACTAGGGTAATTGTGCTTCAGATAGAAAAACGCCCTCAAAAAAAGTGAGGGCGTTATGGTTAACCTTTATACAACATTAAGCGTTGGGATTTGGTAAGCCGCCTAGCGCATCGTATAGGTTGGGTAGGAAAGCACTGAACTCCCCACACATCAGAGAGAAGTCTGCATCAAATCGAGCTGCTTGATCTTCACGTGGAATATCGTCATTTTGATCTTTCAATTCATCAGAGAATTTTAGACGCTTAATACCCGCATCTTCTGTCATGATGAATTCAATACGATCTTGCCAATTAAGTGCAAGCTTCGTTACGACTTTATCTGCTGCGATGTGGTTGCGGATTTCATCTGTGGTCAGCTCTTGCTTCTTACAACGAATCACGCCACCTTCTTCAAGCACGGATTTTAGCTCAGCTTCGTCCATCATGGTGATACCTTGAGGTGTGTCACCCGTTTTCACCCACTCGGTTAGCGTTGTTTCAATCGCTACTTCTGGAATGGCAGGAACAACAGGTAAACTACCCATGGTTTTACGAAGTAGTGCTAATACGTCTTCCGCTTTTTTGTAGCTGCTTGCGTCAACAAGGATGAACCCTTCTTTTGGCATGATGAGCACGTGAGTGTGGCTGCTACGGCTAAATGCGCGAGGCAGTAAATCCATTACGATGTCATCTTTCAGGTTGTCTTTCTCTTTCTTCTTCAGAGGACGACCTTCTTGCGCTTCCATTGCTTCTACTTTTGCATTCAATGACTCTTTGATCACTGAGGCAGGTAGCATTTTCTCTTCTTTCTTGGCGCAAATCAGAATGCGGTTTTCTGACACGTGAGTCATCATGTCGCCATGTCTACCCATTGCACTGACCCAGCCAAATTTCTGTTTATCTTGACTGCCACATGGGGTGAATCGGAATTCAGACAGTTGAGTTTCTAGTTGTTCGGCGTTGAAAGTAACCTCGCGGTTAACGCGGTATACCAGACAGTTTTTAAACCACATAAATCTTCTCTAGGCTTGATGACAAGGGACTAATCATAGGGAATTTTTGTGCTGATGTCTTAATAGAAATGAAAAATATCCGAATGAACCTCAAAAGAAAGTTATATGAAAATTTGTTTTCAAAGGTCACAAAAGTGTCATAATTGGTAGTGATAATGCTTATGCATAGAGGGGCGCTTTGTCTCTTAAATTCATTAGCTCAACGAACATAAGGTTACTCAATTATGTCTAGAAGGATTCTGGTTGTTGAAGACGAAGCTCCTATTCGCGAAATGCTGTGCTTCGTACTTGAGCAGAAAGGTTACCAAGCGGTAGAAGCGGAAGATTACGATACTGCAGTAACCAAACTGGCTGAACCCTTCCCTGATTTAGTTTTACTGGATTGGATGTTACCAGGCGGCAGCGGCATTAACTTCATCAAGCATATGAAGCGAGAGGAATTAACGCGCAACATTCCAGTTGTGATGCTTACCGCTCGTGGTGAAGAAGAAGATAAAGTGCGCGGTTTAGAAGTCGGTGCGGATGACTACATTACTAAGCCATTCTCTCCTAAAGAGTTGGTTGCCCGCTTAAAAGCGGTGATTCGTCGCGTAACCCCGACCGCACTGGAAGACGTGATTGATGTGCAGGGATTGAAGCTTGATCCTGTATCACACCGTGTCACGGCTAATGATGCACCATTAGATATGGGCCCAACAGAGTTTAAAATGCTGCATTTTTTCATGACGCATCAAGAGCGTGTGTACAGCCGTGAGCAGCTATTAAACAATGTTTGGGGTACTAACGTGTATGTTGAAGATCGTACGGTCGATGTTCATATTCGCCGCCTGCGTAAAGCATTGGAAGCCGCAGGTCATGATAAGCTGATCCAAACTGTTCGTGGTGCTGGATACCGCTTCTCGACAAAGGCATAAATTAACACGCAGCTTATCGGTACCATTTCTGGAGTTATGAGTGGTTGAAAGATTAACGTGGAAAAAGCTGGCCTGGGAGCTGGCTTTTTTTTACACCCCATGGGTGATAGTAGGTTGGATATTCGGTTATATGCCGTGGTTGCTTTTGGCAGCTACGGCATTGCAGCTTGTGTGGCATTTGCATAACCAAGTACGTTTATCTTCTTGGTTATGGGATGAAAAGCGCCTTACGCCACCGTCTGGTAGCGGTAACTGGGAATCTTTGTTCAATGGCTTGTATCGCTTACAGCAGCGCCAACGCCGTAAACGCAAAGAGCTTACTAATCTCATTCGCCGATTCAGAAATGGTGCGGAATCGTTACCCGATGCCGTCGTGGTGTTCCGTGCTGAAGGCAATATCGTTTGGTGTAACAAACTGGCTCAACACTTATTGGGTTTCCATTGGCCGGAAGACTCTGGTCAACCTATCTCCAACCTCATTCGTACGCCTGATTTTATCAAGTACCTCAACAAGAAAGACTTCTCTGAGCCATTGGAAATGCGCTCACCACTCAATGTCGAACGCATGCTAGAACTACGTATCGTACCGTATACCGAAGGTGAACATTTGATGGTGGTGCGTGATGTTAGCCAGTTAAAACAACTTGAGGGAATGCGCCGCAACTTCTTTGCTAACGTTTCTCATGAACTTCGTACACCAATGACGGTGTTGCAAGGTTATTTGGAGATGACAGAAGATCCTGACATGGTTGTGGGCCCAATGTGGAGCAAAGCGCATAGTGTCATGACGGAGCAGCTCAACCGCATGAACAGTTTGGTGAACCAACTACTGACGCTATCTAAAATTGAAGCGGCACCTATGCATGAGCTTGAAGATGTCGTGAATGTACCTGCGATGCTCGAAGTGCTAGAAAAAGAGGCGGTCAGCCTTAGCGGGGACAACCAGCATAAATTGAAATTTGATGTTGATGCTAGCCTACGCGTACTGGGCGATGATGACCAGTTACGTAGTGCTATCTCTAACCTCGTTTATAATGCTGTCAAATACACACCGCCTGGCGCGAACATTAATGTTCGTTGGTTCCAGACATCTCAAGGCGCATGCTTAGAGGTGGAGGATAGTGGTGATGGTATAGAGCCTCAGCACCTCCATCGACTTACTGAGCGTTTTTATCGTGTCGATAAAGCAAGATCACGCGATACCGGAGGGAGTGGGTTAGGGTTGGCTATTGTGAAACATGCGCTGAGCCACCATGATGCTCATTTGGAAATTCACAGTGAAGTGGGCGTGGGCAGTAAGTTTTCTTTTGTATTGCCTGAACGTTTGGTGGTGAAATAATGGCATTAAGAGTCGCAAAAGTGTTCAGTCTACTGGCTCTCGCTTGTTCCGGTATGGCTGTCGCTCAAGATAAACCATTGCCGAATTATCATAAAACGACTGGGATTGTTGGGAACTTGCTCTCTGTCGGCTCCGATACGCTTGCGGGCATGACGACACTTTGGGTTGAAGAGTTTAAATCCATTTACCCGAATATTAATGCGCAAGTCCAAGCGTCTGGCTCTTCTACTGCTCCCCCTGCATTGACCGAACAAACTGCTCAGTTTGGTCCCATGAGCCGTCCTATGCGTTTAAGAGAGGTTGAAGCGTTTGAACGTGAACATGGTTACAAGCCAACGGCGCTTAGGGTGGCCATCGATGCTATCGGTATTTTTGTCCATCAAGACAATCCAATTCAAGGGCTCAACTTTAGTCAGTTAGATGCTTTGTTTTCTGCAACTCTGCGCTGTGGTGAAAGTCAATTTGTCACAAACTGGCAGCAACTCGGTCTTGAATCACAGTGGGCAAAGCGAAACGTACAGTTGTTTGGTCGTAACTCCGTTTCTGGAACTTATGGTTACTTCAAAAGCAATGCCTTGTGTGGCGGCGATTTCAAGACCCGAGTAAACGAGCAGCCAGGCTCCGCGTCAGTTGTGCAAGCTGTAGCGTCAACCATCAGTGGAATTGGTTATTCTGGTGTCGGTTATCGAGTGGCAGGTGTACGCTTAGTTCCTGTGGCAAAAATGGGAAATGACTACGTGACGCCAACGCGAGAACATATTGTTAGTGGTAAGTACCCACTATCACGTTACTTATATGTTTACGTGAATAAGCACCCGGATTACCCATTAACACCAATTGAAGCTGAGTTTATTCGCTTTATCTTTTCTGCTCAGGGACAAGCGTTGGTTGAGAAAGATGGTTATGTGCCCATTACGGCAGACTTTGCAGAAGAAGAGTTAAAAAAAGTCGGCCTGTAAGCCGACTTTTTGTTTAGGCATGAACAGCACGAGATCAGAAAGTGAGTGTCCACTTCACGCTGTCCCAACGTTCTTGTTCTTCCTGTAAATCAGCATGAAGCAATTTGTTGTTTTCTAGCCATGCTTTATCTGTGCACGTAAGAATCCATTCATCATTTTTGATGGATAAAGTGATGTCAGGCAATGGATCTTCGTTACGCTGTCCATTTAATACGATAGAAAGTCGTAATATTTTGATGAGGCTTATCACGTCACTTTGTTTGTAGAGGTTGAAATCTGGCAGTTCTTGCAGTTTAAGTGCTTTGCGTTGGAAGCGGGCTAATGTTGCGAGCACTAATTGCTGTTCACGGTTGAAGCCTTGTAGAGTGGAATGCAACAGAATATAGAAAGAGTGGCGATGGAAGCTACGTAAGTTGATACTTAATCCGACTTCATGAAGCAATGCTGCCCATTCTAGTAAGTCAAATAACTCACTCTTTTTCTTAATGCCTAGTTCAGAGCGCACCTGACATAACATCTCACGTGCATGGCCTTTAACACGAGCAGCATGTTCTAAGTCAACCCGGTGTTTGTTGGCTAAATTTTCAGTTGTGCGCATACGTATATCGGAGCGCGCAAAACGCTCTTCCATTTCGTACAACAGACCTTCGCGCAGAGCACCATCGGAGAAAAACATCTGCTCAATGCGAAGTGCTTTGAAAATTGCGGACAAAATCGCCACGCCTGCCGCGAATACGGGCTTACGTTCTTCTGTTAAACCAGTCAGATCAATCTCTTCTATCGAATCAAAATTACACAGAGTTTCAATAAGCGTGTCCAGTCTCTTCGCGGTGATCAGGCCATCTTCAAAACCTAATCCTACTAGCACTTCTTGAATCGCTTTGATGGTTCCTGATGAGCCGAGAGCGATATCCCAGCCTTTTTTACGGTATGCTGAAGCGATGGACTCGAGTTTTTGCTCGGCGGCTAACATCGCTTTATTGAAGTTTTTCCCAGACAGTTTGCCGTTTTTAAAATATTGCTCTGTAAAGCTGACGCATCCCATCTGTTTACTGTTGAGAAGCTCAGGTTCAAACTCTTGTCCAATGATCATTTCGGTACTGCCGCCGCCAATATCAACGACCAACTTGGAGTTTGACTCTACTTGAGTGTGAGCGACACCTAAGTAAATCAAGCGGGCTTCTTCTTCCCCTGGGATGATTTCTATTGGGAAGGGCATCACTTCTTTCGCACGCTCAATGAATAGATGAGCATTTTTAGCGCGTCTTAGTGTGTGTGTCGCGGCGATACGCACATTCGACTCATCAAGCCCTTGCAGTCTCTCTGCGAACATGGCTAAGCACTCTAACGCACGTTCCATCGCGGAATGACTTAAGTTCAATTCACTGTCGAGTCCTGATGCTAAGCGAACACGCTGTTTATGACGGCTAACCAGTTGTAGGTCACTGCCGACAACTTTGGCCACCACCATATGGAAACTGTTTGAGCCGAGGTCTATCGCGGCAATGTAGCGAGTATCTTGTTCAAGTATTTGAGGCATCTGAATTTTGTTTTCTAGTTTGCTTTTCTATATTTTTAAGATAGTCATAGATAGCGATTTGAGAGCGAACTTTTTTGCGATTACCTCGTGGTACGTAAGCGTTACTCATTTCTTTATCTATTAAACGAGCCTTTACTGTATCGGTAAAATGGATATTCGTTATATCAATAATTCTCTGTTTCAAACGTGGATCACGGACTGGTACTGCTACCTCGATACGGTGATCAATATTTCTTGTCATCCAGTCTGCGGAAGAGATATAAACTTGCGGATCGCCATCATTGTGGGTGATCACCACGCGAGGGTGCTCAAGAAAGCGGTCAACAATACTGATGATGCGAATATTGTCGCTGATTCCATCAATGCCCGGTACTAATGAGCACATGCCTCGAATGATCATGTTTATTTTTACACCGGAAGTACTTGCTCCATAAAGCTTATTGACGATGCCTTTATCGACTAGGTTATTGACCTTGATCGTAAGAGCGGCTTTTTTCCCTAGCTTGGCATTCGCAATTTCATTATCGATTAAGCGGTAGATTTGGGTTCGAGAATTACGAGGAGATACCATAAGGTGATTGAACTTCACTGGTCGGTATGGATTCTCAATGTAACCGAAGACATTACGGACTTCATTAGTGATTTCTTGATCTGCCGTAAGCAGGGAGAAGTCGGTATAAATTCGTGCCGTCTTCTCATGGAAGTTGCCTGTGCCGATGTGTGCGTAACGAATAATTTCTTCACCTTCGCGGCGGCTAATCATCAGTAGCTTTGAGTGAATCTTAAGACCAGGCGCACCAAAGATGACGTGCACACCCGCTTCGGTTAATACTTTTGACCATTCGATATTGGCTTCTTCATCAAAGCGAGCTTGCAGTTCGACGACCACAGTGACATTTTTGCCGTTGTGCACCGCATCAATTAAAGAGTTCATCAAGCGAGAATCTTTCGCGACGCGATAAATGTTAATCTTGATACTAAGTACTTTGGGATCGAAGGAGGCTTGGCGCACTAACTCACTAATGTGGTCAAAAGTGTGGTAGGGATAATAGAGCAGAATATCTTTCGCTTTAATCGCGTCAAAGCTGTTGGCATAACCTTCGAAATCGGCACATTTCATTGGCGGGAGAGGTTTATTTTCAAGATACTCTCGTCCAACATTTGGAAAGCCGATGAAGTCTTTAAAGTTGTGATAGCGTCCGCCGGGGATAAGGTTATCGTAGTTAGAGATATTAAGTTTGTTACACAGAAACTCTAACATTTGAGGCGGCATATCGCGTTCGTAGACGAAGCGAACGGGCTTTGCTGTCAGTCGCTGATTGACACCCTCTGACATTTGTTCAAGCAAGCTGTACTCGATTTCATTGCGTAAATCGTATTCAGCGTCACGCGTCATTTTCATCGCATAGCCGCTAAGCTCATCATAATCAAAAAAGCCTTTGAACAGCTCGTCCAAACAGTGGCGGATAATATTATCAAGTAAGATGATGGTTTTTCGACGCTTTCCTTTCTGTTCTGGTACCATCACAAAGCGGGGAAGGTGATCGGTCGGAATTTCGATAAGAGCGTACTGGTAATGTTCTTCTTTACGCAGTTCTACGGCGATGTAAGCGTACTCGTCTTTGAGAAATTGCAGAACATCGATCTCGTCTTTCATTAGGAGGGGAGTGATATGCGGCATGACCTCTCTACGGAAGTATTTTGCGATCCACTTTTGTTGCGATTCATCCAGTTGTTGTTCGTTGACCAAGAAAATGCGACGTCGCGCCATTTCTCGAATCAATTCGCTGTAAAGCTCATCAAATTGTTCGTTAAGCTTTAGTGCTTTCGACTGCATTTTGGTTAACAGTCGTTTAGGGCTATCACTGCCACCGCGCTCTTGGCTGATTAGGATTCTGCGCTTCACGTCCGCAAAGCGTACTTTGTAAAATTCATCTAAATTGTTGGAAAAGATCCCAAGAAAGCGAATACGTTCGATCAAAGGGACGGTTTTATCGGCAGCTTCTTGTAATACTCGTTCGTTGAAAGACAACCAACTCAGCTCTTTTTCTATATATAGTTTTTCTGCGCTCATAACCTTACCTAGCCAAAAGTGAAGTAATACGTACTCATCTTGGAAAAATGGATGAGTGAGAACATTATGAGATTTTCATTACAGATTTATTTCATACCACGCATTGCATAAGAGTTGTATTCTTTTCAGGTGTTTAATGTGATCTGTAATATAATTGTCATCTTAACGACATATTCTAGTACTAAGTCAAAAAAGGTAGAGATTTAAATGGCACAAGCCGAGTTTTCATTGCAGGAAAAAGATAAGAAACGACTGATAAAAGATCGTTTAGTTCGACTTGCAGTGACATCCGGTGGTGTCGGCGTACTCGCGGCGCTTATTTTGATCTTTGTCTACCTCGCCATGGTGATCATTCCGCTTTTTTCTGATGCGGAGATCAAAACCAACCAAGCCATTCGAGCCACCCATATTGAAACACCACTGGCGATTTCGGTGGATGATTACGCTCAGCTCGCGTTCGTTCTAACCCAAAGTGGTGAGATTCAATATTTGTCGATGGACGATCCTACGAAGCCTGCGGTGTATAAACAGCAAATCGTCCAGGAACCCGTCGCTTTCTCTCAATCTGCTCCTGGGCTAGGTTGGTATGGATTTGTTGATGGGCAGGGTAAAGCGCACCTTTTCAAGCCTGAATTTAATGCCACGTTGAGAGAAAATACACGTCCTCCGGAAGTGATTGAGCTAGACACCAGCATGGATCTGACGCTGAGTACGCCTCAAGATCCTGTGACTCAGTTTGTGTTTGCAGCTTCAACGCCCTTACCAACAATTGTTTGGCAGACACAAAGCGGTGAAGTGAAGGCTCGTTGGCAAGTGGCTTCGTCTTTGGGTACGCCTCCGACAACGATCGATTTTACGTTCTCTTCGGGCTTTGATACGCCTCAGCAAATGTTGTTGACACCTGATGGTGAAACGCTTTATTTACGCGATGGCTCTGAGTTGATCGTGTTAAAGAAAACCGCACGTAAATTTGCTGTGCGAGAGGTGGTCGACCTCACTCAAGGTGATAAGAAGCACTCCGTTCGTACAATGGACCTACTGGCTGGTGCTTACTCGCTTTTGGTGACACACAACGATGGTCGGGTGTCGCAATGGTTTGATACGCTGCAAGAAGAGAGACGCACGTTAACGCATATTCGTGATTTTAAATTGGCATCAGAGCTTAAGTATTTGTTGCCGGATTCTCATCGAAAAGGATTTTATAGCTTTTACACCAACGGCACGTTGCAAAGCCATTATACAACCAGTGAAAAACTGGTGTTGTTTAGGCGTGCTTACAATCAAGCGCCCGCAATCGCAGCAATGTCCAACAATGAACGCTACTTAATCACTTGGCAAAGTAATGAGTTAAATGTTGCGGAAGTGGACAATGCCTATCCGGAAATTTCCTTGTCCTCATTATGGCAAGAAGTGTGGTACGAAGGGTATCCTGAGCCTGAATTTGTGTGGCAATCGACCTCGGCGAGCGATAACTTTGAGGCTAAGTTCAGCCTAGTACCTATTGCGTTCGGGACGATAAAAGCGGCAATGTTTGCGATGCTGTTCTCAGTACCGCTCGCAGTGCTAGGTGCTATTTATACGGCGTACTTTATGTCGCCACGCATGCGTCGTGTCGTAAAACCGTCGATTGAGCTAATGGAAGCACTGCCGACGGTGATCATTGGTTTCCTAGCGGGGCTGTGGTTCGCGCCTATTGTCGAAGATCACCTGATTACGATCGTCGTCATGCTGTTTGTTTTGCCCTTGAGCACCATGATTATGGGCGGGCTATGGGCATTAATACCGCAACCTTTGCGTAATCGTCTGCCTAATGGTTGGCATGCTTTAGTGCTCATGCCTGTCATATTGGTACTGATTGGGCTTGGCGTGTGGATTTCGCCTACGATTGAGCAGACGTTCTTTGGTGGCGATATGCGCTTATTCTTAACCGAGCATGGTATTGGTTACGATCAACGCAATGCATTGGTGGTGGGGTTAGCGATGGGGTTTGCTGTTATCCCGACGATTTTTACCATCGCCGAAGATGCCATTTTCTCTGTACCGAAACATTTATCGGATGGTTCTTTGGCATTAGGGGCCACGCCTTGGCAAACTTTAATCTATGTTGTCTTGCTTACCGCAAGCCCAGGTATTTTTTCTGCCATTATGATGGGCCTGGGACGCGCTGTTGGTGAAACCATGATTGTGTTAATGGCAACGGGCAATACGCCATTAATGGATTGGAATATTTTGGAAGGATTGCGCAGCCTGTCGGCGACCATCGCCGTTGAGTTGCCAGAGTCGGAAGTTGGAAGTTCGCATTATCGCCTGCTGTTCCTAGCTGCATTGATTTTGTTTGTGTTTACGTTTGCAGTAAACGCGCTTGCGGAGTGGGTTCGTCAGAGACTGAGAGACAAGTACCGTGCGTTGTAATAATGGTTTGAATAAAGAGCGAGTAATGACGTGTTAAATTGGATTCGTTCTGGCGCACCGTGGATATGGCTAACAGGCGGTGCAGTCAGCATCAGTTTGTTGTCGGTATTAGGGTTGTTACTCCTTATCGGCTGGAAAGGCCTGACTTACTTTTGGCCAGCGCCCTTGTATCAGTGGAATGTTGCAGCGCTGACTCCTGTGCAAGGCGAAGTGCTACATGAAAATACTATTCTGATTGGTCAAGTGTATGAACGCAGTTTTGTACCGAAGAGTTATCTGCCTGAAAGCGCGGCGCAGCAATTAGAAGACGATGAAGACTTTGCTACGCGACTCAGTATCAAAATCGCCAACCGAGAGTTGTATCCTGCTGATTTTATCTCCGTATTGCAAATGCAGTTGGATGACCCCACGACGCCAAAAGAGTGGGCGGTGATAGAGCGCAGTAGCGGTGGTTATTTCTTTGGTAAGCTGGTGGCGTTTCAAGATGGCGATAATATATACACCAACGATATTCAATCAATCTTGAACAAAAAACTTGATGATGCAGAAACTCTGCGCCATGAGATTGATTCTTTGGTGGTCGATCAGCTTAAAGAGCTTGGTTGGAAGCTAGAGCAGTTGCGATTAGAAAAGCGCAAGCATGAATTGAATGACACGCTGACAGAAAGCTTCTTAAAGGAAAATCAGACGAAAAAAGAGCAGATAGAAAAAGCGCTTGCGACGTTAGATTTGCAGCTTGATGGCTTACGATTACAGCTTTCTGGCTATGCCCTGATTGTCGAGGATATGACGGGCTCACAAGTATCGATTCCGCTCGAAGACATTTTGGACTACTGGTACCCAAACCAAATGTCACTGCCTGATAAAGTCATGCACTGGGGGAAGCAGGTTTGGAAGTTTTTATCTGAAGATCCAAGAGAGTCGAACTCTGAAGGAGGCGTGTTCCCTGCGATATTTGGTACGGTTTTCTTAGTACTCATCATGTCGATCATTGTGATGCCACTTGGGGTGATCGCCGCTATCTATCTGCATGAATACGCTAAGAATAACGCTCTAACCAGGGTTATTCGTATTGCAGTTATAAACCTAGCGGGTGTTCCATCGATTGTTTATGGCGTGTTTGGTTTAGGCTTCTTCGTTTATACGATAGGTGCCTCTATCGACAACGTATTCTATGCGGAGAAGCTACCGGCACCAACCTTTGGTACGCCGGGTTTGTTATGGTCTGCACTAACTCTTGCCGTGCTGACGCTTCCAGTTGTGATTGTGACGACAGAAGAAGGTTTAACTCGTATTCCGAGCTCAGTACGACATGGTTCTCTGGCGCTTGGTGCAACTCAGTTCGAAACACTATGGCGTGTGGTTTTGCCTATGGCGACGCCAGCTATTATCACAGGGCTCATCCTTGCGATTGCGCGTGCAGCTGGCGAAGTAGCGCCACTGATGCTGGTGGGGGTCGTGAAATTGGCATCCAGTTTACCGGTTGACGGACAATTCCCTTATGTGCATTTGGATAGAAAGTTCATGCATTTAGGTTTTCACATTTACGATGTTGGCTTTCAAACCTCCAACATCGAAGCTGCGCGACCATTAGTTTATGCCACCTCTTTCTTACTCGTGACAGTGATTGTCGGGCTAAACTTAACAGCAATCAGTATTCGCAATAATTTACGAGAAAAATACAGAACGTTAGGACAAGATTAAGTATGTTTAATTTTGATAGTACATTAGGTTATGAGCCACCATTGGACGTTCATAATTTAACGGATGAACAAACAGCAATCTCAATCGAGAACCTTAATCTTTTCTATGGTCAAACTCAGGCGCTGCATGATATTTCGATGCGAATTCCCAAAGGGCGAGTCACCGCTTTTATCGGTCCTTCAGGGTGTGGCAAGTCGACGTTATTACGTTGCATCAATCGCATGAACGACTTAGTGGAAGGGTGTCGAGTCACAGGTAAAGTGCGTCTACATGGCAAGAATGTTTATCATCCCAATGTCGATGTTGCGACACTTCGACGCCGAGTGGGGATGGTGTTTCAAAGACCCAATCCATTTCCTAAGTCTATTTATGAAAATGTAGTTTATGGCTTACGCTTACAAGGTGTAAAAAACAGCCGCAGTTTAGATGACGCAGTGGAGCGATCCTTGCGCTCGGCGGCGTTGTGGGATGAGGTAAAAGACCGCTTGCATGAGAACGCATTTGGCTTATCTGGTGGTCAGCAACAGCGCTTGGTCATTGCGCGCGCGGTGGCGATTGAGCCGGAAGTCCTGTTATTGGACGAGCCAACATCAGCGTTGGATCCAATCTCAACTTTAACTATTGAAGAACTTATCAATGAGCTGAAGACTCAATATACTGTCGTTATCGTTACCCATAACATGCAACAAGCGGCGCGAGTGAGCGATCATACTGCATTCATTCATATGGGCAAGTTAATTGAATACTCTGATGCGGACTCGATCTTCACCTCGCCAATGAAGAAACAGACCGAAGATTACATTACGGGTCGATACGGTTAAGTCGCGACTCTATACGGAATAAGGAACATCATGCACTTTGGACGTCATATTTCAGGACAATTTAACGTAGAGCTAGAATCGATTCGTACTCATGTATTAACCATGGGTGGCTTGGTAGAACAGCAGCTTTCGTATGCTATTCAAGCCTTGCATAAAGAAGACATCGAACTGGCGCGTAAGGTTGTGCGTGACGATCATAAAGTGAATGCGATGGAAGTCTCGATCGATGACGCCTGTACACGCATTATTGCTAAGCGTCAGCCAACGGCAAAAGACTTGCGCTTAATCATGGCTATCATCAAAACGATCACTGATTTAGAACGTATCGGTGACGTGGCGACACGCATTGCTTACGTTGCCATTGAAAGCCCATCATCAAAAGAACGACAATTCCAAGTGTCGTTAGAGCCTCTCTGCCGTCAGGCAATTAATATGCTGCATCAGGTTTTGGATGCGTTTGCCCGCATGGATGTAGAAGCGGCAGCAGAGGTGCACAAACAAGATGACAAACTAGACGCAGAGTATGAAGCGGTGATTCGTCAGTTGATGACTTACATGATGGAAGATCCAAAAAATATCCCCAACATTCTGCAAGTGATGTGGTCGGCACGCGCGATTGAACGCGTGGGGGACCGTTGCCAGAACATCTGTGAATACATTATTTACTTCGTGAAAGGGAAAGATGTACGCCACCTAGGTGATCAAAGTATTGATGACGTACTGAAGTAACTGATTTCAACAAATAGACCAGCTTTTAGTCTGGTCTATTTATTAGGGAGAGGGAAAGCACGTCAATATTTATCAGGAACGAAGGCCTGGTCATCAATGGGCGCTCTGACGTAACCTTCTTTATTGAGTTCAGGTAATTCGATGGGTGAGTACTCAAGTGCTTTGTAATCAATCTGGCTAAGTAAATGGCTGATACAGTTCAAGCGCGCTTTCTTTTTATCATCAGAGGGGACGACCCACCAAGGGCAGTTTTTCGTGTCTGTATAGGCAAACATCTTATCTTTTGCTTCCGAATACTCCGCCCAGCGATGACGTGACTCTAAATCCATTGGGCTGAATTTCCAACGTTTGATCGGCGTATTAATTCGACCTAGAAAACGTTTTTCCTGCTCTTCGTCTGAAACCGAAAACCAATACTTAATCAGAATAATCCCAGAGCGTTGCAACATTCTCTCGAACTCAGGGCAAGAGCGTAAAAACTCCTCGTATTCGTCTGGAGTGCAGAACCCCATGACTTTTTCGACACCCGCTCGGTTATACCAACTTCGGTCAAATAAAACGATTTCACCAGCAGATGGTAAATGAGCGACGTAACGTTGGAAGTACCATTGTGTTTTTTCTTTTTCTGTCGGTGCAGGCAGAGCGACCACGCGACAAACACGCGGGTTTAGCTTTTCTGTGATGCGTTTAATCACCCCGCCTTTGCCCGCAGCATCACGGCCTTCAAACAGAACCACCACTTTTAACCCTTTGTGTTTGACCCACTCTTGAAGTTTTACGAGCTCAACTTGAAGGTTTTTGAGCTCCTTTTCGTATTCCTTTTTCTTCAATTTAGACATACACCTTTCCTCACTCTTTGATAAACAATATGTTAGCACTCAAAAGCTATGCGTGTGAGGTTACGGTCGTCTATTTGAGAGCTGCTACGACATCGGTAATGGCTTGTGTACTTGTGATGGGGATTAAGAAATCATCGACATCAGTTGCGCCCATTTTGCTTTGTTCAGCAACAAAGTTCATTTTACTAGGTCGAGTCGTTTTGCCTGACAGATGGATTTCAGGAACTTGAGTGTCTTCTACTAATGCACGTACGTTACTCGCATTAACGCCAGCACCCGCCATGATTGCAATGCGTCCTTGGGCTTGTTCAACAAGAGATTTAAGTACTTTCTGGCCTGCTGGCGCAGAAGGTGCGAGCCCTGAAGTGAGAATGCGTTCGCAGCCCAAACTGATGACCTCTTCCAATGCTAATTGAGCGTTTCTACATTGATCAAAAGCACGATGGAACGTTATGCCCAGCCCTAATTCCTGTGCGAATTCGCACAGTGCTGTTGCAAAGGGCATGTGAATACCCCCCTCTTGAGTGAGTACACCTAAAACCACACCATCCAAGCCCGATTGGTGAGCAGCTTCAATATCCCAACGCATCATTTCGATCTCTTCTTCACAGTAGAAGAAGTCACCTTGGCGTGGGCGAATCATGGCATAAACCGGAATAGTCGAAAGCTTAGCGGCTTGCTGCATAAAGCCATAGCTGGGTGTTAGCCCGCCTAAAGCCAAAGAGGAGCAAAGCTCAATCCGAGTGGCGCCGCCAGCAATGGCGTAGTGCAGAGATTCAATATTATCGATACAGACTTCTAGGTGAGTAACCACGTTCATTCATCCTGCTAACGTTACAAATAAGTGTTGTGGCTAAGATATTAACAGGGCCAGTAAGCAGAATCTGTATGGGGGGCATGAGAAATAGAGGTAAAGTTTACGCTGCTGCGTTACCTCATTTTGGCGGTTTATCTGAAGGTAAAAGAAAGCCCAGAGCATTTGCTCTGGGCTTTGATAGGACTTTACTTAGACTGATTGGCGTTTGCGGTTTTCCGCATTAGCTTTTTGCTTTATATACATCCAACCATCACACCCGTTGAGCTAGGGTGAAGGTCTATTATTTTTTGCCTAGGTCAGCTGCGTGCTCAGATAGGAACGCTGCAACACCTTTTGGAGATGCGTCCATACCTGCTTTACCTTCTTCCCATTGTGCAGGACATACTTCGCCGTGCTTCTGGTGGAAGTTAAGAGCGTCAGCCATGCGTAGCATTTCATCGATGTTACGGCCTAGTGGTAGGTCGTTAACTACTTGGTGACGTACAACGCCTTCTTCGTCGATTAGGAAAGAACCACGGAAAGCAACGCCTGCTTCTGGGTGCTCAACGTCGTAAGCTTTACAGATTTCGTGCTTAACGTCAGCAACTAGTGGGTACTTAACTTGACCGATACCGCCATCTTCGATAGCAGTGTTACGCCATGCGTTGTGAGAGAACTGAGAATCGATAGAAACGCCGATTACTTCAACACCTTTAGCTTGGAAATCAGCTAGACGGTTGTCGAATGCGATTAGCTCAGATGGGCAAACGAAAGTGAAATCTAGTGGGTAGAAGAATACTACTGCTTTCTTACCTTTAGTGAACTCTGCAAAGTTGAAGTTTTCAACGATTTCACCGTTACCTAGAACAGCTGCTGCAGTAAAATCAGGGGCTTGACGACCTACTAGTACCATTTTTTTGCTCCTAAAAAGTATGGTTAGTTCCAAACCGAATTCAGTTGTGTCGGTTTGGTCCGTATTTGTACGAGACAAACTATAGTACAGATTGTAGTATTGAAAAAAGCGAAATAAATAGATTGAGTTAATCGAAAAAAACGATAATAGCAAAACTCTTAACTCGATCACTGGAACGGCGGTAGATACAAATACAATTATGAATAAATGGCCCAGTTTGAAGCAGTTGCACTATTTAGTCACACTGCATGAAACAAGACATTTTAGTGACGCTGCAGAGCGTTGTTTTGTCAGTCAGTCGACTTTAAGTAAAGGTATTCAAAACTTAGAGGAATTGATTGGTTGTCCATTATATGAAAAGAAAGACAAGAAAAGTCCACTGGTTTTTACCCAAACAGGAGAAATGGTAGTAAAGCAGGGGCGAGAGCTGTTAGCAAAAGGGCAAGATTTGGTCGAGCTTGGACGTATGTGCCAAGGCGACGATATGCAAGGCCAGCTAAAAGTGGGATGCATACCAACAATTGCTCCGTTTTTACTGTGTGATTTGGTGCAAGAGGTTAACTATCGTTTCCCACAACTGAATCTTTTATTAAGAGAAGACACGACAACAAACTTACTTCAAGCGCTTAGACACGGTGAGTTGGATGTACTCATTTTAGCGTTGCCAGTTGAAATTGACGGTATGGAAAGTCGAGTGGTGGGTAAGGATCCGTTTCGAATGGTTATTAGTGCGAATCAAGCCCAATCGGTGCCTGTGCCGATTCGTTACGCAGATTTACCTGACGAATCCGTCTTTTTATTAGAGAAAGAGCATTGTTTAACGGAACACGCGGTATCTGCGTGTAAATTAACAGATAAAGAAAAAATTAATCCGTTTACAGCAACCAGCCTTCATACTTTGGTGCAAATGGTTGCGAATGGTTTGGGAACGACGTTCATTCCTCAAATGGCTATCGACCACGGCCTGCTGCATAACCAGAATTTAGTCGTGATCGATCCCCCAGGAAAGCAAGCCTATCGTGAAATTGGCTTAGTTTGGCGTCCGAGTTCATCAAGAACGAAAACATTTAATCAGCTTGCAGAAGTCGTTTCCGAACTGCTTTAGCTATTAGTATTAGCCTCTACATCTCCATTATTTATCTAAAAGCGCACTGAAAACAGTGCGCTTTCTAGTATTTTATTCTGTTGGTGAACTTTGACTTGTAAAATTTTACAGCTCTTCTTTGATGAAGCTTTCATAAAATAGTGAAATTTCACAATGTTAATTTTACACAAAACCTTGTATGTCTTGTTTGACCCTTGTTTGAATCCACCTTGCCAGCCCTTGTGAATACAAGGCGTTTGTTTACCAGTCTATATTCATACACTCGTTTGAAATGATAAATCGACCTTAAAATCAATGTAATTTAATTACGTAATAAATTACAAAAATAGGTGTTCGATAGGCGGTTTTTACCCTGCCGAATAAAACTTCGAATTTTCTGTTTTGTTTATCTTGGGGGTTTCGTTAAACCCTTTGTTGAGATAGCTTATTTAAAGGCCGGTAAGACTTATGTCTAGATTGAAAATACACATAACATTACGCAATCTATCGACATGGCTAGACGAGTTGAACACAAAGTTAAAGGATGTAATTTGTTGTTCATAACTTACAAATGTAGCTTTACGCTGACTGCCCAAGATGGATAAAGCACGTTAAGGATGAATGATTATGCTTGCTCAGACAGAACAAAAAACACAACAACTAAAGCAAACCCAAGGCATGCTTGAGGTGAATGGAGTCGTTGCTCCAGAACATCAAGCAATTTTCCCTGTTGAAGCCCAAACCTTTTTATCTCTACTGTGTGAAAAATTTGCCGGACGTGTTGAGCAGTTGCTGGAAGCACGAGAAGAGAAGCAAGCGCGTATCGATGCAGGTGAGCTGCCAGACTTTTTACCAGAGACACAAGACATCCGTGAAGGAAGTTGGAATATCCTAGGAATCCCACAAGATCTGCAAGATCGCCGAGTGGAGATTACCGGACCAACTGATCGCAAGATGGTGATTAACGCACTGAATGCGAATGTAAAAGTGTTTATGGCAGACTTCGAAGATTCAATGTCTCCAGCATGGAGTAAAGTGCTGGATGGGCAAGTGAATTTACGCGATGCCGTGAATGGCACCATCAGTTACACCAACCCTGGCAATGGCAAGCATTATCAGCTGGAAGATGACCCAGCGGTGTTGATCTGCCGTGTTCGCGGCCTTCATTTAAAAGAAAAACACGTTACGTGGCACGGTCAGATCATTCCAGGTGCGCTATTCGATTTCGCTCTGTACTTCTATAACAACTACAAAGCGTTACTTCAAAAAGGCAGCGGCCCTTATTTCTACATTCCAAAACTGCAATCGCATCACGAAGCGAAGTGGTGGAGCGAAGTGTTCCATTTCACGGAAGACTATTTCGGTCTTGATACAGGCACCATCAAAGCGACTGTGCTGATTGAAACTTTACCAGCCGTATTCGAAATGGATGAGATTCTGTTCTCGCTTAAAGAACACATTGTTGGTTTGAACTGTGGTCGCTGGGATTACATCTTTAGCTACATCAAAACCTTGAAGAAGCACCCTGAACGCGTACTGCCAGATCGCCAAGTGGTCACTATGGACAAGCCATTCTTGAACGCTTACTCGCGATTATTGGTGCGTACTTGTCATAAACGAGGTGCTTTCGCGATGGGAGGAATGGCTGCCTTTATCCCAGCGAAAGACCCGCAAGAGAATCAAAAAGTATTAGACAAGATCCAGACTGACAAATCGCTAGAAGCAAACAATGGTCACGACGGTACTTGGGTAGCTCATCCAGGTTTGGCTGACACCGCGATGGAAGTTTTTAGTGCTGTACTGGGCGAGCGCACCAACCAATTGGATGTGAGTCGTTCAGAGGATGCACCTATTACAGCGGCTGAACTACTCGAGCCTTGTGAAGGCGAGCGTACAGAAGCCGGAATGCGCCACAATATTCGTGTTGCGCTGCAATACATCGAAGCTTGGATTTCTGGTAATGGTTGTGTACCGATTTATGGCTTGATGGAAGATGCGGCGACAGCTGAAATCTCTCGCGCTTCTATCTGGCAATGGATTCAACACGGCAAGTCGCTAGATAACGGATTGAAGGTCACTAAGGATCTGTTCGAGCTCTATCTAAAAGAAGAGATTGAAGTAGTGAAACAAGAAATTGGCGAGCAGCGCTACCAAGCGGGTCGATTTGAAGAAGCGGCAGACTTGATGGCAAGGCTCACTACGAGCGATGAGCTGACCAACTTTTTAACAATTCCTGGTTATGACTACCTGGATTAATAAAGAATAACTGTAACACCAATAACGTGAAGGATTTTCAGGGCAGATAGGGAAGTACTGCCTGAGAACGGAAACTCAACGCACACGCATAAAGTGCAAATTATAAAGAGGGATAGACCAATGACTAACTTAACTCGCCGCCAACAAATTGAAGCTCTGGAAAAAGACTGGGCAACTAACCCGCGCTGGAAAAATGTAAAGCGTACATACACTGCTGAGGAAGTGGTGGAACTGCGTGGTTCTATGGTACCTGCCAACACAATTGCACAACGTGGTGCAGACAAACTTTGGTCACTGGTCAACGGTAGTGCGAAAAAAGGTTACGTAAACTGTCTTGGTGCGTTAACTGGCGGCCAAGCTGTTCAACAAGCTAAAGCTGGTATTGAAGCGATTTACCTATCTGGTTGGCAGGTAGCGGCGGATAACAACACCGCTTCGACGATGTATCCAGACCAATCTCTTTACCCAGTAGATTCTGTACCGTCAGTAGTAAAGCGTATCAACAACTCATTCCGTCGTGCAGACCAAATTCAGTGGGCTGCTGGTAAGACGCCAGAAGATGAAGGTGGTATTGATTACTTCCTACCTATCGTAGCGGATGCTGAAGCGGGCTTTGGTGGTGTGCTTAACGCTTACGAACTAATGAAATCGATGATCGAAGCCGGTGCCGCGGGCGTTCACTTTGAAGACCAGTTAGCATCGGTGAAAAAGTGTGGCCATATGGGTGGTAAGGTATTAGTTCCTACGCAAGAAGCGGTACAAAAGCTCGTTGCAGCTCGTTTGGCTGCTGACGTAGCGGGAACAACAACATTAGTTATTGCTCGTACTGATGCGAATGCGGCGGATCTCATTACTTCAGATTGCGACCCATATGATAAAGATTTTATTGAAGGTGAGCGCACTCAAGAAGGTTTCTACCGCGTTCGCGCTGGTATCGACCAAGCGATTTCTCGTGGCCTGGCTTACGCACCATATGCAGATTTGATTTGGTGTGAAACGGCTACGCCATGTTTGGAAGAAGCACGTAAGTTTGCAGAAGCAATTCACGCTGAATACCCAGATCAATTGTTGGCGTACAACTGCTCGCCTTCATTCAACTGGGAGAAGAACCTAGATGCAGAAACCATTGCTAAGTTCCAACAAGAGTTGGCAGACATGGGCTACAAGTACCAATTCATCACGCTAGCAGGCATTCACAACATGTGGTTCAACATGTTCGAACTGGCACACGCTTATGCTCAAGGTGAAGGTATGCGTCATTATGTTGAGAAAGTTCAGCGTCCTGAATTCCAGGCGGCAGAAAAAGGCTATACATTTGTTGCACACCAACAAGAAGTAGGTACAGGTTACTTCGATAGAATGACCAATACTATCCAAGGTGGTAACTCTTCAGTGACCGCATTGACAGGTTCGACCGAAGAAGACCAATTCTAATTGGCAGAGAAACACTTCCTTAATCAGCGTCAGTAATGGCATTTTGAGCGGCAACCCTGCCGCTCTTTTTTCGTTTAAAACGTTTAAGAAACGAAATTTACACCCAAGATAACGCGTTTGCGTATTATTCTTCTGGCTCGATTTCTTCGGGTTCCACTTCTTCTTGCAGTTCCAATAAGTTAATCGCAATGGTCACAAAGTCACTGTCAGTAATGATGCCTACCAATCGACCCTTGGTGACAACAGGTAAACAGCCAACTTTGTGCTTTTGCATGTAGATAGCGCTCTCTTTAAGCCCCGCGATGGGTTCGGCCGTCATGATGTTAGTGTGCATCATTTCGTAGAGCGGTGTATCTAGAGTAAAAGATTGTTCAGCCTCATCTGGGTGCAAGCTCGATTCTTGAGCAGCAAGAATGTCGCGTTGAGTCACCAAGCCTTGTAAGTGGTTATTGGCATCAACAACCGGAATATGTCGAATATCAAGCGCATCCATCATGCTTTTTGCATCACGCAAGGTGTGCGTACGCAGTAAGGTATGAGGATTACGAGTCATCATGTCTTCAACCTTGATCATAGAGACCTCCAGCGGCATTGTCCTTCTCTTAAATATAGAGAATATTTTTCTGTATATCTGGGAGCTAACTCGTTTTTCATCAATTAAATAGCACAATACACTTGCGCTTCTTTTTGTCTGCGTAATCTGTGTCTTATCGACGTTTTTATTAATTTGAATAAGTCGGTTTGCGTGCGAGTCAGTTGGCATTTTTGATTGATATTGAATGTGTACCCAAGGTAATCCAATGAATTGAATCGCACATTTTTATTCGTTGGATTTTCCAAGATTCGTCTCTCGAAGAAGATACGCTCAGGCTTACCAAATTGAAGACAGCAACCTAAATGAAAAGAACAACGTGTAACAAACTCATTGCGCTGGCAGTGGCGGCATTCAGTGTGCAATCAGCACAGGCGATTGTGTTAGGAGATGAACTAACCGACTCTGTTGACCGCGTTACTTTACGAGCAAGTAATATGGCAGAGTTCCCACTGTGTGGCGGCACCATGCTGACGGAGCAGTGGGTGTTGACTGCGGCACACTGCGTGGTAATGGGGCAGGGAACGAACGAAGCAAGCTACTATGTGACCCCGCCGGGCGAGTTGTCGGTGAATGCGAATGTGCATGAACTTAATTCAGCAGGGCTTGATAACTTCTATCCGGTGTCTCACGTTGTGGTTCACCCTGATTACACGCGGATTTCAAAAGCTGAGACCGACAGTAATGGTAACGTGAAACCTATACAAACCGGTTTAGACTCAGACATCGCGTTGCTGTATCTCACGCGCCCAGTGGCAAATGCGAGCTTTGCTGATTTAGCAAACAAAGCCGACATGGAGAGTATCGAAGCGCGTTTGGCAGCGGATTGGAACGATAATTACCTGACCAATCAACGTGTCGAAAATGTGCAAGTGTTTGGGTGGGGGACCACTCAGCCGGATGCTTCTGAACCTTCCAATACGCTCAAAACCACCATTAGTACATTTTTACCCATCGACAAATGTTATGAGCGTTTAGAAATTGGCAGCAGTTTTCCGGGGATCATCGACTCAAGAGAAAACCAAACCAAAATTTGTACGCTACCAACGAAAAACCGAGTATTAGAGCCGGATAGCCACACCCAATATGGCAACTCTGCATGTAAAGGTGACAGTGGGGGGCCGCTGGTCGATGTGGCGACGGGAAAACAGATTGGTATTGTTAGTGGTGGACCTCTCATTCTTCCGACTTGTGGCTCTTTGACGATTCCAAGTTTCTACACCAAGGTGAGCCAATATTACGACTGGGTACAGTCTTACATTACTGCCGATGCGCCACCAAGTAGCTACATCATTGCACCGAACTTTATTAAAGAGGCTAATAACGAAGTCGGCGGAGATAAAGAGTGTCACGACGGTATCGCAACTAATAACTGTGATTTCAAAGGGTCAGATGATGATGGTGGCAGTTTGGGTCTGTGGCTATTGGGTCTATTCGTACCCTTGGCGTGGTGGCGAAGGCGTGAGGTTTGATAGGGCGATTTGAATACCAAACGAGTAAGCAGCGTTATGCGCTGCTTTGCTTTTTAATGTTCCATTTCTTTCGACTTAAACTGAAAAATAATGCCAAGTGATCGCGGTTTTTCACGTTTTATTACACTCTTCATCATGGCTTTTACAGTGATATTCTGGGGATTTGCTTGCTATTGCAGCATGTAAACATATACTAGTCTGCTGCGAAAAACTCGTCGCAATTTTATCGTCGTCCTAGACGTGATTTGACCAATATATAAGACAAGTAACATGCAAGTATCAGATTTCCATTTCGACCTTCCAGATGAACTTATCGCTCGTTACCCTCAGCCAGAGCGTACCGCTAGCCGACTATTACAAATGGACGGCAATACCGGAGAGCTAATTGATGGCACATTTACTGATGTATTGGGCCAAGTTCAACCCGGTGATCTCGTGGTGTTTAATAATACTCGTGTTATACCTGCTCGTCTTTTTGGTCGTAAAGAGTCGGGTGGTAAGCTAGAGGTGCTGGTGGAGCGCATGCTTGACGAGAAAAGCATCCTCGCGCACGTTCGCTGCTCTAAATCTCCAAAACCAGGTACAACCATCATTGTTGGCGAGAATGATGAATACTCAGCAGAAATGGTGGCGCGTCATGACGCTCTATTTGAACTGAAATTTAACGCTGATAAGACGGTATTAGAAATTTTGGAAGAAATCGGCCACATGCCACTTCCTCCTTACATTGACCGCCCAGATGAAGATGCAGATAAAGAACGTTACCAAACCGTATATAACCAGAAGCCAGGCGCAGTAGCGGCGCCGACAGCGGGTCTTCATTTTGATGATGTTCTACTAGAGAAAATCAAAGCGAAAGGCGCAGAGTTTGCTTACGTCACTTTGCACGTTGGGGCAGGTACATTCCAGCCAGTAAAAGTAGAAAACATCAACGATCACCATATGCACGCTGAGTACGTAGAAGTACCGCAAGAAGTCGTCGAAGCAATTAAAGCGACGAAAGCGCGAGGTGGACGAATTATTGCTGTTGGTACTACATCGGTACGCTCACTTGAAAGCGCAGCGCAAGACGCATTGAAAAAAGGGACTGAGTTGGTCCCATTCTTTGGTGATACAGAAATCTTTATTTTCCCTGGCTACGAATATCAGCTTGTGGATTGCTTGATTACCAATTTCCACCTGCCAGAATCCACACTGATCATGTTGGTGAGTGCATTTGCAGGTTATGAGAACACCATGAATGCTTACAAGCATGCGGTAGAAAACAAATATCGCTTTTTCTCATATGGTGATTCAATGTTCATCAAGAAGAAAACGATTTAGTAAAAAATAAGATTTACGAGTGCTAGCAGTAAGCTAGGAAATAGAGCAGAACCTCTGCTTTATCTCTCGCAAGGAAAAGCGACCGCTCCTTAAAGTAGGGTAGAGCCCTAAACACTCAGTCAGACTGTTTCTCTGACACCCGGAGGCATCGTGAAATTAAAATTCGATCTTAAGAAGAAAAACGGCAATGCGCGTCGTGGTCAACTGACTTTCGAACGTGGCACTGTTCAAACCCCAGCGTTTATGCCAGTTGGTACTTACGGTACGGTTAAAGGCATGACGCCAGAAGAAGTGAAAGGTACGGGCGCAGAAATCCTACTAGGTAACACGTTCCACCTTTGGCTGCGTCCAGGTCAAGAAGTCATGAAAATGCACGGCGACTTGCATGATTTTATGAACTGGCACGGTCCTATTCTTACTGATTCAGGCGGCTTCCAAGTGTTCAGCCTTGGCAAGATGCGTACTATTACCGAAGAGGGTGTGCACTTCCGTAACCCAGTTAATGGTGACAAGATTTTCATGGACGCAGAAAAGTCGATGGAAATTCAAAAAGACCTAGGTTCTGACATCGTCATGATTTTTGACGAGTGTACGCCATACCCAGCGACACACGATGAAGCGAAGAAATCGATGGAAATGTCGCTACGTTGGGCACAGCGCTCACGTGATCACTTCGAGAAGCTAGAAAACCCGAACAACCTGTTTGGTATTGTTCAAGGTGGTGTTTACGAAGATCTACGTGATGTGTCGGTAAAAGGTCTAACGGAAATCGGTTTTGACGGTTACGCGGTTGGTGGCTTGGCAGTAGGCGAGCCTAAAGAAGATATGCACCGTATTCTTGAGCACACTTGTCCGCAGCTTCCAGAAGACAAGCCTCGCTACCTAATGGGCGTGGGTAAACCAGAAGACTTGGTTGAAGGTGTTCGCCGTGGTATCGACATGTTTGACTGTGTAATGCCAACGCGTAACGCGCGTAATGGTCACCTGTTTGTGACTGGTGGTGTGATCAAGATCCGTAATGCGAAACATAAAACGGATACAACCCCGTTGGATCCGCACTGTGACTGTTACACTTGTCAAAACTACAGTAAATCGTACCTTCATCACTTAGAGCGTTGTAATGAAATTCTGGGTGCTCGTCTGAATACGATCCACAACCTACGCTACTACCAGCGTCTGATGGAAAGTATTCGTAAAGCGATTGATGAAGATCGTTTTGATGAGTTTGTTACCGAGTTCTATGAGCGTCGTGGCCGTGAAGTGCCACCACTAGCAAAAGAACAGTCATTGACGGACTAAAAAGAATTAAAGCCTTTGGCATGTCGCCAGAGGCTTTTGCTAATAAAGTAGGCTAACGCACGTTATTTTTGAGAGAGTGATCGCTATTAGTTACTCTCAGACTTGAATCTAAAATGCGAAAGCCCAACTTGTTGGATTATCAATAAAATATAATGAGGATGTTTTAATGTTTATTTCTCAGGCTCACGCAGCAGCAGAAGGCGCGCCAGCAGGCGGTGGTTTTGAAATGCTAATCATGCTTGGCATGTTCGCAGTGATCTTTTACTTCATGATTTACCGCCCACAAGCGAAACGTGTAAAAGAGCACAAGAACCTAATGGCTTCTATGGGCAAAGGCGACGAAGTTCTAACTAGCGGTGGCCTAGTGGGTAAAATCACTAAGATTGCTGAAGACAATGACTACATTTCAATCGAGCTTAACGCGAACAATGAAGTGGTAATCAAGAAAGACTTCATCACTGCAGTGTTGCCAAAAGGTACGCTTAAGTCTCTATAAAACAGCTAAAGGATCCTCGCTGTGCTAAACCGTTATCCATTATGGAAGTACTTGATGGTATTTTTTGCCATCATCACCGCTGCGTTATACGCACTTCCAAATATCTACGGTGAAGATCCGGCTATTCAAGTTACAGGGGCGCGTGGCGCCTCTGTAGATATGTCAACGCTGGATGCTGTCACTACTGCTCTTGATAAAGAGCAACTCTCTCATAAATCCATTGCTCTCGAGAATGGATCAATTCTTGTTCGTTTTAACGACACTGACACGCAAATCAGTGCTCGTGATGTCATCAGCGAAGCGCTTGGCAAAGACACAATTGTTGCACTTAACCTTGCTCCTTCTACACCCGATTGGCTAGAAGCGATTGGCGCGTCACCATTAAAGCTGGGTCTTGACCTTCGTGGTGGTGTCCACTTCTTAATGGAAGTAGACATGGACGCAGCGATGGAAAAGCTCGTTGGTCAGCAAGAAGAAGCTTTCCGTAGCGAACTTCGTGAGGCAAAAATTCGTTATCGTGCTATCCGCCCTTCTGGCAAAGAAGCGGTAGAAGTTCTGCTACGTAACGAAGAGCAATTAGCAGAAGCGAAAGCAATGCTAGAAAAGAATCACCCGGACATGCTCTTTGTCGAATCTGATTCAAATGGCCGTTACGCTCTTACTGCGACCTTTACCGAGCAACGTTTACAAGAGATCCGTAACTACGCTGTTGAGCAAAACATTACGATTTTACGTAACCGTGTAAACGAGCTAGGTGTTGCAGAGCCTCTCGTTCAACGTCAAGGTGCAAGTCGAATTGTTGTTGAGCTTCCTGGTGTTCAAGATACTGCTCGTGCAAAAGAGATTCTAGGTGCGACTGCAACGCTAGAATTCCGTGAAGTTGACGATAAAGCTGACCTATCAGCGGCGGCAAATGGTCGTGCGTCAGCAGGCAGTGAAATCAAAATGGACCGAGACGGTCGTCCGGTTGTGCTTAAGAAGCGTGTTATTCTTGGTGGTCAAAGCATTACGGATGCAAGCTCAAGTGTCGATGAATACGGTCGTCCACAAGTTAACATCTCGCTAGACAGCGAAGGTGGTAACAAGATGTCAGCGTTCTCTAAGAAGAACATCGGTAAGCTAATGGCTACCGTGTTTGCTGAGTACAAAGACAGTGGTCGTCGTACGCCAGAAGGCAAAGTCATCCTAGATAAGCATGAAGAAGTCATCAACCAAGCGACGATTCAATCGGCTCTTGGACGTAACTTCCGTATCACGGGTATAGACTCCGCAGCTGAAGCGCACAACCTTGCACTTCTATTACGTGCTGGTGCACTGATCGCACCTATCTCTATCGTTGAAGAGCGTACTATTGGTCCATCAATGGGCCAGCAAAACATCGATATGGGTATCCAAGCGTGTATCTGGGGTATGGTTGCCGTAATGCTGTTTACGCTGCTTTACTACCGTGGCTTTGGCTTGATTGCCAACATCGCTCTAATGGCTAACTTAGTGTTGATCATTGGTGTTATGTCGATGATTCCAGGCGCTACCATGACGCTTCCGGGGATTGCCGGTATCGTGTTAACGGTCGGTATGGCGGTTGATGCGAACGTACTGATCTTCGAGCGTATCCGTGAAGAGCTTCGTGATGGGCGTAGTCCACAACAAGCGATTCACCAAGGTTACGCGAATGCATTCAGTACGATTGCCGATGCGAACATCACGACACTGATTACTGCAATTATCCTATTTGCAGTCGGTACTGGTGCAGTGAAAGGTTTCGCGGTTACTCTATCTATCGGTATCTTAACTTCAATGTTCACCGCCATTATTGGTACACGTTGTATCGTGAACCTGATTTACGGTGGCAAACGCGTTGATAAATTGTCGATCTAAGGCTGGGAATTAATATGTTTCAAATTCTAAAAGCAGAGAAGACGATCGGCTTTATGCGTTGGTCGAAAGTAGCATTCGTTTTTTCAATCTTTATGATTGCTGCTTCTATCTTCACTTTGTCAACTAAGTGGCTAAATTGGGGCCTAGACTTCACTGGCGGTACGCTAATTGAAGTTGGCTTTGAAAAACCTGCGAACCTTGAAAAAATCCGAACCGCTTTAGATGCGAAAGGTTTTGGTGATGCGACAGTACAAAACTTCGGTAGTGCTCGTGAAGTAATGGTTCGTCTTCGTCCACGTGACGACGTTTCTGGTGAAACGCTGGGCAACCAAATCATTGGTGCTATCAAAGATGGTACTGGCGAAAGCGTAGAAATGCGTCGTATTGAATTCGTAGGTCCTAACGTTGGTGATGAGCTAACAGAAGCTGGCGGTCTAGCGATCCTCGTGTCGCTGATCTGTATCCTGCTTTATGTCTCGATGCGATTTGAATGGCGTCTAGCGGCTGGTGCGGTTATGGCATTGGCTCACGATATCATTATCACGTTAGGTGTTTTCTCATTCCTACAAATAGAAGTTGACCTAACCATCGTCGCAGCACTATTAACGGTAGTCGGTTACTCGCTCAACGATACCATCGTTGTGTTTGACCGTATCCGTGAAAACTTCCGCAAGATGCGTAAAGGTGAGCCAGCCGATATCATGGACGCTTCAATCACCCAAACATTGAGCCGTACGTTGATTACCTCGGGTACAACATTGTTCGTGGTAATTGCACTGTTCATGCAGGGTGGTGCGATGATTCACGGCTTCGCAACCGCACTTCTACTTGGTATCACTGTAGGTACTTACTCTTCTATCTACGTAGCATCAGCACTAGCGCTAAAACTGGGCATCCAGAAAGAGCACTTGATGCCACCTCAAGTAGAAAAAGAAGGCGCAGAGTTCGACGAAATGCCATAAGGCAGGTTGAGAATCGAAAACAAAAACCGCTGAGCAATCAGCGGTTTTTTTGTATCTGAATCGAGCCGTATGCTTGTAGAACCTCACTGTATGGAGAGCCTTACATTACAGCTAAGTAGATACGGTTCAGTAGATACAAAAAAGCCCCGCTCATTGAGTGGGGCTTTCTAAAGTCATCAGCGTGACGGGCTAAATATGACTTTCAAATCTTACTTAAGGATCGCGCTGTTACCGTTTTCGCGGATGTGCTTAAGGATAGATTTTACGCCACGAGCGCTTGAAGCAACAATGTTACCAGACTTCATGTACTCAGTGCCGCCAGCAAAGTCAGTTAGGATTGCGCCAGCTTCACGAGCAATAAGCTCACCTGCTGCCATATCCCAAGGTTTTAGACCTAGCTCGAAGTAACCATCAACACGGCCAGCAGCCACGTAACATAGGTCAAGAGCAGCAGAGCCGCTACGACGGAAATCAGCACATTCAGTGAATAGCGCACCAACGATCTTGATGTAAGACTCAGCGTGTTGTTTCTGCTTGAATGGGAAGCCTGTTGCTAGAACAGTACCTTGAAGGTCTTTTAGTTGAGCAACACGAATACGCGCACTGTTTAGTTGAGCGCCAGCACCACGTTGTGCAGTGAATAGCTCGTTTTGCATTGGATCGTAAACACAAGCAACTTCAGTTTTGCCTTTGATACGAACAGCGATAGAAACCGCGAAGTGTGGGTAACCTTTTACAAAGTTAGTGGTGCCATCCAGTGGGTCGATGATCCATTGTACGTCTTTATCTTTACCTTCGATAAGACCTTGTTCTTCAGCAACGATACAGTGCTCAGGGTAAGACTGCTTGATAGTATCGATGATGATGTATTCTGCTTCTTTATCTACATTAGTGACAAAGTCATTAGTGCCTTTAAGAGTAGATTCTACTTTATCAGTGTTTTCTAATGATTTAGCAATATGATTGCCTGCCTTTCGCGCAGCGCGAATAGCAATGTTTAGCATTGGATGCATACGAATTTCCCAACGGATGTTAAAGAACAAATGAAAGCGGCGGCGAGTATACCAGAGATCAGTAAAAAGGGAAGTGGTTATTTTTTGTTCTAAAGTCAGTGGTTTTATTGTATTTAGCTTGAGGCGAACGAGAACAATGACCAAGAATGAGAAGAGAGGCCTGCTTCGCCCTAGGGAGTGTTAAAAAACTATGGTAACATTCTGCGGTTTTAATTTAGGTAGCAAACACAGATGTTGGATCAAGTAAAAATTGTACTCGTAGGTACCTCTCATTCAGGCAATATTGGCTCAGCAGCTCGAGCTATGAAAGTGATGGGGTTAAGCCAACTAGTATTAGTCGATCCACAATGTGAAGTGGATGAACAAACTCTTGCTTTGGCTGCGGGTGCTGGTGATATTGCTCAAAATGCAAAGATTGTCGGCACATTAGAGGAAGCGGTTGAAGATTGCAGCCTAGTGGTGGGCTCCAGTGCTCGCTCTCGTACATTAGAATGGCCAATGCTTGAGCCACGTGAATGTGGTGAGAAATTTGCGGTTGAGGGTAGAAAACACCCTGTCGCGCTCGTGTTTGGTCGTGAAAGAACTGGTCTAACAAACGAAGAGCTGCAAAGGTGTCACTACCATGTTTGCATTCCTGCTAACCCTGAATATAGCTCGCTTAACCTAGCGATGGCCGTACAAACTCTGAGTTACGAAGTACGAGTTGCGCATTTGAACTTAGAGCAAAGCCAGTTTGCCCCAAATGAGCCGGAAGAGTACCCACGTCATAGAGAGCTCGAAATGTTCTTCGAGCATCTTGAAAAGGTGATGGTTGAGACCCAGTTTATCAATAAAGAGCAACCAGGGCAGGTGATGAATAAATTGCGTCGCTTGTTCTCTCGTGCTCGGCCAGAAACCCAGGAGCTCAATATTCTACGCGGTATTTTGACCTCGATAGAAAAGAAGTTCTGAATAAAGAATAACCACTTTAGGTGTAAGGATGAATACCTGAGTAAAATGGTCAAATAAATACTTGACCAAATTACTCAGGTATGGAAAAATCTTAACCATTACAAACCATGTGGATACGGTGTGGTATGAAACTTACATCTAAAGGAAGATATGCGGTGACAGCCATGCTGGATGTGGCACTGCATTCGCAACAAAACCCTGTACCTCTTGCTGACATCTCAGAGCGTCAGGGGATCTCGCTCTCTTACTTAGAGCAGCTATTTTCAAAATTGCGTAAAGCAGGTCTCGTTGCCAGCGTTCGTGGTCCTGGTGGTGGTTACCGACTTGGTGCCGACGCACACAGTATCGCTATTGGTACCGTGATTGCAGCCGTTGATGAGTCAGTCGATGCAACCAAATGCCAGGGCAAAGGAGATTGCCAAGGCGGAACACGTTGCCTTACTCACACGCTATGGCGCGACTTAAGCTCTCGCATTAGTGACTTCTTGAATAACATCACTCTTGGTGAGTTGATGACAGACAATGAAGTCCTCGAAATTTCTGATCGTCAGGACATTGATCTGGCGGTAACCCATGGGCTATCAAACAAAAATACAACCGCCGCGCCCATCGGTGTAAACGTCCGCTCTTAGCGGTCAGCTTTTTACATTGGAGTAGAGAATGAAACTGCCGATTTATCTTGATTATTCCGCTACATGTCCAGTTGATCCACGTGTTGCTGAAAAAATGGTTCAGTACATGACAATGGATGGCACATTTGGCAACCCAGCGTCGCGTTCGCACCGTTACGGCTGGCAGGCAGAAGAAGCGGTCGATACTGCTCGTGAGCAAATTGCTGACCTTCTAAATGCAGATCCTCGCGAAATCGTATTTACCTCTGGTGCGACAGAATCAGACAACCTTGCTATTAAAGGTGCAGCGCACTTTTACTCGAAGAAAGGCAAGCACGTAATCACTTGTAAAACAGAGCACAAAGCCGTTCTTGACCCATGTCGTCAACTTGAGCGTGAAGGCTTTGAAGTGACTTACCTTGAGCCAGAATCAAATGGCTTGATCGATCTAGAGAAGCTTAAAGCGGCAATGCGTGATGACACAGTGCTTGTGTCTATTATGCATGTAAACAACGAGATTGGAGTGGTTCAAGACATTACTGCGATCGGCGAATTGTGTCGTGAGCGTAAAATTGTTTTCCACGTGGATGCAGCGCAATCTGCAGGTAAATTACCAATCGACGTTCAAGAGATGAAAGTTGACCTAATTTCACTTTCTGCTCACAAAGTTTATGGCCCTAAAGGCATCGGTGCACTTTACGTTCGTCGTAAGCCTCGTATTCGTCTTGAAGCGCAAATGCACGGTGGCGGCCATGAGCGTGGTTTCCGCTCTGGTACACTTCCTACCCACCAAATCGTTGGTATGGGTGAAGCATTCCGCATTGCAAAAGAAGACATGCAAAAAGATTACGATCACGCTTTAGCGCTTCGTAACCGTCTTTTTGATGGCGTGAAAGACTTAGAAGCAGTGACGGTAAACGGTGACCTTGAGCAACGTGTACCACACAACCTAAACATCAGCTTCGCATTCGTAGAAGGTGAATCACTACTAATGTCGCTTAAAGATCTAGCGGTATCTTCTGGTAGTGCTTGTACGTCTGCAAGTCTTGAGCCTTCTTACGTTCTTCGTGCCCTAGGCATGGATGATGAATTGGCTCACAGCTCGGTTCGTTTCTCGTTTGGTCGTTTCACGACTGAAGAAGAAATTGATTACGCAATTGAACAAATCCGCGTTGCAGTGACTAAGCTACGCGACATGTCTCCTCTATGGGATATGTACAAAGAAGGGATTGATTTGAGCACTGTTGAATGGGCTCACCATTAATCTCAGGGATTGAAATAGAGGATTCGAGGTAATTTATCATGGCATACAGCGAAAAAGTAATTGATCACTACGAGAACCCACGTAACGTTGGTTCATTCGATAAAGAAGACCCATCAGTAGGTAGCGGCATGGTTGGCGCTCCAGCTTGTGGTGACGTAATGAAGCTTCAAATCAAAGTGACACCGGAAGGTATCATCGAAGATGCGAAGTTCAAAACATACGGTTGTGGTAGTGCAATCGCATCAAGCTCACTAGTAACTGAGTGGGTAAAAGGCAAGTCAGTTGATGAAGCAGCAGCAATTAAAAACTCTGAAATTGCTGAAGAGCTAGAGCTTCCACCAGTGAAAGTTCACTGTTCAATTCTTGCTGAAGATGCAATCAAAGCAGCGGTTGCAGACTACAAGAAAAAACACCAAGAATAATTATTCCGTAATATAATGGGAGCTTTGACGCTCCCATTCCAATCGAAATTTAGACAGACTAAGGTGCAGTATGGCCATCACAATGACAGAATCAGCGGCAAGTCGCGTAAGAGCATTCCTAGATAACCGAGGCAAAGGTATCGGTTTACGTCTTGGAGTGAAGACGACTGGTTGTTCAGGCATGGCATATGTACTTGAGTTTGTTGATGAGCTTAACGAAGAAGATGAAGTTTTTGAACTCTCTGGAGTGAAAATCATCATCGACAAAAAAAGCTTAGTGTACCTAGACGGTACCGAATTGGATTACGTGAAAGAAGGGTTGAATGAAGGTTTTGAATTCAACAACCCTAACGCGAAAAGTGAATGTGGTTGTGGTGAAAGCTTCAACGTCTAATTGATTGTCCTTCTGGGCAAGCGAGTCCGGAAGGCTTTACTAGGACCCGAACTTAATGAATCACTTTGAATTATTTGGGCTACCAAGTCAGTTTAAGCTGGATGGTAGCCTTCTTTCTTCTCAGTTCCGAGAACTACAAAAACGCTTCCACCCGGATAACTTTGCAACGGGATCTGAACGTGACCGTTTGATGGCGGTGCAAAAGGCAGCGCAAATCAACGATGCCTATCAAGTTCTGAAAAATCCTATCTCCCGTGCCGAGTACATCCTCGCAGAGCAGGGAGTTGAGATCCGAGGTGAACAGCAGACAATGCAAGATCCAATGTTCTTAATGGAGCAAATGGAGCTGCGCGAAGAACTGGAAGAAATTGCTGACAGCACCGATCCTGAATCGGCGCTTTTTGACTTCGATTCTAAGGTCAGCAAAATGTACAAACAGCATCTGGCAAGCGTCGAGCAAGAGCTTGATGATGGTCTTTGGGCTGAAGCCGCAGACCGAGTTCGTAAGCTAAAATTCATTGCCAAACTAAAGAACGAAATTGAACTAGTCGAAGACAAACTCCTCGGCTAGTTAGCGTGACAAGGACCTATCATGGCACTACTTCAAATCGCAGAACCGGGCCAAAGCTCGGCACCTCATGAGCATAAGTTAGCAGCGGGTATCGACTTAGGTACTACCAACTCTTTGGTTGCTTCTGTACGTAGCGGCGATGCAACTCCACTTGCGGACGAGCAGGGCCGTACTATTTTACCTTCAGTCGTTAATTACGCTGAGGAAACGTTAACGGTCGGCCACGAAGCCAAAGCTAAAGCAGAGTTTGAACCAGAGAACACGATTATCTCTGTAAAACGTTTGATCGGTCGTTCATTAAAGGACATTCAGTCCCGTTACTCTTCACTTCCTTATCGTTTTAAAGAGAGTGAAAATGGTCTTCCAATCCTGCAAACGCCTCAAGGTGACAAAAACCCGATTGAAGTATCTGCGGACATTCTAAAAGCGCTAGGTAAGCGAGCAGAAGAAACGTTAGGTGGTGAGTTAGCGGGTGTTGTGATCACTGTTCCTGCTTACTTTGATGATGCTCAGCGTGCAGGTACGAAAGACGCCGCGAAATTAGCAGGTCTTCATGTTCTCCGTCTGCTTAACGAACCAACCGCCGCGGCAATTGCTTATGGCCTAGACTCAGGCCAAGAAGGTGTGATTGCGGTTTACGATCTAGGTGGCGGTACATTTGATATCTCTATTCTACGTTTGTCGAAAGGCGTATTTGAAGTATTAGCAACAGGTGGTGACTCTGCGTTAGGCGGTGATGACTTTGACCATCTGTTAGCGGATTACCTAATGGAGCAAGCGGGTCTCGAAGCCCCACTTTCTGCTGAAAAAAACCGTACGCTACTGAACATTGCTACTGCGACTAAGATTGCTTTCTCTGAGCAAGACAGCGTTGATGTTGACGTGTTTGGCTGGAAGGGCACCGTTACTCGTGAGCAGTTCGAAGATCTGATTCGCCCATTAGTGAAGAAAACACTAATGTCTTGTCGTCGTGCATTAAAAGATGCTGATGTTAACGCAGACGAAGTACTCGAAGTTGTCATGGTTGGTGGTTCAACACGCACATTGCTGGTTCGTGAAATGGTAGGCGAGTTTTTTGGCCGCACACCGCTAACAAGCATTAATCCTGATGAAGTTGTCGCAATCGGCGCGGGTATCCAAGCCGACATTCTAGCGGGTAACAAGCCTGATTCAGAAATGTTACTTCTTGACGTGATCCCACTGTCGCTTGGTATTGAAACCATGGGTGGTTTGGTTGAGAAGATCATCCCTCGCAATACCACGATTCCTGTTGCGCGTGCGCAAGAATTTACCACATTCAAAGATGGCCAAACGGCCATGAGTGTTCATGTGGTACAAGGTGAGCGTGAAATGGTTGATGATTGTCGTTCACTGGCTCGTTTCTCATTGAAAGGCATTCCACCGATGGCGGCGGGTGCGGCACATATTCGTGTGACTTACCAAGTTGACGCTGACGGCCTTCTTTCTGTTACGGCAATGGAAAAGAGCACCGGTGTTCAGTCAGAGATTCAAGTAAAACCTTCTTACGGGTTAAGCGATAATGAAGTGGCGGATATGCTGCGTGATTCAATGACTCACGCTAAAGAAGACATGCAAGCTCGTGCGCTAGCTGAACAGCGTGTTGAGGCCGACCGTGTGATAGAAGGCTTGATTGCAGCCATGCAAACTGATGGTGACGAACTACTATCAGAACAAGAGAAACAAGACCTGATAAAAGCCATCGAAGCCTTGATTGAGCTGCGTAATGGTGATGATGCAGATGCGATTGAGCAAGGCATTAAAGATACCGATAAAGCGAGCCAAGATTTCGCATCGCGCCGTATGGATAAATCGATTCGAGCTGCGCTGTCAGGTCAATCAGTAGACGATATATAAGAGATAAGTAGTTATGCCTAAGATTATTGTATTACCACACGACGATTTGTGCCCAGAAGGCGCAGTGTTGGAAGCAAACACTGGTGAAACCGTTCTGGACGTAGCGCTAAAAAATGGTATCGGTATTGAACATGCGTGTGAAAAATCATGTGCTTGTACCACCTGCCACGTGATCATCCGTGAAGGTTTTGATTCGCTAGAAGAAAGTGAAGAGCTGGAAGACGACATGCTGGATAAAGCGTGGGGTCTAGAGCCTGAATCACGTCTAGGGTGTCAGGCGAAAATTGCTGATGAAGACTTAGTGGTAGAAATTCCTAAGTACACGCTAAACCACGCTTCAGAAGATCACTAAAACTATCTTCCCAATATAGGGAAGAAGCAAAAGGAAGATGAGCAATGAAATGGACAGATTCTCGCGATATCGCGATTGAACTTTGTGACAAGTTTCCAGATGTTGATCCGCAAACGGTGCGTTTTACCGATCTTCATCAATGGATCATGGAGTTAGATGAGTTTGAAGATGACCCAAACCATTGTAACGAAAAGATTCTGGAAGCCGTTATCATGTGCTGGATGGATGAAGCAGACTAAGTCTGTAAAACACAGCCTAGTTAACAATTCTTACTAAAAAAAGCGGACCTTTAGGTCCGTTTTTTTATCCAATTGACATTTTTGCCCTACATAATGCTAACATCCGTGAGTTATTAAAAAGAAGCAGCGTAGGCAACGCTGCTATAAGACAAGGAGAAACCATGTCTACACAGATGTCTGTATTTTTAAGTCAAGAGTCGGCAGCACCACATTGGGGTGAAAAAGCACTGCTTTCATTCGCTGAAAACGGCGCAACCATTCATTTAGGTGAAGGTCACGATCTTGGTGCAATTCAACGTGCAGCTCGTCAGCTAGATGGCCAAGGAATTCGTTCTATTTTTCTTTCCGGTGATAACTGGGATTTAGAGAGCGTTTGGGCTTTCCACCAAGGTTACCGTAACCCCAAAAAACATGGCTCAGTTGAGTGGTCTGCATTGTCTGAAGAAGATCAAGCAGAGCTTCAAGCGCGTATTACCGCGACTGATTTTACCCGCGATATCATCAATAAAACCGCAGAAGAAGTTGCCCCTCGTCAGCTAGCGACAATGGCCGCTGAATTCATCAAATCTGTTGCGCCTAAAGGCACAGTGACAGCTCGTATCGTCAAAGACAAAGACTTGTTGGCAGAAGGTTGGGAAGGTATTTACGCCGTAGGCCGTGGTTCGGAGCGTACTTCTGCGATGCTCCAGCTAGACTACAACCCGACAGGTGACGAGAACGCACCAATATTCGCGTGTCTTGTCGGTAAAGGTATCACCTTTGATTCGGGTGGTTACAGCTTGAAGCCTTCTAACTTCATGAGCGCAATGAAAGCAGACATGGGTGGCTCAGGCACCATCACCGGTGGTCTTGCACTGGCGATTCTTCGTGGTTTGAACAAGCGTGTAAAACTGATCCTTTGTTGTGCAGAGAACATGGTTTCTGGTCGCGCACTCAAGCTTGGCGACATCATCACCTACAAAAACGGTAAAACCGTTGAAATCATGAACACCGATGCAGAAGGTCGTTTAGTGCTTGCTGATGGTCTTATCTACGCCAGTGAGCAAAAGCCTGAGTTAATCATTGATTGTGCAACACTAACAGGTGCGGCGAAGAATGCGTTGGGTAATGATTATCACGCATTAATGAGTTTCGATGACGAGTTATCGCATCAAGCGCTCACTGCGGCAAACCAAGAAAAAGAAGGTTTATGGCCGCTACCACTTGCTGACTTCCACCGTGGAATGCTGCCGTCAAACTTTGCTGACTTATCGAATATCAGTTCTGGTGACTACTCTCCGGGTGCAAGCACAGCAGCAGCATTCTTGTCTTACTTCGTAGAAGACTACAAAAAAGGCTGGTTGCACTTCGACTGTGCGGGTACATACCGTAAAGCCGCGTCTGATAAATGGGCTGCGGGAGCTACGGGTATGGGCGTTCGTACACTTGCTCGTTTCCTCAATGAGCAAGCTGGTAAATAAGATTGATTGCGGCACTCCTTGTTTGAGTGCTGCTCTTACCCAGTAAGTCACTTTAAAAACACAACTATTATTACAAGTACAGAAAGGAAATTTTATGGCTCTAGAAAGAACATTTTCAATCATTAAGCCGGATGCGGTAGAGCGAAACCTAATTGGTGAAATCTATAACCGTATTGAAAAGGCTGGCCTACGTATTGTCGCTGCTAAAATGGTTCACCTGACTGAAGATCAGGCAAGCGGTTTTTATGCAGAGCATGAAGGCAAAGAGTTTTTCCCTCCATTAAAAGAGTTCATGACATCTGGTCCTATTATGGTTCAGGTACTGGAAGGTGAAAATGCGATTGCACGTTACCGTGAACTGATGGGTAAAACTAACCCAGAGGAAGCGGCATGCGGCACTTTGCGTGCTGATTACGCACTTAGCATGCGTCACAATTCAGTTCATGGTTCCGATAGCCCTGAATCTGCAGCGCGTGAAATTGAGTTTTTCTTCCCTGAGTCAGAGGTTTTCTCTCGCTAATTAGGGGTGATACTTCACTTGTTAGTGATGGTCTGATACAGAAAAGCCTCGGAACTTTCCGAGGCTTTTTCATTTCATATACCTAAGTTGAGTGGCAATGTTGACTGCATAAGTGATCTCTTATACGCGAACTAGTCTGACTATATAATGGGCTTTAAAGCCCAGTAACGTGAGTTATTTTTAGTCTTTTCCCTTTACGATTTCTACGCTTTTACTTTTGATAGTGTAATAGCCACTTATAGCGCAAGAGGCGCTTAAAATTTAATCATTTTGATTTTAATGCCTTAGCAAACTCAGGGTTTTACACCCCTTGTTGTAGCTGCATAAAGGCTGTACAATTCGCGCCCTTATTCTTGTTTCAGTCATTGAGAGGCAACATGACCACTGAAAAAATCAATCTACTCGACTTTGATCGCAAAGGCATGCGTCAGTTTTTCGCAGAAGAACTCGGCGAGAAAGCGTTTCGTGCCGATCAGGTTATGAAGTGGATCTACCATTTCGGTGTAGATGACTTCGAAAAAATGACAAACATTAACAAGAAGCTGCGCGAAAAGCTTTTACACAAGTGCGAAATCAAGGCACCAACAGTCGCAGAAGCTCAGCACTCTTCTGATGGTACGATCAAGTGGGCGATGAACGTTGGTGATCAGGATGTAGAGACGGTTTACATTCCAGAAGATGATCGTGCAACGCTTTGTGTGTCTTCTCAAGTAGGTTGTGCGTTGGAATGTAAGTTCTGCTCAACAGCACAGCAGGGCTTTAACCGTAACTTGAAAGTTTCAGAGATCATCGGTCAGGTGTGGCGCGCTGCACGTGAAATTGGTCTTGAGAAAGAAACAGGTCGCCGCCCAATTACTAACGTCGTGATGATGGGGATGGGTGAACCGCTTCTAAACATGAAGAACTTGATCCCGGCATTAGAACTAATGCTGGACGATCTTGGCTTTGGTTTGTCAAAACGTCGTGTGACTGTATCTACATCAGGTGTGGTTTCTGGTCTTGATCAGATGACAGGCAAAATCGATGTCGCGTTGGCAATTTCCCTTCATGCGCCAAACGATAAGTTGCGTAGTGAAATCATGCCAATTAACGATCGTTGGGATATTCAAGATTTCCTAGCATCAGTTCGTCGTTACATCGCTTCATCGAATGCAAACCGCGGTAAGGTAACGGTTGAGTACGTACTTCTTGATCATGTGAATGATGACATGGACCATGCTCGTGAACTGGCTGAGCTGATGAAAGACACACCATGTAAGATTAACTTGATTCCGTTTAACCCGTATCCTGGTTCACCTTACAAGAAACCAAGTAACTCACGTATCGATCGCTTCCAAAAAACATTGATGCAATATGAGCATACAGTAACGGTTCGTAAGACTCGTGGCGATGACATTGATGCAGCGTGTGGTCAGTTAGTCGGTGATGTGATTGACCGAACTAAACGTACTGCAATGTTAAAAGCGTCGCGCGGTGCTGATACCATTGAAGTAAAAGCGGTATAAACGACCGGAATTCAAAAATAGCCAGAGCCATTTGCTCTGGCTATTTTGTTTAGCGATAAGGGCATTTCTGCCAAGATTTATGACGACAACTCTCCAACTCGAGGTTATTTGGGTATAATTTCGAATTCCTTTGTCAAAGTTTGGACAAAAGCTTGAGCTATCTGTTAGTTTGAGTGTAAAGAGTTTTTGTCTTCGTTACACATTCGCTTATCATGATATGTGACATTAACGATGACACCGATAATTCTCAGCATTTTCTCACATACGCTTTGCTGATTTTTGCAAAACGGGTATTCACACTCAAATCGCTGAGAGTTTCTTAAAATTATTATTTTGGTTAACGCGTTTAGGCTAGCTATCTTTTAAAGAGGCTTAAGAACAATAACGAAAATACATAACCACGTTAGCCACTAAAACAGATTAAATACCACCATTATGACAGAACACGAAAATACGAATGAAGTGCCACTTTCTATTGAAGCTGGCACATTACTGAAAAACAAACGCGAATCTCTTGGGATGAGTCAAAAGCAAGTTGCTGATCGCCTGAGGCTTCGCGTTTCTGTTATTGAAGATATTGAAAATAACCGATTTGAGTCTCAACAAGTTGCGACATTTACGCGTGGTTACTTGCGTTCTTACGCGAAGTTCGTGGGCCTTGATGAGAAGATGGTTTTGACTGCGTTAGAGCAGACAGCAGATGTACAGCCACAAGAGCAAGAAATTGAAATGCAGAGCTTCTCTCGCAAAACAAAAGATGAGAAGCACAATAGCCGTATCATGCTCCTGACTTGGGTTATCGGGTTGGTCATTATTGGTATTTCTGCAGCTTGGTGGTGGCAAAACCAGCAAGAGAATAGCCTAACGAAGGAAGTTACTGATTCAAGTGTTGAAGCGCCGAAGCCCACAGCGCAAGAGTTAGTTGATATCGATTTAATGACGGCTGAGGAGTTAATCGCAAGTACTCCTGAAGACGTTGTTTCAACAAGTAATGATGTTGTTGAAACGAGTGAAGTACCAGTCGAGCAGGGTAGCGATCCTCTGCTTGCTGAAACTGAAAATACAACAAGCGTAGATTCTGAAGAACCTGTTGCCGTGATTGAAACTGCGGAAGAGGAACAGCCTGCGCCAGTCGTACCTGAAGGCATGACACTTCTTACTATGAAGTTTAAAGCGGACTGTTGGATTCAAGTAAAAGACACCAATGGTAAAACGCTGGTAAGTGGTACTCATAAACCAGGACAAGATGTAGAACTTACCGGAAAAGCGCCGTTTAAAGTGATATTAGGCGCACCGGAAGGGGTTACAATGACATTTGCAAGTGAACCTGTCGACCTTTCTGGGTATACTTCAGGCAAAGTAGCTAGATTCACTCTACCGTTATAAAAAATTATGCAACACGAATCTCCAATTATTCGTCGTAAATCGACGCGTATTTATGTGGGTGATGTGCCAATTGGTGATGGTGCGCCAATTGCCGTACAATCAATGACTAACACTCGCACGACTGACGTAGAAGCGACAGTCGCTCAAATCCGAGCACTAGAAAAAGTCGGTGCAGATATCGTTCGAGTTTCTGTACCTACCATGGACGCAGCAGAAGCTTTCAAACTAATTAAACAGCAAGTTTCTGTACCATTAGTGGCTGATATTCATTTTGACTATCGTATCGCGCTGAAAGTGGCGGAGTACGGTGTTGACTGTTTACGTATCAACCCAGGTAACATTGGCAATGAAGAGCGCATTCGCGCTGTTGTTGACTGTGCTCGCGATAAAAACATCCCAATCCGTATTGGTGTCAACGGTGGATCTTTGGAAAAAGATTTACAGATGAAATACGGTGAACCAACGCCAGAAGCTTTGGTTGAATCGGCGATGCGTCACGTAGATCATCTCGATCGTCTTAACTTTGACCAATTTAAAGTTAGCGTGAAAGCTTCAGACGTATTCCTTGCGGTGGATTCATACCGTCTGCTAGCGAAGAAAATCGATCAGCCTCTTCACTTGGGGATTACAGAAGCGGGCGGTGCTCGCGCTGGCGCTGTTAAGTCATCTGTTGGCTTAGGTATGCTGTTGTCTGAAGGGATCGGCGATACGCTGCGTATCTCTTTGGCTGCCGATCCAGTTGAAGAAATCAAAGTCGGTTTCGACATTCTTAAATCTCTGCGCATTCGCTCTCGAGGCATCAACTTTATTGCTTGCCCAAGTTGCTCGCGTCAAGAGTTTGATGTGATTGGCACGGTGAATGCACTTGAGCAGCGTTTAGAAGACATCATCACGCCAATGGATGTGTCTATCATCGGTTGTGTGGTAAACGGCCCTGGTGAAGCAGAAGTTTCTCACTTAGGTCTAGCAGGTAGTAACAAGAAGAGCGCATTCTACGAAGATGGTAAACGCCAGAAAGAGCGCTTTGATAACGATGACCTTGTGAATCAGCTAGAAGCTAAGATCCGTGCGAAAGCCGCCATGATGAATGGCGAAAACCGCATCGAAGTTAAAGTACAAGATTAATCTCAACGAGAATTACGGTAAGTATTGTGGCAAAAACAATTCAAGCAATTCGAGGCATGAACGATTGCCTCCCAACTCAGTCGCCACTGTGGCAAAAACTAGAAAACACAGTGAAAAATGTAATTAGCGCATACGGTTATAACGAAGTGCGCATGCCAATCGTTGAAGAAACAAACCTATTCAGCCGCGCTGTTGGTGAAGAGACAGACGTCGTTTCAAAAGAAATGTACACCTTTGATGATCGTAACGGAGACAGCCTAACACTTCGCCCTGAAGGTACGGCGGGTTGTGTACGTTCATGTATTCAAAACAGCCTGATCAACCGTGACGAACAGCGTCTGTGGTACATGGGGCCTATGTTCCGCCATGAACGTCCGCAGAAAGGTCGTTACCGTCAATTCCACCAGTGTGGTGTTGAGGTGTTTGGTCTAAATGGTCCAGATGTTGATGCAGAGCTTATCATGATGACGGCGCGTCTATGGCGTGAGCTAGGTATCAATGAACATGTTCGTCTTGAGCTGAACTCTATCGGTTCTCAAGAAGACCGCGCAGACTACCGTACTGCACTGGTTGCGTTCCTTGAGCAACATATTGATGTGCTAGACGAAGATTGTAAGCGTCGCATGCACACGAACCCACTGCGTGTTCTGGATACGAAGAACCCTGACGTTCAAGCTATTTTAGGTGATGCACCTCGCCTTTCAGATTACTTAGGTGAAGAATCTAAAGCACACTTCGCAGGTCTATGTGAACTTTTAGACGCCGCAGGTATCGAATACACAGTTAACGAACGTCTAGTTCGTGGTCTGGATTACTACAACCGCACGGTATTTGAATGGATCACTGAGAGCCTAGGTGCTCAAGGCACCGTTTGTGGCGGTGGTCGTTACGATGGTCTTGTAGAGCAATTAGGTGGTAAACCAACATCAGCAGTTGGCTTTGCAATGGGCTTAGAGCGTCTTGTTCTGATGCTAGAAACACTAGAACTAACAGACGTTCGTCGCAGTGTGGATGTTTACGTAGTAACAGCAGGCGAAGGCACCATGATGGCAGGAATGAAGCTAGCAGAGCAGCTTCGTGAGTCCATCCCTGGCGTTCGTGTGATGAATCACTTCGGTGGCGGTAACTTCAAGAAACAGTTTAAACGCGCAGACAAAGTTGGTGCTGTTGTAGCATTAGTTCTGGGTGAAAACGAAGTTGCGGATAATACCGTAGTACTGAAAGATTTGGCCGGTGGTGAGCAAGAGACTTACAACCAAGCAGAAGTTGCAGAAAAGATCGCAGCACTGATTTAAGTCTTTTAGTAATCTAACAAAATTACATCCTAGTTCGTAAGCTAAGGCTCCCAAATGTGGAGCCTTTAAACGAAATAGGAACAATGGCAGCTAAGCTGCCATTTACATGTTTTAAGAGGACAGGAAGTGGAACTTTACGATACTGAAGAACAACAAGTTGAAGCCATTAAAGACTGGTGGAAGGAAAACGGCAAAGCCGTCATCATCGGTGCGGTTGTTGGCTTAGGTGGTCTATTTGGCTGGCGTTACTACCAGGATTCTGTGATTCAGGCGAGTGAAGCAGCTTCTCAAAGCTACACGACAGCAATGAATGCTTTGCAAGATAAAGGTACTGATGCTCAAGCTGACGTGAAAGCTTTTATTGAGTCAAATGAAGTAAAAGAATATTCAGTATTGGCTGCGCTACAACTTGCTAAAGCACAAGTTGAAGCTCAAGATCTTTCTGCTGCATTAGAGCAATTGAAGTGGGCGCAAAGCAACACTCAAGATGCTGCGCTATTACCATTGATTAGTTACCGTATTGCACGCATTGAAACGGAAATGGGTAACTTTGACGCTGCAACGGCTGAACTAAGTAAGGTCACTGATGCAGCATGGACAGGTCGTATTGCTGAACTGCGTGGCGATATTGCGATTCGCCAAGGTGACAAAGATGCCGCATACGCTGCGTATACTGAAGCTCAGCAAGCGGCAGACGCAAGCCCGACACTACAAATGAAATTGGACGATCTGGCGAAATAAGGACCGCATTGGATGAAAAGAGTCTTTAACAAAGCCTTGTTAGGGGCGTTAACAATGGGAATTCTTGCCGGTTGTGCTGGTGAGAAAGATACTATTGTAATGGCGCCACTACCTCAGGTAGACAGTGAGTTTACAACCAGTAGTGAGTGGAGCACATCGGTTGGCGATGGTGTTGGTCATTACTTTTCAAAGCTATCCCCTGTATTTGCGAATGATACATTGTTCGTGGCAAGTCGCGATGGCTTAGTAAAAGCGCTGGATCCTGAAAACGGTAAACAACGTTGGCAAACGGACCTAGAAGAAGATGTCATTGCTCGTCTCTCTGGTGGTATCACTGCAGCATACGGAAACCTTTACATTGGCTCTGAGAATGGTGAAGTCATCTCTCTTGACCAAGAAACAGGTGAGATTGTTTGGCGTGTAAAAGTTGGTGGTGAGGTACTGGCGAAGCCAGTTGCAGATTCAGGCCTTATTATCATCAATACTAGCCGAGGCATGTTGATTGCACTTAATGAGAGTACAGGTGAGCAACGCTGGGCATTGAGTACAGAAGTGCCGAACCTAACTTTACGTGGTGACAGCACTCCGACTGCAATTGGCGGCGGTGTATTTTGGGGAACGGCAAATGGCCGACTCGCAGCTGCTATCGTTGAGCGTGGTCAGCTGATTTGGCAACAGCCTGTTGGTACGCCAAAAGGCGCGACAGAAATTGATCGTTTGGTTGATGTTGATTCATCGCCAATTGTGCTAGGCGGTACTCTTTTCACCATTGGATACAATGGTCAACTTATCGCTATTGATTTGCGTTCAGCGAACCCGATTTGGAAACGCAATTACTCATCTGCAACAGACATTTCTACAGATGGTAGCCGCATCTTTGTGATAACGGAAAAAGATCATGTTGTTGCCGTTGATTCACGAAGTGGGACTGAGTTGTGGGAAAACAGCTTGCTTGAGCACCGACAACTTACAGCGCCAGTTATTGTCGGCAATTATCTCGTTGTCGGTGACACGCTTGGTTACCTTCACTGGATGGATCGTTCAACGGGCGAATTTGTTGCGCAGCAGTTTATCGATGATAGCGGCTTGGCCGTTGGCCCGACGTTATTGTCGGATGGTTATGTGATTACAACTCGCAACGGCGATGTAAAGAAACTAACCATTAACGAATAATATCGTGATATAATTCACATTCGGCTCCTGGCTGGTGACAGCTAGGAGCCGTTTTGTTGTTTGAATTTATTAACCCTGACGTGGTTATAGGTAAAAAGCTGGTTTGATTTGGCATAGAGCAAGTCGTTACCTATAACTACAGAAGAAAGATTATTGTAGAGGTTGTTATGGTACCTGTTGTAGCTCTAGTAGGGCGTCCGAACGTAGGTAAATCTACACTATTTAACCGATTGACTCGCACTCGTGACGCATTGGTTGCGGACTTTCCAGGCCTAACGCGAGACCGTAAGTATGGCCAGGCGAGACTTGGTGAAGAGCACGAATTCATTGTGATTGATACCGGCGGTATTGATGGCACAGAAGAAGGCGTGGAAACAAAGATGGCAGAACAGTCATTAGCCGCGATTGATGAGGCTGATGTTGTATTGTTCCTTGTTGACGGTCGTGCTGGTCTGACACCTTCAGATGCAGCAATTGCTGCGCATCTGCGTAAAATTGAAAAGCCAGCGATGCTGGTGGTAAACAAAATCGATGGTATTGATGCCGATGCGGCGTGTGCTGATTTTTGGCAGCTCGGCGTGGATGATATGTACCAGATTGCGGCCGCTCATGGCCGTGGTGTGACCGCTTTGCTTGAGCGAGCTTTATCTCCATTCTTTGATGATCTACTAACAAGTGAATCTGAAGACGGTGAGATTGAAGACCTGACTGGATTCGAAGACGAAGAGCCTCTTGTTGAAGATTACACTGAAGAAGACGCAGAAGCTGAATTCAAGCGCCTTCAAGAGCAGCCGATTAAGTTGGCGATCATCGGTCGTCCTAACGTAGGTAAATCGACACTGACTAACCGTATTCTGGGTGAAGAACGTGTAGTTGTATACGATATGCCTGGTACAACGCGTGATTCTATCTACATCCCGATGGAGCGTGATGGACGCGAATACGTACTAATTGATACCGCAGGTGTTCGTCGTCGTGGTCGTATCAATGAAACGGTTGAAAAGTTCTCTGTTGTTAAGACGCTGAAAGCGGTAGAAGATGCAAACGTCGTTCTACTGGTGATTGATGCACGTGAAAATATTTCAGACCAAGACCTAAGCTTGCTTGGTTTTGCACTGAATGCTGGCCGCTCAATTGTCATCGCCGTTAACAAGTGGGATGGCCTAGACAGTGACGTGAAAGAAAGCGTGAAGAAAGAACTGGACCGCCGTCTAGGATTCGTCGATTTCGCGCGTATCCACTTTATCTCTGCGCTGCACGGTACTGGCGTTGGTCACTTGTTTGAATCTATCCAAGAAGCATATAACTCGGCGACAACGCGTGTGGGTACGTCAGTACTGACGCGTATCATGAAGATGGCAGTGGATGATCACCAGCCGCCAATGGTTCGTGGTCGTCGTATCAAACTCAAATACGCACACGCAGGTGGTTACAACCCACCGATCGTTGTTATCCACGGTAACATGGTTCGTGAATTGCCAGATTCGTATAAACGTTATCTGATGAACTACTTCCGTAAGTCTCTGGAAATTATGGGAACACCGATTCGCATTAACTTCCACAACAGTGATAACCCATACGAGAATCGTACGAATAAGCTTACGCTATCACAAGAGCGTAAACGTAAGCGTATGATGTCGATGGTGAAAAACCGCAATAAATAATGAAATTCGAATACCCAAGTTTCTACTTGGGTATTTTTTTATCAAAAGTAATCGTAAAAATGACTATCACAGCAACAAAGACTTGTTTTTGTCATCAAATATGGCAATTAGAAGCACAAATACAGCTCGTTCAATCTACGGAAGAAGTGACTTACGTTATTACAGATGTCACGCCGTTCCATCCCGTTAGTCACATATGGCCGGATCACCCTGCAGACAAAGGAACGTTGAAGGTGAATGGGGCTGAGCATGACGTGGTAGATTGCCAAGTTGGAGCAGTGGAGCAGGAAAGTGGTGCTCTGTATGTGGGTAGTGACATTCCTGTAAAGCGTGATGCTGAAGGTTGGGTGTTTGTCGTCGTGCATGTTATATCGCGAACGGAATCACTTGTTACTGATGATTTGGTGATATTGGCGGTAAATAAGGATTACCAACACGCTTTGAGCCGAGGCCACACTGCAGGACACTTAGCGTATTTGGCGTTGAATAAAGTACTAGCGGAAGACTATTGGCGAAAAGACGCAGACCGCAAAGACCCGCATGGTTATTATGACTTTAATAGCTATGCGCAAGTTACGAGTTATGTCACTCCAGACAAGTGCCTCGATACGTACCGTTTAGGCAAAACACTTCGTAAAAGAGGATTAAACAGTGCAGATATGCTGAATGACCTCCAGGCGATTGCAGAAAAAGTGAATGGCCAACTGGTTGAATGGCTTCAAAGAGATGCGATGATCACCATGGAATGCCACGGCGATAGATTAACTGATTCTCGCTATTGGAAGTGCGATTTAGGGGAAGGACAATTAGCAGTAATCCCTTGTGGTGGAACGCATGCGAGCCATTTAAATGAGTTTGCTTTTATCCAAGTTAAACTCGTTGAGCTCGACGCTCAAACTATCGAAATGCACACCAATGTAAACGCGGCTTTCTGAATAAGATCTTTTTATTAAATTCTGATTTTTCGTTTAATTAAATTAACCTAAGGGTTTTTATGCTGCATTAAATTGGAATGCAGAATATGTAACTTATGCTTTCGGTGTGTGGTTATATAAATATTCTTTTAAGGGGTGATCGCTGATCAAGGAGTAAATATCAGACGATCAGTATAAGATCTTACGTATCAAGTATGGTTATCGCCTCGTGAAACTTGTTAGGGCGGTGATGAAGATCAACATACTTGTTCGTTATTTTGAGTAGCATGCGTTACTCGAAATTGCTTAGTTTAGAGAGAGGAACGGGATATGCAGCAGAACATTTGCCCGACTTGCAATGTCGAACTGGAATGGACAGGACAATACCATTGTGAACAGTGTGAATCGGATTTTAAAAAAGTAGGTTTTTGCCCTGATTGTGAGGTGGAGCTGGAGAAGCTGCAAGCATGCGGTGCTGCGAGTTACTTTTGCAATGTGTGTAATGAACTCAAATCAAAATCACGTGTCCGATTTGAGTTCCAGAAAATCAGTTAACCAGAGTTTGTATTCAGTTAACGGTAGAACGAACGTCGCCTTCGGCTAATCGAGTAATCAATACATCTCCCGACTTAACATCTGAAGATTGCGTAATTACTTTACCTTGCTCAGTTTGAGTAATTGAGTAACCTCGTTTCAATGTCGCTAGTGGGCTGACGGTGTCTAACTTCTCTGCAGCAATCGCGAGTTGATGACGTATAGTCAGTAATTTGCGATCCATTGCATCCATCAGCTTTTGCTCAACACGTTCTAGCTTCGACTTCTGCTCACCGAGGCGTGTTACAGGAGAATTTAATTGCAGCCGATAATGTTGACGCTCGATTCGCTGTTGGTGCAAGGCAATAAAACGACCCATCGCTCGCTGTAAGCGCATGTCCAACTCATCTAACTGTTGCGTCTGACGTTGCAAGCGATAGCTTGGGTGCTGTCTCTCTAGACGGTGCATTAATTGCGCAGATTGCTGCTTTTGTTGTGCTAGGTAGTAACGCATCGCGCTCGCTAACTTATGCTGGCGGGTAACTAAAGCTTGATCTTTGTGGCTGTTATCACGACTTACTAGCTCAGCGGCTGCTGATGGAGTAGGCGCGCGTACGTCGGCGACAAAATCAGCTATTGTCACGTCGACTTCATGTCCAACGGCGCTAATAATAGGAATTTGGCTTGCTGCAATCGTGCGAGCTAATATCTCGTTGTTAAAGCACCATAAGTCTTCTAATGAACCACCACCTCGGCCCACAATTAGCACATCACATTCATCACGGCTGTTAGCGCGACCAATGGCTTGTGCGATTTGAATGGCTGCATCTTCACCTTGTACCACTGTCGGATAAATCACAACGGGTAGGGAAGGATCACGACGTTTCAATACGTCTAAGATATCGTAAAGCGCGGCACCAGTTTTCGATGTGATGACGCCAACACGTTTTGGGTGTTCAGGCAAAGGTTGCTTATTGGTTTGAGCGAACAACCCTTCTGCGGCAAGCTTCATTTTCAGCTCTTCAAACTCTTGCTGAAGACGGCCGTCACCTTCCGGTTGCATGCTTTCGATGATCAATTGGTAGTCACCGCGAGGCTCATAAAGAGAAAGACGAGCTTTTACTAGGACTTGATTGCCGTTAGCGGGCTTGAAAGTAACGCGGCGATTGTTACCACGAAACATGGCACATTTAACTTGAGCGCGAGAGTCTTTAAGAGTGAGGTACCAGTGACCAGAGACTGGAGCTGAAAAGTTGGATATTTCTCCGACGAGCCAAACGATCCCCATTTCGTTTTCAAGGAGTAAACGAACTTCTGCGTTGAGACGAGAAACAGTAAAGATGTTTTGATTGGTCTTGGAGAGCACAGCTAATCTCTTAGACGTGAGTATGGAAATTAGCGGCAATATAATACATAGCAAGGGGGTAATTGCAAGAAAAAAATTAAAAAATTTGTGGTCAAGCGATTGCGTTAACCGTATAATCCCTCCGCAATATCTAATCCAAATGTAGCTTGTTGCTAACACAGGTTACCCTCATTATGCGAAACGATGAGATTGGATTGTTCTTTTTACTCCTCTAATTGTGAGATATTGCAAATGCTAAGAATTGCCAAAGAAGCGCTGACATTCGATGACGTACTACTTGTGCCAGCACACTCCACCGTTCTCCCAAACACAGCTGATCTTCGCACTCAGCTAACTAAGAACATCACCCTAAACATCCCAATGATTTCAGCGTCTATGGACACTGTTACTGAAGCTCGTCTAGCGATTGCGCTAGCGCAAGAGGGTGGCATTGGCTTTATCCACAAGAACATGTCTATTGAGCAGCAGGCAGCCGAAGTTCGTAAAGTTAAGAAGTTCGAAGCTGGTATGGTGACTGACGCGGTTACAGTAAACCCTGACGCGACCATCGCTGATGTTGTTGCACTCACTGAAAAGCATGGTTTTGCAGGTTTCCCTGTTGTCACTGAGAGCAATGAGCTTGTTGGTATTATCACTGGTCGTGACGTTCGTTTTGTGACGGACCTTTCTAAGAACGTATCTTCAGTAATGACGCCAAAAGAGAAGTTGGCAGCAGTTAAAGAAGGTGCAACACGAGAAGAAGTGCAAGAGAAAATGCACGAAGCTCGCGTAGAGAAAGTATTGGTTGTGAATGATGAGTTCCAACTAACCGGTATGATTACTGCGAAAGACTTCCACAAAGCAGAACGTAAACCAAACGCATGTAAAGATGAGCGTGGTCGCCTGCGTGTTGGCGCAGCAGTTGGTGCTGGTGCTGGTAACGAAGAGCGAGTTGCTGCACTAGTTGAAGCTGGCGTTGACGTTCTACTTATCGACTCTTCACACGGTCATTCTGAAGGTGTTCTAAGCCGCATTCGTGAAACACGTGCAGCTTACCCAGATCTAGACATCATCGGTGGTAACGTAGCAACTGGTGCTGGTGCTAAAGCACTAATCGAAGCTGGCGTAAGCGCAGTGAAAGTTGGTATCGGCCCTGGTTCTATCTGTACTACTCGTATTGTAACGGGTGTGGGGGTTCCACAAATCACTGCAATCGCAGATGCGGCAGAAGTGGCTAATGACTATGGTATTCCAGTTATCGCTGACGGTGGTATCCGTTTCTCCGGTGATATCTGTAAAGCAATCGTAGCGGGCGCATCATGTGTGATGGTTGGTTCTATGTTTGCAGGTACTGAAGAAGCGCCGGGTGAAGTGATTCTATACAACGGCCGTTCTTACAAGTCTTACCGTGGCATGGGTTCTCTTGGTGCAATGTCTCAAGGTTCTTCTGACCGTTACTTCCAGTCTGACAACGCAGCGGACAAGCTAGTACCAGAAGGTATCGAAGGTCGTATCGCATACAAAGGCCGTCTAAAAGAGATCGTACACCAACAAATGGGTGGTCTACGTTCAAGCATGGGTCTAACTGGTTCTGCAACTATCGAAGATATGCGTACGAAAGCTGAATTTGTACGTATCTCTGGTGCTGGTATGCAAGAGTCTCATGTACACGATGTTCAAATTACTAAGGAAGCACCGAACTACCGTCTAGGGAACTAATTACCCAACGGAAACGTTTGCTTTTTCCTTGAAGCATTAAGAAGAGGCGAGTACACTCGCCTCGGTTTTAATCACTTAGCCTTAAAAAGACTGCTCAAAATGACTAAAAATATCCATGACCAACGTATTCTGATCTTGGACTTCGGTTCTCAGTACACTCAATTAGTAGCACGCCGCGTACGTGAAATCGGCGTTTACTGTGAACTATGGAGCTGGGATGTAGAAGAAGCGGATATTCGCGAATTCAACCCAGATGGCATTATCCTATCTGGCGGTCCAGAAAGCGTAACGGAAGAGAACTCTCCACGCGCGCCTCAATATGTGTTTGATTCTGGAGTTCCTTTGCTTGGCGTATGTTACGGCATGCAAACTATGGCGGAACAACTAGGTGGCAAAGTAGCAGGCTCTAACGAACGTGAGTTTGGCTACGCTCAGGTTAAAGTTTCTGGTGAATGTGCCTTATTTAAAGATCTTGAAGCAACTCAAGACGTTTGGATGAGCCACGGCGACAAAGTAGTAGAGATCCCAGCCGATTTCGTAAAAGTTGGTGAGACAGACACTTGTCCTTACGCTGCGATGGCGAACGAAGAGAAGAAATACTACGGCGTTCAGTTCCACCCAGAAGTAACACACACAAAAGGTGGCCTACAAATGCTTGAGAACTTTGTTCTTGGCGTATGTGGCTGTGAGCGTCTATGGACATCGGAATCTATCATCGAAGACGCGGTTGCTCGCATTAAAGAGCAAGTGGGTGACGATGAAGTTATCCTAGGCTTATCTGGTGGTGTGGATTCATCTGTTGTTGCGATGCTGGTGCACCGCGCAATTGGCGACAAGCTAACGTGTGTATTTGTCGATAACGGTCTACTTCGTTTAAACGAAGGCCAACAAGTGATGGATATGTTTGGCGATAAGTTCGGCCTAAACATCATCAAAGTTGATGCAGAAGATCGTTTCCTTGAAGCTCTGAAAGGCAAGTCTGACCCAGAAGAGAAGCGTAAGACTATTGGTCACGTATTCGTAGATGTATTCGATGAAGAGTCTAAGAAGCTGAAAAACGCGAAATGGCTAGCTCAAGGTACGATTTACCCTGATGTAATCGAGTCTGCGGCATCTAAGACTGGTAAAGCGCACGTGATCAAATCGCACCACAACGTGGGCGGTCTACCAGATGAAATGGAAATGGGTCTTGTTGAGCCACTACGTGAGCTGTTCAAAGATGAAGTACGTAAGATTGGTCTAGAGCTAGGCCTGCCTTATAACATGCTTTACCGCCACCCATTCCCAGGTCCAGGTCTAGGTGTTCGTGTTCTTGGTGAAATCAAGAAAGAATACTGTGACTTGCTACGTCGTGCTGATGCTATATTCATTGAAGAGCTTCACGCTGCAGACCTTTATGACAAAGTATCTCAAGCGTTCACGGTATTCCTACCTGTTCGCTCTGTAGGTGTAATGGGTGATGGCCGTAAATACGACTGGGTTGTATCACTGCGTGCAGTAGAAACCATCGACTTTATGACGGCACACTGGGCGCATCTACCATACGACTTCCTAGGTAAGGTATCTAACCGTATTATCAACGAAGTTGATGGCATTTCTCGTGTTGTTTACGACATTTCTGGTAAGCCACCAGCGACAATCGAGTGGGAATAATTTTCCTCTAGACTGTTGAGTTTATAAGAACCAGCCTCCGGGCTGGTTTTTTTGTGCTTCAAATTTGTGAATAGGGGACTCAACCTTTTTACAGGAGATATATACATGCGGTAAAATTAAATATATATTCATTTTAATTGTTTGAATATTATAAATGGTATTGCTATGGAACAGGCTGAAGTTACCTCTCTAATTCCCATCCTTATTACTCTTTTCCTCGCGCTGACCACGAGAAATGTCGTTGTTGGTTTATTCGCGGGTGTGGTGAGTGGTGTCGCTATGCTCGAAGGGACATTTGTCGAAAAAGGGCCACTAGACTCGTTTAGTGCATTGATGAAAAGCTATCTACTGCCGCAACTTACGGATAGCTACAACGCTGGTGTGATTTTATTATTAGTGTTCATTGGTGGTTTCGTTGCGCTGATGGAAAAGTCTGGTGGTGGTGTTGCTTTTGCTAAAAAGGTTACTCAATGGGTTGCGAGTAAATGCCAAGCTCAACTGTCCGCATGGTTCGGTGGTGTGGTTATTTTCTTCTCAGACCTTGGTACACCGTTGATTGTTGGTCCTGTTTTTCGCCCTTTATTTGATAAGTTAAAAGTATCACGCCAAAAATTAGCTTTTATTATCGATTCTACTTCCTCTCCCGTCGCAATCTTAATTCCTTTTATCGGGTGGGGTGTTTACATCATGGGGTTGATTCAAAAAGAGTTTACTGCCCTGAATGTCAGTATGAGTGATTGGGATGCTTTCATTGGCGCGATCCCGTATCAGTTTTACGCCTTTCTTGCGATCGCGATTGTGCCGATTGTCTCTTTCTTCAAATTAGATTTCGGACCGATGGCGAAGGCTGAACAACTAGCAGAACAGGGCTCCGACTTTGGGAAAGTGCAGGAGTCTATGAATGTATTTACGCATAAAAATGCAAAATCTAGTTTTGTATGGGCGCCTTTGCTCGTTATGCTGGTGGTTTTATGTACCATCCTCGTGCCACACGGTTTTCCATTTCAAAAAGTGGCAGGATCAACGTTTAGGGCTGCACTTTCTTCTGCATATTTCTTCGCGGCCTTCACTTTAATTGCGCTGATGGCGTTTTATGGCGTAAGAAAGCTTTCGGATGGTATTCAGGTTTATCTGAAAGGGATGTCGAACATGATGTCAGTGGCGGTGATTCTGGTATTGGCTTGGGCGCTTAGCTCGGTTGGGAAAGAATTAGGTGCAGCTGCATACATTGCTGAACAAGCTCAAGCCGGTTTCCCTTACTGGTTATTGCCAGCGGTTGCGTTTTTACTGGCCGGTATTATCTCGTTTGCGACGGGATCATCTTGGGGGACGTTTGCCATCATGATGCCATTAGTGATCCCAACGGCCGTCGCGATTGATGCTCCATTGTTAGTTTGTATTGGTGCGGTGTTATCTGGTGGTCTGTTTGGCGACCACTGTTCTCCAATCTCTGAAACGACGATTTTGTCGTCGACAGGGGCAGGGTGTGAGCAGTATGAGCACTTCCGTACACAGTTGCCTTACGCATTACTCAATGGAATGATTGCATTAGGGTGTTTCCTTTTAGCTGGAATCAACGCCTCGCCAGTGATTGTGCTTGCCGCTATTGTTGCCCAGTGTGTGGTTTATTTTGTGTTGTCTAAACAAAAATCAACCGCGAAGCTAGACGTGGTTTCGGCAGAACAATAAAGATAGAAATATCATAAAGCGGAGGCTCATTGGGTCTCCGCTTTTCTTTTGAGTCAAGGTAACATTTTTCTTGTGACAAAATGTGTGCGAGGACTTATTTATTCATTTTGTCTCGCAGAATCAACGCACTTAGCTCGGCGTTTTGTATATATGATCCACTATATGTCTAGTTATTCCTTGTATATTGTATTGTTAAAATCCGGAGACTAGACATGTTTGCACTCAAACATCTTCCTCTTGCATTGAGTTGTGTCCTAGCTGCACAAGCGAATGCGAGTATGAATATCCAGCCCGATCCGCAGAATCCAAACGGTTATGTCATTGCTCGTGGTGACGTTCAAGCCGTAGAGCAAAGCAAAACCTCTGACCCTATGTATGCCATTTGGTCACAAGCATTAGAGACGCGCCCGAACTCAGTGGTGGAGGCGATTGTTCCTGGAGCGGCAACCAATCCAGAAAACGTGAAGCGTGTAGAGCGTGTGTTCCCTGAAAGTGAGTGGGACTTCCTGACTCAAATGGCGGCACCTGAATACACTTACACGCGTTTCCTACGTGCAATTGGTAAGTTCCCAGCATTCTGTGGTGAGTATACGGATGGTCGAGATTCGGATGCGATTTGTAAAAAATCGATCGTGACAGCCTTTGCTCACTTTGCGCAGGAAACTGGTGGTCATATTTCGATTGATAACGTATCGGATAACCCTCTTGGATTGGAAGAGTGGCAGCAAGCTTTGGTTCATGTGCGTGAAATGGGCTGGTCAGAAGGTCAAGAAGGTTACACGACCGGTTGTGGTCAGAATGACTGGCAAAATAAGCGTTGGCCATGTGAACCAGGACAAGGTTACTTTGGACGTGGTGCTAAACAGCTTTCTTACCATTTTAACTATGGCGCGTTCTCTGAAGTGATGTTTGATGGTGATGCATCTGTATTGCTAAAAAATCCAGGCTTGGTTGCGGATTCATGGTTGAACTTAGCATCGGCTATCTGGTTCTTCCTAACTCCACAAGCACCGAAACCTGCAATGCTACATGTGATTGACCGTACTTGGGTGCCTTCACAGCGTGAGCTTGATGCTGGCATTGGTTACGGCTTTGGTACCACCATCAACGTGATCAATGGTGGTATTGAGTGTGGTGAGCAAAACAAGGATAAAGGTCAACCTGTTAACCGTATTCGTTATTGGGAAGGTCTTGCCGCCCATTATCAAATTCCAATTGAAGCTGATGAAACAAACACTTGTTGGCAGCAGACGCCTTACGGCAGTCTGAACCTAAATGGTGCGACAGACGTGCTTTACACCAACTGGGATGGTAACTGGAAATACTACTCAGATCGCCCTGGAGGCCATTCGTTTGAATGTGAGTTGGTTGGTTTCCAAACGGCTTACTCTGCGCTAGTTGCGGGTGATTACGAGAAGTGCGTAACTAACTTCTACCAATCTCATGCGGGTTGGCCTGAAGTTCGTGTGGTTGACAAGTTAGATCCTGTAGATCCGGTCGATCCGCCTGTAGGTGGCGTGGCAGCTTGGGATGCAAGCAAAGTGTACAACACTGGTGATCAAGTCTCTTACCAAGGTGCTGTTTACGAAGCGAAATGGTGGTCACAAGGTAATGAGCCAACGAAAGGCGACCCGTGGAAGCTGGTCTCAGGCACTCCGACAGAGCCGCCTACAACGGAACCTGAACCACCAGTGACTGAGCCAGAGCCGCCCGTCACAGAACCGGAGCCACCAGTAACCGAGCCAGAACCACCAGTGACAGGTAATTTTATTCAGTGGGAGCCGGGCGTAACGCAAGTCGCTAACGGCGATAAAGTGACGTACCAAAACAAATGCTTTGTCGCAAAAAACGGCCCTGGAGTGTGGGAAAGCCCAACGCAAAGTAACTGGTTCTGGGACGAGATCTCTTGCCTGTAGTTGATTGAAAAATAGTCTAACCATCTATAAAGACTCTGCTTTTTAGCGGGGTCTTTTTTTATTTGAGCGGTTGCTTATTTATGGAATCTAAGTTTTCAATAACAGTTTTTCTCTTTTGTTCTGGCGCCCATTAAAATTCGCGCGCATTTTTTATCAACATTTTTGAAAAAAGGTATTTGTACATGTCGACAAAACTGGCTAACCCAGCACCGCTAGGTCTAATGGGTTTCGGTATGACCACTATTCTGCTTAATATTCATAACGCAGGATTTTTCCCAATTGACTCTATGATTCTAGCGATGGGCATCTTTTACGGTGGCCTTAGCCAAGTAATCGTTGGCATCATGTGCTTTAAACGCGGCGACACGTTCGGCACAACTGCGTTTACTTCTTACGGTCTATTTTGGCTAACATTGGTTGGTCTAATCGTAATGCCTCACATGGGTCTTCCTGCAAGCCCTGCAAGCTTTATGGGTTGGTACCTAGCGCTTTGGGGCATCTTCACTGGTTTCATGTTCATTGGTTCTCTATGCTACCCAACAGCGAAGCAAGTGGTATTTGGTTCTCTAACTATCTTGTTCTTCTTGCTTGCTGCTCGTGATTTCACTGGTAGCGAAGTGATCGGTGCTATCGCTGGCTTCGAAGGTATCTTCTGTGGCGCAAGTGCAATTTACTTCGCAATGGCGCAGGTACTAAACAACGAATTTGGTCGTGAAGTTCTACCTGTAGGTAAAGCAAAAATCGCTCGTAAAGTTGAAGCTGTCGCTGCTTAATCCTTTACACATAATGCAGAAAAGGGGATTAACCAATGGTTAATCCCCTTTTTTATGCCCTTAAACGGACCACTGCTTTTTCTTGTTTATGCGTTAAGGCTATGTTGATGGTTGTTCTACAGTTTCTGTAGTACTGTTGTCTGCCGTTGGTGCCTTACCCGTTTTACGCTTGTACTTATCTTCCCAGTAATCTGCGCCTTTAATGCCTAGCGCTACAGGGTTGAATGTAAAGTCGGTCACACCACGTTTTTGTTGTTCTTCGTAATCGTTCAATGCTTTGAGAGCTGGTTTCGACATAAAGAAGATGATCAAAATACCGACGATGTTAAGCCATGCCATTAGACCTACACCTACATCACCCATCGCCCAGGCTAAGTTGGCGGTTTTCACGGTTCCGTAGAACACGGATGAAATAATGATGACTTTCAGAATAAACATCAGCCCATTTACTTTGAATGTACGACGAATGTAAGCAATGTTCGTTTCTGCAATGTAGTAGTAAGCCAGAATGGTCGTAAACGCAAAGAAGAAGAGTGCGATTGCGATGAATGGCTTACCCACGCCAGGTAGTGCACTTTCGATCGCCATTTGCGTAAATACAGGACCATTCGCACCAATATCAGCCGGTAGGTTTTGAATTAGGAACGTACCTTCAACTGCACCATTTACGTTGTACGCGCCAGTGATAAGAATCATAAACGCGGTTGCTGAACACACAAGTAGTGTATCGATGTAAATAGAGAAAGATTGAACAAGACCTTGCTGAGCTGGGTGATCAACACTCGCTGCAGCTGCAGCGTGAGGACCAGTACCTTGACCTGCTTCGTTGGAGTAAACGCCACGTTTTACACCCCAACCGATTGCCGCACCAACACCTGCCATTGGTGTGAACGCGTCACCAATGATCATGCCGAAAATGCGTGGAACCTCACCAATGTTTAGAAGGATGATGACAAATGCAGTGATGATGTAAGCCAGCGCCATAAATGGCACAACGATTTGGGTAAAGTTCGCAATACGTTTTACGCCACCGAAGATGATGAAGGCCAGAATGACACAGACAACCGTACCAGTGAAAATTTTAGCAAAACTGAAGGTACCAATAGCGGTTTCAATCATGTCACCTGAGCCAAATGCCGCTTCTACTGCGTTACCGATGCTGTTCGATTGAACGCCAGGAAGTAGAACTCCACATGCAAAGATGGTTGCGATAGCGAAGATCCAAGCGTACCATTTTTGTCCCATTGCTTTTTCAATGTAGTAAGCAGGACCACCACGGAATTCACCTTCGTCTTCTTCTTTATAGATTTGCGCAAGTGTCGACTCTGCGTATGCGGTTGCAGCGCCAAAGAAGGCAACGACCCACATCCAGAATACGGCGCCTGGGCCACCGAAACCGATAGCGGCAGCAACACCAGCAATGTTACCTGTACCTACACGGCCAGATAGTGAAACGGCAAGTGCCTGAAATGATGATATCCCTTTTGTTGAACTCTTCCCTGAAAGTAATAAGCGCCACATCTCAAAGAAGTGACGAATTTGTACAAAACGCGTCATGATTGAATAGAACAAACCTGCACCAAGGCACAAATAGATCAGTACCGGGCTCCAAATAATTCCATTCAGAAAATCAACTAATGACTGCATGAGTATTTTCCCTGTTAGTTGTGTTTGTGGTTGTTTTTCACACAATACATTACCCTTTATGTAATGCAATTGTTAACTTTTTTGGCTATAAATCCTTTGTAGCGTGATGGTGAACACAGAATGGAGAGTGATTGTTAAAATTTAGTTCTTGTTGCTTATTTGCTCCTTTGAGGTAGAAGATTTGTCTGATGATTAAATATGCAGCACATTGTCATTAAAATGTGCTGCACATTTGATGAGTTAAAAATGCCAAATACTATGCATTTTGTGGAGTAAAGGCCTGTTTGTTTTTTATGCAGATATGTCCTTATGCATAACGGCAAAGGTTAAGCTCTGTGTCATCCATCACTTTCGCTTTTTCACCAGCCATAATGCTCGCTAGTAATTGACCAGAACCACAAGCCATAGTCCAACCCAGAGTACCGTGTCCAGTGTTAGTAAAAAGGTTATCGTATTTGGTCGCGCCGATAATCGGTGTGCCATCAGGCGTCATTGGTCTAAAGCCACTCCAAAACTCGGCTTGGTTAAAGTCGCCGCAGCGAGGGAAAAGATCACGGATGACCATTTCGATGGTATTTTTTCGTTTTTGCGGAAGGGAGGCATCAAACCCTGCTAATTCTGCGGTGCCCGCTACGCGAATTCTGTCATCAAACCGAGTCATGGCGACTTTATAGGTTTCATCCATCACAGTAGATCGAGGAGAGAAGTGCTCATCTTCCATTGGGATGGTGAGCGAATAGCCTTTTACTGGATAGACAGGAATCTCAATGTCGAGTTGCTTGAGTAGTGCTGTAGAATAGCTGCCAGAGGCAACCACATATTGGTCCGCTTTAAACTGTCCTCGATTCGTTTGGACACCTATGATCTTTTTGCCTACTGTAACCCAATTGCTTACTTCGGTGTCGAACTCGAACCTCACGCCATGGGCCTTAGCGAGCTCTGTTAGTTGTTGGCAAAACTGATAGCAATCGCCTGTTTCGTCATCTGGCAGGTGCAAGCCACCAACTAGCTTATCTTTCACAAGATCCAGTCCAGGTTCTTGTTCAATGCAGCGTTCTACGTCCATCAACTCAAACCGAGTCCCGCTTTGCTCTAGAAGCTGCATATCCTTTTCAATGGCTTGCAGCTGTTGAGGTGTTCGAAATACTTGCAAGGTGCCGAACTGGCGACCTTGATATTCAATGGCATGTTCTTGACGTAATTGTTCCAGACACATGCGGCTGTGGTTAGCTATCGAAAGCATGCGAGCTTTGTTGACTTGGTAGCGAGACAGGGTGCAGTTGGCCACCATCTTACTTGCCCAACTGATCATATCGGCATTGAGGGTTGGTTTGATTTTGAGTGGAGCATGCTCTTCCATTAACCACTTTATGGCTTTAACAGGAACACCAGGCGCAGCCCAAGGCGAAGAATAGCCGTACGAGATCTGCCCAGCATTGGCGAAACTTGTTTCCATTGCACTGCTTGGTTGACGGTCAATAACAGTAACTTGATAGCCTGCTTGAGATAAATACCAAGCAGAGGTTAAGCCGATGACGCCGCTGCCTAATACGATGACTTCCATTGATGTACTCCACACATTTATCTGAGTGGTTAGTTTCTTTTCTTTACCTTTTGTTAACAATCGATATAAATTACATACAGTGTTTAGAAAAACTATAGGCTCAAGGATGAGAAGTAATTTAATAAGTGGCTTGTGTCTGTTTAGCCAAGTCGCGGAACACAGCAGCTTTACTGGCGCGGCTAAGTTTTTGCACCTCACTACGGGAGCCGTGAGCCAACAAATTATTCATTTGGAAGAGTTATTAGGTTTTACTTTATTTGAACGCCATTCCCGCGGTATTCGTTTAACCGCTAAAGGCACTCAGTTACACCAAGCAACGCAGTTTCACTTTTCTGAGCTGAGCAAACTGCTTGATGAGCTCAAAGTAGAAAAGCACACCAATGAGATCCGCTTAAAATTAACGCCTTCTTTTGCTTTTAAATGGTTAGTCCCAAAGCTGGAAAGTTTTCATCACGAGAACCCGGATATCCAAGTGCAAATCTTCGCGGAAGGGGCGTTAGTGAATAGTGAGATAAAAGATTATGACGTCGCGATAGACTATGGTCTTCATCCTTACCGAAATGCTAACGCGGAATTGATTTTGGATGAGCAACTACTGCCCGTAATGAGTCCGAAGTACCTTGAGGATCATGGTTGGCTAAAAGTGCCTTTTGATGAACAAGAATCCTCAATGTCAGTGAAGAAATGGCAGGAGGCGACGCTACTACACGATGCGATGCCATGGGAAAAAGCGACGCGTGACTATGAGTGGCTATATTGGGCGTCAGCAATGGGATTAGACTTTAAAACCGATGTTGGACACTTTTTTAATCGAACGGATATGGCGATGTCTGCAGCGGAAGCAGGAGTTGGGATTGCGATGGCACGAATGGCACTTATTGAGGATGAATTGACGACAGAGCGTTTAGTTTCTCCCTTTCAGCCGGTTCCAGCCAATGCAGGGTACTACTTGATCATGAACACACGAAGCCAGTCCACAAACAAGTTTCGTACTTGGTTATTACAGCAAGTGGCGAGCAAATAGATAAAGTGCCTGGTGAGTCAGATAGAAAACACCGCCTCGATAACGGCGGTGTTTTATTTTGGATTACTGTCGTTGATAAACCGATTCACCTCTGCTGATTGTTTCTTCCACGTTGAGATCTTTTAGCGCCTTAGGTTCAATCTTCATCGGGTTGTTATCGAGGATGATTAAATCCGCATTCTTACCCACCTCGATAGAACCTTTATACGACTCCTCAAAATGTTGGTAAGCCGGCCAAATGGTCATGGCTTGCAGCGCGGTATACGTGTCAACACGCTGATCTGGTCCCAGTACTTTATCGGTTCTGGTGGTGCGATTGACGGTCGCATCTAATACTCGGAATGAACTTGGCAGCGCCACAGGTGCGTCATGGTGTGTACTGAATTTTAACCCCGCCTTTCTCACCGCTTGAGTTGGTGAAATGAAATCGGCACGAGGATGGCCGAGTACCGAGTCCACATGCCAGTCACCCCAATAAAAAGTATGCATTGGAAATAGAGAAGGGAAGATGCCTTGCGCAGCTAAGCGATCTACTTGGTCTTGGCGCATGGTTTGGCCGTGAATGAGAACAGGTCGGCGGTCTTGCTTTCCTAGCTTTTCATTTGCTTTGGTTACCGCATTGATAAATTGCTCGATCGCCGCGTCACCATTGGCATGCGTCAGCACTTGCCATTCATTTTTAAAGGCTGTTTCTACGTAATCGTAAGCTTGTTGATCTTCGAAAGTTGGGTAGCCAGCGTAGTCTTTATCTTGTCCATGTGGTGGGTGGAAGTAAGGCTGACTTAGCCATGCCGTTTTACCTTGTGGAGAGCCATCAAAGTTCAGCTTTACGCCACCGATGCGGAAATGGTTGGTGTACTCTGGCGTGTTGTATTCCGAGTCCATAAAATCACTGCTCGATACCATATCGGCGTACGCAACCAAGTCGATCATCAGTTTGTCGTTTTTCGACGCGCGTTTCATCGCTTCATAACCTTCTGATGTTGCTCGTCCTTCTTGAGCCGTGGTATAGCCATATTTCGCGTACATACCTTGCGAGGCTTCTAACATGCGATCTTGAAGCTCAGAATCAATCAACTTATTGAGGTTGAACAGCATTGCAAAGTGCGCGTTTTCTTCTAGAACACCATTTGGTTCTTGGCTGTTTTCCATTCGGCGGATAATGCCACCTTTTGGATCTTCCGACTCTGCCGTGATGCCTGCTAGCTCTAACGCTTTACTGTTCGCGACACTCAAATGCCCCGAAGTGTGGATGATCAATACAGGCTTATCTGTGCTGACTTTATCGAGATCCGCTTTGGTAGGGTAGTAATCCAGTTGGGCGTCGTCGTAACCAAAACCTAAAATCCAACCCGTTTTCTCAATGAATAGGCGTTGCGTATCATTGTTCGCGGCATTTTTTAGAGTTTCGATGATTTTCGCCACGGTATCGGCTTCGCCATCAGGAGATGGCAGCACGTTTGCGACCATGGCTTGTAGACCAACGCCATACACATGACTGTGTGGATCAACAAAGCCAGGTAACATAGTTTTGCCTTTTAAGTCGACCAACTGTGTTTTACCGAACTTGTGCTCCATCGCTCCATCTTTGCTGCCGACATAAATGATTTTCTCGCCTAATGTTGCGACGGCTTCGGCGTACTCTGGCTTATCGCTAGCCATGGTTAGGATATCGCCACCATAATAAATTTTGTCTGCGGCGGTTACTTTTAGCGGCTCGGCGACGGCTTCTTTCGCTTCTTCAGAAAAACACCCCGTTAAAGCAAGCCCAGAGAGGGCAATAGGGATCCAGTTTTTGTTCATCGGTCATCTCCATACAGAGTAAGGTTTTTGCCTATTGCCCCCATCTCAATGAGTTTGAGAACTCAATAGGTCACATTCACTTTAGTTCATATTGAAGGAGGATTATCAACAAGATTAAAGACTTTCAATCAAGCGCAAGTTATACCTATCGATGAATATCAAAAATGTTACCTTTTCCCATTTCATAAACGTTTCTGGACTTGGGCAATGTGACCCATAACGAGGTTCTGTGGTTAAAAAATCGGCATGATAAGTCCACGATTTATCTCGATGACGCTCAAGGAAGAACATGAAAGACGAAACGCTATCCATCCATTTTGGTTACGAAACTGACCCTACCACTAAATCTGTCGCGACACCGATTTATCAAACGGTCGCGTACGAGTTTGATAACGCGCAGCACGGCGCTGATCTGTTTAACTTGGAAGTACCGGGGAATATCTACACTCGCATCATGAATCCGACTAACGACGTTCTGGAAAAGCGCATGGCGGCGTTAGAAGGCGGCATTGCCGGGTTGGTCGTGAGTGCGGGGAGTGCAGCGATTAACTATGCGATTCTGACGTTAGCACAAGCGGGCGATAACATCGTCTCTACGCCGCAACTTTATGGTGGTACTTACACCTTGTTTGCGCACATGTTGCCAAATCTGGGGATTCAGGTGAAGTTTGGCTGAGTTAATTGATGAAAATACCAAAGCGGTGTACTGCGAGAGCATTGGTAACCCAGCCGGTAATATCATTGATTTAGAACGTGTAGCGGAGCTTGCTCACGCACAAGGCGTACCTGTGATTGTGGATAACACCGTCGCGACACCAGTACTGTGCAAACCCATCGAATTCGGTGCGGATATCGTCGTTCACTCCCTCACTAAGTACGTTGGTGGACACGGCACCACATTAGGTGGCGTGATTGTGGATTCCGGTAAATTCCCTTGGGCGCAGCACAAAGACCGCTTTCCAGTTTTCAACCAACCAGAACCTTCTTACCATGGTGTGGTGTATACCGAAGCGTTTGGTGAGGCGGCATTTATCGGGCGCGCGCGTACCGTACCATTGCGTAATACCGGATCGGCATTATCACCGATGAATGCATTTATGCTTATGCAAGGGCTAGAAACGTTACCGCTGCGTATGGAGCGCCATACCGAGAACACACTCAAAGTGGCTGAATTCTTGGAACAGAATGACAAAGTCAGTTGGGTGAGTTATGCCGGCTTGCCAAGTTCTGAACACTTCCATCTCGCCGAAAAATACATGAAAGGTAAGCCTTCTGCGATTTTGTCGTTTGGTTTAAAAGACGGTTATGACGCAGGAGTGCGCTTTTATGACGCTCTGAAAATCTTTAAGCGTTTGGTGAACATTGGCGATGCAAAATCATTGGCTTGCCATCCAGCATCGACGACTCATCGTCAGTTGAGCGAAGCAGAACAAAAACAAGCTGGTGTGTCACCAGAGATGATTCGTTTATCTGTAGGTATTGAGCATATTGACGATATCCTAGCCGATTTAGAACAGGCACTAAACGCGTAAAACGATTCTGTTTTTAGCTTTTGGTTACCCATAGGCCAGCCTTTAAAAAAGCTGGCCTGTTTTTATTTTATTATTTAAATATCAAAGGCTTTAGTGTTTTTGGTTTGTGGTATTCCAAAAGCTCATAGAGGGTGAGATTTATTCCCTTGTCACGTTTGGGTTTGTTCCTGATGATGTGTGCAAGTATTACACATTGGAAGGGACCCAAATGTCTTACGTATTTCACCGTAATTGCCATGCCACGCTACCAATCATCGATAGAGGTGAAGGTGTTTATCTATTCGATAAACAAGGGAAACAGTATCTCGATGCTTGTGGCGGCGCTGCGGTATCAAACCTTGGTCACAGTCATCAAGCCGTTAAAAAATCCATGTTGGAACAGCTCGAGCGAGTGCCGTTTGCTCATACTGGATTTTTTACTAGTGACAGCAGTGAGCGACTAGCGGAATTGATTTGTCAGTACATGCCTGAGCAGTTCAACCATGTGTATTTAGTCAGTGGCGGATCAGAAGCGGTGGAATCGGCACTAAAAATGGCGCGGCAGCATTTTGTGGAATCAGGTAAGCCAGAGAAGAAGCAATTCATTGCGCGTCAGCAAAGTTATCACGGCAATACGTTGGGAGCTCTGGCGGTCGGTGGTAATGAATGGCGACGTGAACCGTTCAAACCCATCTTGCATCCGAGCCATCACATTGCCCCTTGCTATGCTTATCGGTATCAGCAGACTCATGAGTCGGAATTGGATTACTCATTACGAACGGCGAATGAACTTGAGGCAAAAATTCTTGAGTTGGGGGCTGAGAATGTCATGGCTTTTGTCGCCGAGCCTATTGTGGGAGCCACCGCTGGAGCTGTACCTGCGACTCAAGGTTACTTTAAACGTATTCGCGAAATATGCGACCAATACGATGTGTTATTGATCTTGGATGAAGTCATGTGTGGCGTTGGGCGCAGTGGCAGTTTTTTTGCGTTTGAGCAAGAAGAAGCAGAGCCCGATCTGGTTTGCATGGCTAAAGGGCTTGGTGCGGGTTATCAACCTATTGGCGCGGTGGTTGCGAATGATCGAGTCTATCAAGCTATTGCTGATGGAAGCGGTTTTTTCCAACACGGTCATACTTTTATGGCGCACCCTGTGGCGTGCGCTGCCGCCGTGGCAACCATTGAAACCATCTTCCAAGATGATTTATTAACAGTGGTGAATCAGCAAAGTGTTTTGCTGCGTAAAGAGCTTACTTCTGCATTGGCCCATTTACCATACATTGGCGACATTCGTGGTAAAGGCTTGTTTTTGGGCATTGAGTTGGTGGCGGATAAAGAAAGCAAGGCGCCTCTGAGTAAAGCCACATTGGCAGACAAACGCATCAAACAGCGAGCAATGGAAAATGGCTTAATGTGCTACCCAATGGGCGGAACGATTGATGGCGTTAATGGGCACCATATCTTGCTTGCACCGCCATTCATTATTCAGCCTCACCATATTGATGAGCTAGTTGGCAAACTCTCATTAACGCTAAAAGAGGTAGCGAAGGAATGGAACTAGAAAATCGATGTATACGAGAGCCTATCGCTATAATCGTGGCCCCAAACGGTGCAAGAAAAACTAAGCACGATCACGCCAGCTTACCCATGACAAAAGACGAACTGGTTGCAGAGGCTATCGCTTGTCAAACGGCAGGGGCTGCCATGATCCATTTACATGCTAGAGACGCCAACGGACGTCATTCATTAGACATCGACGACAACATGGCAATTTACCATGCCGTGAAAGAAGCGGTGGGACAAAACATGATGGTACAGCTCACCACAGAGGCGGTGGGCTTGTATCCTCCGCCACAACAGATGGCGTTAGTTAAAGCTGTGAAACCAGAAGCGGCTTCTTTTGCATTGAGGGAGTTAATCCCTGATCGCGCAAGTGAGAAAGAAGGGCATGCCTTTTTCCATTGGGTGGCAGAAAACAACATCGTGAGCCAAATTATTCTCTACGATGCAACCGATATTGAACGTTATTTCCAACTGCGTGATGCGGGCGTGTTACCTAAAACGTATCAGCATGCATTAGTGGTGTTAGGGCGTTATCACCAAGCTCAACAGTCTTCGCCATGGGATTTACGAGGTTTGAATTTGGCGCATTTTGTCGAGGAAGAAATTCGATGTGCCATTTGTGCTTTTGGCGCGCGAGAGCAAGACTGTTTAGCGAGTGCGATGTTACTTGGATTCGATGTGAGAGTGGGGTTTGAGAATAACCACGTCGATGTGGCAGGCGAATTAGCAATCAGTAACGCGGCTCAGGTGGAAGCTCTACGCGATGTGGCGCATCGCTTTGCGATTCCTTTACACAGTGCGCAAAGTTTGCGTTCAGCTTTGAAGTAAATCTGCTCGCGGAAAAGAAAAAAAGAAGAAAGGAAAGTAAAAAGGCTCCATCGGAGCCTTTTCGGTATTTGTCGTTAGTTCTCAGTTTGCGCTACAGGTTGACGAGCGGGATGTTTGATAAACACCGCGACAACAGCCGCTATCGCTAATGCAAAACAGTAGTAAGAATTGGCAACTACTTCAAGTGGCGAGAGGTTGAACACGGAACCTAGCAGCAGTACTTGAGCACCGTAAGGCAACACGCCTTGCACCACGCATGAGAAAATGTCTAACAAGCTTGCTGAGCGGCGAGGAGAGACATTATTCTCTTCCGCCAGTTGGCGAGCAACGCTGCCCGATACAATGATGGCTACGGTGTTGTTTGCCGTACAGCCATTGACCATTGATACCAAACCTGCAATACCTAGCTCGCTTGCACGACTGTTCGCATGCTTAGAGTGACTAGAGCCAAACGCGTGGATAAGGCTACTAACGAAATTTGTTAGAAAAGCAAGACCACCTTGGCGACGCATCAGTTCACTCAAACCACCAATCAACATGGATAACAAGAAGATCTCTTGCATGTTACCAAAGCCTTTGTAAACGTCTTGGGCTAGATTAGTTAGCCCATAATTGTCAATCGATGCCAAGCTCACGCCGCCAGCCAAAAGAATGCCAATCGACAGAACCACAAACACATTCACACCAGATACCGCTAGGATCAAAATAGTGATGTACGGCAAGACTTTTAGCCACTCAATATCGCCAGTTGCAGACACTTGAGTCGCAGTACTGTTGAAAGCGAACACTGCAATCGCGATCAACGCCGCAGGTAAAGCAATACGAATGTTCTCTTTAAACTTGTCTTTCATCTCACAACCTTGAGAGCGTGTCGCCGCGATGGTGGTGTCAGAGATGATAGAAAGGTTATCACCAAACATAGCGCCGCTCAGTACAACGCCTGCGGTTAACGGTAAGCTCATTCCTGCTGATTCAGCAATACCCAACGCTACGGGGGCAACGGCTGCGATGGTACCCATCGAAGTCCCCATTGCTGTTGCGATAAAAGCAGAAATCAGAAAAATGCCCGGTAAAATCATGCTGGTTGGAATAGCGGATAAACCAAGGTTCACTGTTGCATCAACACCGCCAGAGGCTTTTGCTACCGCAGCAAAGGCACCTGCAAGCAGATAGATCATACACATTGCGATGATGTCTGGGTGGCCAACACCACGCATGAAGTGTTCGATTGAGCGGTTAAGTTTCTCTTTACTTAAAAGAAACGCAATGATGATGGCTGGTAATACCGCGATGGGTGCAGGCAGCTGGTAGAAGGCAAATTCAACGCCTTGCAAAGATAAGTAAGTGCCTACGCCAATAAACAGCGCAAGGAATACAATCAATGGGATCAGTGCGACCGCAGAAGGTGCAACTGTTTTAGTTGTTTGTTGGGAACCGGACATGTAAACGACAATGTTAATAATAAGAGAGAAGAGCAGACTAATATCACATTTACGCATTGTCAACGTCTAGACGTCTAAATGGCTGTTTAAATTTTGCACGTAAAGAAAAAGATAAAAGCTCGTATTACGTATCTCACTGATACCACGAGCTTTAGTTATGCACTAATGAAGGGACTGTCGTTATTGCATTGATTTGGCTTTTTTGCGTTTAACAATACCTAAAACCATCCACGTAAATAAGACAGCAGCAAATGCCCATACCAGGTATTTGTATTCGGTGTACAGGTTGCTCAACACGCTTAAATGTTCAAATGCAAAGTGAGTTAACAAGCTGAATACCAATACCCAAACCGTCGCCGCGAGTGCGTTGCAGAGTAAAAACTCTCTGCGTGGCATTTTTGCTATCCCACACGCCAGAGGCATAAATTGCTTCATCCCTTCAATAAAGCGACTGACGACCAAGCACGTAGGGCCGTATTTCTGGATAGTCAGTTGAAGTGTTTGCATCTTCGGGCCAGAGATATAGCCTTTTTTATCCAACCAGCCTTCAAAGTAATAACCGATTAGGTAACCACAGGTATTCCCAAAAAAGCAGCTTAGCCACGATACCATCATAACCATACTTAGGTTCATGACTTGTTCTGAAGAGAGCAAAGATGCCGCGATCATCAGCGATTGACCAGGCATCGGTACACCTATCCCTTCTAGAAATATACTGACAATCAGCGCCAAGTAGCCGTATTGCTCGAGCAAAGGCTTCATTGACATGAGAAGTTCGTTAATGTGTTCCAAAAGCTTTCCCCTAATAAAAGCGGAACGAAGTTGGAGTGATACTCCGAATGTCCTACTGGGTCAATTCTTGTTTCTCACCGCTGAGAAAAACTGACATGCCTCTGATTATTGTGCGGAATCAATCTGCTGCTTGTTTTATTCGCCGCCACGCTCCCGTGTGGCGGCGAATAAGGCACACCATTATGACTCTTTAGCTTTAGTAAATGCGCCATACAAATCAAGGCGTCGGTGACGTAAGTTGGTTACTGAACCCTCGGTATTAAGTTGCTTCAACTTAGTCAAATCAACATCGGCGAAGATCATCATTTCGGTGTTGGCGCTTGCTTCTGTCAAGGTCGCATCGTGCGGGAAGTAGATATCCGACGGTGAGAATACGGCAGATTGTGCGTACTGGATGTCCACGTTATCAACACGAGGTAAGTTACCAACACTGCCACCGATTGCAACATAGCATTCGTTTTCAATGGCACGCGATTGGGAACAAATTCGTACTCGTTGATAGCCATTTTTTGTGTCCGTCCAGAAAGGAACGAATACAATTTGTGCGCCTTGTTCTGCTAACATTCTTCCCAACTCTGGGAATTCGCTGTCATAACAAATCAGTATGCCGACTTTGCCCGCATCGGTTTCGAACACTTGAACATTGTCACCACCGTCGATCACCCAGTCTCTTTGTTCATGAGGCGTGATGTGGATTTTATATTGAGCGTTAATTTCACCATCTCGTTGCAGCAAGTAGGCCACATTATACAGTTTGCCATCTTCGATAACGGGCATACTGCCTGCAATAATGTTGATGTTGTAGGTGACCGCCATCTGCGAGAAACGGTTTTTGATCTCTTCTGTAAAGCTAGCCAAAAAGCGGATTGCTTCAACGGAATTTTTGTCATTTTGCAAGCCCATCAGCGGTGCGTTAAAGAACTCAGGGAATAGGGCGAAATCGGCTTTATAGTTCGCAAGAGAAGAGATGAAGAACTCAGCCTGATCGAGCAAATCCTCCAGGTCATTCATCGCGCGCATTTGCCACTGTACGACACCAATCCGAATCAGCGTTTTTTCTACATCGTGTACGGATTGAATATCCTCTTCGTAGAAAAAGTTATCCCACTCCAGCAGTGTCGCGTAACCTTTAGAAGCGCTATCCTCTGGCAAGTAGCCGCGCATGATTCGTTTTACATCGAAGTCGTTAGCAAGCTGAAAAGACAAAATAGGGTCATGAAGCTCACGGCGTTTTACTTTGTCGATGTACTCTGCAACGCTCAGTTCATCTGCGTATTGGTGGTAATTAGGAATGCGACCACCGGCTAAAATGGCTTTGAAGTTCTTACTACGGCAAAGCTCTTTACGCGCATCATATAAACGGCGACCTAAACGTAGCCCTCGATAGTCTGGGTGGACAAATACATCGAGACCATACATTGCATCACCGGTTACTTGATTCTGTATGACGTTGTTTTCGGTAATGATGTCGGTATACAGGTGAGGAAGAGAGAAGCGGTTGTAGTCCACTTTAATGGTTAATGCTGCACCGACTATTTTGCCGTTATCCTCAATACAGATTTGGCCATCAGGAAACTGATGAATGAGATCCATAATCGTCAGCCGTGGCCATGAGCCGCCAACATCAGGAAACACTAAGTCCATTAGTTCTGCAAGCTCAGGGTAATCCGTTGGCTCAATGGTACGTAATGAGAGTTTGGGCGAATTGCTGTCCATATCTTTCAATCCATTTATCCTTTTGAAACAGTGTTAATGAGAATGCCACAATTTGGAGCAGACAGATACTGAAGTCTTTGAGTTGTTTTGGTTTACCAAAAGCATTTCAAGAAAACAATATTAGCTTAGTTTGCTCTTCAACCATTCGTAAAACGCCGCCACTTTCTTAGCCGATAGGCGATAATTTGGGATCATCACGTAATAACCATAACCACTCTGTAAAGATAGGTTGAGAATACGTTGGATATCCCCTCTTAAAATAGAATTCTGCGCCATAAAATCAGGAAGTAAGGCGAGTCCTTTTCCCATTTTGACGGCTTCGTAAGCTAGGTAAAAATGTTCAAAGCCTACAGAGTGATAGGTAACGGTTGATTCTACTGCATGCGCAGCCTTAAATTGCTCCCACAATTGATGGCGAGTGATTTGAGGTATCAGCGGATAGTCGCTAACAGCGTGCACATTCTTGAGTGCAGGAGTATTAGTACAACCGACCAATAGCAGTATTTCTTCGCATAGTAAGTGGCTGTATTCATAATGCGTGGACAATGGAAGACAACGAATATGCAAGTCGCTTTCACCGCTTGAACCTTTGACGTTCCCATCTCCGGTACAGATTCTTACACGGATATTGGGATGTCGCTGGTGGAAGTCATCAATATGAGGCACCAACCAAAGGCTAGCGAAAGAAGGAGTAACATCCACGGTGAGCAATTCTTGCTTTGAATCTGATTGGATTAAGTTGGCGGTTGCATTCTGAATAAGTTCTAGTGCTTCTGTGACTTGCGGTAGGTAGCGTTTTCCTTCCTCAGTTAACTCAATACCATTCGAGCCTCTTTGCATTAAAGGTAAACCCACTAGTTGTTCAAGCGCGGCGATTTGTTTGCTTACTGCGCTTTGTGTAATGCATAGGGCATCCGCCGCTTTAGAGAAGCTGAGGTAATTTGCAACCGCGACAAACGTCCTCAATGCTCGGATAGAAGGGTACTCACTGCCTTTTAACATACTTCAGTCCCATGGAGATAGCCTCTTCACAGAGTAGGAGATTTACCTATTGAAGCAAAGAGAGAAAAAGCCGATGTGTGATTACCTTCCTTACTCGTTCATAAAGAATCCAGACCAAAAATTAAGAATCCTAAATATAATGGATATGTAAATAATTGATGATCGGGGTTTGTTTATTGATTTCTCCTATCTTTTGAAAAAACTACAAATAAAATAGAATGTTTTACATCATTAATATTTACAGAAATCTAATATTGTTTTCTCAAGGTAAATAAAACGGTATAACTTTTAGTTTTGTTGTTTTAATTTCAAAATAATGTCAATTTTTTATAAAGTAGAAAATGTTTTTCATTAAATTAAAATTGGCATTGCATTTGCTTTGTATAATTCGAACTTTCAATGGCATTTATATTAGGAGAACGAAATGAAAAGCAATGTTGTTACTTTGATTGGCCTTTTTTCTTTAGCAACGTTTAGTACTTTATCTCACGCAGCGGACTCCAAAGATCATGGTGTTTATGTCGGCGCCAACTATGGTTACTTAAAAGTTGATGGACAAGATGACTTTGATGATGACAGCGATGCTATTCAAGGCTTGGTTGGTTACCGTTTTAACCCTTACTTAGCGTTAGAGGGCGGTTACATTGATTTTGGTAGCTATGGTAATAACCTAGCAAATGCCGAAACGGACGGTTACACCGCAGCACTAAAAGTTACAGCCCCTATTGCTGATCGTGTCGATCTTTACGCAAAAGGCGGTCAAATGTGGTACTCGACGGATTACAACGTTGCGGGCTTCCAAGGCAACAAAGATGACGAAGGTGTATTCGCTGGTGCTGGTGTTGGTTTTAAAGTTACTGATAACTTATTAGTTAACGCAGAATATATGTGGTACGACGTAGAACTGAATGCAGAGAACGTCGCGAATGGTGCAAGCACAAAAACTGATTTTAACCAAGCATCGCTAGGTGTGGAATATAGATTTTAATATTGTTAACAACTCTAAGCCCTAATAAAAAGCGAAGCCTAAACAGCTTCGCTTTTTTTGAGCTCAATCTAGTTGAGGCTAATAGAGCAGTTTTTAGAATAATTTTTAGTGTCTTTTACTGTCACTCTACTATATTTAGAGCATTTCTAACATGACTGTCTAACCTTCTTACTAGTCTCGAAAAACAAAGTTTTATCACTCTATAAGTAATACTCGATAGGTCGATCGCTGCGCTACCTGACATTACATTCATGTGACCTAAAATACCGCGGACGTGTTCTGTATACTCGTTTTTTAGTTTTGAAATGTACGCCATAGCTTTAGCTAGTTGATCCCAAGCAGTAAGGCCTACGGTTGCTATTTGTTGTATTATATGACCCAGACCTGAAATTCTTAGTAAGGTCAAAATTGAAGAGACTATTTTACTTACCCAACCATCAGTCATTCGAGCATTATATCTATTGTTGAAGTCAAGAAATACGTTGCGTTCTAGGTAAGTTTGAGATTTGGGTTGTAGTGCCGACCACTCATTACTTGTAGCGGTATTGACATAACCCGGAACAGATTTTTTTCCTAGTCCATGAGCGCAGAAGTAGATGCCAGAACTTCCATCTAGCCGATACTCAATACCACCGTGAGTAAATGGCCAAAGAGGAGACATCGGAACTGGATCTGCACCATGAGTGCAGCGATATGAAGAATCTAACTCCCTTCTTGCGTATGGTTTAAAGCCAACTTTTGGTGCGCCAAAAGTATATAGGTGTACGCTATAGCCGTACTGACTCTTCACCCAATCTGCCGCTAATGAAGCAAGAGCACCACCTAAACTATGACCTACACAGTGTACTGCCTTCGGTGCTTTCATGTTCTTTTTCGAATAACCAGCGATGTATGCTGCAAGTTGTGGCTTTATCGTATTGAAGAGATTTACAAAACCTGCATGTACCCTGTAACCGGATGAGGTACCTGATATCCCAATGTTTCCATCGGTCATAATGTCGCCGATGTTTGCTTGAGTGCCTCGGAAGGAAAATACTAAAGTATCGGCAAACTCGCCCTTACCTCGACCTATCGCTACAAAATCTGATGTCATTCCACCAAATCCCATAAAGCCACTTGTCGTTCCTTTTTTGACATCATTCCTTAGATCAAATGTAAAAAACTTTGCTATATAACCACTAACGTTACGAACATTAGTTGCGAATACAGAATAAGGGATTTCTGCGATTCTAGATGATAGCTTTGGTGAGAGTGATTGCATTCTTTAATTTCCATATAAGTCAGAGTCAATATATCCAAATAAATCACATTGACTATTTACGTAGTAGTCATCGTTTTCGTCATCATCAATTGAAAAAGCAAAGTACTTAAGAGGGTTTGCTGCATCACAGACTAGATTAGCCATATTGTTTTTTACGTAATCCTCTATTTCATAGCCATCGAACGAACCTTCCCAAATAATAACGCTTTCATCAATATCTAGTTCTGTGGTTAAAACAATAGTTACATAATGTTCAATAAGCGGGATCTTAACGCTCTCTTTGTTCTCATACACAGGAGAAAATTCAAACCGACCACTGCTGTCAGTAAATGTTGATAAGTCTATTGATTTTCCTGAAGCGCTTAAACCAATACTAAGACTAACCTTTTGGTTATTAATCGGCTTCCCTTTTTTTGTTAGCACACCATTGATTTGTGGTGTGTATTGGTTAACTTTATCGCTATTCAATATACTCTCTCCAAAACTCATATTAATGCTCAACAATATGATTATAATAAATCCAACTAAGTAATTTTTCACATCGAATTTTTTCATTTTAAAAATCTATAAATGTATATGTATTGTGTGTTTTTACAATATTTAATGTTAACTATGTGATTAGTACTGCATTGTCCTTGTAACTTGTAAATTTGAAAATTACATTTTTAGATTTATGTTTATCTACTTGACCGCTTTTTATTAGCATTAATAAAGTTTAAATCTGGAACACTCAGTCTTCGCTAATCTTTGTTAGTTATATTATATTGGATTTTTGAGGCTTTCATCAGGTAATGTGGAAGCAAAATAAACGAGAGCTATCGAATGGTAAAGATCTCTATAAATACTAGGTTTCAGACAATGAAATCATATTGAAAATAGTTAATTAGTCGCTTGGTCAAGAGGTGTTTTTATTAATTTACATCGTAATGCTAGATTGACTTGATAATTTATGTTTCCGCCAATTGTGATAACCAAGAACAAAAGAAAAGGCTTATTAAGTATCTTTTGATGGTTAGTGATAAACCCAAATTGTTCAACTTTAACCCATCATAATTCTATAACTTAGATTTAGCACTCGTAGTTGTTGATACCCCAAAAACTTAGAACACTTTAAATCGAAGAGCATATAGTACACACTTTTTGGCCTTGAATGAGTTCTTCTGAACTTCCATGTGCTTTTGGTTGTGTATTTATGAGCGTATCGTCTGTTACTTAATACTCAACGAGTTTTTAAATCGGCGTACGTTCAGAGTTATGCAGCAATGCTCGTGAAAAGTTATCAGGTAGCATGAGTGCGTGAGAAAAGAAGACAATGTGGAAAGTGGATTGTTGATACAAAAAAGGCCACCCGAAGGTGGCCTTTTCCAAACGTTTGGTGGAGCTGGCGGGATTCGAGAGTTCGTCGCCTTTTCCTCTGTAAGTCTCTGATATACAAGGAAGGTACACCAGTGGTTTACTCGAAATGTAGCACACCTTGTAGAACACTGCTAGTTCGGTTCAGTTCCCTGTTGGGGAGTTGAATTGGAGGCGTTGTTGTTTTGGGTGGGTATTGCAGCTTGAGAGTCTCGCATTTTTCTAAATTTACGTGTGGGTATGAAGTTCATAAGGAATCGCTTCCAAGCCCCTATGCTTAGGTAGTCTTGTAAGGCTTGCGTAAATTCGATTATCTCCAAGTACTTCGTTTTGAGGTGCCTATTGTATTCTTGTCTAAGACCCACAATTTCCCATTCTTGCTGACCTACAGGTGCTTTTCGGATTTCAATGCTAAGGCTTTCTCGCAAATGTACAACGTTGATGAGTTGGGCATGATGGGCGTTTAAGGCTGAGATTTGCATCCGTAGTAGGAATAACTCAGAGCTTCGAAAGCTCGCAGGCAAGTGCAGAAGTTGAGTGGGGTAGTCAATAAGTGCAGCAATACCACTCAAAGTCATTTTTCCGTCTATGCCTCTTAACCTCAATAACTCGTTGTTGAGTACCCCTATATTAGCCCGACACCGCATGAGGTTGTCTTCAGTGAGACCTATTAATTGCTGACGCACAATACGGTTGTAGGATAGAGTTTTAAGCTTACCTCCAAACCAGCCAACAAGTAAGGAAAGCACAATACCTAGAACAGCACCAAGGACTGCTGCAAAAATTGTTAGATAGGTGTTTGATGCATCGAGCTGACTGGATAGGTTGGTGAGGTAATTGCTCACGAATTCATCAAGGTTCATATATGCTCTCACGAGTGATTCATAAGGTTTACTATATGCATCTTGGCGCTTTAATCAAAATGTGACGGAGTGATGTGTGATGGTCGAATAATTTTTGCAAAAAAATTTCTGGAGCCATTGTTTATATGTCTTGTCCTCAAATCCCCCCCCCTAACCCCTTTAGCGAAAGTAGTCATTCTTGCTAGTTAGACTCAGTGCCACGTTTTATTTTTCGATGTATGTCTTAGGTTATGCCCAAATGCATACACTCTAAGGGTGTTATTTTTGTGTGCTTTAGGTGTTGACTTGTCGATATGCATACAATAAGTTAAGCATACAGTAACCTAAAGCACTCGTTCGAGGTATGACAATGACAACTCAATCCAATGACAGTAACTCAATGGTCTTTGCTTATGTCCGTGTGTCGACTAAGGAGCAGAACGTGGACAGCCAATTGAGTGACATCTCAAAGCTTTACCCTGATGCGGAGATTACGACAGAGAAAGTGTCGGGTACTGTGCCAGCTAAAGAGAGGGCAGGGCTATCGGCTCTTCTTGGTAAGCTACGTAAAGGAGATACTCTAGTCGTATGGTGGGTTGACCGTTTAGGGCGAGACTATCGAGACGCTGAATCGACTATACGTGAGCTTCTCGACAGGGGCGTGTGCATTAAGACTATCAACCAAGGTCTGACGTTCTCATACTCAAACAAAGATGATGACATGCAGAACATGGTCACTGACATCCAGATTACCATGCTCACGGCTATGGCTGCGGCAGAGCGTAAGAATCGCTTAGCGTCGGCTGAGGCTGGAAGACAAGCGCTTAAAGCTAACCCTGCGAAGTGGGCTGAGAAGTTCCAAGGACGCAAAGCTAATACCAAGCAGCATCAGCGTATCATTGAGTTGTTACTTGAGGGCAAGTCTATCCGTGGTGTCGCTCAGGAGCTTGGCTGTAATGCAAGTACCGTACAGAGAGTGAAGAAGAAGGCGGTTGAAGCTGGCACCGTGTTCTAAGTGTCGGCTGATTGAACAATAAGTGCTCACTTAGCAAGCTCTTGCGTGACCATATTCAAGTTATTGCACTCACTAGTGACTACACATAACACAACCAAGTTGAGTTTCGGTATCTTTAGCTCACCTTAAGCACAAAGGAGCATTGATATGAACGACGTCTTAACTATTAAAGCCTCTAATCATCTTGATACTCAAACGCTGCTTATAACGCAAGACTCGCAGTTGCACCAAGAGGTGTGGGGGCATGTAAAAGCGTTAGTAGAGCTTGGTGTCTTTGAGGACGCTACAAATGGCATTGAGAATGTCTTAGCGCCTTACATGGCGGAGGTTAACGCCGAGCTTATCTAGGTCACTTGGGCGGGTGCAACGCCTGCCCTTGTCTGTTTTAGTTGGGTCAAACCATCGAGGTATCAACGCTCTCATCCCCTGCCTTTACGCTCTCTTTGAGTGTCAACGCAATGCCAATCGAATTACGACTGCCTATAGGGCGCAGCCCGATACGGTGAGTCTGACAGGATGTTAATAACCTGTAATTACGACTGCCTATAAGAACAAACCCAATGCGGACTGTAGCCGCCAAACCACAGCAAGAAGTCACATATCAGAGTCACGCACTGAGTGGGCTTCAAGGCCATCACCTCGTAACCTCTCGGCTTCATAGAGAGTGAGTCTTAATGCCTTGGGCAAGCAGAGAGACAAAGAGCAACACATGCACCAGACGCAAAGCTTAAGAGTTCTCTTTAAGAGAAGCTTTAAGCTTGTAAGACGTGCTGGTGCAGGGCGTGGATACTTAAAGTCTGTCTTTAAGATGTGATTGTAGTTATTAACAATAACAATCACTTACTTAGAGCTTAACTTAAAGTAGTTCTTAGAGAGACTTTAAGCTCTGCGCCTTCCTATCAATCATCGTCCTTTCTACCCAACCCTAAGTAACTACTCAATGCCTTTCTTATATATGTTGCAGTCTTGCAGGATTGTTCTGTAATTGATTGTTTTTAAAGGACTTGATATGACGTATGTAAACAACTCAAAGCTGAAAGCTAAGCTTGCTTGTGCACTTGAGTACTCAGACCTTAGTCGTCGCCAGATGGCCGTCTTTGATAACGCCTGTCGTTTGTCTGGGGTAGGTCGAGGGCTGTCTAGAAGCCGAATCTTTCGATTACTTCAGACGCTCGATACACTTACCTATGACAGTCTCGAAAGGCGTCTTAATGTCAGTCTCAAAGCACTAAGCCGCGAGTCGTATTCAAAGCGCACCATTGCGTTGTACTTATCTGTTTGCCGTAAGGTAGCGTCTCAGTTAGCACAAATGTATGGGATACCTCGTCATGAGACAACAATCCCTGAAAGTGAGTCTCAGTACAGGCTCAGTGTTAGCGACAAGCGAGTCTTTACTGTTGCTGAACGAATGCTACCGAAAGGGGCAAAGTATCTTATCGTGTCGATGTCGACGCTTGAAGAAGCTCTAAGGCTCAAGCCTCGTACTATTCGAGAGTCGCTAAAGCGGCTTGACCACCACGGCTATATCGTGTGTTTAGGTGGTGATGAAGGTGCGAACTACAGCATTACCTTTAAACGCTCGATACATGCCACATCAGCGCTATCACTCCAAGCAGCCTGATTAACCCTCAGATCTCCACAACCCACAATAGGCCACCACAAGGCCTACTTCACTTCAAACCCAACGCTTAACCGCAAAGCCATGCTGTCAGCTAGTCACTACGAGTCTTTCGTTGGTGTAGTTGGCTATGTGGGGCTTTCGGTGTGGCTTTACGATTAAGGACTCAATATGAATACACAACTTCAAACGACACATCTATTACACAACGCTCAGCGCCCACTAAGTATCTATTGCGATGGTTCAGCACCAGACAATCAGCACGGGTGTCTTCAAGGGGGTGTTGGTGTCGCTGTTTACGACGCTCTTGGACATTGCATTCAGGAGTACTCATCCTCCGTTCGCAGGGCTGGTGGTGTCACCAGTCAAAGGGCTGAGCTTCTGGCTCTCATCATTGCCTTACTTGTAGCAGGTGAGGGGGACAATGTCTTTAGTGACAGTAAGTACTGTGTGCGGGGCTTCAATGAATGGCTTGATAGCTGGAAGCGTAACGCTTGGCGCAACTCAAGCAAGAAGCCTGTCGCTAATCAGGACTTATGGATGCTGATAGATGAGCTTAAAGCTATTCGTCCACGTGTTAGCGTCGAGCACGTAGCTGGTCACTCTGGCATCAAAGGTAATGAGCATTCAGACCGCTTAGCAAGGCAAGCAGCCGAAGGTAAAATGTAAAATGAAAGGTAACACTTGGTTAGACGTCAGGTGTTACCTTTTAATTTGTACTAGTTAGGTAGTACGTAGGGTTCTATGTCGAAGTCGAATGTTATGTAGTCCAAGACAGGCGCAAGAGCGGATGCGACATAAGCTTTACCGTAACGTCCGAACGTTTCACTTCCGTCACCGTGCCCCACATAAGCTGCTGCGTGACTGTAGGACACGCCTGATTGCTTCAAGGCGTTGATGAAAGTATGTCTGAAAGAGTGGTAAGCTTTCTTCTCGTCCTTGGCGTTAGGCAGAACGCTGTCACGCAAGCGACCAAACCATTTGGACGGAGCTTGCCCATAACCATCACGACCTTTCTTCAGTTCGGGGAAGACGCGCTCATGATTAAGGCTCTGTACGTACTTAATGAAGCCTAGTTCAATCAGTTTTGGATGTAGTGGTATAGTGCGCACTGAGCTGAAGTTCTTAGTGTTTTGGTCTTCTTGAGTGTTGGTGATAGTTATTGTCCACAAGTTGTTTTCATCATCTCGACGAACATCACGCACATGCAATTGACATAACTCATTGAGGCGAGCTCCTGTGTAGAGTCCTAGAACAGGTAGCCAGTAGTAGTGAGGATGCTTGCGCTCGCCACCATGAAAGTACGGATGCTGAAATAGGGTCTCTAAGTCAGACTTGGAGAACTCGCAACGCTCATCAGATGCCTTTTTCTTGGTCTTAACTTTGAGTCCTTTAAAGACATTCTTCGTCGCATACTCGTTTAGCACGCACCAGTCTAAGAAGGAGCCGACGTCTGTCATTGTGTCATTTGCGGTGCTCACTGCCATAGGCTTCGGTTTGAGCGCAATAACATCGTCAACGGACAAGCCCTTGAAGCTCGAAACTTTGTTGAGGTTCGCTGGAAGCTGTAATAGCTTCTCTTTAAACGTCAAAGCATCTGGACGTTTGAGTGACTCAATAGGACGGTCACCCAAGATGTATACCATCAAACGCATACGAGCTTTGTAGCGCTCAAGAGTCTTAGGACGTATATCGTCTTTCGAGCGGTCTGTGATGTAAAGCTCTGCGCATTCTGATAGTAGTAAGCCTTGATGTTCGCTCTCCGTAGGAGCTTGCGTTCCCCTTAGCTCATGAAGGTAGGTATCAGACGCATTAGGTAACTCAAGACGCTCTGCCATCACATCCGTGAGCTGAGTAGTTAATGAGGATAGTCCTTGTATCGACTTTCTACAGCTCTCGATGACAAGTTGTCTTTGAGTTTCAAATGGTTGCTCTACAAAGTACTCGTAGTGCTCTGACTCCATCGCACCCTCAATGATACGCCATGAGCGCGAAAGCTTGGCGTCATACTCACTCAATCTATTTTCGGCAAGGTCGCACATTAGTTCGCATAAATCATCTCTCATTGCCTCAATACCCGTAAAGACGCTCTCACGCTCCTTTAGTGGCGCAGTAAAGACTTGGGCGTGTAGTAAGCTCTGAGTTCCTACTAGGTTGCCAGACGTCGCTTGAGTGATTTCTTTGTGTTGAGCTTGGCTAGCTTTGACGTCAACGAGCACCTCAAGTGGGTTACTTGCGTAGCCTTTAGGTTTGCTTGTCGTTGTTGCGAGAGTCTCATGCTGCGCAAATAGGACGTCATGCTCTACAGATAGCTGACGCGCTCTAACACGAGCCTCTGCGACAGACTTGGTGCGCAGTGAGATTTTGATGGACTTTTTGTTGCCAAAGAATGGCTGAGAGTGGGTTGGGATACGGCGTTGATAGTACCAGTTACCGTTTGCCCGTTGTGTCATGTGCAAAGTGTCATCTCCGTCCATATGTAGAACAGGATGTACCTCAATTTCTCTTTTCATAGGCATATACAAAAAGAAAGCCCCTGAAAAATCAGAGGCTTACATGATGTTTGGTGGAGCTGGCGGGAGTTGAACCCGCGTCCGAAAACCGTTCATCATTGGTACTACATGCTTAGTCGATCTTTAATTTCGCCACCCACCTGCGAACCGACACGCTAATGAATGACTAGCCTGAATTAAAATTCGCCGTTCATCTCTCAGGCGGGAGAATCCGGGCTAGCGCGTTTGGGTTTGATCCCTCGTTATTCCCCGTCTTACGTGCGGAAGCTAGGGCGAGAGAGCTCTGAGCAGGTTATTAAGCTGCTAGTGCGTAGTTTTCGTCGTTTGCGACTATTTTTTTGCGGTTTGTTAACGAGGCCTACCGCACCTCGGCATGCACCTCAGACTTCTGAATTCCCGTCGAATCCTAAATCAGCCCCAGGTAATATTCGCATAGTAACAGAAAAGCATTGGCTGTCCAGTACTATGCGTTTAAGTGGTCAAGATTAACGCAGTGTACTCTTCATTACGCGTGCTTTCTCTCTTGCCCAGTCTTTTTCTTTTAAATCCGTACGTTTATCGTGCAGCTTTTTACCTTTTGCTACGCCAATTTTTAGTTTCACCCAAGAGCGAGACCAGTACAGAGAGAGCGCCGTTAATGTCATACCTTCACGGTTCACACGTCCGAATAGGTTGTCTAGTTCACGACGACTCATTAGTAGTTTACGCACACGTGTGGGGTTCGCCACAACGTGTGTCGATGCCTGATTTAAAGGAGTGATTGTCATGCCACTCACAAAGGCTTCACCGTCACGCATAAATACGTAACTTTCAGAAATATTGGCTTTACCTTGGCGAAGGGCTTTCACTTCCCAACCTTGGAGCTCCAAGCCAGCTTCGATTTCATCATCGATGAAATACTCGTGGCGAGCTTTTTTATTCAGCGCGATAGTATTGCTACCCGCTTTTTGTTTCGTTTTTTTCTTTGCCATAATAGCGACATTATACGGGTTGGATATCGGATAGGAAATCCTTTTATTTGCGCAATCGTGGAATAAAAGTAAAATTGGCAGGAGCTTTAAACCTGTACATGTATCGATAGGAGTATGTATGAAGCAAGTCAGCCGTTCTGCGCTTGTGTCTTTTAGTGCTGAACAGATGTTCAATCTGGTTAACGATGTTGCTAAATACCCTGAGTTTCTGCCTGGTTGCTCGGGCTCTAGAATCATTGAGTCTTCGGGTAATGGTATGGTGGCTTCTGTCGATGTGGCGAAGGCTGGTATCAGCAAAACGTTTACTACTGCAAATGAGCTGATCCCAGGCCAAGCAATTATGATGAACTTGGTGGATGGCCCGTTTAAGACGTTGCGTGGTGGTTGGATTTTTACCGCGCTAGATGAGCAAGCTTGCAAGGTTGAGCTAAAGCTTGAGTTTGAATTCTCAAGTAAAATGATTGAGATGGCCTTCGGTAAGGTTTTTAACGAGCTTACCAGTAACATGGTTAATGCATTCACTAAACGCGCAAAACAGGTCTACGAGTGCTATGAGTATTGAGTCAGATATGATTCACGTAGAGGTTGTCTATGCTCTTCCTCATGAACAACGTGTATTTAATTTAGTGGTGAATAATCACGCAACGGTAGAAGAGATCATTCGACAATCTGGCGTGTTAGAGTTATACCCTGAAATTGATTTATCTAAGAATAAAGTGGGTGTGTTTAGTCGTAATGTGAAGTTAGATGCGACCGTTCGAGATCGAGATCGAATAGAGATATATCGTCCGTTACTCGCAGACCCGAAAGAGATTCGTCGTAAACGGGCGGAGCAGGCTAAAGCCGAGGGGAATGCAGACCCAGTCACCGGTGGTAAGCCTAGCTCTGTACGTAAGAATAAGTAGACTTAATATCAGTCTCAATGGATGGCGTCATTGATTCAAAGTGTGATTGCGCGATATCTAGATAATAAAAAACCTCTCATGTGAGAGGTTTTTTGCAAAAGTCGTTTACTGAATCTGTTCGTAAAAAGCGTCACTTTTTGGGAAGTCACCACTGATATCTGCGAGTGTGCCTTGATCGTTAAAGTTAACGATCAGGTCTTTTTGCACTGGATCACCGTGACCAGGAGTATGGTGATAAATATAGTACCAAGTGTTCGGGTAGCCGTTTTCAATAAGCATTGGTGACCCTAGTACGAAGCGAACCTGTGCTTTAGTCATCCCAAACTTTAATTTATCTACCGCACTTTGTTCTACATAGTTGCCTTGGTTGATATCAATGCGATAAACCAGTTTTTCCAATACCGAACATCCTGTCAGCAATGTCATTGCTAATGGTACGGCAACTAACCACTTCTTTAATTGCATAATAATTTCTTAGTAACCTTTAAAATACTGCGCTGATAATAAACAAGCTCGACGCAGATGTAAAAAGCTATGCGTCGTATGATAGGAAATCTGACAACGAATTTTGAGTTGAGTTGCATTTATTGATTCTCTCACATGTATGTTTATGTCGATGAGCGATTTTCTATCCAGTTTAAGCGGTAACTAATGACAAATAGCCAAGTTATTGAGCTATGGGGTGGCACTGACCATTATTTCGAAAGGGAATCAGAACCCAAGCACTTTGATATGGTGATGGGGGAGGTAGAGTCACGGAGTAGTGTTCGTGACTCTATCTTTGAAAGAGCATGGCTAAGCGGCGATGAGGAGCTCTTTGGCGTTTGCAAGGGTAGAATCTGTAATTTGGCTACCTCCAAGTAGGCGAGCTAATTCTGCCACACGTTGTTGTTCATCTAATGCGTGCATTTGTGTTTCGGTTTGGCCAGCTTTTGTTTGTTTAGCCACGAACATTTGTTGATGGCCACAACCCGCAACTTGAGGGAGGTGAGTGACACACAATACCTGAGTAGACTCGCCAAGCTTGCGTAGCATTTTGCCGACGACTGCTGCTGTTGGACCACTAATACCGACATCCACCTCATCGAAGATCAAGCTTGGTGTATCCACTTTCTGAGCGGTAATCACTTGAATAGCTAATGAGATGCGTGATAGCTCACCGCCTGACGCAACTTTTGCTATAGGTTGCAATGGTTGCCCTGGGTTGGTCGATACTAAGAAGCACACACTGTCCATGCCAAGTGGTGATGGGTGCGTGTTTTCATTGCTGACTTCGATATTGAATACCGCTTTTTCCATGCTCAATTCGTGCATGCTTTGTGTGATCAGTTTGTTCAGTTCTTTTGCGTAACGGCTGCGTGATTTGTGTAGTTTTTCTGCTTGGTTTAGGAAGCTTTGGTACTTTTGTTCCACTTCTTGCGCGAGTTCATCTAAACGTTCATCAGAGCAATCTAACGCTTCTACTTGGGCCAGAAGATCTTGGTGATGTTGATATAGTTCCTCTGGCATTACGTGGTGTTTGCGAGCAACAGACATCACTTTAGAAAAACGTTCTTCTACATAAGCCATACGAGCAGGATCCACATCGACGCCATCTAAATAACTGCGTAATTCGTTCTTCGTTTCTTCCAGTTGAATCATCGCTTCTGACAACATGTTGGGTAGCTCAGATAGCTTTTCATCTAACTCAGCTAGTTGAATTAGGGAGTGATTGGCCGATTGCAAAATACCAAGCGCATTGATTTCTTCACCTTCGTAAATAAGTTCGATGGCTTGCTGACAGGTAGTGGCGAGTTCACCACTATTGGATAGTCGTTTGTGCTCTTGCTCGAGCTCTGCAAATTCTTCTTCACCTAGCGATAACTCATTTAGTTCTTTGATTTGGTATTCAAGCAACTGTTTTTGCGCCTGGTTTTGCTGGCTATTTTCTTTTAGTTGCTTGAGGTTATTGTCTGCCTGACGCCAATGCTGGTAAGCACTTCGTGTGCTTTTTAGTAGGTTTAGATGACCTGCATATTGGTCGAGCATAGCCATTTGGTGTTCGCTTTTCATCAATTGATGATGAGCGTGTTGCCCATGGATATTGATCAGCAGTTGCCCTAGAGATTTGAGTTGTGATAGTGGGACAGGACTGCCATTAATGAAGGCTCTTGAGCGACCTTCTTTTGTGATGATGCGACGCAAAATACATTCACTGCCATCAAGCAGATCGTTATCTTCTAGCCAACGCGTTGCATGTAGGTTGTTGTCCAGTAAAAAAGCGGCACTAACTTCGGTTTTTTCTTCACCTTGTCGAACCATGCCAGCTTCGGCTCGTCCGCCTAAGCAGAGCCCAAGTGCATCGATAGCAATGGATTTACCCGCGCCTGTTTCACCTGTGATGGTGGTCATGCCCTTAGACAGCTCGAGTTGTAAAGACTTAACAATCGCAAAATTATTAACACTTAGATGAGCCAGCATTTTTATTTACCTGTATAACTGAACAATACTGTATAAGAGAACAGTATATACTGTTTCTTTATACAGTAAAGACAGGTGAGAAAAAATTTCTGTGTGGGGTGCTTTTTTGTGATGAAGTGGGAAAATGAGCCGAAGTGATTACAACGACTCATTAAAATTGAACAGGTTACGGACGAGTTGGGTTAATCGTGAGCGGCTCTAATGTGACTACTGCATTCACACCAGCACCTGGATGATCCACGTATGATGTGTCTTGCATTAGTGTGTAGTAAACGTCAACGAAGTCATCATCATTCGTTAGGACGCCGTCAGGGATCGTGTCGATGATCTTATTCGTGATTTGCGGAATAATCGCGTAAGCCTGAACTTCTGGATCTGGAATCGCTTTCAGCACTTCTCCAGCAACTTGAACAAGGAGTTTTGCCAACTGTTTATAGTCTGTACCATCATCTTGTTCCATGAGCACGATGTCCGCAGCGCCCCAACGGTAACGAGACCAGTGAATAATGATCTGATTTGGGTAGTAATCTTGGTTATCGTAGTCTAAGTATGGAAGCTCTACTAAATCGAGAGTAGGTTCATCACGACTTGGATTGACGCCCGTTACGATAGCGTAGATTTCTGCCTTGCCAGAGATCCAAGGTTCTTTGTCATCGGCTAGACGGATCTTTTTCAACTGCGTTGTTTGAATTGGAGCCGCTTCGCCCACTGTGCTACTTGACAATAGCGGTGCATTTTGGCGTTGTTCATCAGCAATATATGGTTGAACTAAAGCTGGCTGACCGAGTTTTTTCATCTCAGCTTGCATAGCTTGCAAGCCTGCTTTTAGCTCTGCAGAGCTGTTGTTATCAACAACGAGTACAGGTACCTCAGGGAGTTGGTAAACATCGAGTTGATGGATGTTGCCATACACATCAAATGCTTCGATATATTGCCAATTCTCATCATCACCACTTGGTTCAAATGCAAATAATGGCTCGACCTCGCCACTTTGCCATGCTGTTATCATGCTCTCATTCGCTAAACGAACTTCCAGCAACTGATCTGAGTATTCAGAAATACCTTTCCAGCTACGAATTTGAGTGTCAGCTTGTACAAGCTGACGGCTAAACTCGGAGTTGGGGTTTTGTTGAACAAATGCTGATACAGAGACGCTAGTCTGTTGTGGAGTAATATCTCTTCTCAACATGGGTTCAATGGCAGCATAGTTCTCACTCAATTGTTGAGCGAGGGCACGCTTCGTCTTAGTGATATCTTCCGCTTTTGCGTTGGATACACTGTTGACTTGCGTTTCCTCTGATTGGCAGCCAATAAGTGCTAATGTACTGAGAACAGACAGAATGATGGTTTTCTTCATAATATGTCCTTTATTGATTTTATGAAATAGAGTTAATACTCTATTCATGGTGAGAATATCACCGGACATAGATCATTGAATTTGCTTTTCTATCTTTTGTGTAAACTTTGCCCACAGGATCAAAATTTATAAACTTCTCTTTAATGACAGCAAATATCGTGTCGCCTCACTACTTTGTGTCTATTTCTTGTCTAAGAAAGCCAAAAGCCAGTGGCAATTAAGCTACTGGCTTTTTTATTGAAGTCATTTCCCTGAGTAACAAGTGTTAGAACAATTTACTAGACCAACCAAGCTTGTTACGTAAAACGTGATAGTAGCTGTAGTCTTTGGGATGGATGAGTTTGAGCACATTTGGACTTTGATAGATGTGGATTTCGTCTCCTGGAGAAACAGGGAGAGACACTTGTCCATCACAGCTAACTTCTTGTGTTCCTCGGTTCTCTGGTGACACCACCAATTTAATTCGACGCTTTCCATCAACCACCAAAGGTCGACTCGACAAGGTATGAGGAAACATTGGCACGAGTGAAATGGCATTCAAGCTAGGCGAAAGAATTGGACCACCGCCAGAAAGCGAATATGCGGTCGAGCCCGTTGGTGTGGAGACAATCAAACCATCGGCTCGTAAAGAGAAGGCGAAGCTTTCATCAATGTACACTTCAAATTCAATCATATGGGCAATTTGCCCTGGGTGAAGTACAGCTTCATTTAGCGCAGCGTTGTGGCTTTTAATTTGCCCGTGACGGTGTACTTCCGCTTCTAAGAGAAAGCGCTCTTCTTCAATATACTCACCGTCGAGTACCGCTTGCAGAGACGCTTGGAACTCGTCTGGGTTTAAGTCAGTTAAGAAGCCCAGGTTTCCACGGTTCACCCCTATGACTGGTACATCAAATCGGGATAAAATTCTTGCCGCGCCTAGCATGTTGCCATCCCCACCAACCACAATGGCTAGATCGGCATTTTTTCCTAGTTCAACTAAACTGGCAAATTGACTCTGCGGGATATCATCCAGTATTGCGGCAAGGCGATCGTCAATAAATACTTTATAGCCTTCAGAGGTCAGCCATTGGTACAACTCTTTATGAGTTTGAATTGCTTGTTGATCTCTTGGTTTTCCGATAATCGCGATCACGTTACATGGATTTTTCATAGCATTTCCGCATTAAAGAGGCTTGAATCAGGAATCTTCATCCCCATAATAATGGCAAGTCACCTAAATATGCGAATTTTTATGTGGTTAAAGCCCGCAAAAACGCGCATGGCTTTAAGGGCATTATGTTGAATTCTGGAGATATCATGAGCAACGAAGAAAACAAAGTTACAGAAGAAGAGCTTGATCAAATCATCGAAGAGGCTGAAAAAGTAGAAGCTGAAGCACAAGAAGTAGAAGCTGAGCTTGAAGAAATTGGTGATGAGACAGACGCTAAGATTGCTCAACTAGAAGCGGCACTATTGTCTAGCGAGGCAAAAGTAAAAGAGCAGCAAGATGCGGTGTTGCGTTCTAAAGCTGAAGTAGAAAACATGCGTCGTCGTACCGAGCAAGAGATCGATAAAGCACGTAAGTTTGCGTTGAACAAGTTTGCCGAAGAGTTGCTTCCTGTTATTGATAACCTAGAGCGTGCAATTCAAGCGGCAGATACAGAGAATGAAACGGTTAAGCCGTTCCTAGAAGGTGTTGAGTTAACACACAAAACGTTTGTCGACGTTGTGGCGAAATTTGGCTTGAAAGCAATCAACCCTGAAGGTGAAGCATTCAACCCAGAGTTCCATCAAGCGATGTCGATTCAGGAAAGCCCAGATCATGAATCAAACACAGTTATGTTTGTTATGCAAAAAGGTTACGAACTAAACGGCCGTGTGATTCGTCCGGCAATGGTAATGGTTGCTAAATAACCTTAACTGCCTGTTTTCAAGTATAAAGCGCCCATCATTTTTTGATGGGCGCTTTTTTGTTTTAAACGTAAGTTGTTGTAATGAGCTTCATTGTATATCGATAAAATGGAAGTTTGATCCCCTTCATATTTTTTCTTATTGGTTAATTATTTTCCTATAGGAGATTTCTTCTCATCTCACTGCGTGTTTATGAACGAAGAGGGCTATAAGTAATTGTAATTATTCGTTGTGTGAATGTTTGTCCTGCATAGGAATGTAAAGATAGTCATTTTTTCTACAATAGTTTCGTTAACAAAAATGTAAATTATCACTTTATTTTGTAACCTTCGTGTGTATGATTTGCGACTAATGCTTTAAAAGTAAGCATATATAACTACAAAGATGTAAATAGCAAACACAACATATCGGAGATTTATAATGGATAAATCGCTTTCTAGTAAGATTTTTATAGGCTTGTTTGCCGGCCTTGTGCTCGGAACAGCAATTCAGTACTTATTTAGCGGTATTGCGATTTTTGATACATACCTACTTGGAGCAGCAGAAGGCGTTGGCGGCATGTTTGTCTCGCTGATCAAATTGCTTGTTGTTCCTTTAGTTTACGTTTCAATCGTATGCGGCATTGTTGACTTGAAAGACATCAGTGCATTTGGTCGTCTTGGTGGAAAAACTTTTACCCTCTACATTCTTAACACCATCATTGCGATTACGGCGGCTTTGACTGTTGGTTTGATTTTCCAGCCAGGAGCTGGTGCTAATCTGGCAGGAACGGTATCTGAGGCCGTACAGCTGACGACGACAGAAACGCCGGACATTTTCTCTCTAGTTGTTAACATTGTTCCTAGCAACCCAGTACAAGCGTTTGCTAACGGCGACATGCTGCAAATCATCTTCATGGCAATTCTGACAGGTCTTGCAATTCAAGCTTTGGATTCTCGTGGTGGTCCTGCCATCCGCACGTTCAAAATGGCAAATGAAATCATGATGAAACTGGTTGGGTTAGTGATGAGTCTTGCGCCATATGGTGTGTTCGCACTAATGATTCAATTGGGTGCAACGCTAAACGCCAATACATTGATGTCCGTGGCTGGTTATGTGGCCTTGGTGGTTGCGATGTTGGTGTTCTGGATCTTCTTCTTCTATCCAATGGCAGTAAGTCTTGCGACAGGGACCTCTCCAAAGACTTTCCTACGTGCAACTCGTGAGCAGATTCTGTTCTCTCTATCTACCGCGAGCTCAAACGCGACTATCCCGGTAACGATGCGTACACTGACAGAAAAGCTTCAGGTCTCTAAATCGGTTGCTGGCTTCGGTGTACCACTGGGCGCAACGATGAACATGTCTGGTGTGTCTATCTATATTGCTCTAGCAACGATGTTTGTTGCGAACGCTTTTGGCCAGCCAATTAACACCGCAGACATCTTCACGCTTGGTTTAACTATTCTTCTATTATCTATTGGTGCTGGTGGCGTTCCTGGAGGCGGCGTGGTAATGGTAGGCGTTTTGCTTCACCAACTAGGCTTACCACCTGAAGGCTTGGCAATTATTGCTGCGGTTGACCGTATTAATGACATGTTCTGTACGTCTTCAAATGTTGTGGGCGACACGGCGGTAAACACCATTGTTGCAAAAACAGAAGGTGAGATTGGTAAAGAAGAAGGCGTTGACGCTGAGCCTGCTCAAGCGAACGCATAATGTCTTGAATCATTTATTTTAACCCTAATATTGAAGCGAGCTCTTATGAGCTCGTTTTTTGTTTAGGAAGAGTCGGGCATAAATAAATTCATCTGGGAAATGGCGTTTTGTTGCGCTACAGCAGTGTGACGAGTTCCCAACTAATCAGAAAGAAACACATAAATTTCGAAAAAAGACGCTTTTTTTTAATTCTGCCCTTGAAAAGCATTTTGCCGCCCTTATCTATGTGGCATAGAGAAGCAAACATTGATTATTTTTGTTTGTGAGCAAGGGTTGAAACCCGATTCTCCTCCCCCCACATTGGGGTTATAACCAAACGAAAATAGAATTTATTCGGAGATAGCCAGATGGGTAAAATCATTGGTATTGACTTAGGTACTACTAACTCATGTGTTGCTGTATTAGACGGCGACAAACCACGTGTAATTGAAAACGCAGAGGGCGAACGTACTACTGCATCGGTTATTGCTTACACTGACGGTGAGACGCTAGTAGGTCAACCTGCGAAACGTCAAGCAGTAACTAACCCAGAAAACACGCTATTTGCAATTAAGCGTCTAATCGGTCGTCGTTTTGAAGACGAAGAAGTTCAGCGTGACATCCAAATCATGCCTTACAAAATTGTTAAGGCTGACAATGGTGACGCTTGGGTAGAAGCAAAAGGCCAAAAAATGGCGGCTCCTCAGGTTTCTGCTGAAGTTCTTAAGAAAATGAAGAAAACTGCTGAAGATTTCCTTGGTGAGGAAGTAACTGGCGCAGTTATCACAGTACCTGCTTACTTTAACGATGCTCAGCGTCAAGCTACAAAAGATGCTGGCCGTATCGCAGGTCTAGAAGTTAAACGTATCATCAACGAACCAACAGCAGCAGCGCTAGCTTACGGTCTTGATAAGAAAGGCGGCGATCGCACTATCGCGGTATACGACCTTGGTGGTGGTACATTCGATATCTCTATCATCGAAATCGATGAAGTTGAAGGCGAGAAAACATTCGAAGTTCTAGCGACTAACGGTGATACTCACCTTGGTGGTGAAGACTTTGATAACCGCCTAATCAACTACTTAGTAGACGAGTTTAAGAAAGAGCAAGGTATCGATCTTAAGAACGATCCACTAGCAATGCAGCGTGTTAAAGAAGCAGCAGAAAAAGCGAAAATCGAGCTTTCTTCTACTTCTCAAACTGACGTAAACCTACCTTACGTTACTGCAGATGCAACTGGTCCTAAGCACATGAACATTAAAGTGACTCGTGCAAAACTAGAATCTCTAGTTGAAGACCTAGTACAACGCTCTCTTGAGCCACTAAAAGTAGCTCTAGCTGACGCTGATCTATCAGTAAACGACATCACTGACGTAATCCTAGTTGGTGGTCAGACTCGTATGCCAATGGTTCAAGCGAAAGTTGCTGAGTTCTTTGGTAAAGAAGCGCGCCGTGACGTAAACCCTGACGAAGCAGTAGCAATGGGTGCTGCAGTTCAAGGTGGTGTACTTGCTGGTGACGTTAAAGACGTACTACTACTAGACGTAACTCCACTGTCTCTAGGTATCGAGACAATGGGTGGCGTGATGACTAAGTTAGTTGAGAAGAACACAACTATCCCAACTAAAGCGAACCAAGTTTTCTCTACAGCGGAAGACAACCAGAGCGCGGTAACTATCCACGTTCTACAAGGTGAGCGTAAGCAAGCGATGTACAACAAGTCTCTAGGCCAATTTAACCTAGAAGGCATCCAGCCTGCACCACGTGGTATGCCACAAATCGAGGTTACTTTTGACCTTGATGCGGATGGTATCCTACACGTGTCTGCGAAAGACAAGCAGACTGGTAAAGAGCAGAAGATCACTATCCAAGCTTCTGGCGGTCTAAGCGATGAAGACATCGAGAAAATGGTTCAAGAAGCAGAAGCTAACAAAGAAGCGGACAAGAAGTTCGAAGAGCTAGCGACTGCACGTAACCAAGCTGACCAAATGATTCACGGTACTCGTAAGCAAGTAGAAGAAGCTGGTGAAGCGCTACCTGCAGAAGAGAAAGAGAAGATTGAAGCAGCAATTTCTGAGCTAGAAACAGCACGTAAAGGCGAAGACAAAGAAGCTATCGATGCTAAAGTTCAAGCACTAATGACTGCTTCTCAAAAGCTGATGGAAATCGCTCAACAACAAGCTCAAGCGCAGCAAGCACAAGGTGCTGACGCAGGTGCACAGTCTAAAGAAGACGACGTTGTAGATGCTGAGTTCGAAGAAGTTAAAGACGACAAGAAATAATATTTCTTAACCAGATGGCTGCATAGCCATCTGGGGTCGATAAGACTTCGTGTGCGGGCGTTTGGGGCAACTCTTACGCCCGTCTGTTTGTAAACGCTGTCTTTCTAGTTAAGTATGTTGCAGACAAGTGCACTTACCTAGAACGATACAAACACCAAGCGGTGAATCGATGCCGTTTGTAGTAATTAACTGGTGACGAAGAACATGTCAAAACGTGATTTTTACGAAGTATTAGGCGTAAGCCGTGATGCCTCAGAGCGCGATATCAAAAAGGCGTATAAGCGTCTAGCGATGAAATTCCACCCAGACCGAAACCAGGGTGATGAGTCTGCGGCGGACAAGTTTAAAGAAGTAAAAGAAGCGTACGAAGTTCTGACCGACCCTCAAAAGAAAGCGGCGTACGACCAGTACGGTCATGCTGCTTTTGAACAAGGCGGCGGTGGTTTCGGTGGCGGCGGCTTTGGTGGCGGCGGTGCTGATTTCGGCGACATCTTTGGCGATGTATTCGGCGACATTTTTGGTGGTGGTCGTCGTGGCGGTGGTGGTCACCGTGCTCAACGTGGTGCGGACTTACGTTACAACATGGAACTAACGCTAGAAGAAGCGGTTCGTGGTGTAACGAAAGAGATCGAAGTGCCAACACTAGTACACTGTGATACCTGTGATGGTAGTGGCGCGAAGAAAGGCTCATCTGCTGAAACATGTGGTACCTGTCATGGTCATGGTCAAGTACAGATGCGCCAAGGCTTCTTCGCAGTGCAACAAACCTGTCCAACCTGTCACGGTAAAGGCAAGATCATTAAAGACCCTTGTAATGAGTGTCATGGTCAAGGTCGTAAACAGAAAACCAAAACACTTAACGTTAAGATCCCTGCAGGTGTTGATACTGGCGACCGTATTCGTCTATCTGGCGAAGGTGAAGCGGGAGAGATGGGAGCTCCAGCGGGTGACTTGTATGTACAAGTGCACGTGAAAGAGCACCATATCTTCGAACGTGATGGTAACAACCTATACTGTGAAGTGCCTGTAAGCTTTGCGATGGCGGCTCTAGGTGGTGAAGTTGAAGTACCAACTCTAGATGGTCGCGTAAGCCTAAAAGTACCTTCAGAAACGCAAACAGGTCGTATGTTCCGCATGCGTGGTAAAGGTGTGAAAGGCGTTCGCGGTGGCGGTATCGGTGACTTGATTGTTAAGTTGGTTGTTGAAACACCAGTAAACCTAAGCTCACGCCAAAAAGAACTGCTCAAAGAGTTTGAAGAGTCTTGTGGTGGTGAAGCGGCGACAAAGCACAAGCCTAAATCAGAAGGCTTTTTCAACGGTGTGAAAAAGTTCTTTGATGATTTAACCAGCTAGACGTTAGTGAAAAGCACAAATACAAAGGCCTGCTAAAATGCAGGCCTTTTTGCATCTCGGTGTTCTTTCTAATTCCAGCAATCACTTGGTTCTTCGACATTTGTTGACGTTAAAGTAATCATTTTAGCGCCAGTCAAGCACTCGTCGTCGTCTTGTCCCAGAGCCGATTTTGCTGTTGCTGTAATGGTATAGGCCGAACTTGCAGAGCTCGCAATATTGAAAGAAAATCTATCTGTGTCTGAATCACATAGAGTGCATGTGCCTCCAGAGATAATATGACTCCAGTCGTACCCACCATCATAAGATGTCTCTAGCTCTAGCTGAATTCGACTAAGATCGCTCAAGGCAACCGTCCTATGAGACTTGATTACATGATTGGTGTAAGAAGGGTAGGCGACAGCCGCAATGATCCCGACAATCACTACGGCTATCAGTAATTCGATCAATGTCATCCCCCCCAATCTTTTTTTGTAGCTGTTACAGCGAGAAATTCGAATCATCACGAGTAGTTTCCTTTTCACTTTTCCGCCTATTTTTGGCAGGTGATAGCATCTGTGCAAGATGAATTACGGCCCTTTTGCCGTTTACATAGGAATTTGGGAAATGCCTCGCGGGTTTACGTTGTTGGAGCTTCTTATTACTGTGGCTGTCTTGTCAGTACTACTACTTTTTGTCGCCCCAAGTTTTTCAAAAGTTAGCCAACACATGAAAATAGTGAATTTAGCCAACGAATTACAGGGTTTTTTGATCCAAGCGAAATCGGAATCGGTGATGAGAAATCAAGATTTGTGGGTTCATATTCAAGACTTGCCTTCATCCACTGGAAGCTGGAAGCTCACACTCTCGAGTGTATCGAATGTCACTGACATTACTTCAATGAATACTGTTGCTGAGCTGCAAGGTCATCTATATCGGGGTCTGGTGGTGTCGAGTAATATAACTAGCGTCAAGTTTGATCGTGTTATGGGGAATCCCAAAAATGCGGGAAGTATTCACCTAAAGAAATCTCAAGCGGATACCAGTCCGATAAAAGTAACTGTTCATAACGGAGCAGGGCGAGTAAAAGTGTGCGCTATGAATGAGGCAAAATATGGCTTTGAACAATGCTAAACAGCAAGGTAGTACACTTGTTGAGTTTATGATTGCTGCGTTGTTAGGAGTTGTCGCTTTGGGCATTGTTGGCGCAGTGTTTCTTTCTAACCAAAAAACAGCTGTGCAGCGAAGCAAGGAAATAATGCTACTTCAGCAGATGAGTAGTGTAATTCAACAAGTGAAAGAGGATATTCAGCGAGCAGGATTTGATGGTATTACGACAAAATCAATGATGCTTTCCGGTTCTCCTAGCGTTCTATATCAACAATCCGAAAAAATCGGTTATGTTTATCGAAATACAGCAAGCTCTGTGAGTAATACGATATATCGGTTAAAGGATAATATGTTGGAATATTGCCAGGATGATTCACCATCACCTTTAAGTGTCGTGTCTGCTGCTAGTGGATGTTTTGATCTTTTTGATCCAAAGCAAATTAAAGTAACTCAATTTGATGTTAGTCGAATATTACTATCAGGTTCGTCAATAGATAGTGCGTTTATTTCTATTTCAATGGCCGCTGAATTAAAAAATGATCCGGCAATTTCTCACGCCATTTTATTACAAGTTCAGCAAAGGAATTGGCAATGATACGTAAGCATCAACAAGGAGTGGCCACGTTACTTATTACTTCCATACTGCTCTCTGTCGCTTTGGTTGTGACGTTAGGCTCATATAAGAATCTATTTTATCAAATTAAGCGTGCGCAGAATGAAGTTAGTTCTCGGCAACAGCACTGGGAGGCGGAAGGAGGGCTTGAGTGTATATTTGCTTATGTCACAGATGATGTATCCATAGTAAACGAGCTCATCCCAATTAATCACAATAATTTAAATACCTTATGTAAGAGGGAATTAAACCTTAGCCAGCTGAACGTTACGGATATAGGGGCAGGAGTCTATCGTATTAATTCTATATCTCACAATGGTTGGGCCCAGCTCAATAAAACTTTCAGTACACTAAGTAATCGTGGAAAAGGAGCGATACAAACCACATCCAAGTTAACTACTTATGGTGATTTAAAGGTTCATCCAGATGCGAAAGGTGATCTTAATTCTGACAATTTGTATGAATGCATATCACTGACTTATCGGTATAGTTATACCATGGAAGGCGGAAGCACAGGATCAAAATATAACACTGCATCAATAAGAGCGAATAGCTTATATGATGGTTCTCCTGCTGGAGGGTGTACCGCTGCAACGACAACCAGTGTTACAGTAAAAGCTGGGAATGCAATTACGAAAACTAATAAACCTGAAACTTCTGATCCGCAGCTAAAAGGCGACTTTGTTTATGACTCGGAAGTCGATCCATTCCAAACCTTTTTTGATTACAAAAAAACACCGGAAAATATTGATAAAGTCAAAGCTTCATTTCCGAAAGCTGGGAAAATCAATTTGTCAAATGCGACACATTGTAAATCAGCTATCGAAAATGCTTTTAAGGAAGTAGATAAGGTTTGGATTACTGGTGACTGCGCCATTCACGGGAATTTAGCACTTCAAGGCAACCATGAGAAATATACGTTAGTTATTCAAGATGGTATTTTTATCAATACTGGTTCAACAACATTTCAGGGTTCGCTTTTTCATTTAGTCGATAAAACTAAACCACAGTTTGCTCCTGATGAGTTAAAAAGCTATTGGGAAAGTTTGTTCTCGAATGCTGATGGCTCACCGACTAATTTTACCATTGGTAAACAATATACTGATCTTACACAAACTGTTTATGTTGATGCAGGGGCATTTCACGCAACGGGTGGTTATGGTTTTGATACTGATGGGTTAAAAACCTCAATTGCGGGCTCAATGGAGTTACTATTTGATTCCAGCAAAAGACCTACAACAAGGAGAAATGATGTTCGTTGGCAAGAGGGAAGTTGGAATGCCAAGTAAACAACATGGTTTTAGTTTAATTGAAATAATGATTTCTTTTATTTTAATTGGTGTCGGTGCTCTTGGATTGGTTAAGTTGCAAGCTTACATTGAGCTGCGGGCAGATTACGCGATGCATAGCATTGAAGCGCTAAATCTTGCTGAGCAGAAATTAGAGTGGTTTCGTACGCGTGGGGCTCTTTCTGCAGTCCCCTCGATGCCCGCCGCTAATTTTGATACAAATATTGTCTCTGGGGAAGATACTACGCACCCCTTGTATACTTTATCTTGGTCTGTGCCAACGGCAACTCTGTCGGGCGCACTTAAAACGATACATATGGAAGCTCTATGGCAAGATCGCCACGGTAAAATACAATCGGTAGAGCTGAAAACCATGATCTCTAAACATAGCGAATTTGATTAAATAGTCTAGGTTCCTGTTTTACGCCGATTCAATCAAAACCGATTGGAGTTCTTTGGATAAGGTGTTCACTGTCCGCGTTGCCCTTTTTATATTGAAGAGAATTATTTCTTGCTTCTCATCACGTATAGTTTCTTTTCTTAAAACTATCTATTCATCTCATCGCTCTATGCAACCTCTGTTTTTGCCAGCTCGTTTACTAAATGTATATGTTGATTTTTCCATAATGTTTCAGGCTTGTATCTTTGGTTTTGTTTTTTTGCAAAATATGTCTCCAATTATGAAAAAAAATATAGAACCTTGTGCTTTCTCCATTAGTGTTTACTAGAATACTCGTTGGATAGTAGGCCGTCATAATTACTCAAATAGGCCTTGGCACCAACATCATTCACTATGGAGTTACCATGAGTAACCAAGCTGTAAATAAGGCACCATCATCGAAGCCGAGCGGGATGGAGCGCTTTTTAAACTTTATCGAGAGGACAGGTAACAAAATTCCTGATCCTGCGATTTTGTTCTTCTGGGCATTGATCATTACTTGGGCGGCGTCAGCACTTTTATCGAATGTATCATTCGATCTTCCAAACCCTCGAACGGGCGAAGCTCTTACCATCACTAATTTACTTACGGGCGAAGCGCTAGCAAGTTTCCTTGCTAACATGGTGACGACGTTTACTGGCTTTGCGCCACTGGGTATCGTACTTGTCGCAATGCTAGGTGTGGGTGTTGCAGATTCTTCGGGCTTTATTACGACGGGTCTTAAGAAGATGCTGAACTTCACGCCAGCTAAGCTTCTTACTCCAATGCTGATTTTGGTTGCTATTGTGTCGCATACTGCGGCAGATGCAGGCTATGTTCTGGTTATTCCTCTGGGCGGTATTATCTTCCATGCGGCAGGTCGTCACCCTCTAGCGGGTATTGCGGCAGCATTTGCAGGTGTATCTGGTGGCTTCTCTGCAAACTTTATCCCTTCTGGTATCGATCCACTACTTGCAGGCTTTACGCAAACCGCGGCGCAGGTTCTTGATCCTGAATACGTGGTTAACCCATTAGCGAACATTTTCTTTACTGGCCTATCTTCCATCATTATTGTAGCGATTGGTTGGTACGTGACAGAAAAAATCATCGAGCCTCGTTTGTCAAAAATGCCAATTGATGACGATGCAGAAACTGCGCCAAACCTAGGCTCATTTACTGAACTGGAATCAAAAGCATTTCGTTATGCTGGTTGGGCAATGATGGCGGGTATTGCCTTACTTGTTGCAGCATTAATTCCAGAAACATCAGCGCTACGCTCGCCTGAAGGTGAAATTACGGCCTTCTCAGCACCGATCATGAAGTCTATCGTTCCGCTGATCTTTATTCTGTTTATCATTCCTGGTTACGTTTACGGTAAAGTGTCAGGTACGTTCAAGACCAGCAACGACATTATCAAAGCGATGGCTGATACTATGTCGACCATGGGCGCATACATTGTAATGTCGTTCTTCTGTGCTCAGTTCTTATCTGCATTTGCTCAGTCAAACATCGGTACGATGCTAGCGTTGTATGGCGCAGAAGGCTTAAAAGCGATGAACCTACCAGGTGAAGTGACCATCATCGGTATGATCCTTCTAACCGCGTCGGTAAACCTACTTATTGGTTCGGCATCGGCAAAATGGGCTTTAATTGGTCCAATCCTAGTGCCAATGCTAATGGCGGTTGGTATCTCGCCTGAGCTATCTCAAGCGGCTTACCGTGTGGGTGACTCTGTATCGAACATCATTTCGCCTCTAATGGTATTTTTCCCTCTTGTAGTGGTTTACTGTCAGCGTTATGTGAAGTCGGCTGGTATCGGTACGCTTGCGTCACTAATGATGCCATTCTCGATCGCAATGCTGATCGGTTGGTCTATCTTCCTAGTTGCTTATTGGATGGTAGGTATCCCGCTAGGCATTCAAGCTCCTTACACTTACACAATGTAAAAACGTGTAGGGTGTGAAAGCCGCTAATTGGCAGCCGAAAAGCGCAGGTCTTCGATCTGCGCTTTTTTGTTCTCGCAAAACGAACATTGATAGATCTTGTAACTAGGCTTTTTGGAGTAGCAAACTTTGCCCCGTGATGTGTTGCTGTAGTGAAACCGAAGTTAGTGATAAAATTCCTGAATTCAATCGTTTTTTGTTTCTTTGGAGCCTCCTTTGTCTAACCATCCTTTTACCCCTCAAGATGAATTGTTTATGCGCAGAGCGATGGTGCTTGCTGAGCAAGCAGAAGCAGAGGGGGAAGTACCTGTCGGCGCAGTGCTTGTCAAAGATGGTGAAATTATCGCTGAGGGGTGGAATCGCTCTATTGGTACTAATGACGCTACCGCACATGCTGAGATTCAAACACTGCGTAAAGCAGGCCAAAAGCTAGAAAATTACCGCCTTCTGGATACGACTTTGTATGTAACACTTGAGCCATGTCCAATGTGTGCGGGAGCCTTACTGCATAGCCGCGTTAAGCGGGTTGTTTTTGGAGCGCCAGATTTAAAAGCGGGAGCAGCAGGAACAGTGCTTAATTTGTTTGAAAGCCAAGCTGCTTACCATTACGCCTTAGTTGAAAAGGGGCTGCTAGAAGATGAGTGCCGCACTCAGCTACAAGCGTTTTTTAAGCGTCGCCGAAAGGAAATTAAAGCGAAGAAGCAAGCACAAAAAGCATTAGAAAATCGAGAGAGCGAGCAAGGTAGTGGGAGTAGTGAGGGCTAGCAAACACCTACAACGTGGTAGATGTTTGCTTGGACGCACTAGTGATTGACTAAATGTACAAAAACACGATTACGTGAACTTACTTTCTTTTTCATACATGTCAGTTTACGTTTACGTCGGATAGCAGCTACTGTGTTATTTAAACGCTTTGACTGCACTCTACGTCTTCTCATATTCAAAACCTCCTGCAGACAAGACTTATACCAGTAAAGCGCGGCTCATCGATGCTTGGCAATAGGCTCGATAATCGCACTAAACGTTGTATGGTTTAAACGTTCTTCATTTGACTTCTGCATTGCACAGAGCCAGCAAACAATTTCAATACGATGCTTAATAATAGGAGTGACGTTATTTCGGCAGAGTGTAGCCGAAGGCGCCGCTTCATCAAGTGAGCTAAACCATGTGGTTACAAAGTAATCTGTTACAAAGCAATCAGTTTTACTAACGATGAAGAAAAGGCGACCAACCAAAGGAATGGTTGAGTGTGGTTGGCGTCACTCAGAATATTTGATTCTAGATAAGTTTTCGTTAGGACTCAACAAAAATGACGAGCTTCATAGGCTCGTCATTTTTTAGTTTACCGCGGGTTTATTCTTCAATGCTTTCTTGTTCGGTGTCTTCTTCAACTGTGACGTCAGAAGCACCTGATACTTGCTCTACGACGGCCTCTACAGCCCCTGATATCAAAATGTCGGGGTTGAGCGGCGGAATCACTTGTAAGTCATCGCTATTCTCATCAATCGCTGGCTGTTGGCTGACATGACCAATGATGGATTGGTAGTAACGTCGAATATTTTCTACGTAATTACGCGCTTCATCACCTCTGGCGTACCCATAGCGAGTTTGACTGTAGTAACGCTTCTGACGCAGTAAAGGCAATCTGTCTTTTACATCCGCCCAAGCGTTTGGATCGCCACCTTGCGCTTTAGTAAGTCGTCGTGCGTCCATCATGTGGCCATAGCCAATGTTGTATGAAGCCAGGGCAAACCATATTTTTTCATGCTCGTTGATGCTATCAGGCACGCGACCTACAATGCGACGTAAGTACTCGACACCACCACGAACAGATTGCTCAGGGTCTAAACGGTTTGTTACCCCGACGCTTTTCGCTGTTGGCAGAGTAAGCATCATCATCCCTCTAACACCCGTTGGCGATTTTGCCGCTGGCTTCCAGTGTGATTCTTGATACGCCAATGCTGCAATTAAGCGCCAGTCGAACTCTTCGCTGTACTTTTGGAATAAAGGTGCCCACTTAGGCAATTTGTCATCCAGAGCTCGAATGAATGCGCGAGTATCAACGTAGTCAAATGCTTCAATATGACCAATGTACTTCTCTTCGAGAGTGGACAGTTCTCCTGATTGTTTAATGTTACCGAAAAACTCTATCAGCATCGCATACAAACTTTCGTCTTCAGAGCGTCGAGTAAACCACGATACTGGTTGATCTTCTGTAAGTTCAAACGCGAGCGCAAGATCGGGGTAAAGGCGCTGAGCTAGGGAAAGTTCTACAGAGTCAGTCACAGTAAAACGCAACTCACCAGTGGATACATATTTAAGTAAGTCTCTCGTATCAGCATCGCCAACAATTTCAAACTGTAGCTCTGGGTATTGCTTCTTTAATGCGGTTAGGGTCGGAACATATTGCGATTGTTCGACGATCTTTAATGTTTGTGCGCCTGCATTTGTATCTTCGTCAGATTCGCTATCTTTCGATGCTTGGTATTCAATCAGCTGTTCGATATCACGTGGTCGAAGTTGCCCCTTTTTATACACAACTTGTTGGCTTACATAATAGTAAGCAGGGCCCGGTCTAAAGCGTTTTACCGCTTGTGATGTTTGATTTAAGCCCGTGGCGATGAGATCAATATCCCCTTTCTTAAGAGCAGGAAAAAGCTCGGCTTGACGAAAGGCAGGTTTAATCTCGAGCTTGACGCCGAGCTGCTCCGCAAACTGACGCGCCAATTCGTAATCCAACCCAGCGGGACCATCGGGACCAATATAATAGGAAAGCTGATTGTTTAGCGTGCCAACACGAAGCACGCCACGTTCCTGAATCTTTTCGAATTCACTTTTGGGTTCCGACTCAATCTGGCAGGCAGAGAGTAGTAGCACAGAAACAAAAATTAGAGCGCTGCGCTTGAGTCGGTTGAGCTGGCTTATTTGCATTAATAGGTACATCTTAGGAAATTTCTATTTGCCTTTATATCAAAGCGAGCTCATGGGGCAAAGTGAATCACACACTTATAGCGTGACATTGTGTGTTTTATCGACATTTTAGTCGTAATTCAAATTTGACAAAAAAAAGACGCAAACGGTTGCTTTTGGTGTTACATCACAAAAACAATTGCTATATAATGCGCTCGCAATGACGAGGTGGAATCGGCATAGGTTCGACGGGGCTTATTTTAACTGTCTGAATTTATTCCAATATCACCTTAATCAATTGCATAAGAGACCTAAGCACATGAGAATTTTGCGTGGCTCCCCAGCTCTTTCTGAGTTTCGTGTTAATAAACTACTGGAACTTTGTCGTGAACAAGATCTGCCTGTAACTGGCATTTATGCCGAGTTTATGCACTTTGCCGATCTAAAGTCTGACCTTGATGACCAAGAGTTAGAAAAACTTGAAAAGTTACTAACTTACGGCCCAACCATCGAAGAGCATGAGCCAGAAGGTCTTCTACTTCTTGTTACGCCTCGTCCAGGCACTATCTCGCCTTGGTCTTCTAAATCTACCGATATCGCTGTTAACTGTGGCTTGGATAAAGTGAAACGTCTAGAGCGCGGTACGGCTTATTATGTCGAATCTTCAGTTGTTCTATCAGAAGCTCAAGTTGGTGCTGTCAAAGCGTTAATTCATGACCGCATGATGGAAACGGTATTTACAGAATTTGAAGCTGCGTCAGCGCTGTTTACAGTCGCTGAGCCTAAGCCAGTGGCGCATGTTGATATCTTAGCGGGCGGTCGTCTTGCGCTTGAAGAAGCAAACGTTTCCCTAGGCTTGGCACTCGCAGAAGATGAAATTGATTACTTGGTAGAGAACTTTACTAAGCTTGGGCGTAACCCAAACGACATTGAGTTGATGATGTTTGCTCAGGCGAACTCAGAGCACTGTCGCCACAAAATTTTTAACGCAGATTGGACTATCGACGGGGTAGATCAACCTAAGTCTCTGTTCAAAATGATCAAAAACACGTTCGAAACGACACCTGACTATGTACTGTCTGCATACAAAGACAACGCGGCCGTTATGACGGGTTCTAAAGCGGGTCGTTTCTTCCCAGATCCAAAATCACGCCAATATACTTACCACCATGAAGATGCACACATCTTGATGAAGGTAGAGACGCACAACCACCCAACGGCAATCTCTCCATGGCCGGGCGCATCGACTGGTTCAGGCGGTGAGATCCGTGACGAAGGTGCGACGGGTATCGGCGGTAAGCCAAAAGCGGGTCTGGTTGGTTTTACAACCTCTAACTTACGTATTCCTGGTTTTGAACAGCCGTGGGAAACCGACTTTGGCAAGCCAGGTCGTATTGTTAACGCGCTAGACATCATGCTTGAAGGTCCTCTAGGCGGCGCGGCATTCAACAACGAATTTGGTCGTCCAAATCTATTGGGTTACTTCCGTACTTACGAAGAAAAAGTGACCTCTCACGCGGGTGAAGAAATCCGTGGTTACCACAAACCAATCATGATTGCTGGTGGTATGGGTAACATTCGTGACGAACACGTGCAGAAGAAAGAAATTCCAGTGGGTGCGAGCTTAATCGTACTTGGTGGTCCAGCAATGAACATCGGTCTTGGTGGTGGCGCGGCGTCCTCAATGGCGTCTGGTCAGTCAGCAGAAGATCTGGACTTTGCTTCAGTACAGCGTGAAAACCCAGAGATGGAGCGTCGCTGTCAGGAAGTGATCGACCGTTGTTGGCAGCTAGGCGACGACAACCCAATCGCATTTATCCACGATGTGGGTGCGGGCGGTATCTCTAACGCATTGCCTGAACTTGTCGACGACGGTGAGCGTGGCGGTAAGTTCCAATTACGTGATGTACCAAACGATGAGCCGGGCATGAGTCCGCTAGAAATTTGGTGTAATGAATCACAGGAACGTTACGTTCTTGCGGTAGCGCCAGAAAACATGGAAGCATTCGATGCAATCTGTAAGCGTGAACGCGCACCATATGCAGTGGTTGGTGTGGCAACTGAAGAGCGTCATCTAACGCTAGAAGATTCTCACTTCGACAATACGCCAATCGATATGCCAATGGATATCCTGCTTGGTAAGCCACCGAAGATGCACCGCGACGCAACCACACTAAAGGTGGAAAGCCCTGCCATTGTTCGTGATGGTATTGAGCTTAATGAAGCGGTGGATCGCGTACTTCGTCTTCCAGCGGTTGCAGAAAAAACATTCCTAATTACTATCGGTGACCGAACAGTAACGGGTCTGGTTGCTCGTGATCAAATGATTGGCCCTTGGCAGGTACCAGTAGCAAACTGTGCAGTAACAGCGGCAAGCTATGACACATACCACGGCGAAGCTATGTCGATGGGTGAGCGCACGCCAGTGGCATTACTAGACTTTGGTGCATCGGCTCGCCTAGCGGTTGGTGAGTCACTAACGAACATTGCGGCAACAGACATCGGTGATATTAAACACATTAAACTGTCTGCGAACTGGATGTCGCCAGCGGGTCACCCAGGTGAAGATGCCGGTCTTTATGAAGCAGTCAAAGCGGTGGGTGAAGAGCTCTGTCCTGCATTAGGTTTGACGATCCCAGTTGGTAAAGACTCCATGTCGATGAAAACCAAGTGGGAAGAGAACGGTGAGAGTAAAGAAGTCACTTCTCCACTGTCTCTAGTTATCACGGCATTTGGTCGTGTGGAAGACGTACGTAAGACCGTGACTCCACAACTACGCACTGACAAAGGTGATACTTCTCTAGTTCTTGTTGACTTGGGTAACGGCAAAAACCGCTTAGGTGCGACAGCATTGGCACAAGTATACAAACAGCTGGGTGATAAACCTGCTGACGTAGATAACGCTGAGCAGCTAAAAGGCTTCTTTGATGCAATGCAAGCGTTAGTACGTGATGACAAGCTAGTGGCTTACCACGATAAAGGCGACGGCGGTCTGTTTGTTACACTGGCTGAGATGGCGTTCGCGGGTCATTGTGGCGTAAAAGCGAACATCGCAGAGCTGGGTGATGATGCGCTAGCCGTTCTATTTAACGAAGAGCTAGGTGCGGTTGTTCAAGTTAAGAATGATGATCTGGATTCAGTTCTATCTACTCTGGCGGCAGACGGTTTAGAGGCATGTTCACATGTGATTGGTTCTGTTGAAGCTTCAGACGACTTTATTATCACTTCTGGTGATGCAGTTGTGCTTGAACGTTCACGTACCGAACTACGCGTTATCTGGGCTGAAACAACGCATAAGATGCAGGCGCTACGCGATAACCCAGCATGTGCAGACCAAGAGTTTGAAGCGAAGAAAGACAATTCAGATCCTGGTCTAAACGTTAAGCTCAGCTTCGACGTAAATGAAGACGTTGCAGCACCGTACATTGCGAAAGGTGCTAAACCTAAGATGGCAATTCTACGTGAGCAGGGCGTTAACTCCCACGTCGAAATGGCAGCAGCGTTTGACCGCGCAGGCTTTGAGGCAACCGATATCCATATGAGCGATATCCTAACGGGTCAAGCAGTACTGGATGAATACCATGGCCTAGTAGCTTGTGGTGGCTTCTCTTATGGCGACGTACTAGGTGCGGGTGAGGGTTGGGCTAAGTCTATCCTGTTTAACGCACAAGCCCGTGAACAGTTCCAAGCGTTCTTCAACCGTAAAGAGACGTTCTCTTTAGGTGTATGTAACGGTTGTCAGATGCTTTCTAACCTGAAAGAACTTATCCCAGGTGCAGACTTGTGGCCACGTTTTGTTCGTAACGAATCTGAGCGTTTTGAAGCGCGCTTTAGCCTAGTTGAAGTTCAGAAATCTGATTCTGTATTCTTCGACGGTATGGCAGGTTCGCGCATGCCAATCGCGGTTTCCCACGGAGAAGGGCGTGTAGAAGTACGTGATGCTGAGCACCTAGCAGCGATTGAAGCATCAGGTACGGTTGCGGTTCGTTACGTGGATAACCTCGGTAACCCGACGCAACAATATCCGAACAACCCGAACGGTTCGCCAAACGCGATTACTGGCTTAACAACAGCAGACGGTCGCGTGACAATCATGATGCCTCACCCAGAGCGTGTATTCCGCACAGTTGCAAACTCTTGGGCTCCGGAAGGTTGGGGTGAAAATGGTGCTTGGATGCGTATGTTCCAAAATGCCCGTAAGAATATCGGTTAATTAACCAAAGGTTAATCTAGCTTAAGTAAAGCGTTGGTTGAGAGACCAGCGCTTTCTTTTTCTTATCATTCTTTTTTCTTCGCCGCTCTTTCTAGTGACTGGGCGAAACGTTGCTTTGTTCTGCCTCTTCTTTGTCATCTATTATCTCGCATAAAAAACTTGCAGCGTTTAGATTACTTTTATGCTCTAATACCGCGCTTACCAAGGGATGGTGTTAAACAGCTCAGCTTAGATGGAGTTATCAAGTTGACCGAATCCCTGATTGATCCCTAAATCCCTTAGGAAATGAAAGAAATGTCTAAGAATCCAAAATTTGCTATCCGCGTCACTGAAAAACGTAACGGCTGGAGCGCAGAAATCACTCGCCAAGTGACATCTCGTAAGACTGTAGTATCAAAGCGTGAAACTGGCTTTGACAGCGAAGAGAAAGCACAAGCTTGGGCTGAACAAGAACTGGCTGGTTTTATCCAAAACCAAGTGGTTCGTAACGAGCGTAAAGCAGCGCAACGTCAAGAGCGTGAAGCAGAACAACTAGCGGCAAAAGTTCGTAAAGAAGAAGCCCGCAAAGCACGTGACGCTGAAGTAGACGCTGACGAAGAATAGATTCAAGTCGGTGAGATGGTGACGTCACCCATCAAACAAAAAGTGAAAATGCCCTGAGCTTTGTCTCAGGGCATTTTTTATTGTATCGACTTAAAAACAATCCGAAGATACGGACAGGCTAAACGTACCGTCTTCAGGGGCTGCAAATTGTTTATTGCCAGGAAGAAGGTGAGGGTTATTAGCATAAGTGCGATGTGTTGACTTACCCTTTGCCGAGTGCCTCTCTGGTAAATCAAAGTGTTGCAATCCGTCAGATAGATCGTTTGCTTCACCGTAGTCGAAATGTGTTGCGACGTCCTTGGGCTGCTTGGCGTAACGACAGTGATCCGGCTTGCCATCTTCGTGCCAAGTTAACGCGTTTGCTTTGGCGTCTAGATTCAGATTATTTGTTGTTGGTTGTGCGTAATGATCCTCAATAACTTGGTGCTGACTCTGCTCTTGTAAGTAGTCAGCAATGCTCTCGGAAGTCTGTGCCAGGCTTTGACTTGCTGGAACGAAGCAAGCAAGAAGAAACAGTGTTTTTAAGTTGTTCATAGTGTGTATGCAAGCAAAAAGAAATGATAGTACTGATAAATAAAACAGTGTGCAATTATGGTTGTTAGTTAAGAAACAGCAGGGCAGTTAATGTCTGCCCTGCATCTTTTAGGTATGGTTAGTATTGATAAGTGAGGTGCAGTTTGACTTCGCGACCAGGTGAAGGCACGCCATTAGATAAATATGCTTCGTAGTAACGATCGGTTAAGTTTTTCACAACTGCGCCAACACTCAAGCCTTCGACTTGTTGTATTTCCCAAACCACGTAAGCGTTTTGTAGCGTGTATTGCTCACTTGGCGATTTCACTTTTAAATTGTTACCACTTGCCTTGGTTTTGGTTTGCGCATCATACCAACGAACTTCCCAGCCAGTGCGTAAACCCGGAATCCATTCGTAACCTAAACCTAGATTGATATTTAATGGTGGCACATCAGGGTGATCATCATCTGAACCTGTGGAGTCAGATAGACTGCCTTTGTTTTTGCCGCGAATGTAACTTGCTGAGAAATTACTGTAGAAATCTTCAATCCGGTATTGTGAAATTAGCTCAAAGCCGTAGTTTTTAAAGCCATCTAGGTTTGTATTCCAGCTTTGTAACTCAGTAGTATTTTTGTCGAGGTTTTCGCCCGTTCGTATATCAACCGTGTCGCTAACATCGTTATAGAATAAAGTTAACTCTGTTGCGAGGTTATCGCGAGAGTTCACCAGCCCTTCCGTTAAGTTGATAACGCTTGCTTGATAAGCATGGATACGAGACACGTCCAGATTCAAAGCAGTAGCCGTAGCGGTAGCTCGCGCATATTGCACTGAGTAGATGTTATCAACGGTTGGTGCTTTTAAAGCGTAGGCGTAGGAGGCGTTTAAACGCGTATTATTGGTCGCATCAAAGTCGATATCCAAACGTGGGCTAAAGCCTTTATGCGTCGTTTCACCGTAGTCATGTCCGGCGGCTGGATCATTATAATCTGGCGCGGCGTTCCCTTTTCCTTCACTCTTGATGTATTCGTAACGCAGAGAAGGTGTGATGGTTAGACGGTCTGTTGCTTGATAGTGATCAGCAATGTAAGCCGCATAAATTGACTGAGTGCCAGATGGTTCGTAGTAAGGGGTATACCAACCGTAGTTTTTGGCTTCATTACTGTCGTATGATGCGTTGAATACTAATGAGTCTCTATCGGTTTTTTGATATTGAAGCCCTGTCACTAGAGTGTGGTCTCCGAACTGCGCTTGGTTAAACACATCAGCATAGTCACGCTCGTAACTTAACCAAGACTCGTGACCGTAACTGCCAACAGAAACGAACATTTTCTCGAATGCCACGTCAGGGCGAACCCAGTGACGATCGTTTTCAGAACGTGCCATTTTGATATTGAAATCAATATACGGGTTAGTCGGCATGTAGTGGTAAGAGATGGTCGTGGTGTTATCCGTGTATTTATTATCGACGGTGTATGCGTATTTGGCTTTTTCTAATGATCCGTATTTCTTGATGTTGTACTCAGTGATGTTAGGCATTTTTCCGCGGCGGTTAGCCCAAGGTTTACGACCTTCATCTTTGTAGCGAGTGTGGCTAATTTCAAACTCGTGATCGTTGTTTTCATAACCGACTTTTACGAGCATGTTTTCTTGCTCGTAACCTGAGTAATCCAGCGTTTCACCACCACCGACTTTAATGTCATCAGAATCTTTTACAGAGCCATTCGCTAGAAAATAAAAACCAGCATCGTTTTTACCATAGAGTGTTAGCGTGTAGGCATTCTCATCGCCGTTGTTGTTATATGCACTTGAGATGCGAGCACCAAAGTTTCTGTCGCCGTAAAGGAGATCATCGACACTTTTGGTTTTAATGCGAATGGAGCCACCAAACTTTCCGTTGAGTGCTCGATAGTCGTGCGCGCCCTTGATAATTTCTGCTTCACCAATCAAGAACGGATCAAAAAAGAAAGTTCCGTAGCGGTATTGTTGAAAGCCAATTGGAGCGCCATCGACAAATACGGCGATATCGCTTGGATCATCAAAACCACGTATATTAATACGTTCGCCGCCGGAACGGCCGCCACCATCTAATGATGCGCCGGGAACGGCATCGATCATTGAGGCAAAATTAGAGTACTGTTGCTCTTCAATCTCTGACCAATTAATGGTGGTTTGCGCAGGCTCTGCAATGGTAATAGGTTTGGCATAACGCACACCGATGACTTCAAGCTCTTCATTTGGCGTTGTCTCGGCATATGAATAAAGAGGGAAGAGCAAAGTCAGTGAAATGAGATTTACTTTGAATGGATGACTTTTTAATCGTTTCATATTGATGATTTATAGTGTTTTTATGAAGCTCGGATTATAAGAACATTATTACGATTAATAAATGATAATGAGATTAATTATCAAATGTGTTTTTGCGATGGCTTGTAAAGTTTTTTATCCATTCGTGGAAACTACGATGAGTATCGTTAGCTTACAGAAAACAAAAAGCCCAGCATCATGGACGCTGAGCTCATTGGCTTTTAAACAAGATGGTGCGAGCACTGTTGCTCATTTCGAGCTAATCAAGTGCGTACTTGGTAGGAATTACTGAGTTTCTAACGGGATCTGTCCGGTAGTCAGTGGCTCGACATCGAACTCGGTAAGTCCTTCAATGTAACTTTCAACGGCTTGTTCTACCGAATCATCACCTTGGTTGAAGTAAGCAAGGTGGAAGATCGCATCGCCTTCATTAACCAGTGGCAAAGTTTGTTGACCGATTACCAAGCCACGCTTTGGCGCTTTGAGCTCTACTTCATCATGTCCAAGAGGAGAGCTGATATAGGCGAGAGTTTCACCCTGTTCCACTTTGTCTCCCAGATTAACGACAGTACGCAAAATACCGTTACCTGACGCACGAACCCAGCTGGTGGACTTCGCTATGATAGGCTCAGGCAGCTTTTTTCGGCTAGCGCGCAGCATGCCAATGGCTTGCATTACACGCCGAACCCCTAGTACACCAGCGCTGATTGACAGTGGATCAAAACGCAATGCTTCGCCAGCCTCGTAGGTGAGCACGGGGATATCACATTTTTCTGCCTCACTGCGTAAAGAGCCATCACGCAATGCTGAATCAACAATCACTGGCGTCGCAAACGCCTGAGCAATACGCAGAGTTTCTGGGTTGCTTAAGTTTGCGCGAATCTGTGGCAGGTTCGTGCGGTGAATGGCTCCGGTGTGCAGATCCAAGATGTAGTCACAACGCTTGGCTATGTTGTTAAAGAACCCGTGTGCCATTCGAGATGCAAGCGCGCCTTTTTCACTGCCAGGAAAGCAACGGTTGAGATCTCGTCGATCGGGCAAGTACCGTGATTTATGGATGAAACCAAAAACGTTAACGATAGGTACTGCAATGACAGTGCCTTTCAGTTTTTGTGGATCCAGTTGGTTAATGATCTGACGAACGATTTCTACGCCATTAAGCTCATCACCATGGATAGCAGCATTCACCATTAACACAGGCCCTTCTTGTTTCCCATGGATGATTTCCACGGGAATAGATAAAGGCGAATGTGTGTATAGCTTCGCTGCTTCAAATTCGATCTCTAATCGTTGTCCTGGTTGTATTTGATGCCCTAAGAGCTCAAACACTTTGCTTTTTTTACTTCTGGCCATAAACCATCTCTGTCAAATGCGTTATCAGCAATGTAACAATTGCTGCAAAATCGCACTAATCATTCTCATTAAGGACACGACAAATTACTTTAATCGTCATGCGCGAAACCTCAGCATGTGTGAAGTTTTTGTTTTCAATATGATCTTTTCTATCAGTTTAATACATAACGAGAGGTACAGAAGGAAGAGCAATCATAGGCTTAAAAAATGTGACTGTATTAAAAATAATACTGATAATGAGGGACAAAAAAACGGACTTTTAACCCTACTTTTTATCCGATAATATTCGCGCCGAATTTGAGGTCTAACATTTCTAACTAGAGGTTTTGATGAAAAAGGCAATTGCTAAAATTGGTGCATTGACTGCTGTAGCAGTTTTACTTTCAGGTTGCGTTGGCAGTAATGCCGTGACAGGTTATGTCATGGGGTTTAACTTGAAAGCTGTAGATAACCGTTACGCTCGAGGTGGTCTAAACATGCTTCTAGCACCTGTTTATGGTGTCGCAATCGCAGCTGACTACATCGTGTTTAACTCTCTAGAGTTTTGGACGGGTAAGAACCCTTTAAATGGTAAGCCACATATCTTCGATACAAAGATGGATACTTATATCGATGTCAATCACCAGTTAGATAAATCGTTAACGACGGCGCCAATTGCACCGTTAGCGAATAACCGTGTTATTGAGCAGGGTCGAATGCAGCAAATCGATGAGAATACTGTTCAAATGGATATTACTTACAATAACGGCGAGAAGGCGACACTCATGGGTGTGCGCGATGGTGAGTTTGTCACTTACTACATTGATGGCGAAGTCGTTGCACAAACCTCAATGGATGAGCTAGCTGCTTATACGCAAAATCGCGTGTAATTTGGTCCAGCCAAACAAAAAAGGGTGCCGTAAAGCACCCTTTGTCGTTTTTCGTGGTTGAATTACGCTTTCTCTGGAATTGCCTCTAGAAGCGCTACCATTTGGTCCCAGTACAGCTGAACGGTATCAATCTTCACTTTCTCATCTGGTGAGTGAGGGAATTTAATTGTTGGACCGAAAGACACCATATCCATGTGTGGGTATGGTTCTTTAAACAGGCCACACTCAAGACCAGCATGGATGACCATTATGTTCGGCTTATGACCGTAAATGCCTTCATACATATCACGGAAAATTGCCATGATCTCGGAATCTGCATCTGGCTTCCAGCCAGGGTAAGCACCTGAGAACTGAATTTGTGCGCCTGCTAATTCAGCAATTGAACGTAGCATACTCTCAACTTGGCTGCGGCCAGAGTCAATGAGAGAACGAATCAAGCAAAGCACGGTGACTTTATTTTCTTCTGTGCTGATCACACCAACGTTTAGAGAAGTTTCAACAACACCTTCCACCTCGTCACTCATACGCATTACTCCGTTTGGACAAGCGTTAAGTGCCGCAATGAATCGTTGCTGATCGGCGATTGAAAATACTTGCGCGTCAGTCGTGATCACTTCATTAAAGGTTACGATACCTGTTTCGATTTTACCCAGTTCAGTTTTAAGCAGCTCAGTGTAGTGGTTGAACAGCTCAGCAAGCTTGTCTTGGTTTTCAGCAGGAAGCGCGACAGTGACAAACGCTTCGCGAGGGATTGCATTACGTAAGCTACCACCACGGAATTCTACCAAACGTAAATCAAGCTCTTGCGCATGACCCGCTAGGAAGCGGCCAAGTAATTTATTGGCATTACCACGACCTGTGTGAATGTCACAACCTGAGTGACCACCTTTTAGGCCTTTCAGCGTTAGTTGGCGTGTTACGAAACCGGCAGGTGTTGCTTCTCGAGAAATGCCGAAAGTCATGGTGCCATCAACACCACCGGCGCAACCCATGTAGACTTCGCCTTCTTGTTCAGAGTCTGTGTTGAGAAGGATCTCACCTTCTAACCAACCAGCCTCAAGACCAAATGCGCCAGTCATGCCTGCTTCTTCATCAATCGTAAGCAGAACTTCGATTGGGCCGTGCTTAATGTCTTTAGATGCCAATACAGCAAGGCAAGAAGCCATACCAATCCCGTTATCTGCACCAAGCGTCGTGCCTTTCGCCGTTACCCATTCGCCATCGATGTAAGGTTGGATTGGATCTTTGGTGAAGTCGTGTTCGGTGTCTTCGTTTTTCTGCGGCACCATGTCGATGTGTGCTTGAAGTACAACAGCCTTCTTATTTTCCATTCCAGGTGTCGCGGGCTTTTTGATGAACACGTTACCAGTCGGATCACGGCGAACGTCAAAGCCTTGCTCTGTTGCCCAGTTGATAATGTACTGTGCTAATGCTTCTTCATGTTTAGATGGGTGAGGGATAGAACAAATCTTATCGAAAAACTGCCAAAGTGGAGCAGGTGATAAGGTACTGATCTCAGAATGGAACTCAGACACGGAGGACTCCTTTTGATGTGCTTTGCCAAATATATACCGTAAAAATATTGTCGAGATAGCATTAAATGCTAGACGATTTGGCCTTCAAATTGCCGTTTAGCATACCACCAGATAAGGAGTACGAGTAGTCGCGTGCACAAGGATTTCTCTCAGAACTGTCACAGTTTGTGAACACAATAACAGGCACTATGTGTTCTTTATCATACATTCTGAAAGTGGCTTTATTTTTTAATTCACAAAACTGTAATTTAATTACATTTAAACTTTGATGAAGGTCAATTTATACATTTTTTGTGATTTTAATCACTAAAATGCTTGTAATTAAATTTCTTGATGGTATATTTGTAACCAGCTTCTGAGAGAAGAATGAAATGCTCAAAGGATGAGTCCGTTTTATCGCCTCCAAGGAACCGAGAAATCAACGAATGTTTAATTGATTTAAAAGGTGATAGTTATGAAAGGTTTACCAAGTACAATGTTCTGGAATAGCAAGTCTGTTTACACCGGCAACTTTGTATACCCAACAAGCTTTGGCTACTAAGTGAAGTCAACGCATGTGACTCGAACAGTTTGTTCACCCCTATAAATTGGAATTTTTTTTCAGTGATAGTGCTGACATGATTCGCCGCCACCCAAATTGGGTGGCGTTTTTTTATCTCCACTTTTTCTTTCTGACACATTTTCTGCCATCAAGGCTGGGTTCTATTCTCTGTTCTTCAGTTTTATCGACTTCCCCGTCAAATCCACCTAGATATGACGCTTAAAACGCCCAGTTTCTATTTGAAAGTTTAGTACATTGTTCAGTTTTTATTCTGTTGTTGGGTTATGAACGATAATTGTTAATTGTTGTTTTATAAGAATATATTTCCTGTTTTGCTTTTAAAAATTAGCGAATGGGTTTCATATCCAAAGAAAAAAATCGCATTAGAGTGAAGATTCTATCTAGAATTTGCTATTTGATAACTTTATAATTCCCGCCAATCGATTACGCAACCGTTTACTTTTTACCTTTACAGGATTCGATCATGCTCGAGAGGCTTTTTAAGCTCAGTGACAATGGCACAAATGTGCGCACTGAGATCATTGCAGGTGTTACCACCTTCCTAACCATGGCTTACATTATTTTTGTAAACCCAGCGATCCTGTCGGATACCGGTATGGACCGTGGTGCCATTTTTGTTGCAACTTGTCTTGCGGCCGCTATCGGCTGTTTCATCATGGGATTTGTTGCCAACTACCCAATTGCACAAGCACCAGGAATGGGGCTGAACGCATTTTTCACTTACTCTGTTGTGTTGGGGATGGGCTATACGTGGCAAGTTGCGTTAGCGGCGGTGTTTGTTTCAGGCCTGCTGTTTATTCTTTTGAGTATATTTAAGATCCGTGAGTGGATTATTAACTCTATCCCGCATTCTCTTCGAACTGGTATTTCAGCCGGTATCGGTCTTTTCTTAGCATTTATCGCATTAAAAAATGCAGGCATCGTCGTTGATAACCCTGCGACATTAGTTTCTATGGGAGACATCACATCATTGCCATCTGTATTAGCTGCGATTGGTTTCTTCCTTACTATCGCGCTTGTTCACCGTGGTGTGAAAGGTGCGGTGATGATCGCCATTCTTGGTGTTACAGCGCTTGGCCTTCTATTTGGTGATGTGCAGTGGAGCGGCATTATGTCTACGCCACCAAGCATTGCACCAACTTTCATGCAACTGGATTTCTCTGGCTTGTTTGAAGTTGGCATGATTTCCGTTGTGTTTGCTTTCCTATTTGTCGATTTGTTTGATACCGCAGGTACGCTAGTTGGCGTTTCTCAAAAAGCAGGCCTCACGGACGAGAATGGCAACATCCCGCGTTTAAACAAAGCGTTACTTGCAGACTCAACGGCAACGTCAGTAGGTGCATTACTTGGTACCTCAAACACCACATCTTACATTGAGAGTGTTTCTGGTGTGGCGGCTGGTGGTCGTACTGGTCTAACAGCCGTGGTTGTTGGTGTGCTCTTCCTACTTGCTCTGTTGTTTTCACCACTAGCAGGAATGATCCCAGCTTACGCAACATCGGGCGCTCTGTTCTATGTCGCGATTTTGATGCTGTCTGGGCTGGTAAGCATTGATTGGCGTGACCTAACGGAAGCATCACCAGTTGTTGTGACTTGTTTGGTGATGCCATTAACGTTCTCGATTGCAGAGGGTATTACGTTAGGCTTTATCGCGTACTCGGCGATCAAATTATTCAGCGGCAAGGGCCGTGAAGTGTCGATGAGTGTGTGGGTGATGTCTGCTATCTTCATCGTCAAATACCTCGTCGGTTAATTTCTCGAGCAAAAAGCCAGTGTGGATTTATTCACGCTGGCTTTTTCTTTTTTCACGTTGTTCACTTCAGACGGTTTTTCTGCGGAATAGGCAGAGAATTTTGATATCACCGTTGGTATTAACGGTGTGTTTCGGTAGAATAATCGTTTGCGCAGCTTGAAATCCTCATCTCCATACGTTTTGGAGAGGTCAGTGAGCATTCCGCTTTTGAGTGAGTTCGCTAGATTTTGAGGATGCATATTTTCAAATTATTAGGTTATTACAATGAGTAAAAAATTCATTATCACTTGGGATGCAATGCAGACTTACTGCCGTGAACTGGCTGAAAAACAAATGCCAGCTGAGCAATGGAAAGGAATTTGGGCGGTAAGCCGCGGTGGTTTGGTTCCTGGCGCTATCTTGGCTCGTGAACTGGGTATTCGTTACGTTGATACAATCTGTATTTCAAGCTACGACCATGATCATCAGCGCGATATGACGGTACTAAAAGCACCTGAAGGCGATGGTGAAGGTTACCTAATCGTTGAAGACCTAGTAGACAGTGGTGATACGGCGCGCAAACTACGTGAGATGTATCCAAAAGCGAAGATGATCGCTGTGTGTGCAAAACCTTCAGGCAAAGCGTTGCTAGATGATTATGTGGTAGATATCGCGCAAGACACTTGGATTGAACAACCTTGGGATATGTCAATCCAGTACGTTGAGCCTGTAAACCGCAAGCAAAAATAAACGCTATTAAAGAATATTGAGAAATGCCCCTGTATAGGGGCATTTTTTTTATTATCATAACAACTCATGCTAATAGCCTAAGGTTCTTCCTATGTCTGAAGACGTCAGTAAAAATCTTTCCGAAACTTTGTTCGTGAAACATAAGCAAGCAAAAGAAACCTCTGCGCTTACCCAGTACATGCCGACCAGTCAAAAAATACTTGATGAGCGAGAGGCGCAGGGTGATCGTGCTTGGTATCGTCATTTGCGCCGCTTGCAATGGGCTTGGCAAGGGTTGTCTCCGATAGAGATGGAAGGTGTGCTTTCTAAAATCGCTTCTTCTTCCCACTCTCGAACCAATGATGATTGGTTAGACACCGTAATGGGATACCACAACGGCAACTGGACATTTGAGTGGATTAAGCTCGGCATGGAGCATCAGAAGCGTTCAAATGAAATGCAAGGTGAGGAGGCCGCCGATGAACTCTTCACTGCATCTCTATGTTTTAGTATCGCAGGCTACCCACATCTGAAGAATGATAATTTGGCCTTGCAGGCTCAAGTGCTGGCAAACAAAGCGTACTCTGACGGCGCAGAGAAGACCAAGTACACTATCAAGCAAATTGAAGTGCCTTACCAAAATCGCAAAATCATCGCGAACCTTCATTTGCCAAGAACCGACAAACAACTGCCTGTGGTGATGGTGAGCGCTGGTCTCGATACGTTACAAACCGACATGTGGCGTTTGTTCCGCAATCATCTTGCACCACGAGATATTGCAATGTTGACGGTCGACATGCCTTCGGTGGGGCACAGTTCTCACTGGCCTTTGACTGAGAACTCAAGCTGTCTGCACCAAGCGGTACTAAATGAGCTGTATTCATTGCCTTGGGTGGATCATCACAAAGTGGGGTTAGTTGGATTTCGTTTTGGTGGTAATGCCATGATCCGACTCTCTTTTGTTGAGCAAGAGAAGATCAAAGCTTGCGTAGCCCTCGGCGCACCCGTACATGATATTTTTACTTCCCCTGAGAAGCTGCAAAAAATGCCGAAGATGTATCTGGATCTGTTGGCTTCTCGCTTAGGGAAAAGCGCGGTTGATATTAATAGCATGGCGGGCCAGATGATGGCCTGGTCATTGAAGGTTCAGGGCTTCTTGAGCAGTAGAAAAACTAAAGTACCTATTTTAGCTTTGAGCCTTGAAGGCGATCCGGTGTCTCCACACAGTGATAACCAACTCGTCGCGCTGTTTAGCCAGTATGGCAGAGCGAAAAAAATCAGTTCCAAAACGATTACAAAAGGATATGAGCAATCCCTCGATTTAGCCATAAAGTGGCTAGAAGATGAATTATTAGGGTGACAATTCTCCTAAATTAGTTAAAAGTGATATATCTGAGCAAAAAATAAGCTCATGATAATTAAAAATAATAATCATTCTTGGGTGTTTACTTTTAACTATGAAAACGGAGATTCATATGTCAGAGACGACTCAGGGCCCGACTCACTTTCGCTTGATGTCAAAGTTGAAGGCGATAGGGCCTTACCTGCGCGAACCACAATCGCAAGAAGGGCGCTATTATTTTGATTGTCTATCTGTTTGTGTAGACGACAAAAAATCGCCTGAGAAGCGTGAATTTTGGGGCTGGTGGATGGATTTAGAATCCATCGAAGGAGGCTTTACTGCCAAATATCATATCGGCAAGTACAACAAAGAAGGGCAATGGGTATCTGAAGCCCTGCCTAAAAAAGCGGTAGAGGAAGTGTATCTGACGCAGAGCACATTCCATCAAAAGCTGGTTGATACTTTAGAAGAACACTTCAAATTAGAAGTCGAATATCACACGGAGTCTTTCGATTTCGCTTAATTTGGTTGTTTTCATTTAATACCAAACAAAAAGGTGCGAAAACGCACCTTTTCTCTTGTTAATTCCCTCTTTGATTGTTAAAACATCCTCTCTTTATTTGTTTTTCACTTCAGAAGACATCATGACAACGAATCAACAAAATGCAGTTGTTTCACAACCACAAACTGTCGTTGTGAAACTGGGTACAAGTGTGCTGACAGGCGGCACTCTGGCACTCGACCGTGCTCACATGGTTGAGTTAGCGCGCCAGTGTGCTGAGCTTAAAAAACAAGGCCATTCAGTGGTAATGGTTTCGTCTGGTGCTATTGCAGCAGGCCGTGAGCATCTTGGTTACCCCGCATTGCCCAACGAGATGGCGAGTAAACAATTACTTGCGGCGGTGGGTCAAAGTCGCTTGATTCAAACATGGGAGTCTTTGTTTGGTATTTACGGCATCAAGATCGGCCAAATGCTACTAACTCGTGCTGATTTAGAAGATCGCGAGCGATTCTTAAACGCACGTGACACCATCAATGCGCTCGTTGCGAACGATATTATTCCTATCGTAAACGAAAATGATGCCGTTGCGACCAGCGAGATTAAAGTGGGCGATAACGACAACCTTTCCGCTTTGGTGGGCATTTTGTGTGGCGCAGATAAGCTCTTGCTTTTAACTGACCAAAAAGGTCTGTTTACTGCTGACCCTCGTAAAGACCCAAACGCAGAGCTGATCAAGGAAGTAAAAACCATCGACGATACGCTGCGTAAAATCGCAGGTGGAAGTGGTACAACATTGGGTACAGGCGGTATGGCAACGAAGCTGCAAGCCGCAGACATCGCTCGCCGCGCTGGTATCGAGGTTATTATTGCTGCCGGTAGTGCACCGAATGTTATCTTTGACTCTTTGAGTGCAGAGCCACAAGGCACACGCTTCCTACCTTGCGCTGAAGCTTTAGAAAACCGTAAACGCTGGATTCTGGCGGGACCTGCGGCATCGGGCGACATCATTATTGATGACGGTGCGGTAAATGCTGTGGTTGGTAAGGGCAGTAGCCTACTGGCTAAAGGGGTAATCAAAGTAAGTGGTGACTTTGCACGAGGCGAAGTGGCGCGTGTAACAAATTCTCACGGTAAGTTGGTGGCTCGTGGCATCAGCGCCTACTCAAGTGATGACCTAACTAAAATTACTGGTAAGCACAGTAAAGATATCATCTCTATTTTGGGGCATGATTATGGCTCTGAGGTGATTCATCGCGATGATTTGGTCGTCATTCAGGAATAGAATTAGAGGGAAGCAAAGTGGATTTAACGAATATGGGTAAAGCTGCTAAAGATGCAGCTTTCGAATTAGCGACAGCGTCAACTGCGCAAAAGAACCAAGCTTTAGCGATCATCGCTGATGAGCTAGAAGCAAACTCCGCTGCTATTTTGGCGGCAAACGCTAAAGACATCGAACTTGGCCGTGAAGCGGGTTTAACCGATGCGCTGCTCGATCGCCTTTTGCTGAATGAAGAACGATTGACTGCGATTGCGAATGATGTTCGCAACGTCATTAGCTTGAACGATCCTGTGGGCAGCGAAATCGACAGTAAGGTACTGGAAAATGGGATGTCATTGTCTCGCCGCCGCGTACCACTGGGTGTTGTGGGCGTAATTTATGAAGCGCGTCCTAACGTAACTATTGATATTGCGGCGCTGTGCTTGAAAACCGGCAACGCAAGCATTTTGCGTGGCGGCAAAGAGACATTTTTCTCGAATATGGAATTGGTAAAGGTTATTCAGTCTGCGCTAGCAAAGGCGAACCTTCCTGCCGCTTCGGTTCAGTACATTGAGAAGCCAGATCGTGAGCTAGTCTCTCAACTGCTTAAACTGGACGATTACGTCGACATGATCATTCCACGCGGTGGTGCTGGCCTACACAAAATGTGTAAAGAAAACAGCACGATTCCGGTGATTATTGGCGGCTTTGGTATCAGCCATATCTTTGTCGACGAATCCGCTGATCTAGATAAATCCCTGAATGTGGTTGAGAACTCTAAAGTTCAACGTCCATCTGCGTGTAACTCACTAGATACGCTGCTCGTGCATGAAAAAATTGCAGCACAGTTTCTGCCAATGATCGTTGAGCGTATGGACGAAAAAGTGACGTTCGTGGCAGAGCCAAAAGCAAAAGAACTCATGGAGCAAGCGAAACAAGTTCGCGATGCTGTTGAAGGTGACTTTGATACGGAATGGTTGAGCTACACCCTTGGTGTAAAAGTCGTGTCTGATGTGAAAGATGCCATTGATCATATGCGTGTTCATAACGCGAGCCACTCAGATGCGATCATGACCAATAGTTTGGAAAACTCAGAACTGTTCATCAATTCTGTCGGTTCGGCGGCGGTTTATGTGAATGCTTCAACGCGCTTTACAGACGGTGCGCAATTTGGCCTTGGCGCAGAAGTCGCAGTATCCACGCAAAAGCTACATGCCCGTGGTCCAATGGGCTTAGAAGAGCTAACTAGCTACAAGTGGGTTGGTAAAGCGAATTACTTAGCACGCAGTTAACACATTCAACGAGATCTTGAGTGAAAAAGGGGCCTTTGGGCCCCTTTTTGTTTTGTCTAACATACCAATTCCGCTACACTACATGAGCTTTTATTTCGGTTTGAAAGCGTTATACCCAAATAGCTTTAATAGAGTCCGTATAACCATGAACGCGTGGTTAGCCGTGATTGCTCATGAGGTTATTTGGGTATAGATATGGAGGTGATATGCATTGTCCTTTTTGTTCCGAGAACGATACCAAAGTTATTGATTCCCGCTTAGTGGCTGATGGCCATCAAGTTCGACGTCGCCGTCAGTGCTTGGCGTGTAGCGAGCGTTTCACTACGTTTGAAAGCGCAGAGTTAGTGATGCCTAAAGTGATCAAATCGAATGGTAACCGTGAACCATTTGATGAAGATAAAATGGTTGGCGGTATTCAACGCGCTTTAGAGAAACGCCCAGTGAGTGCTGATTCTATAGAGTTAGCGATCAGCATGATCAAATCACAACTGCGTGCGACGGGTGAGCGAGAGGTTCCGAGTGAAATGATTGGTAATTTAGTCATGGACCAACTCAAAGAGCTCGACAAGGTCGCTTATATCCGTTTCGCCTCAGTTTACCGCAGCTTTGAAGACATTCGCGAGTTTGGCGAAGAGATTGCCCGCCTAGAAGACTGAGTAGCTCATGACTCAACACACTCCTGAAAGAGCGTTTTCTGATTTAGATTTCGCCATGATGTCACGAGCTATTAAGTTAGCGAGACGTGGCATTTATACCACCGCACCAAATCCAAATGTGGGGTGCGTCATCGTTCGTGATGAAGAAATTGTTGGTGAGGGCTATCACCATCGCGCTGGTGAGCCGCATGCCGAAGTGCATGCGATGCGCATGGCGGGTGAAAAAGCAGTTGGTGCAACCGCTTATGTGACGCTCGAACCCTGCTCTCATTACGGCCGTACACCGCCATGTGCTGAAGGGCTAATCAAAGCCAAAGTGGCACGTGTAGTTTGCGCCATGGTAGACCCAAACCCTAAAGTTGCGGGGCGGGGTATCCAGATATTGCGTGATGCCGGAATTGAAGTACAAATCGGCTTGTTAGAGCAAGATGCCCTTGCCCTTAACCCTGGTTTTATAAAGTACATGCGTACAGGCATGCCGTTTGTTCAATTAAAAATGGCAGCCAGTTTGGATGGGCAAAGCGCACTCAGCAATGGGCAGAGCCAATGGATCACCTCCCCAGCGGCCCGCCAAGATGTGCAGCGTTATCGAGCGATGAGTGGTGGTATTCTCTCTACCAGCAAAACGGTGATTGATGATAATGCGTCACTCAATGTGCGTTGGGATGACTTACCTACCAGTGTTCAAGCGCAGTATTTACGAGAAGAACTTCGTCAACCAGTACGTGTAATCTTAGACCGTCAGAACCATTTAACGGATGCGCTCAAGCTGTTCCACACCGATGGAGAGCGAGTTATTGTTAGCCCAGATGGAGACTGTATCCCTCTATTGGACAACGCTGACCAAATTGACTTATCAACGACATTAAAACGTATCTCGGATGAGCACCACATCAATCACTTATGGGTTGAAGCTGGAGCAACGCTAGCCAGCGCGATGATAAAGGCTAATCTTGTAGATGAGCTCATTGTTTACCTTGCGCCAAAACTCATGGGCAGCGATGGTCGGGGGCTGATTGGTGCTTTAGGGTTAAGCGCTATGGCTGACGTCACTGATTTAAACATTACAGACGTTCGTATGGTTGGGGTAGACATTCGCATCACTGCCACCATCAAACGTAAAGAACTTAGATAAGAAATAGTATGTTTACAGGAATAGTAGAAGCAGTTGGCAAGTTAGCTGCGATTACGCCGAAGGGCGAAGACATCACCGTCACAGTTGAAACGGGGACTCTTGATATGTCAGACGTTAAGTTAGGCGATAGCATCGCGACCAATGGTGTTTGCTTAACGGTAGTTGACTTCGGAAGCCATTATTACAGTGCTGATCTGTCATTAGAAACCTTGAAGAAAACTGGGTTTGCTGAATACCAAGTAGGCGATAAGGTGAATCTAGAAAAAGCCATGTTACCAACAACGCGATTGGGGGGACATATCGTTTCTGGCCATGTCGATGGGGTTGGTGAAATTGTCGAACGCAATTTAGTTGGCCGCGCGATAGAGTTTTGGGTTGCAATGCCTGCGGAAATTAGCAAGTACGTCGCAGAGAAAGGCTCGATTACCGTTGATGGTATTAGCCTAACTGTCAACGACTTACGTAAAAATGCTTTTAAGCTGACGATCGTTCCTCATACGAGTGAAGAAACTACGATTGACCAGTTTCAAGTGGGACGTAAAGTAAACTTAGAAGTTGATGTACTTGCTCGTTATATGGAGCGTTTACTGCAAGGACAGCAAGAAGATAAGGCCGAGTCTCGTATCACGATGGACTTTTTACAGCAAAACGGTTTTGCATAAGTCTTGGGAGTGGCAGCGTGAGACATGCGATAAAGAGCAGACTCACAGAACACCGCGAGATTCATTGACTTGCTTGGTGCAAAGCTCAAACTATTGACCTAACTAGCATTCACTGCAACATGATTTTTCATTGCTGTCGCAATAACAAATTTAGAATAACGGGATAACAGACTATGCCAATCAGTACGCCACAAGAAATTATTGATGATATTCGCGCAGGCAAAATGGTCATCCTAATGGATGATGAAGACCGCGAGAATGAAGGTGACTTGATCATGGCTGCCGAGCATATTACGCCGGAAGCCATCAACTTTATGGCAACCTATGGCCGTGGCCTGATTTGTTTAACCATGACCAAAGATCGTTGCGAAAGCCTAGGTCTGCCACCAATGGTGCAAGACAATAATGCGCAATACACAACCAACTTTACTGTTTCGATTGAGGCGGCAGAAGGGGTAACGACGGGTATTTCAGCCGCGGATCGCGCACGTACGGTTCAAGCGGCAGTCGCGCCAAACGCCAAAGCTGCGGATTTGGTGCAGCCTGGTCATATCTTCCCGCTCGCGGCCCAAGATGGCGGCGTACTGACTCGCGCTGGTCACACTGAAGCTGGCTGTGATTTGGCTCGCCTTGCTGGTTTAGAGCCTGCATCGGTGATTGTTGAGATCTTAAATGACGACGGCACCATGGCTCGTCGCCCTGATCTAGAGATCTTTGCAGAGAAGCACGGTATTAAATTGGGCACTATTGCCGACCTAATTGAGTACCGCAATAACACTGAGACAACGATTGAACGTGTGGCTGAGTGCAAGTTACCGACAGAGTTTGGTGAGTTCACGTTAGTCACGTACAAAGACACCATTGATAACCAAGTGCACTACGCAATGTGCAAGGGCGATTTGAAAGAAAAAGCGCCACTGGTTCGCGTACATCTTCAAGACGTTTTTACCGACTTACTACGTAGCGATCGTAATGCAGAGCGCAGCTGGACACTAGATAAGGCAATGAAACGCATTGGTGAAGAAGGCGGTGTGCTGGTTGTTCTTGGCCATGAAGAATCGACCGATCTACTTATTCATCGTGTGAAGATGTTTGAAGCGCAAGACAAAGGTGAAGCACCAACGCTTGCTAAGAAACAAGGCACGTCTCGCCGTGTTGGTGTGGGGTCACAGATTCTTGCGGATCTCGGTGTACATGATATGCGCCTTTTGTCATCGACCAACAAAAAGTACCACGCGTTAGGTGGTTTTGGTCTGAACGTTGTTGAGTACGTCTGCGAGTAACAACCGAACAATAAGTTCCTAGTCTTTGACGTGCTTAACTCGTCAATGGCTAGGAACCGGTGATTTGCCTCCAATTTCCATTAGATATTGCTCACAAATTTGTGCTAGAATCCGGCGATTCTCACTTGATGAACATATTTCACTTATAAATAGAGTTAAAGGAAAGCTTATGAAAGTGATCGAGGGTGGCTTCCCAGCGCCAAATGCAAAAATTGCTATCGTTATTTCTCGTTTCAACAGTTTTATTAACGAAAGCCTACTTTCTGGTGCGATCGATACACTAAAGCGTCACGGACAAGTAAGCGAAGACAACATCACGGTTGTGCGTTGTCCAGGTGCCGTAGAACTACCTCTAGTAGCTCAGCGTGTTGCTAAAACTGGCAAATTCGACGCTATTGTTTCTCTAGGGTCTGTTATTCGCGGTGGAACGCCTCACTTTGACTATGTTTGTAGTGAAATGAACAAAGGTCTAGCACAAGTGTCTATGGAATTCAGCATTCCAGTAGCATTTGGTGTTTTGACTGTTGATACGATCGATCAAGCGATTGAACGCGCAGGAACCAAGGCTGGTAATAAAGGTGCAGAGGCTGCACTAAGCGCACTTGAAATGATTAATGTACTATCTGAAATTGATTCCTAATGGGGGCCAGTGTGAAACCAGCCGCACGTCGTAACGCACGTCAATTCGCTCTACAGGCGATCTACTCATGGCAAATTACTAAAGAGAATGTTGCCAAGATTGAAGAACAGTTTTTGTCTGGCGACAAATACGATGAAGAAGAACTTCATGCATCTGAGCCAGCGCTTGCTGCTCCAGAAACAGACGTAGCTTACTTCCGTGAACTACTAAGCGGTGTTGTACTTAGCCACGCTGAGCTAGATAGCAAAATTCGTCCATACATCTCTCGTCCTATGCAGGATTTAGATATGATGGAACTTGCTCTTCTTCGCCTTGCTATGTACGAGATGACTCGTCGCGAAGATGTTCCTTACAAAGTTGTTATCAATGAAGCGATTGAACTTGCAAAAGTCTTCGCAGCAGAAGATAGCCACAAGTTTGTGAACGGTGTACTTGATAAAGCAGCACCTCACATTCGTAAGAAATAAAGATTTCTTCAATGAAAAGGTCAGCACATGCTGACCTTTTTTGTATCAAAAGCTTTTACATCAAAAAGTAAGTGAATTATGTCTGGTGAATTTAATCTGATAGACAAATACTTCGTCGGTCGTCAGAGCCAACGTAAAGATGTCCATCTAGCCGCTGGTGATGATTGTGCTTTGGTCAAAGCGCCAGCTAATGTTCAGATTGCGATTAGCACGGATACATTGGTGGCTGGAACGCATTTCTTATCCGATGCAAATCCGGCGTGGGTGGCGCACAAAGCATTAGCTTCTAACATCAGTGATTTGGCAGCGATGGGAGCAACACCTGCATGGGTGAGCTTTGCGTTAACGATGCCCGAGCCAGATGAAGAATGGCTTGCACCTTTCTGTGATGCATTTTTCGAACTGGCTGATTACTATGGTATCCAGTTAATAGGCGGTGACACCACCAAAGGGCCATTGTGTCTGACACTAACGGTGCAAGGTTTTGTACCTGAAGACAAAGCGCTCACGCGATCCGGCGCAAAGCCTGGGGATTGGGTATACGTAACGGGAAACCTTGGCGATGCAAAAGCTGGCTTGGATGTGATTCTAGATGACTCTCTGCGCAGCAGAGTCGGCGCGGAAGCACTAGAGCTAGCTCATTACCTTAGTTCTCCGCGTGTGCTTGCTGGACAAGCTCTTGTTGGCTTAGCCTCGTCGGCGATAGATATTTCAGATGGTTTAATCTCTGATATTAAGCACATTTTACAGCGATCTCAGGTTGGGGTGAGTATTGATGTCTCTCAGCTACCGATCTCTTCAGAATTAGTCCAGTTTTTAGATGATAAGATCAGCGCGCAGCAGTATGCTTTAGCAAGTGGCGAAGAATACGAGTTGTGTTTTACCGTGCCGGAGCAAAATCGAGGCTCGTTACAAAGCGCTTTATCTCATACTGGCTGTAAGGTCACATGTATTGGTCAAATCCGACCAAATGGAACCTTCGAGCTGCATGATAACAATCAACCACTTGATTGGGACTTAAGTGGCTTCGACCACTTTAAATGATCTGAGCTAAGCTCTAGCCAAGAGCCTGTTACTATTGAGCAGCTCACAGGCATGACGATTGAAACCAAACTAGCAGTATAGGTTTAAGGATATGACCAACCCTCTTTCTCTGATTTCATTAAAGAACCCGTGGCATCTATTGGCGACGGGTTTTGGCAGTGGATTATCCCCGTTTATCCCAGGAACAATGGGGACACTGGCGGCCGTGCCCTTCTTTTTGTTGTTGGCGCAATTGCCATTTACGGCGTATGTCATTGTTGTTCTGATTTCGTGTGTGATCGGCATTCAAATCTGCCAAGTGACGTCTGCAGACATGAAAGTACATGATCATGGTTCAATCGTATGGGATGAGTTTGCGGGTTTTTGGATTACGATGAGCATCGTCCCTGCGCTAAATATTCCGTTGACCGAGTGGAAGTGGTTGCTCACTGGCTTCATCTTGTTCCGTTTTTTCGACATGGTAAAACCGTGGCCAATTGGGTGGCTAGATAAGCGAGTTCACGGTGGGCTGGGTATTATGGTTGATGATATCGTGGCGGGAATTATGGCCGGTGTTGCCCTGTTTCTAGTCGCAAAATACGCAGGCTGGATGAATTAAACGCTGGACATAAAAAAGGGATGCCATGAGCATCCCTTTTTAAATTCTATTTTGCTAAATAATCCAAGATGGATTTTTCAATCCCTTTTGCATCGAGACCAAGCTCTTCATGCAGTTCATCTTGTGTTCCTTGATGAATAAACTCATCGGGTAAGCCTAGGTTTAAGACTGGCTTAATGATTTTATCTTTCATCATGAACTCAACGACACCTGCACCTGCACCACCTGCGATAACATTTTCTTCTAACGTCACGAGCACGTCATGATCTGCAGCTAATTGACGAATTAATGCTTCATCGATCGGCTTCACAAAGCGCATATCAGCAACAGTGGCGTTAAGGTATTCTGCCGCTTCTAGCGCGTTACCCAAGAAAGTACCAAAGTTCAGAATAGCAACTTTTTCACCTTGGCGAACCATGCGTCCTTTACCGATTTCTAAAGCCGTAAACTCAGTTTCGATTTCTACGCCCATCCCGCTACCGCGAGGGTATCGAACCGCACTAGGGCCAGTATGTTTATGGCCAGTGTAAAGCATTTGTCGACATTCGTTTTCGTCACTTGGCGCCATGATCACCATGTTCGGAATACAGCGCATAAAGCTTAGATCGAATGCGCCTTGGTGAGTTTGGCCGTCTGCACCAACGAGACCTGCACGGTCGATAGCGAACATTACTGGTAAATCCATGATCGCGATATCGTGGATCAGTTGGTCATAACCACGTTGCAAGAAAGTCGAATAGATAGCTACGATTGGATGATCGCCAGCAATTGCCATACCTGTTGCAAGTGTCACAGCGTGTTGCTCAGCAATCGCCACGTCAAAGTATTGGTCTGGATATTCTTTTGAGAAACGTACCATACCAGAGCCTTCGCGCATTGCTGGCGTAATTGCCATTAGCTTAGGATCTTGGGCCGCCATATCACATAAAAAGTCACCAAAGATCTTTGAGTAAGTTGGCTTACCGCCACTGCTTTTCGGTAGACAGTTATGCGTTGGATCGAACTTAGGAACACCGTGGTAGCCGATAGGATCTTTCTCGGCAGGCTCATAACCTTTGCCTTTCTTGGTCATGATGTGTAGGAACTGAGGACCTTTGAGCTCACGCATGTTTTTTAGCGTTTTGACGAGTTCATTGACGTCGTGCCCATCAATCGGACCAATGTAATTAAAGCCGAACTCTTCGAACAGAGTACCAGGCACTACCATGCCTTTGAGGTGCTCTTCCGTACGGCGAACCAACTCTTTAATAGGTGGAACACCAGACAGCACTTTCTTACCGCCTTCACGGATAGAAGTGTACAAGCTGCCAGAAAGTACCTTAGCAAGGTGGTTATTCAGCGCGCCGACGTTTTCTGAAATCGACATTTCGTTGTCGTTCAAAATCACCAACATATCAGGATGAACGTCGCCAGCGTGGTTCATGGCTTCGAATGCCATGCCTGCTGTAATTGCGCCATCGCCAATCACACTGACAATTTTACGACCTTTGCCTTCTTTTTGTGCGCTGATGGCCATGCCAAGACCTGCACTAATCGATGTCGAAGAGTGACCGACAGATAAGGTGTCATATTCACTTTCTTCACGCCAAGGGAAAGGGTGTAGACCATCCTTTTGGCGAATTGTTGGCATTTTATCGCGACGTCCGGTGAGGATTTTATGCGGGTAAGCCTGATGACCAACATCCCAGATCAATTTGTCGATAGGGGTGTTGTAAACATAATGCAGAGCGACAGTTAGCTCCACGGTGCCTAAGCCAGACGCTAAGTGTCCGCTAGATTGGCTCACTGAATTTAGCAGATACGTTCGCAGTTCATCACACAGATTTGGTAATGTTTCTTTCGGAAGGAGACGTAATTCTTCCGGTGTATTTGCTAACGCCAGTGTTGGGTACTTTGAAATATCAAGAGTCATATAAATGCGCGCTTATAGTGTTAATTTTTGCGCTCGATGACATATCGGGCGAACTCTTCGAGTAACTGAGTATTGTATGGGATAGCTTCCAATGCTTGAAGTGCTTCCTGTAACAGAGTGTGAGCTTTCTCTATGGCTCCCTCTAAACCCAGCAGGGAAGGATAAGTGCTCTTATTCAGACCTTGGTCGGAACCTTGAGGCTTACCCAGTGTTTCTGTGTCACTGATGATATCAAGAATATCGTCTTGAACCTGAAACGCCAAACCAATTGCTTTTGAGTAGCGCTCCAAGTGAGGTAGAACCTCGATACCTTTCTCACCAGCAGCTAATGCACCTAATTTTACCGCACAATCAATCAGAGCTCCGGTTTTTTTACGGTGTATCTCTTCCATTTCTTCAAGAGAAACTTGGCGATTTTCCGCGCCTAAATCTAAGGCTTGTCCAACACACATGCCGTTGGCGCCAGAAGAATGCGCCAACGCTTTGATCATGTTGATGCGTTGAGTCTCGGCTGCCGGGTTTAATTGACCATCGGCAATAATGGTGAAGGCGAGAGTTTGTAGTGCATCACCTGTCAGTATTGCGGTTGCTTCATCAAACTTAATATGACAAGTTGGTTGACCTCGACGCAGTTCATCATCGTCCATGGCTGGCAGATCATCATGAATGAGTGAGTAGGCATGTATACATTCGATAGCAGCGGCAGGAGTGTCTAAGTCTTCTGGTTTACAGCCGAGCATTTGACCTGTGATGTAAACAAGAAAAGGGCGAACGCGTTTTCCACCTAGCAAAAGGCCGTATTTCATTGCTTGAATCAATGGCTGCTCTTGATATGGAAGCTGATCGAGCCACAAGTTCAATTGCTGATTGTTTCTTTGTTGAAAAGACGTCAATGTCTGTTGCATCACATTGCTCACTACTGATGGTTATTCTGAATCTGGTTTGAAGTCACTCAGTGGTGCTTCATCATCTTCGCTAAGAAGAATACTTACGCGCTGTTCGGCGTCGCTAAGTTTAGTTTGGCCAGCACGAGCTAAGGCAATGCCTCGTTCAAACTTACGTAGAGCATCATCTAGGGCAAGATCGCCATTTTCTAATTGATCAACCAAGCTATCAAGCTCTTCAATGGTTGCTTCGAAGGTCATGTTTTCTGGTTTCTTGACCGCCATCTTTTTTCTGCCTTAATCAAGCCTTGGAGAAGATGCACGAAAGTTACCTTAGCCTAGTAACTTGGTCAAATTTAACCTTATATAATTGTCACAAAATTAGCGTTAAACGAGCCTAAGCGCTGAAACCCCATATTTTGGTTAAGGTTGTTAAGTCTAATTTGTGATCCATTAGCTAAGATTTTTCTAAAAATTCTGCGCGAGTTGTCGATACAGGTAATAATCCGCCCAATGGCAGTATTTGAGTATAGCGTGAGGAGTGCTTTGTGGATTTAGCAACCCTATTAGGTTTGATTGGTGGTTTTGCATTCGTCATTATGGCGATGGTGCTTGGTGGCAGCATCGGCATGTTTGTCGATGTCACGTCGATCCTTATTGTCGTTGGTGGCTCAATATTTGTAGTACTGATGAAGTTCACAATGGGACAGTTCTTTGGTGCAACAAAGATCGCAGGCAAAGCCTTCATGTTTAAAGCGGATGAACCGGAAGACTTGATCGCAAAAATTGTGGAAATGGCCGATGCGGCACGTAAAGGTGGTTTTCTTGCTCTTGAAGAGATGGAGATTAATAACACTTTTATGCAAAAAGGCATTGATTTGCTTGTTGATGGCCATGATGCCGACGTGGTAAGAGCGGCCTTAAAAAAAGACATCGCGCTTACGGATGAACGACATACTCAAGGCACTGGCGTATTTCGCGCCTTTGGTGACGTTGCTCCTGCGATGGGAATGATTGGTACCTTGGTTGGTCTTGTTGCGATGCTTTCAAACATGGATGATCCAAAAGCGATTGGACCAGCAATGGCGGTTGCACTCTTAACCACATTGTATGGCGCGATCCTGTCCAACATGGTGTTTTTCCCTATTGCGGATAAGCTTTCTCTGCGCCGTGACCAAGAAACGCTAAACCGCCGTTTGATCATGGATGGTGTATTAGCGATTCAAGATGGTCAAAACCCGCGAGTTATTGATAGTTACTTGAAGAACTACCTCAACGAAGGTAAACGTGCCCTTGAGATTGACGAGTAACTTGGAGAGTAGTGATGGATGATGAAGATAACAAATGCGATTGTCCGCCACCCGGTCTCCCGTTATGGATGGGGACATTCGCGGACTTAATGTCGCTACTGATGTGTTTCTTTGTTCTTCTGCTCTCGTTTTCTGAGATGGACGTGCTGAAGTTCAAACAGATTGCGGGATCAATGAAATTTGCCTTCGGTGTACAAAATCAACTTGAAGTGAAAGACATTCCCAAAGGTACTAGCATCATTGCTCAAGAGTTTCGACCGGGCCGACCGGAACCAACGCCGATAGATGTCATCATGCAGCAAACCATGGACATCACTCAGCAGACGCTCGAATTTCATGAAGGGGAGTCTGACCGAGCTGGTGGCACAAAGCGTGATGAAGGCAAGTTAACCGGTGGTCAATCGCCAGAAACGTCAACGCAAAACAATCAATCTGCAGAAGCGGACATGCAACAGCAGCAATCTGAAGAGATGTCGCAAGAGATGGAAACCTTGATGGAAAGCATCAAGAAAGCCTTAGAGCGAGAGATTGAACAAGGTGCCATTGAAGTTGAAAATCTCGGCCAACAGATTGTCATACGCATGCGTGAAAAAGGTGCATTCCCTGAAGGTTCGGCCTTCTTGCAGCCTAAATTCCGCCCTTTAGTTCGACAAATTGCAGAGTTAGTAAAAGACGTGCCAGGCATTGTGCGAGTATCTGGTCATACGGACAACCGACCGTTGGACTCAGAGCTTTATCGTTCTAACTGGGATCTCTCTTCTCAGCGCGCCGTATCGGTTGCACAAGAGATGGAGAAGGTGAGAGGCTTCTCTCATCAACGTTTGAGAGTGCGAGGCATGGCAGATACTGAACCATTGTTGCCGAATGATTCTGATGAAAACCGTGCGCTTAACCGACGGGTTGAAATCAGCATCATGCAAGGCGAGCCACTATACAGTGAAGAAGTGCCTGTAATTCAATAACTAGACTTTAGTTTCAAGTCAGTAGAGAGATAAGAAAGCGAGCAGATTGCTCGCTTTTTTTGTTTTTCCAATCCGCTTGGGTGTATAATCTTGCGCCTTAAAAGTGAGCTCAGACTACTTTTTGTGACTGAAACGCGGTTTTACTGCGTATGAAGCATTGAAGTTGAGTGTCACTCTTTGTTGATTGCGAAACTAACCTGCGAATTAGACTATGAAATTTATTGTAAAGCCCCATCCAGAAATTTTTGTAAAAAGTGAATCTGTGCGTAAGCGCTTCACAAAGATTTTAGAGTGCAACATTCGTAACATCATTAAGAGCCGCACGGAATCTGTCGCGGTATTCAACCGTCGTGATCACATTGAAGTGACCTCTGAGAGTAACGAATTCCACGCTGAAGTTCTTGAGGTTTTGACTCATACACCAGGCATTCACCACGTACTGGAAGTGAAGCAGACCGAATTTAAAGATTTGCACGATATCTTCGAACAAGTACTGGAGCTAAATCGCTCTGCACTCGAAAATAAAACCTTTGTTGTACGTGCGAAGCGTCGCGGTAAGCACGACTTTACCTCTATCGAACTAGAGCGTTATGTCGGCGGTGGTTTAAACCAAGCGATTGAGAGCGCAAGAGTTAAGCTGCAAAACCCAGACGTGACGATCAAGGTGGAAGTCTCGAACGATAAGCTAAACCAAGTGCTGGCTCGTCATAAAGGTCTAGGCGGCTTCCCACTGGGCACGCAAGAAGACGTGCTGAGCTTGATCTCTGGTGGTTTTGACTCTGGTGTTTCTAGCTATCTACACATCAAACGTGGCTCAAAAGTACACTACTGTTTCTTTAACCTAGGTGGTCCAGCGCACGAAATCGGCGTTAAGCAGGTTTCTCACTACCTATGGAACAAATACGGCTCTTCAGCAAAAGTACGTTTCATCTCAGTTGATTTCGAACCTGTGGTTGCGGAAATCCTAGAGAAAGTCGATGACGGCCAAATGGGGGTTATCTTGAAGCGTATGTTCATGCGTGCAGCAGGCATGATCGCTCAGAAGATGAAGATCGAAGCATTGGTAACAGGCGAAGCGCTCGGTCAAGTATCGAGCCAAACGCTAACTAACCTCCGCCATATCGATAACGTAACGGACACGTTGATTCTGCGCCCACTTATCAACTGGGATAAAGAAGACATCATTAACCTAGCACGCGAAATCGGCACGGAAGACTTTGCGAAGACTATGCCAGAGTATTGTGGTGTTATTTCTAAGAAGCCGACAGTAAAAGCGATTAAAGCGAAGCTAGAAGCGGAAGAAGAGAAGTTTGACTTTAGCATTCTTGAGCAAGTAGTTCGTGATGCACGCATGATGGACATTCGTGATATCGCGAAAGAGTCTGAGCAAGCAGCACCAGAAGTCGAGCAGGTTGAAGCGGTAGAAGAGCACGCGGTTGTGCTAGATATTCGTAGTCCTGAAGAGGAAGACGATAACCCGCTCGAAATCGAAGGTGTGGATGTGAAACATATCCCATTCTACAAGTTGGGTACACAGTTTGGTGATTTAGACCAATCTAAGACATATCTATTGTACTGTGACCGTGGGGTGATGAGCCGTCTGCAAGCACTTTACTTGCAAGAGCAAGGCTTCAATAACGTAAAAGTTTACCGCCCATAGTTGACTGATAAAAAGACGTTAAAAGGCGCAAATTGAGACATCAATTTGCGCCTTTTTTGTTTTTGATCGCGTTACAGCTAATCATTACTTAGCATAATGTTGAGGCTTATCGCAAAGCCATACACTTTGTGTTGATATAACGATAATTAATCCGAAAGAAGAGTAATAAAGTGATGTTGCTGCCAGATATACGGATGAGATTTTCGATAGATAAAAAAACACCGCCTAATTTAGGCGGTGTAACAAATTTGACAGACAGGTCAAAAATAAATACAGGAAGTATATGTTTTGTCACAGGGAGTGTGGACAAAACATTATGGTAGAAATCTACCTAACTCGAAATACGAGTTTGCAAACACAACATCGCAACAACGAAGCCAATTGATTTCCAAAGAAATCAAGCCGTTCAGGCTCGTGTTGCGGGGTGAAATATAGAATTTATCTGGCTGTTCGACAACGGACATTTTATAATGTTTCAGATTAAAAAAACTAATCCTATTTGAGGTCCCATATGTCTCGCAGATTGCCTCCATTAAATTCGCTTCGAGTCTTCGAAGCGGCTGCTCGTCATCTCAGTTTTACGCGAGCGGCAGAAGAGTTGTTTGTTACTCAAGCCGCGGTCAGTCACCAGATTAAAGCACTCGAAGAGTTCTTATCGTTGAAGCTCTTTCGTCGCCGTAATCGTTCGCTATTGTTGACAGAAGAAGGACAAAGTTACTTTCTCGACATCAAAGATATTTTCACCTCGATTGCCGAGGCGACAGATAAGGTATTGGAACGTAGTGAAAAAGGAGCATTGACGATCAGTCTACCGCCGAGTTTTGCTATCCAATGGTTGGTGCCTCGTTTGGCCGATTTTAATGCTCAAGAGCCAGATATCGATGTACGTATTAAAGCTGTGGATATGGATGAAGGTTCACTGACTGATGATGTAGATGTCGCTATCTACTATGGCCGTGGGAATTGGCCGGGTTTGCGAGCGGATAAATTGTACCAAGAGTTTCTGATCCCACTTTGTTCACCTTCGTTACTTTTAGGCAACAAACCATTAGAATCTCTAAGTGACCTCAAATTACACACTTTGTTACATGATACTTCGCGTAAAGACTGGAAGCAGTTTGCGCGTCATTACAACATCGAAGGTATCAATGTAAACCACGGCCCTATTTTCAGTCACTCGACGATGGTGCTACAGGCTGCTGCGCATGGTCAGGGGGTTGCGCTTGGTAACAACGTACTCGCCAAGCCAGAAATGGAAGCTGGACGACTCATCGCGCCATTCGACGAGGTGTTGCTCTCCAAGAATGCATTCTACGTGGTGTGTCATGAACAGCAGGCAGATATGGGCCGAATCGCAACCTTTAGAGACTGGATGTTAGCGACCGCGAGAAAAGAACAAGAGGAAGTACTAGATGAGCCAATGGATAGTTGAGGGACCTGAAAGCGGTCCTCTATTTATCTTTGCCCATGGCGCTGGAGCGGGGATGGAACATGATTTCATGGCCGCCGTTGCCAAAGGATTAGTTGAGCAAGGAATTCGCGTGGTGCGATTTAACTTCCCGTATATGATTAAGCGAGCGGAAGATGGGAAAAAGCGTCCACCAGATCGTGCGCCAAAACTGCTGGAAGCCTATGAAGAAGTGATTGCTCACTTTACCTCTCAACCTATTGTCATTGGTGGTAAGTCAATGGGTGGTCGCATGTCGAGTTTACTGGCTGAAAATGAGCTGGTGGTGGGCATTGCCTGTTTAGGGTTTCCCTTTCACCCTCCGGGAAAGCCAGAAAAGTTCAAAGGCGATCACTTAGCGAATATCGAGAAACCTACGCTGATTCTACAAGGGGAGCGAGACACCTTTGGTAAGCGTGAGGAATTCGATGACTTTGTCCTTTCATCGCAAGTTAAGGTGAGTTTTTTACCTGATGGTGACCACAGCTTTAAACCGCGCAAGAGCTCAGGCCATACCGAGGCGGGTAACATCGATCTCGCGGTAGAGCAGTTAGCGGCGTTTATCAAAGAGGTGTACCGTGAAAAGTAAGTGGTTACTCTCATTCTCTGGCCTGTCTGGGCTGGTTTCTGTCGCTCTAGGTGCCTTTGCTGCACATGGGCTAAAAGCTCAGTTGGCTCCGTATTTACTTGGCGTATTTGAGACCGGAGTGTTGTACCAATTTATTCACACGCTGGCGATTGTGTTTTGTGCGGTTTTATTGCTATTGAATTTGGGACAAAAAGCACAAAAATATTTTTTCATTGCAGCGATTTGCTTTATCATCGGCATCTTTTGTTTTAGCGGCAGTCTTTACGCGCTGGCGCTGACAGGCATTAAGTGGTTTGGGCCGATTACTCCAATGGGAGGATTGCTGTTCATGATTGGTTGGTGTCTGTTCTTTTTTGCTGCGTTCAATATCAAAGAGGTCTCCAAGTGAAACAACTAATGCTCTATTGCCGTTCTGGCTTTGAGAAAGAGTGTGCTGGTGAAATTCAGGACAAAGCGACACAGTTGGAAGTGTATGGCTTCCCTCGTGTGAAGAGAAACTCAGGTTATGTTGTCTTCGAGTGTTACCAAGATGGAGATGCGGACAAACTTGCGAGAGGTTTGGACTTCAAGTCGTTAATCTTCGCTCGCCAAATGTTTGCGGTAGCGGCTGAGTTTCAATCGCTGCCAAGTGATGACCGCATTAGCCCAATTTTGAACGAGCTAGCAGACATTGAAGCGTTTCCTCGCTGTGGGGATTTGAGAATTGAAACTCCGGATACGAATGAAGCGAAAGAACTACTGAAATTCTGCCGTAAATTTACTGTCCCAATGCGTCAAGCGTTGCGCGGTAAAGGTTTAATGTTGAACAAAGACAACGCGAAGAAGCCAGTACTGCACATTTGTTTTGTGGAGCCTGGCCACTGTTATGTCGGTTATTCTTACACTGACAATAACTCTCAGTTCTTCATGGGTATTCCTCGCCTTAAGTTCCCAGCAGACGCCCCAAGTCGTTCAACGCTTAAACTGGAAGAAGCATTTCACGTCTTTATTCCACGTGAAGAGTGGGATGAGCGTTTGGCTCCAGGAATGTGGGGGGTCGATTTAGGGGCATGTCCAGGCGGTTGGACGTACCAACTGGTGAAGCGCTCGATGTTCGTTCACTGTGTCGATAACGGCATGATGGCAGACAGCTTGATGGAAACCGGCCAGATCAAGCATCATATGGTGGATGGTTTTAAATTCGAACCAGACCGTAAGAACGTAACATGGATTGTTTGTGACATGGTAGAAAAGCCAGCTCGTGTTGCTCACCTTATGGGCCAGTGGCTGTTAAAAGGTTGGGCGAAAGAGGCAATCTTTAACCTTAAGCTGCCAATGAAAGGCCGCTATGACGAGGTGCTGCAAGACCTTGAAAATCTCAAGCAGTTCCTGATTGATAATAAGGTAAAGTTCAGACTACAAGCTAAGCATTTGTATCATGATCGTGAAGAAATCACGATTCATATCCAGTGTCTATCGAACATTTCGCCGTATTAATTCTATCTCCTAGTCATTTGGGGATAGTCCCGAGAATAGAAAAAGCGCCTTCAAATGGCGCTTTTTTATTGTCTGAGAGCTTTATGGTTTGAAACCATCATCAGACACTATTCCGCCTTATTTGGTCCTGTAAAGCGAATGTCCTGTAAGTTAAAGCCGAGTTCAATGTCGCACTTTAAAGCCGCGACGCGTTTACATAAGCGTGCAGACTCAATGTGCTCGTCTAATTTTTTACGGTATTTCGGTGCGAGGTCTTCACTGGCGTAGGCTGCTTCAATATTCTCAAACTGAGTAAGAATCTCTTTCGCCGCTTTCGGTCCAATGCCCGGAACCCCTGGCACTTGACTAGAGCTGATCCCCGTTAACCCCCAATAATCGGCCAGTTGGCTCGGTTTTACGCCGAACTCTTTTTCGATAAACGGTTCATCTAACCAACGATGTTGGAAGTAATCACGGATCTGTAGGGTAGGAGAAAGCAGCTGACAGTAGCCTTTATCCGTAGAAACGATGGTGACCTTTTCACCATGACTGGCCACTTTCGTCGCGAGAGTAGCAACCAAGTCGTCCGCTTCATCGCCTTCAGAAAGCAATGAATCAATACCTTGTTCCCACCATGCTTGCTGAATCGCATCTAGACCTTGCATCAGTGGTTCCGGCATTGGTTTTCGATTTTGCTTATAGTCTGGGAGAATCTCAGCTCGCCACCCTCTGTCTTGTTCATGGTGATCGAAAACTGCGATGATGTGTGTCGGGTTGGCCTCTGACAGAATGCGAGTGAGGGTTCTTTGCGTTGTGGTTATGGTTCTTGCTATGTCGGTTGGATCCGGTTGTGCAGAGTGCACACGGCGGATCAGGTTTAGGGCATCAATAATAACAAGATGAATAGACATAATGACTTAGCAATAAAAAGGGGCGTAATGCCCCTAGTGTAACGAATGCTAGCCTGACTATCGACCACCAATTTCTGGGTGAGCGATGCGATAACACGGTTCGTAGTCTGAACCGCCAGGTAATTTCATTCGGTGTTGTTCGACAAAGTCTTGTAGTAACTTATCGAGCTTTTTCATTAGCACAGGATCACCGTGAATGGTGAAAGGGCCTCGACGTTCGATTTCTCGAATGCCTTCGGCTTTGACGTTACCAGCCACGATACCTGAGAAGGCTTGACGCAGGTTGGCCGCTAAGACTTGAGGTTCTTGATCTAAGCTTAAATCCAATTGCTCCATCGACTCATGAGTTGGATCGAATGGTAACTGGAAGTTAGGCTCGATTTTTAATGACCAGTTAAAGCTATAAGCATCGCCTTTTTCTTTTCGGTGAAGGCGTACAGAGTCCATTGAGCGCTTCATGATACGTGCCACTTCTGCCGGATCGTCAATGACGATCTCGTAATGCTTTTGACCTTCTTCGCCAAGTGTATCGCGAACAAACTCGTCGATAGAGCGGAAGTACTCTTCACTCTCTTTTGGTCCTGTTAACACGATAGGCATTGGCTGATCGGCGTTGTCTGGGTGCATCATAATGCCAAGAATATACAGCAACTCTTCTGCAGTGCCCGGACCACCAGGGAAAATCACAATGCCATGCGCCATACGTACAAAGGCTTCCAAACGCTTTTCGATGTCCGGCATGATAACCAGCTCATTCACGATTGGGTTTGGTGGCTCGGCTGCAATAATCGAAGGCTCGGTTAAACCAAGATAACGTTGCTGAGTATAACGCTGCTTCGCATGTCCGATAGCGGCACCTTTCATTGGCCCTTCCATCGCACCAGGGCCACAACCCGTGCAGATATTAAGTTCACGCAAGCCAAGCTCGTTACCGACTTCACGTGTGTATTGATATTCCACGCCATTGATAGAGTGACCACCCCAACACACGACGAGGTTTGGCTCGATACCTGGTGTGAGTGCTCTGGCATTACGCAGAATACCGAACACGAGGTTAGTGATGTGAATTGGGTTCGTCAGGTTGAGTCGTTGTGCGTCTGCTAAATGCATATTGACATAAACAATATCGCGTAACACGGAGAACAGATGCTCTTGGATACCTTTAATTATCTCGCCATCGACAAAGGCGTGCTCAGGTGGGTTAGTCAGCTCAAGCTTAATACCACGCTCGCGGCGCACTACGTTGACATCAAACGACTGGTGTTTATCGAGCAGCTCTTTCGAGTTATCGGTATGACTGCCGGAGTTCAACACCGCTAACGTGCAGTTGCGGTACAGTTGATAAAGTTCACTCGAGGCCGTGTTTTTTAAGCGCTCTACTTCTAATTGAGATAGCAAGTCCATGCTACCAGCGGGGCTTATATGGGTAATCATAACGCCTCCTTGTGTTGCATTATTTTGAGGGAAAGTACCAACTCACCTTTTTGGGTTATACGTATGGTTTGATGAAAGGCAGTTGGCCGATTTGGTTTTATGGTTATTGACTCCCAAGCAACCTCAAGATGGTACATTCGCGTTCTGTAAATGCATCATCTTGAAGTGACTTGGGTTTTTACAGCTTAGCAGACTGAAAGGGAAGAAATGTGATAACTCGTTGAAAATGGGTGGTTATAAAGCGTAAATTGCACCAATTCTGGTTTGTTTGTTCGATTTTTGTACGAAATCTAGCTCCAGTTAAGCTGATTTGTTCCACGTTTTTTAGCGTCCGCAAGCATCTTGCCGAGTCGATCGAGTACATACTCTGGCGTATCGGACTCTTTAAAAGAGGTCGACACAGCCGCTAGGGTGATCATGATATTTTGCTCACGGAACTTAAATGGTAATTGGCTAATATCACGCTGGATATGTTTAATGAGATCCAGTGTGTATTCTTCAGATTGTTCTGGAACGAGTAAAATAAACTCTTCACCACCAAAGCGAGCTACCGTCTCAGTTTCTGATACGCGTTTATTAATGGTGCGAGCGATGATCTTCAACGCTTTATCACCAGCCGTATAGCCATAGCTGTCATTCACCGCTTTGAAGTTATCAACGTCAAACAACACTACACGCAGGTTCTGTTGAGAGCGAATCCAACGGCGATACTCTAGCTCTAGTCGATCATTAAATGCGGTGCGGTTATAGACTTTAGTCAGAGGGTCTAGCAACATGCGCTGAGCTTGGTCATCTAAGCGTCGACGATGATCTTGGGTGGTTTCAAACACGGCTTCGAGCTGGTTCTTACTGTAATTCAAACGCTCTTGCAGCGCTTGTTCTCGTTCTTCCGTCATTTTAAGTCGCTCTGTCAGCGACGCCATTTTCGCAAGTAACGGGGCGACTTCTTTTTTTACATCCGCTAGATCTTGAGCTTGGTCGAGGGATAGTTGACTCAATTCAACCAGACTGTTCATTTCTGTGTTGAGCTCTTGGCGGTGCTCAAAGTAGGTATGATGTTGGTCGACGTTCTGATGAACGGTTTTTAGGTTACTTGCGAGAGAAGTGTTCAGCTGATCAAGGAATTGGCTAGACGCTTCGCGCTCAAACTTGGTTGCTTCGACAACCAATTTCAGCGTTGAGAGCGTAAGCTCAATGAGAGACTCTGCACTCACGCCAAGAAGCAGCTTAGCCCGAATATCGAGCAATCGATCTCCCGTTTCTCCCTCAAAATCCAGCTCGGTGATGGTATGTTGTAGATCGCTGGCTAAGCACTCAAGTTGAGACTTATCAGGATTATTCTCAAACTCACTGAGATGCAAACGCGAGTTGGAAGTGATGATTTTCAGAGCGCGTTCGTAAATGCTCAGTAGCTTAGTGGCTTGATCGGCTTTATTGCTGGCATGAGCTTCTGAGAAACTCATTAAGTTCCGTAGTTCACGTTTTAACTGCGCAGGTAAACCTGTTACACGTTGGAGTGTTTCACCACTGTGTTTGATTTGTTCGTCTAGGTAGCCGTTCTGTTTGTCCATCGTCTTCGACTGCTGTTTGAGCATTCTTTCTAATACCGCTAAACGTGGGATAAGAGTACTGATATCTTTTTGATGTTGCAGCTCTTGTTGGATTTCAAACAGGTAATTGGATACCTGGGTATTCGAACCCTGGCAAGCTGAAGACAATGATGCCACAACGCGTTTAAGAACTTGTTGTTCACGTTTGAATTTGAGTGAAGTATCACGATGTGTCAGTCTGAGTTGGTCAAGTTGACAACTCAGCTGATGAAGCTGCGACTGAATATCGGATTCCAAGATTCCCATGAAGTGACTACGGTTAAGTCCATGTACTACTGACAATTATCCGATAATAACAAAAAACGTTATAGCGTCATTAGTTATTATGTCTAGCAGGCGTTTAATTATCCATTTTTTAATATTTTCTTGATGTCGTCCTCATTCTTGTAGGACGAATGGATCTTAATCAGGCCTTGGCTAATGGCATGCTGACAGGCGGTTCTTATGTTACCCGTTGCAAAGCTCGCGGCGGGTGCGTTATCGATGGCTTTCAAGAAAACCCAGTGGCTTTGCTTATCCTTCAAGCTGACTTCTCGCGCAATGTGAGTCGCAAGCAGCAACAGATCGAGTAATTCCTCGTCGTTAATTGCAGTGTAGGCTCGTGGTAAGAACGGATAATCGCTGATACCCATGCGAATAATGCGGTTGACGTTGTGCTGCTGAGCGAACTCATCCACCCAAGTCTGGAATTTCTCGAACATGACTTCGGCAGAAGCATCACGGTCAGCGTTCGGCTCGATATAGAGTAGGTTTGCATCTGAGAAATGGTAAAGACGCGACGGTTTTTCTATTTTTTCCGCAAGGAAGTCACCAAATGCACGTTCTAGTTCTAGACCAGCCTTATAGCCGTTATGGACGTACATGCTTCGTAGGAATGGCAAGTCGATCATGACAAAGCGCAGGCGATCGTTAAGTGGCTCGTGGATCAATTCGCCCATTTGCCATTGCTCGAAAGTTTCGCTCGACTTTTTCAATGAGCGAGACAGCTTCACGTTCAGCATACGCAAGTTACGTAAACGGGAACGAGAGTGAGTGAAGAGATCATTACGCAGTTTTTCGATTTCACTTGCTTGGCGCTGCATGATCACGCCGCGGCGCATAATGAACAAAAACATCACCAACACAGTAATAAACAATGCGAATGAGATTTTCTGGAATTTGCGGTGTTCCCTTTCCACTTGCTCAAGGCGTTCCGATTGGCCGATATAGTGGATGGTTTGTTCAGCAAACTCTTTTTGTTGGCGGAATGCATCCTCACTGATTTGGTTGAGCTGTTTTTGCTCTAAACGCACAAGGTTGGTGTATTTCTTATAAGCCTGCAGAGAAAGTTGGTATTCGCCTGCCTGCTCGTAACCAAGCCCGAGTAAGCGGTAAGACTGCTGCTTAATGAAGTTGTTATTTTCAGGTGACTTTTCAGCAAGTGCTAACGCCAGCTTTGCATTGGTAATGACGTTTTTACTGTCGTTTTGATGATAAGCCAGGCCTGACTGAAGCAACGCTGCCTTTGCTTCAAGCTTAGGAATGTCAGTGTATTCTAAAAGCTCTTTAGAACGGTCTAGGTATTGTTCAGCTAGCGCGTAGTTATAGAGTTGTAGATAGGTAGCCGCCAAGCTTAAGCGAATCTTAATGATCCGATTAATGTTCTTACTGGTGCTTTCATGGTCCAGCACGTTGAAGTAGTGCACTAAGGCAAGGTTAAACTTGCCTTGGTAAAAATAAATGTCACCCATTTGCTCAAGGACATCCGCTAGGATGGGAGAGCTAGGGTAGGAGTCATAGAAGTCTGCGGCTTGAGATAAGTATTCGATCGCTTTGTCGTAAACTCGGCGCTCTTGGAAGAGTCTTGCCAACAGGCGATTAACTTTTGCTAACCTTGCGCCACTGTCACTCTCAATAGATTGCCAATAACCATAAAGCAGTTCCGACAAAGCCAAATTGTATTTCTTGCTATTCAGATAAAACTCGCCGACGGCTGTGTAATAGTCGATCAAGGCTAAGTCAGATCGGCTGTCTTCAAGCATAGTTTTGGCTTGAGAATACAAACTTTCCGCTTTAATCAGATCGCCACTATGTGAAGCGAGGAGCGCTCTTTGCATCACTAACCGATAGCGAACGCTGTCGGTACGTTGCAATACCGCATCAGCTTCATCGAGTTGCTGCTCAATTTGGTTGAGCGTGTCTTCCGCTTTTGAGTAGTTTTTGTCGTACATCCAAATCATTTGGTTGCGCATCAGCTGGAGATCTAAATCCATGTACGGCAATTGATATTCTTGCGCTAAGCGCTCGGCTTTGTTTAGGTGTTCGATAGCCGAACGAACGTTACCCATGGCGTAGTCTGCCTGAGCGATAATCTTGTGTGCTTCGATGGTGCTGCTTGGTGTGCGAACGCTACGATCGGTCTCGTCACGAGACATCGCAGAAGGGCTGTCACTCTCTTTGCGTTCCGTTAGCTCACGTTGTGACAAGTAGTTGGTTGCCGCTTGTTTTGCTTGTGATGGCTCTATTTCCGCCAATTGTTGTGCTTCGTTGAGTAACGCGGACGATAAAATAGTCGCATGAAGCGGCTGTACAAACAGCAAGCAAAGAAAGCCAATCAACTTGAATAGACGCGAACTGTCCCAAAACATCCTTTCGTTCCCTCGAACTGTTTTTAGATATGGCGGATAACGGTAAAAGACCTCAACAAGCCCCTTAAATGCAGGTTGAAGCCATTTGATATAGTAACATGCTTGGACAATAAAAACGTCCGGTAACCCTTTAGATTACCGAACTTATTTCTGTCACTAACGTGATTACTGACGAGCCATGCGGTGGTTGTGATCTGGCTTGTCTTGTTCCGTTGAGCGGTACGGGTTGATGTCCAAGCCACCACGGCGCGTGTAGCGGGCGAATACGGTCAGTTTGCTTGGTTGGCAGTATTTCATTAGATCCGTAAAAATACGCTCAACACATTGTTCGTGAAATTCGTTGTGCTCGCGGAAAGATACCAAGTAACGCAGCAGTTTCTCGCGATCTATTTTCGCACCTTGGTAGCGAATTTCTACACTGCCCCAGTCGGGTTGATTGGTGATCAAACAGTTTGACTTCAATAGGTGGCTATGTAGGATTTCTTCCACTTGCTCTTCACCTGCTGCGCCTTCAAGCAAATCGGCATCAAAATCGTAACTGGTGATGTCAATGTCTTGGTCATCAATGCATTCGCCTTCCATTGTCACAATAGGCTGATTGGTGTAGTGAGTAACCGGGTTCACCTCGACCAACACCTTTTCACCGGCACATTCAGATAGGTCTTGCGTTAAACGCTCTTCAACTTCTTCCCAGCTTGCAAAGCGGGTTTGGTTGTAGCTGTTTAAGTACAGTTTGAAAGACTTCGACTCAATCAAGTTTGCACTGGTGGCTGGAATGTATACTTCGCCAACGGCCACTTGTGGTAAGCCTTTACTATTTAACCAAGAGAGCTCGTACAGCGTCCAAATGTCGTGGCCCATAAAAGGAAGGCTGTCGCCTAACTGAAGGTCATCTCGGTTTAGGCTACGAGGAACTGGTTGCAGCAAGCTTGGGTCGTATTGGTTCGCATACTCGGTCTTTTTACCTAGTGTTAGGCCAGCAAGCTCTTTAGCGTCAGAATATTTGCTCATACTTTGTGGTCGTTTTCGATTAGAATGGCGAGAATTTTACTGAATCCGCTGGTCAATTGCCATCCGGCAAACACGGCTATCTGATAAATAAGGAATGAGGAGACCTTCATGACCCAAAACGTTACTCAGGCGCTACAAGAGTTCAGCCTGCGCTACCAACAAGCTTGGCAAGCTAAATATAATGAGTTGCCAAGCAGTGAAGAGCTTGCAGATCTTGTTTCTCCTTGTGTCGAAGAGAAGCGTGATGGAAAGGTGCTTTGGAAAGCGGTCGCACGTGATGAAATGGCTGATTTCACTAATGTGGAAAATGCGATTGAGTTGTCACTGCAAGATGATGTAAAAGCCTTTTATGGTTCTCAATACAGCGCCGATATGGAGGCAACTTGGCAAGGTAATTCGTTGACGCTGCTGCAAGTGTGGAGCGATGATGATTTTGTGCGCCTACAAGAAAATATTCTTGGTCATTTGGTGACGCAACGTCGCCTGAAACTTAAACCAACGGTATTTATCGCGGCGACAGATGAGGAAATGGATGTAATCTCTATTTGTAACCTCACTGGTAATGTGATTTTAGAGCGTTTAGGTACGTCTAAACGCGATGTGCTGGCGGATTCATTGGCTGAGTTCTTGAGCAAGTTAGAGGCCGCTGTCTAAATATGTACGTTGTTGAGTTGCAGTTTGAGTGTTTTGATAACACCACCGTCAGCGCGGTAGACAAAGCCATTAATGGCTTGATGGATGCGTTGCGTTACAACGGCCAAGTACTAGGCCGTGAATTCCCGATAGTGATGGGAGATGGCGAGTTTTATGTTCGTGTCGTTTGCCCAGAGCAAGACAGTTTGCATCCACGTTATCACTCAGATTTTGTCAAAGTGTGCATGAACCGTTTGTCAGACGCGTCTTTGCTTGCACCGAAAATGCGCATGCTTGGCCGTGATTTAAATTCAGAACAAGCGGCCGAAGAAGAGACACCTAGCTGGCAAGTGTTGTACACGACTTATGTTCATACGTGTTCGCCATTGCGCAGTGGGGAAACGTTGTTGCCGATTCCTTTGTATCGCAATGAGCCGACGCTAAATGGTGACCATAAAGCCGTCATCAAATGGCAGACAGAATGGCAAGCGTGCGATGAAATCCAAATGGCTGGCGGGTGCCGTGCAGAGCATGCGGCGCTGCACGAGATTTGCGATGTAGACAGCGTGTTGTTCCGCCGCGGTTGGGATTTGCGAGGTCGTATCGAATACATCACCAAGGTTCCTACGTACTATTACCAATATCGTGTCGGTGGTCAGTCGCTGGAGAGTGAGAAAGCGCGCAAGTGCCCAAAATGCGGTGGAGAGTGGCTACTCGATGAGCCACTACATGACATATTTCACTTTAAGTGTGATGACTGCCGAATCGTGTCGAATATCTCTTGGGACCACCTTAAGTAACTAATTGAGGTTACTTAAATGGTTAGATAGAGAAATAAAAGGGCTGATGTTTTCACATCAGCCCTTTTATGTTCAGACTATTATTTTCAGTACGGTTTAGAAAAGTGGGATTACCAACCTTTCACTACGCCGCCTTTGAATAGCTCTTTTGCCGCTTCGTAAACTTCTTCCGTTTGGTAAGCTTTTACGAAGTTTTGTACGTTTTGCGCATTAACATTTTCTTCGCGAGCAACAATTAGGTTTACGTATGGTGAGTCTTTATCTTCAACAAACACACCGTCACGCTCTGGCGATAGGTCGATAGAGCTTGCGTAAGTGGTGTTGATGATAGATAGCGTTACGTCATCCAGTGAACGTGGAAGTTGTGGCGCTTCTAACTCAATGATTTCGATATTTTTAGGGTTGCCTACGATGTCACGTACTGTAGCGAGTAGACCAACGCCATCACGCAGCGTAATCAAACCTTGTTGCTCAAGAAGCAGTAGTGAGCGACCTAGGTTCGTTGGATCGTTTGGAACTGCGATGCGTGCGCCATCTTGGATTTCATCGATTGACTTCACTTGCTTAGAGTAACCAGCAATAGGGTAAACGAATGAGTTACCCGCGATAGCCAGTTTGTAGCCGCGGTCTTTCACTTGTTGGTCTAGGTATGGTTTATGTTGGAACGCATTCGCGTCTACTGAACCATCATCCAGAGCGGCGTTTGGGGTTACGTAATCGGTAAATGTTACTAATTCAACGTCTAGGTTGTACTTTTCTTTTGCTACTTTAGCTGCCACTTCGGCAACTTGTGCTTCAGCACCAGCAATAACGCCAACTTTTACTTTATTTACGTCTACTTCTTTGTCGCCACAACCCGCTAGAACAAGAGCAGAAGCGGCCGTTGCTACAGTCAAAAGACCTTTAAGGCTAAATTTCATCTTTATCTCCTTATAATTTGTATTTTCAATGCTTATCTGTGGTCTACACGGCGCACCACTGCGTCACCGATAGACTGAATAATCTGTACTAGAACAATCAGCATCACGACAGTCACAGCCATGATAGTTACATCGTAGCGGTGGAAACCGTAACGGATGGCTACGTCGCCGAGTCCGCCGCCGCCTACCGTACCCGCCATGGCCGAGTAGCTAACGAGAGTGACTAAGGTGATCGTTACTGAGTTAACAATAGTCGGCATTGCTTCAGGTAGTAGAACTTTTGTGATGATCTGTGTTGGTGTCGCCCCCATTGACTGCGCCGCTTCCACCAAGCCTGTTGGTACCTCTAACAAAGCACCTTCAATAAGACGGGCAACAAACGGAATGGCACCAATAGTCAGTGGGACGATTGCTGCGGTTGTACCGATAAAGGTTCCAACTAGCATTTTTGTCACTGGAATAATCGCAACCATCAGGACGAGGAATGGCACAGAACGACCAATGTTAACGACAGCGCCTAGACTGCTATTTAGTTTGGTGTTTTCAAGTAGGCCGCCTTTCTTAGTAATGTGGAGGATTACGCCTAATGGAATACCCACGGCAAAGCCTACTAATCCGGCAACCGCAACCATGTAAAGCGTTTCCCACGTTGCACCTAAAAGTAGTTTGCTGTTTAAACTCAGCCATTCAGAAATCGTATTAAAGGACATAACCAAGTACCTCTACTTTTACGTTGTGCTTACGCAGGTATTCCAATGCTGCGTTGTCATCTTCTTCGTTACCAAATAGCTCTGCGACCATCATGCCGAATTTCACGCCGCCAGCGTAATCAAGATCGGAGCTCAAAATACTCACATCAATATTGTGTTTACGAGAAATTTGCGACATTAGCGGTGCATCGACGGTTGCGCCGGTAAACTCTAAGCGAACTAATGGGTAGCTGCCTTCAACACGCTCTGCTTGCAGACGTGCTTGGTAATCTTCAGGAATGGATAGATCCAGCGTTGAGCGAATGAATTGGTGCGCCAGCTCCGTTTTAGGGTGCGCGAAAATATCGCCAACGGTACCTTTCTCCACCAACTCACCACCACCGATGATCGCCACTTCGTGACAGATGCTTTTTACCACTTCCATTTCGTGGGTGATCAGTAGAATCGTGATGTTGAGTTTACGGTTGATCTCTTTCAATAGCTCAAGGATAGATTGAGTTGTTGCAGGATCCAGTGCGCTAGTGGCTTCGTCACACAGTAGTACGCTTGGATCGGATGCCAATGCGCGAGCAATCGCCACACGTTGTTTTTGACCGCCACTTAGGTTGGACGGATAGCTTTCGTGTTTGTCGGCTAAGCCAACAAGTTTTAGTAACTCAGTGACTTTTGTTGTGATTTGTGATTTGTCTTTGCCTGCCAGTTCCAGTGGTAGCGCCACGTTATCAAACACAGTACGAGACGAGAGCAGATTAAAATGCTGGAAGATCATGCCGATGTTACGGCGCGTTTCGACCAACTGCTTTTTGCTGAGTTTTGTTAAATCAATGCCATCAACGATGATGGAGCCAGATGTTGGTGCTTCTAACATGTTTACGCAGCGGATCAGCGTACTTTTACCAGCACCAGATGAACCGATAACACCGAAGATGGTGCCCTTGGCGATGTGTAGGTTAATGTCTTTCAGGGCAAGGATTTCCTTACTGCCTTGGTAGAACACTTTATTGACGTTTTTTATTTCTATCATGTTTCAACCTGCCCAAAGATACGGGGAACTTCGCTGTCAAAAACGGCCTTTGACAGAACTTAATGTTGAGCTTTATCTCACTTCTCAGTTGATGCTATGGGTTAACCAGAATGAAGTCAATAGATATTTTTACGTCTAGACGTCTAAATGTATGGATGTTCTGTTTTGAAGAGAATGAGGAGTAAGTTACGAGGAGAAGATAAGTGGAGAGCCCCCTCAGAATTACCGATTCTTGCCCAACAAATCAACTGTTTTGTCGAGGCCTAGAATGAATTAGATAGTGTTGAAGTTTATAAGGTATGTAATAATCTGATTAAACCGAGTTAATAGAGAAATACGTTTTGGCAAAACCTGCTGTTTTTATCGATCGTGATGGCGTGATAAACGTTGACCACGGCTACGTTCATGACGAACATGATTTTGAGTACATTGATGGTGTATTTGAAGCGACGAAAGCGCTGAAAGATCAAGGTTACCTCTTAGTGCTAGTGACGAATCAATCGGGCATCGCACGTGGTAAATTCAGTGAAGACCGTTTCTTGTCTCTGACTCAATGGATGGACTGGAACTTTGTTGATCATGGTGTTGAGTTTGATGGTATCTACTACTGTCCACATCACCCTGAACATGGCATTGGCGATTACAAGCAGGATTGTGATTGCCGCAAGCCTAAACCTGGTATGTTTATCTCTGCTCGCGACTTCTTGAAAATCGACATGGAAAAATCTGTAATGATTGGTGATAAAGCCGAAGACATGATGGCAGCAGAAGCCGCGGGCGTTGGTACCAAGATTTTGGTGCGCACAGGTAAGCCTGTTACTGAGCAAGGTGAAGCATTAGCAACGGTTGTGCTTGATAGTGTTGCTGACGTGCCTGCATATCTAAAGAAATAATCTGCACAATTCGCATATTTAAGGGAAGCGTTTGCTTCCCTTTTCTCTTATTACTGTTAAAGTTCAGTCACCTAAGCATTCATCCACTCTAGTTTGATCACTTATGAGCAAAAAACTCACTATTCTTGATATCGCGAAATTGGCAGGCGTTGGCAAATCAACAGTAAGCCGTGTGCTTACTAACGATCCAAAAGTGAAACCTCAAACGCGAGAGAAAGTAGAGCAAATCATTCGTGAATCTGGTTATGTACCGTCCAAGTCTGCGCAATCAATGCGTGGCGGTAGCCAAAAAGTCATTGGTGTTATCATCTCCCGTCTGGACTCACCATCAGAAAATCGCGCCGTTGGTACAATGCTCAATGCATTGTATTCCGCTGGTTATGATGCGGTGATCATGGAGAGTCAGTTTGACCGAGACAAAACCAATGAGCACTTGAGTGTGCTTAAGCGTCGCAATGTGGATGGCGTGATTGTATTTGGGTTTACTGGATGCGATGAGCAAGCCTTAGCCGAGTGGGGCAATCGCATTGTGGTGATTGCGATGGATACCGATAACGTCTCTTCCATCAATTATGATAACCAAGGCGTGATAGACATGGCTTTGTCTCACCTTGAGCAGCAATCTTTATCTCGCATTGCTTATATTGGTGTTGATCCTGAAGACAAAACCACTGGCTTAGCTCGTCTAAATGCTTATAAATCGTGGTGTAAACGCAAGCAACTTACGCCTTGCTTCCAAACCGGTAAGCTTAGCCATGAAAGTGCTTATCAGTTGGTGGACCACGTTCTGAAAGCAGACACGCAAGCCATTGTGTGTGCCAGCGATACCATTGCATTGGGCGTAATCAAGCGTCTTCAAGAGTTAGGTCGTGAAGACGTGGTCGTGACAGGCGTGGGTGGTAACGAGTTGCTTTCTTTCCTTTTCCCTAAAGTATTTAGTGTCGATCCTGGTTATACCCTTGCGGGTGAAAAGTCCGCTAAAATGCTGATTAATCAATTAAATGGCGATGAAGAAGTCGTTCACTTCACTCAACAACCTATTTGCCGCTAATCCACACTACAACGATTTGCTCTAAAATTATACTGTGATCATTCTCAATTAATGGGACTGTTCCCATTTTGTTTTTTGTCTTTGAGTGGCAATATTAAAATTAAGAAATGGGAATGTTCCCATTTATAAAAAAATAAAATGATGAATCGAATGTATCCAATACAGGGTGGACAAAGTTATGAGTAAGATTGCGCGTAAAGACGTGGAGCGTCTTATTGAGCTGGTCGGGGGGCCGGACAATATTGCCAGTGTAAGCCACTGTTTAACTCGCTTGCGTTTTGTTCTAAACGATACGGACAAAGCAGACACAAAACAGTTAGAAGCATTACCGATGGTGAAGGGCTGCTTTACCAACGCAGGTCAATTCCAAGTCGTCATCGGCACTGAAGTTGATGAGGTTTACAAAGTACTGATCGAGCTAAGCGGTAAAAGTGAAGCGAGCAAAGACGAATCCAAGAATGCTGCTCGTCAAAATATGAATATCGTTGAGCGTGGTATTTCCCACCTTGCAGAAATCTTTGTACCACTGTTGCCTGCGATCATTACTGGTGGTTTGATTCTTGGTTTCCGTAATGTGATTGGCGACATCAAAATGTTTGATGGTCAAACCCTAACGGAAATCAGTCAGTTTTGGGCGACTGTTCATTCATTCCTATGGTTAATTGGTGAAGCAATTTTCTTCTTCCTACCCGTTGGTGTGTGTTGGTCGACCGTGAAAAAGCTCGGTGGTACACCGATTCTGGGTATAACGCTTGGTGTAACTTTGGTTTCGCCGCAGTTAATGAACGCCTACCTGATTGGTAAGCAAGTACCTGAAGTGTGGGACTTTGGGTTGTTTGCGATTGAGAAAGTCGGTTACCAAGCGCAGGTGATTCCCGCGATGTTAGCAGGTATCGCACTAGCGTTTATCGAAACACGCTTAAAACGCATCATTCCGTCTTACCTTTACCTAGTAGTAGTACCGTTTGTTTCTATCATTGTGTCTGTGATTCTTGCGCACTCTATCATTGGCCCATTCGGTCGTATGTTGGGTGACGGCGTTGCTTTCGCAGCAAAAGCAGCCATGACGGGTGACTTTGCGATGATTGGTTCAACCATCTTCGGCTTCTTATACGCGCCACTTGTGATCACAGGTATCCACCACACAACCAACGCCGTTGACTTGCAGTTGATGCAAGAATTGGGTGGCACGCCGATTTGGCCTTTGATTGCACTATCGAACATTGCTCAAGCATCGGCAGTGGTTGGCATCATTATCATCAGTAAAAAGCAGGATGAGCGTGAAATCTCAGTGCCAGCAGCGATTTCTGCCTACCTTGGCGTAACAGAGCCGGCGATGTACGGCATCAACTTGAAATACAAGTTCCCAATGTTGAGTGCGATGATCGGTAGTGCATGTGCTGCTGCTATCTGTGGTAGTGCGGGCGTCATGGCGAACGGTATCGGTGTGGGCGGCTTGCCGGGCATCTTATCTATCCAGCCGCAGTTCTGGGGCATCTTTGCTCTGGCGATGTTGGTCGCGATGGTGGTACCCGCTGCATTAACGTTACTTCTTTATAAGCGTGCACAAGCGAAAGGTGAGCTTGAGGCGGCAAACGCGTAATTCAATTTGAGGCAGTGACTTGGCTGCCTCCTCCTATTTTTCTTTTCAAATTTTAAGTTTCCGATTACTGGTAAGTGAGTGTTAGAAATGGCTATGACCAAGCATGATGAGAGCTGGTGGAAAACCGCAACCATCTATCAAATTTACCCAAAAAGCTTTTGTGACAGCGGCAGTAAAGGCACGGGCGATATTAAAGGGATCATTTCTAAACTGGATTATCTAAAACATCTCGGTGTGGATGCGATTTGGCTGACGCCAGTGTATCAGTCTCCAATGGTTGATAACGGTTATGACATCTCCGATTACTACGCGATCAACCCCGAGTTCGGCACGATGCAAGATTTCGATACCCTGTTGGCAGAGGCTCATCAGTTGGGCATTCGAATCATCATGGACATCGTGGTCAACCATACTTCGACAGAACACAAGTGGTTCCAATCGGCGTTAGGGGACAAAAACAGCCCTTACCGTGATTACTACATCTGGAAAGATCCGGTTGATGGCGCAGAGCCCAACAACTGGCAATCGAAGTTTGGAGGCAATGCTTGGGAATTGGATGAAGCGACAGGGCAGTACTACTTGCACCTTTTTGCTAAAGAGCAGGCGGATTTGAACTGGGAAAACCCAGTGGTGCGCGAAGAAGTCAAAGAAGTCATCAGCTTCTGGGCAGACAAAGGCGTGGATGGTTTCCGTCTTGATGTCATCAACCTGATTTCTAAACAACAAGATTTCCCAAGCGATGATATTGGCGATGGCCGTCGTTTCTATACTGATGGTCCTCGCGTGCACGAATATCTGCAAGAAATCAGCGAAGCCGTGTTCCAAAAGTACGGCAGCGTGACGGTGGGTGAAATGTCTTCGACCACGCTAGAGCACTGCCAGCAATACTCTTCACTAGACGGCAAAGAGCTGTCGATGGTGTTCAACTTCCACCACCTGAAAGTGGATTATCCGAATGGTGAAAAATGGACTAAAGCGCCTTTTGATTTCATTCAGTTAAAGCAGATCTTCAACCATTGGCAAACGGGCTTAAATGGCAAAGGGTGGGGCGCACTGTTCTGGTGTAACCACGATCAACCTCGTGTGGTTAGCCGCTTAGGTGATGATAAACAATACCGCGTCGAGTCGGCGAAAATGCTGGCGGCGTCTGTACACATGATGCAAGGCACACCGTATGTTTATCAAGGTGAAGAGATTGGTATGACCAACCCAGGTTACACTGAGATCAGCCAGTACCGCGACGTAGAAAGCACCAACATGTACGACATCATGGTCAACCGTGATGGCGTATCACACGAGGAGATGATGGCGATTTTGGCGCAGAAGTCGCGTGATAACTCACGTACGCCAATGCAATGGAACAGCCAAAAGCACGCCGGTTTTACCGAAGGCACACCGTGGCTTGAAGTGGCGCAGAACTACTCTGAAATCAACGCAGAAGCTGCGGTTGCCGATTTGAACTCGGTGTTCTATTTCTATAAACGTTTGATTGAGCTACGTAAACAGGTTTCGGTGATCACCGATGGTCGTTATGAAGATTTATTGCCAGAGCATCAACGCATTTTTGCTTACGCTCGCCAGAACGACAAACAAACGCTGCTGTGTATCAATAACTACTACGCTGAAGAGGTGGAATGCGTTCTGCCAGAACGTTTGGATATGAGTAAAGCGAAAAACTTACTATCTAACTATCAAAACTCAGCGAGTGCAGTCGCGTCAAACCATCAAGTATTACGACCTTACGAAACTCGTATTTTATTGATAGAAGAATAAACTCGGGTGTCACCCCCTAAGATTGATGTTCGAGATAAAGGCTTTGGTGTGCTCCCCAAAGCCTTTTTTATTGAGATGCGAGATACTTGTGGAGTACAGGCTTATTTTGTTTCAATTGCTGTTAGCAGCACTTTCTCTTCGTTGATTTGTACTTGTTGTACTTTTAGCAGCTCGATTTGCTCAATCAGACCTAAGCTCGGGTTAAACCAACGTTCTGCCGAAGTGGCGAACTCCATTGAGTCCATATCATCGCAGTTTAGGTTGTAAGTATTCTCTTCAGTCAGGTACGCCGCTTCAATTTTCTTGCTTGAAATTGAGAACGTTTTACGTACGCCAGTCTCTCGGATTTGCTGCTGCCAAACCACTTGGCAAGATGCTGTCATTGGCAGGTTTTGCACCCACTCATGATCTTCAAAACTGTCTAGTAGGTTGTGAACTGCGTAGCCTGTTAGAGTGGTTTGCAGAGATATGATCTCTTCACCGATATCAATGTTCGGGCTTTTCTCTTTTACGTCGTCACCGTTGAGACGGAAAATAGGGCTGCTGTGCATCAGCATGGCAACAAACTGCTGGTTAATGGAATAAGCGTCGGTGACTTCATGAAGTGCGCCATCAGAGCCTGCAAAATAAAGCGTATTGCCCTCTTCATCGTCGTTGTACTGTTCATCAGAATAGTAGAACTGTTTGGCGCCGTAGTTCACCAAGTCATTAACCAACTGGACCATTGCTTCGCTGTTTGGGATTTGTGCCAATGCTGCCAACAATTGCTCGTTATCCATCGCTTGGAAACTCAGTTTCATCTCGCCTTCAGGTTGGCCATCCAGGCTAAACGCGTAGTTTAGTTGTGTGCTTGGCGTGGGAGCGAAGATTGAGTTTTGAATCGCGATGTCGAAACTTTCTTGAGGCACTTTGTTTGGATTAGCACTGCCAGAAGATGAACCGCCGCCACAGCCGTAAAGAGCCAGAGTTGCTGCTGCGATAAGCGTCATTTTGTTTAGCATGGTTTACATTCCTGATTGATTAGGCCGTTTCATGTTGGGCCGTTGCTTGAATGCGAGCATGCTAAGTTTAGTGAGCTAAAAAGGGCAAAAAACAAAAGCTAATAGGGCTTAACGAAAGCTTAATTTTATATTTAGGTTTTTGTTTTATTTGGGCTTATTTCGTTAGCTACGTTGGTGCAATACTCGTTGATGAGCGCTTTCCATCGGCTGATAATTTCTTGATCGGTCAAACTGACATGCAACGTTTTCCATGGTTGAAGGCAAGTTTCTTTCGATTCAGATTGAGAAAGACGTTCAAACAATGTCTCGGAAGGTAAAACGCGCAGCAGTGCCACCAGTGATTCCATGTAGTTGAGACGGAACTGTTCGAGTTTGTTTTGTTTATAAGCGATGTGAGACACAAACGTATAAATCAGCGCGTTTTGAATACGTGAGTCGCCATCTGGAGTGGTCAGCAGAACTTTTGCTCGGTCTAGGTTACCTAGTTTGAAATGCAATACGCCCAACCAGAGGCTTAGCTCATCTGGCAAAACATCGAACGACGACTGCACTTGCGTCAAATACGCTTCCAGCTTTTGAGGTTCTTGCTCGTACAAAGCGAGATGCCTTGCGGTTGTGATCGCTGCAAACTCATCAGCTTGTTGGAGAGGTTGGTTAGAAAAGACATTCTCAAACAGCATTTTTTGGTGAACGTCTGACAGCTGCCATGTGCTTGCCGAAGGTGCAGGCAAGTTGAAGTATTGCGCGACATCTGAGTGAATTTGGAAGATATCCGATTGTAGGTCGGATAAGCGCAGTGTGTATTCGTTGCGAAACGCCAGTTTCCCTGTCGCAGGATAAATAAGGTTCATCTGAGCTTTCAAGGTGCCTTGCTCTGCGCCGTCTTTTAACTCTATGTTGAGTTCGTAATCACTGGTCTGCATGTTTCGCGCGCCAGGGAAGTACGGCGTATGACCGATAGGATCAAGAAAGTAACTGGGAGCGTCTTGGTTGGCGATGTCGGTGTATGGATATTCGACCTGTTGTTGCAGCAAGATGGCTTTGACCAGTATGCGATATTTTCTTGCTTGGGAGCCAATCGCATCGACACGGTTGAGCAGCAACTCGACTTTGGGGATAAGTAACTGATGACGTGTTTGCTGCGTTGAAATCTCTTGGCGTTGCCATAACAAGCTTGCGAGCGTCACGCTACAAACCACAAGTACGGCACATAAGCTATAAGCCAAAATCAGCTTGATGTTCTTACGGTTCGCAACTTGAGATGTAATAGCACGTCGATGGTTTTTCGCTGGTGGCACTAAACGGATATTCGCTGGGTTTAGAAAGTAACCTTTGCGAGGATAAGTGACCAAGAGCTTAGTCGCATCGTACTCGGGGAGATGCTGTTGTAGCAGCGCACGTAAGGTGCTAATGCGGTTAGTGAGTACATTCTTAGAGATGAATTTGCTCTGCCAAATGGTTTCGATAATGGTGTCGGCAGAGAGCGGATGTCCCACGCTTGTTAGCAGCAGCTCTAATAACTCAATGGTACGAGGTTCGAGATCAATCGCGACAGTGTCTTGATGAAGAGTTTGTGTCTTCGGATTATAGACCAACTCGCCAATCGCAATACAACTGTGAGTTTGTTTGGCTTGTTGCAAAAAATCGCGCATACCGCACCGCGTTATTTGGAAATGGCGAAATATTATATAGCGATTGGAGCGCGAAATCTTATAAATTGCGCTCCAATTATCATCAAAAGTTTATGAACCGTAGGTCACGGAATAGCGATGAGGCTTGTGGTTCATCGCTAACACGACATTCAGTGCAAACGCGCCCAAAATCGAAAGACCAATTACTTCTGGAGTGACAAAGAAGAATGACGCAAACAGGATGCACGCATCGATTGCCATTTGGCTTTTGCCAACTGAAATGCCAAATTTGTCCTGAATAAATAAACACAGCACGTTAAAGCCACCTAAGCTGGAGCGATGTCGGAACAAGATCAGCATACCGAGTCCCATTAAAAGCCCACCTGCGACGGCACAATAAACTTCATTTACCGATTCGAGCGAGATTAGCAAATAAAGATGATCGGCAAAGATAGAAACCAAAGCGCCAGAAATGGCACTATTAATGGCGAAATGACGGCCGAAGCGTTTCCATGCTAGCAAGTAAAAGGGACTGTTTGCTAAAAAGTACAGCACACCAAACGTAAAAGGTGTAAATTGGCTAATAAGCAGAGCCAATCCTGTCGTCCCCCCTGTTAGGAGGTTTGCGGATTGGAGAAAGAAAACGCCTTGAGCTACCAAAAAAGTACCCGTGAGAATCGCTATCCAGTCTTCTTTTAATGAGTGTTTTTCCATCAATGTTGCAGTCATTAGTGATAAATAAGGCGTGCATAGTAGTAAAAAGATGATCTTTTCGGTAGCTAGAGGGTAAAATTTACGGTAAACCTATGTAATTGCTGTTTTACAGGGTGTAAAGCACAAAATTGACAGGCAATAGATCGTCGTTATGCAATTGCAATGCGGGCGTGATACAGATTGCTTGCCATCATGAAAAAACTGCATGAGAAAAATTGTAAATTTCTCTTTATGACCCAGATCAAATTATGTAGAATGCGCGCCATTAGGGTGACGAAAACGTTTGCGCAGGGTCATTCAACAGTTTTTTTGCAACTTTCAGTACTAATCTGAGTCAGGAGATACAGATGCTTAAGCGTGATATGAACATCGCAGATTACGATGCGGAACTGTTCGCAGCTATCCAGGAAGAAACTCTTCGCCAGGAAGAACACATTGAACTTATCGCTTCTGAAAACTACACAAGCCCACGTGTAATGGAAGCGCAAGGTTCTCAGCTAACGAACAAATACGCTGAAGGCTACCCAGGCAAGCGTTACTACGGCGGTTGTGAGTACGTAGATAAAGCGGAACAACTTGCTATCGACCGTGCATGTAAACTGTTCGGTTGTGAATACGCGAACGTACAGCCTCACTCAGGTTCTCAAGCAAACAGCGCGGTTTACATGGCGCTTCTTAACCCAGGCGATACAGTTCTAGGCATGAGCCTAGCACACGGTGGTCACCTGACTCACGGTTCTCCAGTAAACTTCTCTGGTAAGCACTACAACGTTATCCCTTACGGTATCGATGAAGCGGGTCAAATCAACTACGACGAGATGGAACAGCTAGCGCTTGAGCACAAGCCTAAGATGATCATCGGTGGTTTCTCTGCTTACTCGCAAATCGTTGATTGGAAGCGCATGCGTGAAATCGCTGACAAAGTAGATGCTTACCTTTTCGTTGATATGGCGCACGTAGCGGGTCTTATCGCAGCAGGCGAATACCCAACACCTGTTCCACACGCTCACGTGGTAACAACAACGACGCACAAAACACTAGCAGGTCCTCGCGGTGGTCTTATCTTGTCAAATGCTGGCGAAGATATGTACAAGAAATTGAACTCAGCAGTGTTCCCTGGTGGTCAAGGTGGCCCTCTAATGCACGTTATCGCTGGTAAAGCAGTAGCGTTCAAAGAAGCGATGGAGCCAGAGTTCAAAGCTTACCAAGCTCGCGTAGTGAAAAACGCAAAAGCAATGGTTGGTCAATTCCAAGAGCGTGGCTACAAAATCGTATCTAACGGCACAGAAAACCACTTGTTCCTTGTGGACCTGATCGACAAAGACATCACTGGTAAAGATGCAGACGCGGCACTAGGTGCAGCAAATATCACAGTGAACAAAAACTCAGTACCAAATGACCCACGCAGCCCATTCGTAACGTCTGGTATTCGTGTAGGTACGCCAGCGATCACTCGTCGTGGCTTCACTGAAGAAGACGCAAAAGAGCTAGCAAACTGGATGTGTGACGTTCTAGATAACATCGGCAACGAAGAAGTGATCGAAGCGACTAAACAGAAAGTGCTCGAAATTTGTAAGCGTCTACCGGTTTACGCCTAACTGTTCTTCATAGAATGAGTCGATTTCGGTGTCGAACATACTCATTTGCTCGCGCAAACTCCGTGTGTTCTCCTAGAACTCGACTCATCTATTTTGAACATTGATATACTAAAGGTCCTCAATTGAGGGCCTTTTTGTTTGTCTGGCGTTTGGAATGAGATATAGCGAAGAGTGTGTGATAAGGAGATGGCTACCAACACTGTCCCTTTCAATATATCCAAACCGCGTCATTCCGACGAGCCTAGGCGAGAGCAGGAATCTTGTTGAGGCACACTCTTTTACTCAGCGTTTCCCAAAAAATCATCAGTACGTTGGAAACTGATTCTCAATCACGCTCGTTCCTCGCTGTTCAGAATGACGGAGGTAGAATGGCTTTTTATCATCATTTGACAGATACAAAAAAGGTTGGCACTGAGCCAACCTTTCTTTTGAAAACAAACGAGAGCTTACTTAATCTCGATGCCTTGAGCCTGCATATCAGCATGGTAAGAAGAGCGAACAAATGGACCACACGCTGCGTGCGTGAAGCCAAGCTCTAGTGCAACTTCTTTTAGCTCGTCAAACTCTGATGGCGGAACGTAACGCTCTACTGGCAAGTGGTGACGGCTTGGCGCTAAGTACTGACCTAGAGTCAGCATCGTTACGCCGTGTGCGCGTAGATCTTTCAGTACTTCGATGATTTCTTCTTTGGTTTCACCAAGACCCATCATCAAACCAGATTTGGTCGGTACATCTGGATGCTGCTCTTTGAACTTCTTAAGAAGCTCCAGCGACCACTTGTAGTTTGCACCTGGGCGAGCTTTACGGTAAAGACGTGGCGCTGTTTCTAGGTTGTGGTTGAAGACATCTGGCGGGTTATCTTTCATTAGATCAAGCGCTACGTCCATACGACCACGGAAGTCAGGAACCAGAGTTTCAATCTTAATATGCGGGTTCAACGCACGGATCTCGCGGTTACAGTCGGCAAAGTGCTGTGCACCACCATCACGCAGATCGTCACGGTCTACAGAAGTGATTACTACGTATTTCAGCTTCATATCGGCGATGGTTTTCGCCAGTTTTTGAGGCTCTTCTGCTTCCGGTGGTAATGGGCGGCCATGAGCAACGTCACAGAAAGGACAACGACGAGTACAAATAGCACCTAGGATCATGAAGGTAGCTGTACCGTGGTTAAAACATTCCGCTAGGTTAGGGCAAGATGCTTCTTCACATACGGAGTGAAGTTTATTCTTGCGCATCGCCGCCTTGATGTCTTGAATTCGTTGGCTGTCGGCTGGTAGCTTGATCTTCATCCAATCAGGCTTACGTAGCACTTCTTTCTGCTCTGTAGGCATGTTCTTTACGGGAATCAATGCCATTTTATCGGCGTCACGATATTTAACGCCTTTTTCCATCTGGATTGGTTTGCTCATGCTTTATTACCTTGAGAAGGTGCTTCTGTGCTGAATTCTACTTGCTCATAGTCGAGCAAAGTAACGAGTTCTTCTATTAATTGTTTTTCTACGGCTTCTACATTGTCTGGGCCGCCAAATTGGCTGACCTGAACCATTTCCATACCTTCATAACCACAAGGGTTAATACGCAGAAACGGTGTTAAATCCATATTTACGTTCAAGGCTAAGCCATGAAACGAGCATCCTTTACGAATGCGTAAACCGAGAGAGCATATTTTTTTACCGTCAACGTAAACGCCTGGTGCGTCAGGTCGCGCGGCCGAATCGATATTGTATGCTTTTAGCGTGTTGATCACGAGGTTCTCGATAGTGGTAACGAGATCTCGTACACCTAATTTTTTGCGGCGTAAGTTGATCAAGAAATAGGCGACCAACTGACCAGGGCCATGATACGTAACCTGGCCTCCGCGATCACTTTGTACAACAGGAATGTCACCAGTGTTAATAAGGTGCTCAGCTTTACCTGCCTGACCTTGCGTAAATACTGGGTTATGTTCTACCAACCAGACTTCATCAGGGGTTTCTTCTGTGCGTTGGTCGGTGAACTCATGCATCGCCTTCCATACAGGCTCATAGTCTTGGCGGCCAAGTCGTTTTACAACAAGTTGGTGTTGCATGGGAATTCCTGTTGCTAATATATAAAGTTTTTGGATTATAAACCGGATAACCCTTATGCTCTACCGCTGAGTAACAGATTTTTAACTGAAAGCGATGTAAAGTTTTGTTATCTGATTGATAAATAAAAAGAAAGCAGCCGAAGCTGCTTTCAAAAAAAATTTAATCTATCAAAAAATTATAGAACCATGCGCACGATGTCAATTTCACCTAACTCTTTGTATAGCGTCTCAACTTGCTCGATAGACGTCGCAGTGATGTTGATTGATACCGAGTGGTAGTTGCCCTTAGCACTTGGTTTAACGGTCGGGCTGTAGTCACCTGGAGCATGGCGCTGAATAACTTCAAGAACAAGCTCTGGAAGTTCAGGCTTTGCATGACCCATTACCTTGTAAGTAAATGAACAAGGGAACTCAAGCAGGTCTTTTAATTTTGCATCAGAGTTGATGGTTAGCATATCGATAACTCCAGTAGATATTCGTTGCGGTGCGAAATAGTACAGTCAAATTAGGGGGAACTCAAGACGAGGATCTCAAACTTAAAAAGCCGCCCTTTCAGGCGGCTTTGCGAATAAGTTTGCTACTCTAACGTTCTTCTTAGAAGAAGCTCTTGAATAACAATACGATGTAATCCCACATGCGGCTAAATAGACTACCTTGCTCTACGGTTTCTAGTGCCATTAGTGGGTATTCGGCAATATCTTCACCATCGATCTGATAGTATAGCTTACCAACTACATCACCTTTATTAATTGGGGCTTCTAGCTCTTTTTCAAGAACGAAGCTGGCTTTTAGGTTTTTCGCTTCACCACGTGGTAGTGTTACGTAAGTATCTTGGTCAAGGCCCAACGCTACAGTGTCTTTGTTACCCATCCACACTTTTTCTTCAACGAACGTTTCACCTGCTTTGTGCGGTGCTACTGTTTCGAAGAAACGGAAGCCGTAGCTTAGTAGCTTTTTGCTTTCTGACTTACGAGCATTGGCATCTTTCGTGCCCATAACGACCGCAACCAAACGCATTTGGCCTTCAGTTGCTGAACTTACTAGGCTGTAACCCGCATTGCTTGTGTGACCCGTTTTGATGCCATCAACGTTCATGCTCTTATCCCAAAGTAGACCGTTACGGTTGTATTGGGTGATGCCGTTGTAAGTAAATTTCTTCTCTGAGTACACGCGGTACTCATTTGGTACGTCACGGATCAGGGCTTTACCTAGCAATGCCATGTCGTATGGTGTCGAGTACAGCTCGGCGTTATCTAGACCATGAACGTTGGCAAAGTGCGAGTTCGTCATACCTAGTGTGTTGGCCCAAGCGTTCATTAGGTCAACAAACGCATCTTCTGAGCCTGCAATGTGTTCAGCCATTGCTACACAGGCATCGTTACCAGACTGGACGATGATACCGCGGTTTAGGTCACGTACTTTTACAGTTGTGCCCACTTCAATGAACATTTTTGATGATTCAGGGAAGTTTTTCGCCCATGCATTTTTACTGATGGTGACATCGTCATCTTCTGAGATATTACCACGCGCTAGTTCTTGGCCGATTACGTAGCTGGTCATCATCTTAGTCAGACTGGCTGGAGACAACTTTGTGTTCATCTCTTTCTCTGCCAGCACTTTACCTGAATGGTAATCCATCAGTACGTAGCCCTTCGCCGCGATTTGAGGGGCATCTGGAACAACGATAGGTGATGCAAGAGCAGATTGAGCGAAAGTTGCAGAAAGGGCAACCGAAGAAACGAGAATAGATTTCACAAACTTATTTTTATTCATGGTAATTCAAATTTTTGGGTTAACTGCGGACATCTTATCAGAATCCCCAGCTATGTAAGAGGGGATCGAGGAGAAATTCATGACACTAGGTCATTTGGCAGTGTTGTGTTTTTTAATAAATGCAGACGAATAGCCGAGCAACTTTACTTTATCTAGAGTGGCTTGCGTCAGGGAATAGTCAGTAAATGGCCCTAACAACAAGCGATAAGACTCTTTCGCATTTTCTAGGAAAGTTTCTGTATCCAGTTTTTGACCAAGCTCTGTCCCTAAAGTTCGTGCGCGTTCTTCATTTTTTGACGATGCCACCTGAATAACGTACTTAGGGTGCGCTTCTAAAGATTTTTTATCCGTGGGCTGATTGATACTGATTACTTCAATTTCCACGTTCGCTGTACCTGTTTTTATCACATCTAACTTATGTGCTGCGGCATAGCTTAAATCGATAATACGGCCATCGTGAAACGGACCTCGGTCATTAACTCGTACTACGGTAGTTTTGCCGTTGTCAGTGTTGGTGACTTTTACGTAACTCGGTAACGGTAGCGTTTTATGAGCCGCTGTCATTGAGTACATGTCATAGATTTCGCCATTAGAAGTCAAATGACCTTGGAACTTCTTCCCATACCAAGATGCGCGGCCTTTTTCTTTAAAGCCTTTGGCATCGCGAACTATTTTGTAGTCTTTGCCACGCAAGTGGTAATCTTTGTTCCCACCTAGGCTGTACGGTTCATATTTAGGGTGCGCATCCTCGATGTGTTCGACTGAAAGCGGTGTATCCGGTGCAACATCGGATTCGAGTTCGTAACGGCCTTCTTGTTCTTTTTGGCTAGTTGATGAACAGCCTGCCAAAATAAGAGCAGAGAAAACCAAGGAATATAAAGCGCGTTTTTGCATGTCTAGGTCGCCTTAGAGAATGCTTTTCGGTGCGTATGAATTGACATCAGAATACCAAAGCCAGCCATCAAGGTTACCATTGATGTGCCGCCATAACTAATGAGTGGCAACGGTACACCTACTACAGGTAGGATGCCACTTACCATGCCAATATTTACAAAAATATACACGAAGAAGCTGAGTACAATACTGCCTGCCATCATTCGTCCAAATGCGGTTTGCGCTTGGCTGGCGAGGTATAAACCTCGTCCAATAATAAATAGATAGATGGCTAAAAGGCAAAGGAAGCCAATCATACCCCATTCTTCAGCAATTACTGCAAAGATAAAGTCAGTGTGTCGTTCAGGAAGAAATTCCAGTTGTGACTGTGTTCCTTGCAACCAACCTTTGCCGGAAATACCACCGGAGCCAATCGCAATTTTACTCTGAATAATGTGGTAGCCCGCACCTAGCGGGTCAGACTCTGGATTAAACAGAGTACGAACTCGTACTTTTTGATACTCACGCATCAAGAAAAACCACAAAATCGGAATGAAACCACCCAGTGCAATCGCAGCACCAGCGATGATTTTCCAACTAATACCCGCGAGGAAGATAACAAAAATACCGGAAGCGGCGATTAGAATAGAGGTCCCTAAGTCAGGCTGTTTTGCAATGAGGATGGTTGGCAAGCAGACCATAATCAGTGCAACGATGAGTGTTTTTAGCGTTGGCGGAAGGGGCTGTCGACCAACATAGCGTGCCACCATTAATGGCACCGCGAGCTTCAATAACTCGGAAGGTTGAAAGCGCACAAAACCGAGGTTAAGCCAACGCTGTGCGCCTTTCGAGGCTTCACCGAAAAACAGCACGCCAAAGAGCAGTATGACGCCGCCGACGAACATCAAAGGTGCCAAGCTCTCGTAGGTTCGTGGAGAAAGCTGCGCAAGAACGATCATCACAACGAGTGAAAGTACCATCCGCATAGCTTGGCGATCCATCATCAGTAAACTTTGGCCACTAGCGCTGTACATGATCACGAGGCCAAACCCCATCAGGGCCAATATGCCAAGTAGGAGTGGTAAGTCGATATGGAAGCGTTCAAACAGGGCGCGATTTTTACCTGTAGAGGGATCCATCTTCATTACTGTTTTACCTCTTTCTTCGCATTGTTATCAGGCCCAATTTCTTCTGGGCCAAGTACGACTCGATCAAAGATCTTTCTCACTACAGGGGCTCCGTTGCTAGAACCACCGCCGGCGTTTTCTAACACTACAGTGACGACCACTTTAGGATCATCAAATGGTGCAAAGCCAGTAAATAACGCATGGTCACGTAAATGTTCGGCGATCTCATCTGCGTTGTACTCTTCGTTTTCACCCAGACCGAAGACCTGCGCAGTACCTGATTTACCCGCTGTTTGATAACTCATTTTGTAGAATGAGCGGCGAGCTGTTCCGCGCGTGCCATGGTTTACACGACGCATGCCTTCTTTCGCCATATCCCAGTACTTTTTCGGTACATTCTTGATTGGCGGGTAAGTCACGTATTCTGTTGTTTGTTGTTCTTCGAAGTCGTTGCCGTTCTCTATCGTCGCTTTTAGTAAGTGAGGTGCGATCACTTCTCCCTCATTTACTAATACGGAGGTCGCTTTGGCGATTTGCATTGGTGTTGCTGTCCAATAACCTTGGCCGATACCCACAGGGATCGTATCGCCTTTGTACCACGGGGTTTTATGGCGAGACATTTTCCAGTCACGAGTCGGCATATTCGCCTTACTTTCTTCGTAGATATCGATGCCAGTGTAATCACCAAAACCGAACATCATCATCCAATTCGAAATACGGTCAATACCCATGTCATAAGCGATTTGATAGTAAAAAGTATCAACAGACTCTTCGATCGACTTAATGATATCGACGCGTCCGTGCCCCCAACGCAACCAGTCCCGGAACGGACGTGTGTTAGAGTTTGGTATGCGCCAATAACCAGGATCATTTCGTGTGGTGTTAGGTGTGACGACGCCTTCTTGCAGCGCGGCTACCGCCATAAATGGCTTGATGGTAGACGCAGGTGGGTAAATGCCAAGTGTGGTGCGGTTGACCAGAGGACGGTTTTTATCGTTCAAAAGGGCACGATAGTCTTTACCTGAGATTCCGTGCACGAACGAGTTAGGATCGTAGCTAGGGCTTGAAACCATAGCCAGTACGCCGTTGTCTCTAGGATCGATCACTACAGCACTGCCTCGGCGGCCGTCCAACAATTGGTGTACGTACAACTGCAAGTTGATATCAAGGTTTAAAACGATGTCTTTTCCGGGTACAGGTGGAACGTACTTTAAGGTACGAATTACTCGGCCGCGGCTGTTTACCTCGACTTCTTGATATCCGGCTGTACCGTGTAAGAGGTCTTCGTAGTATTTTTCAATACCTAGCTTACCAATGTCGCGAGTGGCTTGATAGTTTGCGTCTTTTTCTTCTCGGATCAGGCGCTGCATGTCGCGATCATTGATTCGAGAAACGTAACCAATCACGTGGGTTAAGACTTCGCTGAAAGGGTAGTAGCGCTTTAAGGTCGCACTTATTTCTACACCAGGAAAGCGGTACTGATTGACGGAGAATACCGCTACTTGTTTTTCGTTCAGTTGGGTAAGCAGTGGGACCGACTTAAATCGACGAGTCCGTTTACGCTCTTGGTGGAAACGTTCAATCTGATCTGGGGTAATTTCCAGAATGGTTTGTAGTTCTTGGATGGTTGCATCAATGTCTTTAATTTTTTCTGGAGTCAGTTCTAAGTTAAAGACGGGACGGTTCTCTGCCAGTAAAACACCATTTCGATCATAAATCAGACCTCGGTTAGGCGCGATAGGAACCACTTTGATACGGTTATCGTTCGAGCGGGTTTGATAATCTTGAAACTGGTTCACCTGAATGTTGTACATATTGGCGACCAGAGCTCCCATCAAGAGAACAATGCCGATAAAAGCGACAATAGCGCGGCTGGCAAACAGACGCGCTTCGGCTTGATAATCTCGGATTTGACTGCGGCGCTTACGAATCATTAACGCTTGGCTCTAAAGTTAAACAACGATTATTCGCGGTGGTAAGGATGGTTCGCGGTGATGCTCCACGCTCGGTACAAGCTTTCTGCCATTACGATACGCACTAAAGGGTGGGGTAGCGTTAAGGCAGACAATGACCAGCTTTGGTCTGCTGCAGCTTTGCATGCAGGAGCGAGTCCTTCAGGACCGCCGATTAAGATTGATACATCACGGCCATCTAATTTCCAAGCTTCTAACTGCTCAGCAAGTTGAGGAGTGTCCCATTTTTTACCTGGGATATCTAACGTGACGATACGGTTGCCTTTTGGTACCGCAGCGAGCATCGCTTCCCCTTCTTTTTGCAGGATGCGAGCGATATCGGCATTTTTTCCACGTTTGCCAGCAGAGATTTCAATCAACTCCAATGGCATATCATGTGGGAAACGGCGACGATATTCTTGAAAGCCTTCCTCAACCCATTTTGGCATTTTTGTGCCAACAGCAATTAGTTGAATTTTCAAAAGATTAACCCCAGAGTTTTTCTAGCTGGTAGAGTTCGCGGTGCTCTTCTTGCATCACGTGAAGCATGGCGTCGCCCATATCTAGGACTACCCATTCACCTTCGTTTTCACCTTCCATTCCTAGTGGCTCAAGACCGGCTTTTTTCACTTCTGTTGCAACGTGGTCAGCGATGGATGAAACGTGGCGTTTGGATGTGCCAGTACAGATGATCATGTAATCTGTCACGCTTGATTTATCTTCCACATTTAGGACGATAATGTCTTCCGCTTTCATGTCGTCGGCTTTATCAGCTAAAAAGTCTTTCAGTTCTTCGCGAAGCACTCGGTTTTCCTCGGTTTGTCTCTTATCTCTACAGTGTTTTACATTCTTGCTTGCAAAACAGGTCGCGCACTATATCACGCTTTGATTTTTAAATTGCCAGCTTAATATCAGGAGAGCAGGTTTCTAAGCTCAACTGATGAATAGTTGGCCATACAGACTCGTCATATTGAGTTTTGGCTTTTATCTCTGCTTGAGCCAACAAGGAGAGCAATGCACAAATACGACTCGCCGATAAGCGGGTCAGTGCTGCGTTATAGAGTGGACGCTTGTTTTGCCAAACTCGATATTTCTCAAATACCTGGTTCATTCCCATTTGAGTTAAGTCTTGATGCATATTTAAAAGTTGGCTCAACTCTTTTTGTACACTTCGAATCAAGATCACGGTCTCGACCCCTTCCGCCTCAAGTTGGCGAAGAATACGTTGTGCACGGTTTGCTTTACCTGCCAGTAAGGCGTCGATCCAGTTAAACGTAGTAAAGTGATTATGGCGACTTAGGGCTTCCTCTAAACGTATGATGGTCAGCTCACCATCCGGGTAGAGTAGGGCCAATTTCTCTAAGCTTTGTGTCAATGCAAAGAGGTTACCTTCATGCCATTGAGCCAACATTTGCAGTGATTGTTGATCGGGTTTTAGGCCCAACGTGCGGCAACGTGCCTGAATGAACATAGGTAAGCGTTGTAGATCTGGCGACAAACAGCTTACCCAGTCGCCTTTTGAGCTTAATGCTTTGAACCATTTCGCATTTTCTTGGGCTTTGGTCAGTTTGCTACCAACAATGACGAGCATGATGTCATCATGCAGCATATCACACAGTGTTTGCAGCTCTTTGCTGACGGCGGTTGTCACGCCACTTTCAGGAATTTCAAGCTCGATCAATTGACGGTTTGAGAACAGGCTCATCGCTTGGAAGCAATCGTAAACTTGATTCCAGTCGATGCTTGCGTCTACCGCAAAACGGTGTTTTTCCTCAAAACCTTGTTGAAACGCTGCCTTTTGGATTGCTTGGCGGCTCTCTTGAATCAGTAACGGCTCATTACCAAAGATTAGGTAAACTTGTTTAACGTGTTTAGTTAAATGATCCGTTAATTTATCGGCATAAATTCGCATAGTGATTAAGAGTTTGTGTTCGCTGGCTCAGAGATTTGTCCTGCTTCATATTCGGCACGAATACGGCCCAACTGGCGCATCATCTGTTTTGCAGCTTGCAAGCGCATCTCGTCTTCAATTACGTCACGTTCAACAGATTTTGCGAGTGCCGTCAACGGGTTGTCTAGGTAGTTGCGGTTTACTGTTGTCGTAAAGTTTTTAGAGCCATAGCCAGGAATCGTCACACGGTATTTTACTACGTATGTCAGCTCTTTTTCTGCTGCACGGCTATTTTGATACAGAGACAGTGTACGCTCATCGATAGTCGCTTCCGTCAAATGAAGGTTGGGTACCGTCGATGATGGTTGAACAAGTTCAACTTTGTTCAGTTCGAGTTGAGAGCGAACATAGCGAGTTAATTCACTGTATTCATCGTAGCTGGAGAAAGACATAGTGTGCAGCTCTTCCGGTACGGAATACTCGCCGCGAAGGTGAAAACCACAGGCAGAAAGAAGCCCCGCTAATACCAATACCACTGGTAGTTTAATCAAAGAGAAAAAGCGCATTGATTGTATTCATCCTAAATTGAAGGGGTTATTTACCTTAAACCACTCATGTGAATGGTTTGAGGTAAATAAACAGGGTAGCGAACTACCCTGTTTAATGACTCTTGGTTAACAAATAAGTTCGCTAAACAGAGACAAATTGCAAGCTGTGATTAGTTTGCAACGATGTTCAGCAGTTTACCTGGAACGTAAATGACTTTACGAATAGTCAGGCCATCAGTGAACTTAACCACGTTTTCGTCGTTTAGACCAAGCTGTTCGATATCGTCTTTAGAGATATCCGCTGGTACCGTTAGCTTCGCACGTAGCTTACCGTTAACTTGAACTACGATAGTTTTTTCGTCTTCAACTAGCGCTTTTTCGTCAAACGTCGGCCATGCCGCGTTATCAATGTCTGTTTCACCTAGTGCTGCCCATAGCTCGTATGAGATATGCGGAGTGATAGGGTAAAGCATGACAACAATAGCTTTCAGCGCTTCGTCAAGGATTGCACGATCTTGCGCAGATTCTTGAGGCGCTTTCGCTAGTTTGTTCATCAGCTCCATGATCGCTGCGATCGCGGTGTTGAATGTTTGACGACGAGCGATATCGTCCGTCACTTTCGCGATGGTTTTGTGAACGTCACGGCGAAGTGCTTTTTGATCACCAGAAAGCGCTGCGGTATCTACTGCTTCTGCTGCGCCTTTCGCTGTGTGCTCTTTCACTAGTTTCCAAACACGTTTTAGGAAGCGGTTCGCACCTTCTACGCCAGACTCTTGCCATTCAAGTGTCATGTCCGCTGGAGACGCGAACATCATGAATAGACGTACTGTGTCAGCGCCGTACTTATCTACCATTTCTTGAGGGTCGATACCGTTGTTCTTAGACTTAGACATCTTGATCATGCCTGAGTGCGTTACATCGCGACCTTCAGTGTCTTTAGCAGAAGTAATGCGGCCTTTACCATCACGTTCAACAGCTACGTCTGTTGGAGCAACCCATTCTTTACCGCCTTTCTCGTTCTCGAAGTAGAACGCGTCTGCCAGTACCATGCCTTGACACAGTAGCTGCTTGAACGGTTCGTCAGACGTTACGTAGCCCGCGTCACGTAGCAACTTGTGGAAGAAGCGTGAGTACAGTAGGTGCATACAAGCGTGCTCGATACCGCCGATGTACTGGTCTACTGGTAGCCAGTAGTTTGCTTTTTCTGGATCTAGGATGTCGTCTGCTTGCGGTGAACAGTAACGCGCGTAGTACCAAGAAGATTCCATGAACGTATCGAACGTATCTGTCTCACGTAGAGCAGGTTCGCCGTTGAATGTGGTCTTCGCCCATTCTTTATCTGCTTTGATTGGGCTGGTTACGCCGTCCATTACCACGTCTTCTGGAAGAATCACTGGTAGTTGGTCAGCAGGTACTGGGTGAACTTCACCGTCTTCAGTCGTTACCATTGGGATTGGTGCGCCCCAGTAACGTTGACGAGATACACCCCAGTCGCGTAGACGGAAGTTTACAGTCTTAGTGCCTTTGCCTTCTGCTTCTAGCTTCGCTGCAATTGCATCGAACGCCGCTTGGAATTCTAGGCCGTCGAATTCACCTGAATCGAACAGTACACCTTTCTCTGTGTATGCCGCTTCAGAGATGTCTAGCTCGCTGCCATCAGCAGGCTTGATAACTGGCACGATGTCTAGACCGTACTTCGTTGCGAACTCGTAGTCACGTTGGTCGTGTGCAGGTACTGCCATTACCGCGCCTGTACCGTAGTCCATCAATACGAAGTTTGCTACGTATACTGGTACTTCACGGCCGTTCAATGGATGAATAGCAGTAAGGCCAGTAGCCATACCTTTCTTCTCCATTGTCGCTAGCTCAGCTTCTGCAACCTTGTTGTTCTTACATTCGTCGATAAACGCTGCAAGCTCTGGGTTGTTCTCTGCAGCAAGAGCTGCAAGAGGGTGGCCGGCTGCGATGCCCACGTAAGTCACACCCATTAGCGTATCTGGACGTGTTGTGTAAACTTCTAGGTCTTGTTGACCCTTAACTTCAAACTTCAGCTCAACGCCTTCAGAGCGGCCAATCCAGTTGCGCTGCATGGTTTTCACCATTTCAGGCCAACCTTCAAGCTTGTCTAGGTCGTCTAGTAGCTCTTGAGCGTACTCAGTGATTTTGATGAACCATTGAGGGATTTCTTTTTGCTCTACAGGCGTATCACAACGCCAGCAACAACCGTCTTCAACCTGCTCGTTTGCAAGAACAGTTTGGTCGTTAGGACACCAGTTAACAGAAGAAGTCTTCTTGTAAACTAAACCTTTCTCGTAAAGCTTAGTGAAGAACTCTTGTTCCCAGCGGTAGTACTCAGGCGTACATGTTGCGAATTCACGGTTCCAATCGTAACCAAAGCCTAGAAGCTTAAGTTGGTTCTTCATGTATTCGATGTTTTCGTAAGTCCAAGGTGCTGGCGCAGTTTTGTTTTTTACTGCTGCGTTTTCTGCAGGTAGACCGAATGCGTCCCAACCGATTGGTTGCATCACGTTTTTACCTTGTAGGCGTTGGAAACGAGATACTACATCACCGATAGTGTAGTTGCGCACGTGACCCATGTGCAGTCGACCACTTGGGTATGGGAACATGGATAGACAGTAGAATTTTTCTTTATTTGGGTCTTCACTTACAACAAAGGTTTTGTTGTCATCCCAGTGCTTTTGAACTTTTTGTTCAATATCTTGTGGGTTGTATTGTTCTTGCATCGATGGTATCCGTTATCTTGGAATTTGTGAGTTCGGTTAGAACAGACTTAAATAGATCGTCATAGAATACCTAAAGCTAGGGATCACAACAATAGCCAATCTGTACCCATGCGCCCTTAAGTGACGCAGGTAGGAGAAAGATGGAGGTCAGTTATGCCTAAACGTAAAACAGGTTATGAGGAAATGCTCGAGGATGTGATTGAAACCTTGAAGCACAGTCCGGAAGAAGTTAACAAAGCGATTGAGACGTCGGGCAAAGTGGTGGATGCTGCTAATGACTTGACCAAAGATGAATTGGCTTTAATCAAAGCGTACCTTAAAGCAGACTTAAAAGAGTTTTCAGAGAGTTACGAGGATAGCAAAAGCGGCCCGTTTTACTTAACGATTGCGGATTCGATATGGCAAGGGCTGTTAGAGATTACAGACCGAACTAAAGTTGAGTGGGTTGAGTTGTTCGATGACTTAGAGCATCAAGGGCTATATGAAGCAGGAGAGGTGATAGGCTTAGGCACCTTGGTCTGTGATGAGTGTGGTCACAAGACAACGTATAACCACCCAACTGTAATCATTCCGTGTATTAAATGTGGTCACAAAGGCTTTACTCGTCAGTCATTAAAGCCATAAATGGCGCGTAACGACTGTATAGTGCTATGAATAAAAAAGAGGCTTGGTCGCCTCTTTTTTGTCTTTTCTACTTTCAAGCTGTTATCAGCTCTGTTTTCTTCTTAAACCGAAAGCCAGCGCTAAACTTAACCCAACCCAAATATACAATGGCCAAGTACCAACGATTCGATATGGCGTTTGTCCATTGGTTGGGGTGAGCTCTGCGCGCAGTACTGCAGTTTCAAACTGCGGTACTTGCTCAACGATTTTACCCTTGTGATCGGTTACCGCTGTTAATCCGTTGTTAGTCGAGCGGATGAGCGGTTTACCTAATTCTAAGGCACGCATACGGGCGATCTCCATATGCTGAAGAGGGCCGATAGAGTGGCCAAACCATGCGTCGTTCGATAACGTTAGAATGAAGTCTGTTTCGTCAGTCACATTTTGACGCACTTGTTCATTAAAGATGATCTCATAGCAAAGCGCTGGTGCCATGTGCATGCCATTCGCAACGATGTTGGGCTGCACAAAAGCCCCACGGCTAAACGACGACATCGGTAAGTTAAAGAATGGCGCTAATGGGCGCAAAATATCTTCAAATGGTACAAACTCACCAAACGGTAATAGGTGATGCTTATGGTAGCGTTCGCTCAAGTCGAAACTGTAGTCACCGTATGGTGTGATGCCAAGGGACAGGATACTGTTGTAGAACTGTCGATCTTCAGCTTGGTTGACGACACCAGTGATGATTGCGCTGTTATTCATTTTTGCTGCGCTGTCGATATTGCTCAAAAATGAAGGCACTTCAATTTCAAAAGCAGGAATTGCAGCTTCTGGCCAGACGATAATATCAGCGTCCCAGTTTTCACGAGTGAGATCGGCGTATTTCATGATGGTTGGCCAACGTTGGCTTGGCAGCCACTTAAGGTTTTGGTCTACGTTACCTTGAATCAGTGCGAGCTTAGTCGTGTCTTCTGGTCGGGGTGTTACCCAATCGTAGTTGCGAATCCCAAAGCCAGTACTGAGTAGTACCGCAGGGATAATCACCATCAGCCACTGCTTATGAATCCATGCATAGGCTAACGCCCCTGCGCTGATAAGGATAAATAGAGTAAGCAGTTCTACGCCGCCAATTGGTGCAAAGCTTGCGAGTGGAGCATCTATCTGGCTATAGCCTAGCCATAACCAAGGGAAGCCGGTCATCACCCAACCACGTAACCAATCACTGATCAGCCATAAAGCAGGTGCAGCGAGAAGTGCTTTTGTGAGCGTAAATTGAGGAAACAGCTTGTTGTTGAGCCAAGCAAATAAGCCTGAATAAACAGCCAAGTAGGCAACAAGCAAGCCCATTAAAAATAAATTGGCAATGAGCGGCATACCGCCAAAACCGGAGATACTGACGTAAACCCAGCTAACGCCAGTTGCAAATTGACCTAACCCCCAAGCATAACCAATCCATAGTGCGCGTTTCGGAGTTTGGTTAGCAAGAAGAATCAGTAGAATTGCTGGGCTAAGAATGGCAATAGGCCACAGCTGGTAAGGAGCGAAAGCGAGTGTAGTAGAGGCGCCAACAAAAGCGGCCACTAAGGGCCGCTTAAGGCGATGAAAGAGTTCATTCATCATTATAATTTTCTGAGATTCCCAATGGGTATCGCGTTACTCTTGAGTGGCTTCAACCAGGGTTTCTTCGTCTGGGATCGTCACTTGGAGTTGAATGACACGACGGTTATCGGCAGCGGTGACTTTGAAGTTGTAACCTTCAATTTCAACCAGTTCACCACGAGAAGGTAAGTGACCAAAGGCAGTCATGACCATGCCACCAACGGTATCTACTTCCTCATCGCTGAAGTTAGTTCCAAATGTCTCATTAAACTCTTCGATGGTTGTCAGCGCTCTGACAGCAAACGTATGCTTGCTAAGCTTACGAATGTCTGTCTCTTCGCTTTCATCGAATTCATCTTCGATATCCCCGACGATTTCTTCAAGGATATCTTCAATGGTCACAAGACCAGAAACACCACCGAATTCATCGACAACAATGGCCATATGATAACGTTCTTCACGGAACTCTTTCAGCAGTCGATCAACGCGTTTACTTTCCGGTACCACAACGGCTGGTCGAATAACTTCTTCGATATCAAATGGATTACTGCCTGAGCCTAAGTATTTAAGTAAGTCCTTCGCAAGAAGAATGCCTTCCACATGGTCTTTATCTTCGCTGATCACAGGGTAGCGAGAGTGTTGAGCATCGGTAATCAAGGCAACCAAGGTATCAAGGTCGTGAGTACGCTCAACCGTAACCATTTGCGAACGCGGGATCATAATGTCACGCACGCGCATTTCGGAGATTTCCATAACACCTTCAAGCATATCGCGGGTGTCATGGTCAATCAGGTCATTGACTTCAGAGTCACGGATAACATCCACAAGCTCTTGGCGATCTTTTGGTTCGCCCTGAAATAATTGACCTAGACGTTCAAAGAAGGACTTTCTACTCGGACCTTCTGCCTTTTCTTTCTTATCTTCGTTAGAAGAGGGAGAATTATCTTCGTTCATTGTTTCTCAATTAAGTAACGCTATCAGAAGTGTGATAGCACACATAGAGAGGCGAACACGAGAATCATTTTGGTGGTTCGCCTTTCCCTGCTGAATAGCCAATGGCTACTCTTTTTCAGCAATGTAAGGGTCTTCATAGCCCATACCTTGCATGATTTCGGTTTCGAGGGACTCCATCTCTTCGGCTTCGTCATCCTCAATATGATCATAACCTAGCAGATGCAAGCTGCCATGTACAACCATATGCGCCCAATGTGCTAACAGAGGCTTGTTCTGTTCAATTGCCTCTTTTTCAACAACTTGGCGGCAAATAATTAAGTCGCCAAGTAAATCTATTTCCATACCTGGAGGGGCTTCAAATGGAAAAGACAACACATTGGTCGGTTTATCTTTACCACGATACTCATGGTTAAGCGTGTGACTTTCTTGTTCATCCACAATGCGAATGGTGACTTCGGCTTGTGGCTGGAAGAGAGGAATCGTCTTATCTAGCCACAATTGGAAATCTTGCTGCGAAGGCAGCCCTTCTTCATTTTCGACTGCCAGTTGCAGATCAAGTTCAATCGCCATGATTATTCCTTAGTGGAAGCAACTTGTGCATTCAGTTCGGCTTTCGCTGCTTCTAATAACTTCGCATCGCGTTCTTCACGACGACGCTTCTCGAACTCTTTACGCTCTTTCTGGTCTTGTGCTTCCCACTTCTCATACGCGTTAACGATACGAGCAACCACTGGGTGACGTACAACGTCGTCTGCTAAAAAGAAGTTAAAGCTGATGTCGTCGACTTCGCTTAGTACTTCAATAGCATGACGAAGACCCGATTTTGCACCACGAGGTAAGTCGATTTGCGTGACGTCACCAGTGATAACTGCGCGAGAGTTAAAACCAATACGCGTTAGGAACATCTTCATCTGCTCAACAGTGGTGTTCTGACTCTCATCAAGAATGATGAAGGCGTCGTTTAGAGTACGACCACGCATGTAAGCAAGAGGGGCGACCTCAATCACGTTACGTTCAATCAGCTTCTCTACGCGCTCAAAGCCCAGCATTTCAAATAGGGCGTCGTATAGCGGACGTAGGTATGGGTCGACTTTCTGGCTTAAATCACCAGGCAGGAAGCCCAATTTCTCACCAGCTTCAACCGCTGGACGAGTAAGTAGAATACGACGGATCTCTTGGCGCTCTAGTGCGTCAACAGCTGCTGCTACAGCAAGGTAGGTTTTACCTGTACCAGCCGGGCCAATACCAAAAGAAATATCATGCGTGACCATGTTAACCAAGTACTGCGCTTGGTTTGGCGTACGTGGTTTGATCACACCTTTCTTGGTTTTGACGAAGACTTCTTTACCATGCTCGATGTTAGACTCAGTATTCTGCTCAAGAACACCAGACTCTTTGATCGCTAGATGGATTTGCTCAGGCTCAATATCTGGGATCTCACCTCGTACAGGTGCGGTATCAACATATAGAGTTTTCAGGATATCCAGCGCAGCTGATGCGGTATGAGGTTTACCGACAATCGTAAAGTGGTCACTACGGTGGTTAATTTCAACGCCTAGACGACGTTCTAAATGCTTGATGTTGTCATCGAATGGGCCGCACAGGCTAGCTAGTCGGCGGTTGTCTGAAGGTTCTAGGTTAATTTCTAGAGTTACGATTTTATTGCTCAATGTTGCCTCTCATTTTTTGCCACTTAGTGAGAGCCTGATAACGACCAGGCTCTCTATGGCTATTTATACGAGCTTACGGCGTAAAAGTAGCTACACCCAGCTCATCTTCGCGACGTGTTTTCGCCATCATCTGCGTTGGGGAAATCACACTACGAAGATCCATGTCTTTTTCAGTACGTACTAGCTCACCACGCAGTGAGTTTGCAAATACGTCTACGATCTTCACATCAACGAACTGACCAATTAGGTCTGCACTACCTTCAAAGTTTACTACACGGTTGTTTTCTGTACGAGCGCGTAGTTCCATTAGGTTTTTCTTCGAAGGACCTTCAACTAGAACACGTTGTTCTGTGCCAAGCATTAAGCGAGAGTAACGCATCGCTTGAGCATTGATAGTTTGCTGTAGTTCGTAAAGGCGCTCTTTCTTCACTTGTTCTGACACATCACAAGGGTAATCCGCTGCTGGCGTACCTGGACGTGGAGAGAAAATAAAGCTGAAGCTCATGTCAAAGTCTACATCTTTGATTAGCTTCATGGTGTCTTGGAAGTCTTTGTCTGTCTCACCAGGGAAACCAACAATAAAGTCTGAACTGATTTGGATATCAGGACGAGCTTTACGCAGTTTACGGATGATCGATTTGTATTCGATAGCGGTGTGAGGGCGTTTCATCATCGTTAGGATACGGTCACTACCACTTTGCACAGGTAAGTGCAGGAAGCTCACAAGTTCTGGCGTATCTTCGTATACTGCGATGATGTCGTCTGTGAATTCTAACGGGTGGCTCGTCGTGAAACGAATACGGTCGATACCATCGATAGACGCAACCAAACGAAGCAGTTCTGCAAATGAACAGATCTCACCATCGTGCATAGGACCACGGTACGCGTTTACGTTTTGACCCAGAAGGTTTACTTCACGTACGCCTTGTTCAGCAAGTTGGGCGATTTCGAACAGTACGTCATCCATTGGACGGCTTACTTCTTCACCACGAGTGTACGGTACGACACAGTAAGTACAGTACTTAGAGCAGCCTTCCATAATAGAAACGAATGCTGTCGCACCTTCAGCGCGAGGTTCAGGTAGGCGGTCGAATTTTTCGATCTCTGGGAACGAAATGTCCATAACTGGTGCATCATCGGACTGAGATTGTTTGATCATCTCAGGTAGGCGGTGCAAAGTTTGTGGGCCAAAAATAACGTCAACGTATGGTGCACGTTCACGAATATGGTCACCTTCTTGCGTTGCTACACAACCACCTACACCGATAACTACGCCAGGTTTTTTATCTTTTAGTGTTTTCCAGCGGCCTAGCTGGTGGAAAACTTTCTCTTGCGCTTTTTCACGGATCGAACAGGTGTTAAGTAGAAGTACGTCTGCTTCCTCTGGCTCTTCCGTCAGCTCGTAGCCGTTTGCAGCATTAAGCAGGTCGGCCATTTTTGATGAATCGTATTCGTTCATCTGGCAGCCCCAGGTTTTAATTAGCAGTTTCTTACTCATCTCACTTTCGCTCGTTCAGTTGTACTTAAATCGGAGAGCTATTGCTCAAATTATAGCCGCCATCACGGCGGTAAGCGGCGTATTGTACTGCTTTAAAAAGCACCTGACTAGTGATCTAGCTAATTCTCTGCAAAGCCTGATGAAATCTAGTTTTTCGCCCTATGCAGAACAAGGTTTTTTGTTAAACAATTTTGTAAAAATAGCCATGGAAAGTACAATAAAAAACGCCAATTAATCAGCACGATGAAGAGTGAAAAATGAACAAGTATGACATCGCCGTGATCGGTGGCGGTATGGTCGGGGCAGCCGTCGCTGTTGGATTTGCCAAGCAGGGCAGAAGCGTTGTCTTGGTCGAAGGTACAAAACCTAAAGTTTTTGATGCCGCTCAGGCGATGGATATTCGTGTATCTGCAATCTCGCACCAGTCGGTGGAGTTACTTGATTCACTCGGAGCATGGTCAGAGATCAAGAGGATGCGAGTTTGTCCTTATCGGCGCTTAGAAACTTGGGAGCACCCAGAGTGCCGTACTCGTTTTCACTCTGATGAATTGTCATTGGATCAGCTAGGTTACATCGTTGAAAACCGCCTAATCCAATTAGGTCTTTGGCAAGTCTTCTCTCAGTATGAAAATCTAACCGTGATGTGTCCTGAGCGATTAAAAGCCATTGAGTTTGCAGATGTAAATCTTGTGACACTAGAAAGTGGGGCGCAGTTTGAAGCTAACTGGGTGATTGGTGCTGATGGTGCAAACTCTAAAGTTCGTCAATTGGCTGGAATTGGTGTAACTGCGTGGGATTACCGACAACACTGCATGTTGATTAATGTGAAAACAGAATTGCCACAGCAAGATATCACTTGGCAACAATTTACTCCTTCAGGCCCGCGTTCATTTTTACCTTTGTGCTCTTTGACTAATGAAGACGGTCAAGAAGTAGGCCAAGGTTCGTTGGTTTGGTATGACTCGCCTATACGTATTAAACAACTGTGTGCGATGGGTAAACCTCAACTAAGGGAAGAAATCTTACGTCATTTCCCTGCTGAATTGGGCGATATTGAAGTTTTACAGTTTGGCTCATTCCCACTCACTCGTCGTCATGCGCAAAGCTACTCAAGCAAAAATTGCGTGTTAGTGGGTGACTCTGCCCATACGATTAACCCGCTTGCAGGGCAAGGGGTAAACTTAGGCTTCAAAGATGTAGACGTTCTCCTTTCGGTAACAGAACACCAAGAAAAGCTGGAAGATACCTTACTCGCGAAATACGAACGCGCACGTCGACCTGACAACTTACTCATGCAGACGGGCATGGACTTTTTCTATAAAGGTTTTAGCAACGATCTTGGGCCATTGAAGTTCGTACGTAATGCTGCATTGAAGCTTGCTGAAAACTCAGGGCCAATTAAGGCTCAAGTACTGAAATACGCGTTAGGTATGTAGTAAGCTACTCAAATCACAGATAGAAAAAAAGCGAGCCATGAGCTCGCTTTTTTAATTCGGCAAATCTAATGATTTCCCGAGTCCAGAACCAAAAAAAGAAAAAACCCAGCAAAGTCATGCTGGGTTTTCCGATAATGGTGCGGAAGGAGAGACTTGAACTCTCACACCTTGCGGCGCCAGAACCTAAATCTGGTGCGTCTACCAATTCCGCCACTTCCGCAACTTAATCTATAGATATCAAGATAATTGGTAAAATCTCAATATCGTTGTATATGGCAGGGCTACCTGGATTCGAACCAGGGAATGGCGGCATCAAAAGCCGCTGCCTTACCGCTTGGCGATAGCCCTACAGTGTAAATAGCCAAAGACTACTTAAGCTCTCTTATCGAGAGAAAGAATGGTGCGGAAGGAGAGACTTGAACTCTCACACCTTACGGCGCCAGAACCTAAATCTGGTGCGTCTACCAATTCCGCCACTTCCGCGTATTCTGATAGTGTAGATTAATTTAAGATGGTGCGGAAGGAGAGACTTGAACTCTCACACCTTGCGGCGCCAGAACCTAAATCTGGTGCGTCTACCAATTCCGCCACTTCCGCATCTTAAATCTACGTGACTGATAGCTTATGCTAGCAATCCAATCAATGGTGGCTACGACGGGATTCGAACCTGTGACCCCATCATTATGAGTGATGTGCTCTAACCAGCTGAGCTACGTAGCCATTTTAAAACTTCGACCAAGAATGGTGCGGAAGGAGAGACTTGAACTCTCACACCTTGCGGCGCCAGAACCTAAATCTGGTGCGTCTACCAATTCCGCCACTTCCGCAACTTGATCTGTAGATATCAAGATAATTGGTAAAATCTCA
>Ga0207830_100034_pt1 | contig 180235 bp, 176 predicted proteins | sample TtanPargueraPR_6_FD_187740 | JGI IMG/M metagenome (GOLD analysis project Ga0207830, IMG submission 187740) | Aerobic enrichment media microbial communities from Bioluminiscent Bay, La Parguera, Puerto Rico - Tt and E2 (3) (SPAdes) | ecosystem: Environmental > Aquatic > Marine > Unclassified ...
GTGGCAGCATGGTCACCGCAGGAACAACGGCAAGTGAAGCGTTTGGTGGGCTGATATTAGGAACATCCTATGACCTTTACGTTGTTGCTGAAGATCTGGCAAGTCCCGCTAATGTTCAGAGTGTGCCCACGAAAGTTGATTTTGTGACCGCTGGACCAGATGCCGACGGAAATGTCACAGAGGGCGCTGGCATCGTTGAACCGGTCGCGCTTGATACGACTATTCACTCTTCTGGCGACGCGATTAATCTCTTTGATTTCACCCTCTCTGATGGCGGCACCAGCGATGGTCTCCCGATGGCGGTTTCACAGGTGGTGGTGAACGTTTCCGGCACCAGTACAGATACCGAAAGGGCCAAGATAACCTGGCGGCTCAACGGCCCGGATGCCAGCAATGTGACCGGGACCTACAGTGCTGCTGCGGATACGATTACGTTTCCCGGATTGAGCATATCGGTTGCGGACGGGGCCAGCGAAACCTATAACATCAATGCCTATTACAATGACAACAGAGGACTGACCGAGGACAACACAATCATCCTGTCTGTGGATGGCGACACCGATCTGACGGTGGAATCCTCGGGTACCCAGATGGGGGGCACGTCTTCAGTACATAATGGAACAGGTACGGCCATTGATGTGGTGGCCACGCAACTGGCCTTTGTCACTCAGCCTGCAGGCTCGACCTCTGGCAGTGTTCTGAGCACTCAGCCGGTGGTGGCTGCGCGGGATGCCTTCGGTAATACCGATGTGGATTTCAGTGAAACGATAACGCTCACGGAATCCAGCGCGGGTGCCCTTTCCAATAGCGCTGCGTCATCCGTTTCCGGTGTGGCTACATTCACCGGTGTTATCTATACGGCTACATCGGATCAGGAAAGCTTCACCCTGATCGCCAATGATCAGGATAGCGTAGGTTCCGATCTGGTACCGGTAAACGCTAATGCGGTCACCTCTGATGTCGTAGCCACCAAACTCCTGTTCGATACACAGCCTTCACCCGCTTCGGTGACCAGTGGCAGTTCAACTGCCTTCACTACGGTGCCGGTTATTCGGGCGGTTGATGCCAGCGACATCACCGATACTGGCTATTCTACGAACATCATGATTGCTGAAATCAATGGCGCCGGCAGTGCCACGATGACCGGCACCGGCGACCTTGATGGCGATGGCTCAACCGTCACACTGGCACCTGGCGTTGGCGTGGCAACGTTCACCGGTTTGCAGATTACCTATACCGCCTCCGGAGCGTCGAACGAAAACTTCAACCTGCAGGCCTCCTCGGGCGGCCTGTCCAGCGCAACCAGTACTCAGCTGACCGCGAACGTTACGCCGACGATCACCAGTGTGAGTGTGCCAGCCAATGCGACCTATGTGGCTGGGCAGAATCTGGACGTTACGGTCAATACCAGCGGAGCCATCACTGTTAACACCGCTGGTGGTACGCCGCGGATCGTGCTGGATATCGGCGGATCTACCGCCTACGCGAACTATCTCTCTGGTAGTGGCACCAATAGCCTGACTTTCCGCTATACCCTGCAGTCGGGTGATCTGGATACGGACGGTATTGGCATTGCAACGCTGGACACCAATGGCGGAACGTTGCAGAACAGTTCCGGGAATGACCTGGATACCACATTGAATGCCGTCGGCAGTACCGCAGCTATTCTTGTGGACGCTGTCAACCCGACTGTAAGCAGTGTCACCGTGCCCTCTGCTGGTCGGTATGTTGCGGGAAACAATCTCGATTTTACCCTCAACGTCAGTGAGAACCTCACCCTCAACACCGGTGGCGGCGTTCCACGTATTGCGTTGACGCTTGGGTCTACCACCCGCTATGCCAGTTACATCAGTGGTAGCGGCACCGCATCACTTGTTTTCCGATATGTCGTCCAGTCAGGAGACGAAGATACCGATGGTGTGACCGTCGCTGCGGCCGTTGATTCGAATGGCGGAACGCTGAAGGATGCTGCCGGTAATGATCTCGTTATGACGCTGAACGCAGTAGGCGACACCAGCGCCATTCTGGTTGATACCGTTGCGCCAGCCGGCCACAGCGTGAATTTCGATGATAGTACGCTCAACGCTGCTGAAGCCGCATCGGCCAGTTTCACCTTCATTGCAGCCGAGGTGGGCACGGATTACAGCTATACCATTTCCAGCACTGGAGGCGGTACTCCCGTGACCGGGTCGGGAACGGTTGCGACGGCGTCAGATCAGATAACCGGTGTGGATCTCAGTGGTCTGGCGGACGGCACGCTGACGCTCTCCGTAACCCTGACCGATGCCGCCGGCAATAGCGCCGTCGCCGTGACGGATACGGCGACGCTGGATGTCACAGCGCCCAGTGGCCATTCTGTCAGCTTCGACGACAACGTGTTTAATGTCAGCGAGGCCGCAGCCGCCAGCTTTAGCTTTGCCGGTGGTGAGGTGGGAGCCACTTACGGTTATTCGGTCAGCAGTAGCGGGGGCGGTGTACCAGTAACGGGCTCCGGCACACTGGCCACTGCCTCGGATCAGGTTGCCGGGCTGGATCTTACTGGTTTGGCTGATGGCACGCTGACCCTGGTCGTGACGGTGACGGACACAGCAGGCAACGCAGCCTCTGCTGTGACTGATACATCGACTCTGGATGCGGCGGCGCCCAGCGGCCACGGCGTCGGCTTTGATGACAGCCTGATCAGCAGCGCGGAAGCGAGTTCAGTCAGCTTTACCTTCCTGGGTGCCGAGGCCGGTGCCGATTACAGCTATACCATTTCGAGCAGTGGCGGAGGGGTTCCGGTTACCGGCGCCGGCACATTGGCCAGTGCGACTGATCAGGTGGCCAACCTGGATCTTGGTGGTCTGTCCGATGGCACTCTGACGTTGTCGGTTACCCTGACCGATGACGCTGGTAATGTCGCATCTGCCGTGTCGGATACAGCTGCGCTGGATACTGCCTCTCCAACTGGGCACAGCGTAAGCTTTGATGATGCCACTTTAAGTGGGGCCGAGGTGTCATCTGTAAGCTTTACTTTGCTTACTGCAGAGACTGGCACGGACTACAGCTACACCATTTCCAGTAACGGAGGCGGCACGCCCGTCACCGGATCGGGAACGGTTGCCACGGCATCAGACCAGATTACGGGTGTAGATCTCAGTGGCCTGGCAGACGGCACACTGACGCTTTCAGTAACGCTGACCGATACTGCCGGCAACAGCGCCGTCGCTGTGACGGATACCGCGACACTCGATGGAACCGCGGCTACAGTCACCCTGAGTACAGCGGCGCCCGCGGTTACCAACGCTGCCTTCGAGGTTGCCATTGTCTTTAGCGAAGCCGTCGATGGTTTCGTGGTGGGGGATGTTACGGCGGTCAATGCCGCTTTGAGCGGATTCACTGGCTCCGGTGCAAACTATTCCGTTACCGTGACGCCTTCTAATGATGGTGTTGTGACGGTTGATGTTGCCTCTGGAGTCGCCCAGGATGCCGCCGGAAATACTAACGTTGCTGCAACTCAGCTCAGTCGCGTTTTCGACGGTACAGCCCCGGCCCCGGTCATAAGTACCGATGCAAACGCTCTGACCAATGGGCCGATCAATCTGACGATCAATTTCGGTGAAGTGGTCAGTGGCTTTGTATCAGGCGACCTGTCAGTCACCAATGGCAACGTGACGGCCTTTACCGACCAGGGCGGTGGCGTGTTTGACCTGACGGTTGAAGCGGCTGCCGATGGCAATGTTGTGCTCTCTCTACCGGCTGCGGTTGCTGACGACGAAGCGGGTAATGCCAGTATCGCAGCCACGCCACTGACCATCGCCTTTGACGGTTCCGGCCCGACATTACAGTCATCTTCGCCTTCAGCGGGAGCCAGCGCCGTGTCGTACCAGAGTGGCTTGACGCTGACCTTTGATGAGCCGGTATTCGCGGTCTCCGGTGACCTGGTGTTGCAGGATGCGACTGATGGTGTAGAGCACACTCGCATCGCCATCAACGGGGCTGGTGTGGTGATTGTCGGTGCGCAAGTAGAGGTTACTCTCGAAAAATTGCTGGTACCCACTCATGACTACTATGTCACCGTTGCCTCCGGAAGTCTGGAAGACGAAGCAGGTAATGCCTGGGGGGGAATACAGAACGATACCACGCTGAGCTTTACTGTCGGCAACGAGGCACCGCAGGCCAACAATGACACCGCTACGATCTCGCAGGATCAGTCGGTTGCCATTGATCTGCTTGCCAACGATACCGATCTGGAAGGTGATTTGAGCCCGGCGAGCGTGCGCATGACGACAGCACCTTTCCATGGGCAGGTGACCATCAACACGGGAACAGGGGTGGCTATCTACACGCCGGAGCCTGGTTTTAATGGTAGCGACAGCTTTGCCTATGTGGTCGAGGATCAGTACCGGGGCCAATCGGCTGCGGCGACGGTAGCAGTCAATGTTGTTGCAGAAGTGCGGGCACCGGTTGCCAGGGCGGATGTGGCAAATGGAGTGCCGGGTGACATCGTGGTGCTTGATCTGTTGGCCAATGACAGCCCGGGTATCGGTGGGGTGAGTCTTGATAACGTCACTCTGACGCTTATTAACCGGCCGCTGAATGGCACTGCGGAAATCGCGAACGGCGAACTGACCTACGTACCGGAAGAGGGCTTCGGCGGGATTGAGCAACTGCGCTATTCTCTGACGGATCCAGACGGTCGTGTCTCTAATGTGGCGGATGTCTGGATCAACCTGTCTGACAGTAACCAGCCTCCGGTCACGCTGGACGATTCCGCTGAAACACCAGCAGGTACCACGTTGACCCTGGATATCCTGGCTAACGACAGTGATTCCGAAGGTGCTCTGGATCCTTCCTCGGTCAGTCTGATGAGTTTGCCTGCCCATGGCAGTGTCAACCTGGATGAGGTGACTGGCCGACTGACCTATGCGCCGGACGCTGGGTTCCGGGGCGAAGATCGACTTACCTACGTGGTCCGTGATGCTGAGGGGCTGGTTTCTCCGGTGGCTGAAGTGATCCTGGCGGTGGGGACGAACGAGGCGCCGGTGGCACGTGATGACCAGGTCCGTCTGGTCGGAGATAAGGTGCACGCGATCAGCGTCCTGGGTAACGATGGTAATGGCAGCGCATCGCTCGTGTCCTCTTCCCTGCGGGTTGTGAACACCCCCCTCCAGGGCAGTGTTGCTGTTGATGCCGCTTTGGGCCTGTTGCTGTATACCCCGAATGCAGGCTTCACCGGGACCGATGAACTCACCTACACCGTGGAGGACGATCAGGGACGGGTTTCTGCCCCGGCAATCGTGCGGATCGGATCCGGAATTGTGAACAACGTGCCCGTAGCCAATCCGGATCGGTTCGTTCTGGAGGAGGACAGCTCACTGACGCTTGATCTGCTGACCAATGATCAGGATCTCGAAGCCGGCCTTAGCCGTTTTGACATTGTTCTGATTGACACCCCGCGTCATGGCTCGGTCAGTGTGGAGAGCGACGGAACGCTGATCTATTCACCGGACCAACACGTCTTCGGTGAAGATCGATTGACCTATCGCGTAGCCGATGCTCAGGGTGGCGAATCCCGTGTGGTCAGCGCCCGCCTGCGGATTACACCTAAAGCCGATGTACCGTTGATCAGCGGTACCCCCACCCGTACGGTCACGGCAGAAGAAGCCTATCGCTTTACTCCGGTGGTGAAGGATATAGACGGCAATCCGTTGCAGTTCAGCATTCTCCACAAGCCGGTATGGGCGACGTTTGATGACACCACGGGCCGCCTTTCAGGTACGCCAGGCGTTGCCCAGGTGGGTGTAACAGAAGGTATTGTGATCTCCGTAAGCAATGGGGATGAGAGTGCCAGTTTGCCGGCATTCGATTTGCTGGTGGCCGATAATTCCGGCGGCGATCAGGCGACGGGAGGTGGTGTAACAAGTCCAGCAGGGCCCGGAGTGGAGGAAGATTCTCCGGTTTACAGGGTTAACCCCGACGATCCGCAGTTGAGCCTGCCGGAAAGCAGCTGGCCGGCGACGGAAGGCGAGCCTCCCCATTCGGTTTACCGCGTCAGTTTCATCGATGCGAATGGGGATGGCCGCACGATCAGCGTAACGCAAGGCGCTAACGTGGCACCGCCGCTCAGCTCTGGTCCGAATGCGAATGGCGAGCTGGGACTGGAATTCAGTCAGGCCGATGGCAGTCGTCAAACGGTCAGTATCGGCCCTGATGGTGAGACGGAGCTCCTTGTCTTCCGCCAGGCCGGAGACGCGTCGCCGGTCAGTCGATTGACCAGTCGCGCCCCGCAACTGGATTCTGAGGTTCGCGAAGACGGAAGGGTCGTCAGTGGCACTGTCATCGAACGCGCCGCTGGCGGTTTCGCCAAAGTGGATATCACCCAGTCACCGAACGCCGGTGTCACTGTTGCCATGACGATCGTGGCTGTTGATGGTACTGAGAGCGATCCCACGCTGTTCCAGTTCGATCTGGTTCCGGCCGATGTCGATCTGTCAGCCGATGGGGTTGTGACCCTGCAGGGACAAACGGTCAATGGTGCCGGTGATGCGGTGTTGGTCAGCGTGCGTCTTGATACCCGCGGAGGAATGACGGTCCTGTCCAGTGTCGATGATGGCGTATCAGACATCAGAAGTGGCATTGTGACGGAGAGCCCGGGTGCCATTAGTGGGCTCGATGCCGCAGGGAATGTGTTGGTGACGCCCAGCCTGAATGCGCCTGCGAATCTGGCGGTCACTGTCGACAACCTTGGTACCCTTGAGTTCGATGAAAAGGGCACGACCGTGACAGAACCCAACGGGGGCAAGGTGGTGCTCGACGCCTCGGGTGTCAGCCAGGTAACTCTGAATGATGACCCGGATGGTAACGGGCTTCGCCGTGCGGCTGAAGTCTCTCGCCCCGGTGCCGGAGTGCAATCCCTGGCACGACTCGAGGTGACGGACGTTGAAAGCGGCAATGCCGGCGTCTTCGTAGAGAATGCGGCTGATGGTGATGGCTTTGCAGCTCAGCGGAACCTCGGTGATCGAACCCTCACAAGTCAGATTCGCCTGGATGGAAGCGCGCAACATCGCCTTGCCGTTGACGGGCAGCCTGCCAATGAAGTCATCGCCCTGTTGCCTCAGACCCTCTCCATTTTCTTCGATGACCGGGCGGTGACCGTTGCCGATCAGAACGACGCAACGCTCTACGTGGAGGCTCTGCTCAGTGGGGAAATGCGGCACGAAGTTGTCCGTGCAGGGAACAGCACGCGTGCGATCAGTCGTTTGCCAGGCTCCCGGACGCAGATGGAGCAGGGTGAGAATGGCGCTCAGGTGATCACAGAAGGCGCCAGTGAGGGGCGGCAGATCACGGTGATTGCCAGAGAGGATGGCTCTGCTCGTCATCAACTGGTAAACCGGCTGGGTCATCGGACGCGGGCGGAGATTGCGATTCCCGGAACCGCGACCGATATTGCGGAAGATGGAGGATTGATCAGTCGGGTGCGCTTGGGGAGCAGTGATCTCTGTGCCTGGGTGGAGACCTTCGGCAATGGTGAGACCTCGACCGGATTCGGACGCTATAACGCCGCTCAGGGAAGCTGTGTGGATATTACCAGCCCAACGAACCTGGATAGTGCGTTTGAGTCCGGCAATGCGGTTTCTGTCGAAGAGAGCGATGGACACTACTCAATCACAGTTGAGGCGGACGTTACCCGCCCAATCCGATTCTGAGGTAGAGGATTATGCAGATACAGACAGTTAGGCGTTCTCTCGGATTGGCAGTGTTGGGCAATGTCTTTGCCCTGCTGGCAGCTTGCGGTGGTGACTACTCCGCTAAAGAAAAGTCATCAGGCGCGGATAACGGACCGGTTGTCGTTTCTCTGGTAACAGGAAACGAAACGGAGGTGTTCTCCGGCGATGAGGTGGTAGATCCGGAGGGGGACGCCCGTATAAGGGTCCGGCATGAATCCGTGAATGATCGTAAATTCGTAACCCTGTTGTCGGGTTCCGCGAATCTGGTCCGGCATTCGGGAGGAGAAGGTTGATGAAACTCTCTCCCTCATGCCGTCTGGCGTTTTTTATCTTGCCTCTGGTAACCACGCCCTGTGTTGCAGAGGATAACTGGTGGGTCAGTGCCCACATTGCTGCCACCCATTCCGATAGCCAGCTGACGGGCCCAGGGAGCGCGACCCTGAGGCTGGAAGAGGGTGCCGCGGTGCAGCCTGGATTCGCCATTTCCCGGGGTAGTCAGTTCGCCGGTCACCATATTCGTCTGGCGGCTCAGGCTGGTTATGCGAGTTGGGCGGAGGCCAGCGGGGCTCTGTTGGTGCTTGGGGGCGACTATCTCTGGAATGACCGTCTCGGGTCCTCTGGTGGTGTGTACCTCGGGCCTCGCCTCGGAGTGATGGAATTTGACGAGAACATCACTGACCAATCGGATACGACCGCAGTGTACGGCTACGAGTTCGGATTTGACCAACCCTTCTACGATGGCGGCATGACGCTGGGGCTGTTCTATCAACAACTGTTTGTCGACGTGAACAACCGGGCGTCGGCGTCAACCGGCAGCGCATTGGGAGTCAGTGTTGACCGGCTTGATAGCTTGGGTATCCGTTTAAGCTGGCGGCTTTAGTCGCTAGCCGCTACCATTTGGGGGTCAAAACCCGTAAAGACAGGATGTTACGTGGCTTCCACCCAGATGAAAGAGCGGCTGCAGGCTGCTGAAGACTGGATACTGTCCAATTCCAACCCACCGCAGACCTGGCCCTGGACCTGGCTGTATAAATCCGGGCGCTCGGCTTATGCCCTGATCCGCGATGTGATCAGTGGTCAGTTAACACTGCACGCCATGAGCCTGGTTTACACCACGTTGCTCAGCATTGTGCCGTTGCTCGCCCTGAGCTTTTCCGTGCTGAAAGCGCTGGGTGTGCACCAGCGCATGGAGCCATTCCTGTACCAGTTCTTCCAGCCGATGGGCCCACAGGGTGTGGAGGTGGCTGAGCGAATCCTGGGCTTTGTCGATAATATGAAAGTCGGTGTGCTGGGCTCGGTGGGTCTGGCCTTGTTGGTGTACACCGTCATTTCCCTGGTTCAGAAAATCGAGCGCTCGTTCAACATGATCTGGCGGGTGCCGGAAATGCGCTCCATGGCGCAGCGTTTCAGTAACTATCTGAGCGTCATCATGGTAGGCCCCTTGTTGATGGTTTCGGCTATCGGGGTAACCGCCACCATCTTCTCTTCAGAAATCGCGCAGAATCTTATGGCCATCGAGCCGTTTGGTTCGCTGATTGTCCTTGCCAGTCGATTTACACCGTTTTTCCTGGTGGTGGGCGCGTTCACCTTTGTTTACATCTTTATCCCTAACACCCGGGTGAAGCTGCGCTACGCGTTTATCGCCGGGCTGGTGGCCGGCGTGTCCTGGCAGGCTGGCGGCATGCTGTTTGCCTCGTTCGTGGCAGGCTCGGCCAAGTATGCGGCCATCTACTCCGGTTTTGCGGTCGGTATCATTCTGCTGATCTGGACGTATCTGAACTGGATGATCCTGCTGCTTGGCGCCAGTCTGGCTTTCTATCTGCAAAACCCGGGGGCCGTAGCCAAGCGCCGGAATGTCCAGCTGGCGCCAGAATTACAGGAGCGGGTAGGGCTTGCCCTGATGTGGATGGTGGCCAAGCCGTTCAGCCGCGGTGAACCGGCGCCTCAGCAGGAGTCTTTGGAGCAGCAGTTGCGGATTCCCGGCGAAGTCACCCGCAAGATCAGCGACAAGCTGATCCGCGCCGGATTGCTGAATCTGGCGGGGCGAGATGGCGATCAGCTGGTTCCAGGGAGAACACTGGACCTGATTACGGTCGGCAGTGTGCTGCGGGCCGTGCGCAAGGACGAAGACCGGGTGGTGGATCGTCTTCCAGCCGGTGCCATGCCGCGGGAGTTGATTGATCTGGCGCCCACCAGCGATGACGTCAGTTTTGCCAGCCTGCTGAATGCCGATATACCGCCCGGGGCGGACACTGTCAAAGCACCCGCGTCAGGTCCGAACCTGTGAACTTTTGCCTTCCTGGAGCATTCTGAGCAATACCGTACGTACCCTGCCCAGTTGCTCCGGGGACAGGTGCACAATGCGAATCAGATTCTCTTCTGACAGGTTTCTCTGGCGGGCATGGCGCAGCACCTCCCGGGTGCCCAGAAGCAGGCCGTCGGTCAGTGCCGAGTGCGCCTGCCGCGGCGCCGGTCGTTCTGCCGATAACAGCCAGGCATGGTATTTGGGTGGCAGAGTCCAGACATTCGCCAGTAGCTGACAAGTGGCCCACTGATAGCGGGCCAGGGCCAATCTCAGCAACGCCGGCTCCGGTTCACTGCCAGAGCCCCTGGTGCGGTAGATACGCCCCAGTTCCCTGCGAATGGTGATGTACGCCAATGCTGGCAGCAGGCCGACCATGAAGTGGGCGCTGGTGTCGTCGCGGTGAATCTTGGCAATCATTTCCGCCGCTCGGGCGCAGGTCAGGCCCCAGCGCCAGGATCGTTGGGCGAAAAGTGCCTCGCGGCTGTTTCGGGCCGCCATCATAGGCCGCATAACCGCCGCAGCAATCACGTTCCGGATGCCGTCCACACCCAGCACGAACACCGCCTGGTCAACGGATTCTATGACGTGTTCACTCGGGCGGAAGTAGGGGCTGTTGGCCACCTGGAGCAACTGGTCGGTCAGTGACGGGTCACTCAGAATGATGCGGGTTAGCTCTTTGCGTTCGGTGGCTTCATTGGACAGTGCTCGCATCAGCATGGGTAAACTGCCAGGCTTCCTGGGTAGTTCTTCCATTTCGTTCATTTGCAGGCGCCGCTCGAGCTCGGCCAGTTCCTTTTCGCCACTATCTGTGCCGGCACGAAGGCGCGCGGGTTCCACATCAAGCAGCCAGGTGAACAGGTGGTCTTCCAGTTGGCCAACAATGTCGCCTTCATCGTTGCTATTGCCGGGCTGGCTGGTGCTGGAAGGATTAAAAAGCCGGGTTTCGGAGGCAGCCTGTGGGACGGATTGAGTGCTGTTGAACAGGCCTGATATCCAGGAAAAAAAGCCCGTCATCCCTTGCCTCCGCATAGCGTGTATAAAGAATGGACTGGTTATCTGGCCAGTATAGTAGCGTAATGCAACCCTGCACAGCCCTGACAACGATCAGAAAAAGGACTCGCCAAAGACAAAGACCAGTTGGCACACACCGGCCACCAGACCCAGGAAGGCGCCCACCAGGATCAGTTTGATCTCGTCTTCCTGGAAGCACGGGCGCAGCAGATCCTGGAATTCTTCCGAGGACAGGGCATTCATCCGCTCCACCATGATGGACTCCACCGCCCGGGCACGGTCTCGCTCGAACACGGGGTTGTTGAAGGAACTCTGGGATATCGCGATGGCTTTTTCACCCACCTGATTTTTCAGGGTGGCAAAACCCGTGGGGCCGAATGCCATCTGGGTCAGGGCCTTGCCCATGCCTGCGGTTTCATCCACCAGCGGTTTGATGTGTTTTTTCACCATGTTGCGGGCGCGGTCACCTTTGGGTCCTTCGAGGATGGCGTTGATGATATTGCCCACCGTCAGTATCTCGTGGGTCACGATGTGACAGAAGGATTCCGCCACTTCTGGCTGGCGCTTGAGGAACAGGCCCTGGATGCGCAGAGGGCCGACCTTGCGTTCATGCAGGGGCCGGAAGATCACATTCAGCGCAATCCAGTTGGTGGCCCAGCCCACCAAGAGGCCAAACAGGGGTAGTACCCAGATGGCCGGGTACAGGCACCACACGCCCATCTGGATAATGCCAAACAGAAAGCCGAAGTAGAGGCCGGAATTGATGATGAAGCGGAACTCCACGTCACCGCACTCCAGAAATATCCGGTTGAGCAGCTTTTTATCCCGGGCCAGGCGCTCGATGACCATGCCTTTGATGTCGAGCAGGTCTTCAATGTTGTCCGAGATGTCTTCGACCAGGTTGTCGACCAGTTGCGGGGTGGATTTGCGTACCCGGTCGTAGACCATTTTGCGGGCCGAGGCGGGCAGGTTTTCCCAGAAGGTGGGGTATTCCCGCAGCATGAGTTCGTCGACATATTCCTCGATGCGGGGATCGACGGTGTAGATGATGTGGGCGGCCAGGACTTTTGGGTCGATCTGTTCGAAGATCTCCTGAACGGTACCGATTTTGGAAATGGTGGCATCCACGCTTTTGGCGGCCATTTTGCGGGCTTTGGAGGGAATAATGCCCTGCCAGCCCAGAAGCGGTGGCTTGCCGATGAACTCCAGAGGGTAGAAGGTCATTTTGATGGCGAGCCAGTTGGTGCTCCAGCCGATAAGGGCGGCGATCACGGGAATGCTGAGGTATTGCCAAAATTCCGGATTGGTAAGTAGGTTTATCATCCTGGGCTCTTAATTGTTTTCTTGGGTGCAGGCGCCCATACAAGGTGGCATTCCCGCCCACTTTTTGTCAGACAAGATAATGTTGTTCACCGACAGCTCTGTCAATGACTGGGATGCCAGGACGTGACGCCATGAATAGTCACCCGCCTGTCTCAGGAGCCGATATCCCCCCAGAGCCACTGACAAAGGGCGATGGCGGCAACGGGTGCAGTTTCGGTGCGCAGTACCCGGGGGCCCAGGGCAACGGGCAGAAAACCGTTGTCCTCGGCCAGGGCAATTTCTTCAGCGGTCAGGCCGCCTTCGGGGCCGATCATCAGGGCGATGCTGGAGGGCTTTTCGAGGGTGTTCAGGGACCGTTCGGTGCGATGGTGTAGCACCAGGCGCAAGTCAAAGGCCCGGGCGTGTTCCAGCCACTGTTGCACGGTCATAACCGGCTGTATTTCTGGAATCCGGGCCCGGCCGCACTGTTCGGCGGCGCTGATGGCAACCTGTTGCCAGTGCCGAAGGCGTTTGTCTTCCCGGTCGCCTTTGAGTTTGACGTCGCAGCGTTCGGTGGTCAGTGGCACGATTTCGCTCACGCCCATTTCCACCGCTTTTTGTACGGCGTAGTCCATGCGGTCGCCCTTGGACAGGGTCTGTGCCAGTACTACTCTGAGGGGCGATTCTGTTTCGTTTTCAGCGGCTTCCGTGACTGCCACCAGCACGTGTTTCTTTCCGGCTTCGGTAATGGTGGCGTGATAGTCATGACCGTCACCGTTGAAGAGCAGAAGTGCCTGGCCTGCCTGCATACGCAGGACCCGGCCCACATGGTTGGCGGCGTTGTCGTCCAGCTGGCACTGGCTGCCGACAGCCAGGGGGCTGTCGGTGAAGATGCGCGGGATTCTCATGGCGGCGGTTCTCAGTCCTTGACCGCGATTTCGATGCCTTCGGTGGCCACCTGAGCCAGATGGCGAATCTGTTCTTCGGTGATCACGTAGGGCGGCATGAAGTACAGCACGTTACCCAGGGGGCGCAGCAAGGCCTGGCGGGTGAGTGAATGCTTATACACTCTGATGCCGCGGCGTTCCTGCCAGGGGAACGGGGTTTTGCTGGCTTTGTCTTTGACCATTTCAATGGCCATGGTCATGCCGTGCTGGCGGATGTCGCCCACGTTCGGGTGGTCGGCCAGATGGGCAACGGACTCGGCCATACAGCGGGCCAGCTGGCGGTTGTTTTCGATGACGTTCTCATCCCGGAAGATGTCGAGCGTGGCGAGGGAGACGGCGCAGCCAATGGGGTTGCCGGTGTAGCTGTGGCTGTGCAGAAAGGCGCGCATGGTTTCGTAGTCGTCGTAGAAGGCGTTGTAGACGTTGTCGGTGGTGAGCACCACGGACAGCGGCAGATAGCCGGCGGTCAGTCCTTTGGACAGGCACATGAAATCGGGGGTGATGCCGGATTGTTCACAGGCGAACAGGGTACCGGTACGGCCAAAGCCGACGGCAATTTCATCCGCGATCAGGTGCACCCCGTAACGGTCGCAGGCTTCCCGCAGTTTGGTGTGGTAAACCGGGTGGTGCATGCGCATGCCACCAGCGCACTGGATCAACGGCTCCACCACCACAGCGCAGATTTCGTCGTGTTTCTCGGCCAGCAGTTTGTCCATGGCCTCGAACTGGCGCAGGGCGTACTCTTCATCGGTTTCGCCGGGCTCTTTGTTGTAGGCGTCCGGTGAGGGGGCGGTCAGCACTTCCATCAGCAGCGGCTGGTAGGTGTCCTTGTACAGGGCCACGTCGCCCAGGGCCAACGCGCCCAGAGTTTCGCCATGGTAGCTGTTGCTGAGGTTTACGAAGTTCTTCTTGCCCGGTTTGCCGTGGTTTTTCCAGTAGTGATAACTCATCTTGAGGGCGGCTTCGATGGCCGAGGAACCATTGTCGGCATAGAAACACTTGTTCAGGCCTTCCGGTGTTACCTCGATCAGCCGTTCTGACAGATTAACCACTGGCTCATGGCTGAAACCGGCCAGAATGACATGTTCGAGCTGGCCGATCTGTTCCTGAATGGCGGAGTTGATGCGCGGATTGGCGTGGCCGAACAGGTTAACCCACCAGGAGCTGACGGCGTCGATGTAGCGGTTGCCCTCAAAGTCCTCCAGCCAGACACCTTCGCCCCGTTTAATGGGGATCAGGGGCAGGGTTTCGTGGTCTTTCATCTGGGTGCACGGGTGCCACACGGATTTGAGATCCCGTGCGACCAGATCGGCATTGCGCATTGTAGTCTCCTGTCAGCTCCCGGGCCGTTTGTTCGGTTTGTTAAAATCCTCACATGATACTTGCCCGGGCCATCGCTTAACAGCGCCAGAATGTGAACCAATCGGTCTGGCTTGCTTGCCCGGTTTGCTTGCCCGCCCGGCCAATGTTGCCACGCCGGGCGACCGCAACAATAGGGGGAAGACAGGTTCGGAGGTAATCATGGAACTCAATCTGGAGCACCCCTACGAGCGGGGGCTTGATCAGGTGATCGAGCGTTTCTTCGATGAGGCGCACATACGTAACAAAAACGAGCAGTTGGGCGCCCGCAATCTCAGGGTGACCGAGCTTAAAAAGGACGAAATGTCGGCCAAACTGGTGATCGAGCGGGAAATGACCGCCTCGGCACCGGTGCCGGGTGTGCTTTCCGGTTTCCATCGGGAATGGAACCGGGTGCGGCAGGAAGAGCATTGGTTCCGCAAGGACGACGATGAGTGGCACTGCGAGTTCCGGGTGCGTATTGACGGCGTGCCGGCGAAGATCAAGGGCGCGATGCGGCTGTTGGGCAACGGCGACCGTTGTATCAACTACGTGAGCCTGTCGGTGCTGTGTGAGGTGCCGTTTCTGGGCCGGAAGATTGCGAAGTTTCTGGCGGATGACTCTCACGCCAAGATTGAGCGTGAGTATGACGTCATCCGCCAGTTGCTTTAAACGCGAGGGTCAGTGAGCCAGTACCCGGGACAGGAATGCCTGGGTGCGCTCATTCTGAGGGTTATCGAACACCTCGTCGGGTTTGCCTTCCTCGACAATCTGGCCTTCGTGAATGTAGATCACCCGGTCGGCCACCTCGCGGGCGAAGCCCATTTCATGGGTGACGACCATCATGGTCATACCTTCTCTGGCCAGCTCTCGCATGACATCCAGAACTTCCCCGATCATTTCCGGGTCCAGCGCTGACGTGGGTTCGTCGAACAGCATCAGCCTGGGTTCCATGGCCAGAGCCCGGGCGATGGCCACCCGCTGTTGCTGGCCGCCGGATAGCTGGCTGGGGTATTTGTCGGCCTGGTTGCCGATGCCTACACGTTCCAGCAGGCGTTCGGCGGTGGCGTTGGCAACCACTTCGGCCGTTCTTTTTACCTTCATGGGCGCCAGCATGATGTTCTTTTTCACCGTCAGGTGCGGGAACAGGTTGAACTGCTGGAACACCATGCCCACTTCCTTGCGGATTTCCGCCAGGCTGTTCTGATTTCCGCCTTTCGGGGCCAGAGGGTGGTTATCCACCTCAAGCGATCCGGATTCGTATTCTTCCAGGCCATTCACGCAACGAATCAGGGTGGATTTGCCGGAGCCACTGGCGCCGATGATCACCACCACTTCGCCCTGTTCCACGGTCAGGTCGATATCCTTGAGGACATGCAGTTTGCCGAAGTATTTGTTCATGCCCTTCATTTTTACAATCTGTGTCATTGCTCGGGCTCCTTCAGGCAGACGCTACACCACGGCGCTCAAGCAGCCGCAGGATCAGTGACAGGGACAGCGTAATGGCCAGGTACATGATGGCCACCACAAAATACACCTCGAACGCGGTGAAGGTATTGGCAATGTACACCTGGCCCTGGCGTACCAGTTCGCCCACGCCGATGACCGAGAACAGTGAGGTGTCCTTGATGCTGACGATGGCCTGGTTGCCCAAAGGCGGAATCATGCGTCGGAAGGCCTGGGGCCAGACAATGTTCCAGAAAGTCTGGGAGCGTGACAGGCCCAGAGACAGACCGGCTTCGGTCTGGCCTTTGTCGATGGACTGCACGCCGCCACGGACGACTTCGGATATATAGGCACCGGAGTTAAGGGCGATCGCGGCAATACCGGCTGTCAGCGGGTCGATCGGGCCGCCAACCAGGTCGGGCAGGCCGTAGAAGATAAACAGCACCTGTACCAGGATGGGGGTGCCGCGGAAAATCTCGATGTAGGCAGTGGCGGGCCAGCGCAAGAACCAATTCTTGTTGATGCTGAGCAGGCCGAACACGATGCCCAGAACAAAACCGATGGCCAGGCCACCGAAGGAAATCATCAGGGTGTAGGGAATACCCTTGGCCAGGTAGGGAATGGAATTGATGGCCGCCTGCCAGTCAAACTGAAACTGGAATTCCACAGTGTGTTTCTCCGTTGGGTTGGGAGGAATCGGCCAGGGCATTGTGTGCCCCGGCCGGTTCGAGTGGCGGGTTATTTGTCTTCAGGCATGGGGCCGAACCATTTTTCATAAATGGTCTTGTAGGTGCCGTCTTCCTTGATTTCTGCCAGGGCCTCGTTAACCGGGCCGATCCATTTACTGCCGTTTTTCAGGGCAATACCGTACTGCTGGCCTTCATACAGGGGGCCGACGGTCTTGACCTTGCCTTTGCCACGGGTGCTGGCGAAGTAGCCAACGTTTGGGGCATCGTAGAAAACCGCATCAACGGCACCGGACATCAGCGCCATGTACATGTCCGAGCTGCCGGGGTAAGGCGTTACACCGTCGTTGTCGTCCAGGCTTTTCATCAGGAAGTCATAGCTGGTACTGCCAATCTTGGTGCCGACTTTCATGCCTTCCAGGTCCGACATTTCATCAACGTCGCCGTTGTTCTGGCTCACCAGGATACGCAGACCGGAATCGTAGTAAGGATCGGAGAAATCGACGATTTCCTCGCGTTCATCGGTAATGGTGATGCCGGCGATGGCAATATCCACGTTGCCGGTTTGCAGGGCCGGGATAATGCCGTTGAAGTCCATGGTGTTGAGGTCGTAATCAAAGCCTGCACGTTCGGCGACTTCGGCAATGATCTCCATATCGAAACCGATCATTTCTCCGGTTTCCTGGTCCATCATTTCAAACGGGACGAAGCTTGGGTCGGTGACCACGCGCAGGGTCTCTGCGCTGACTGAGGTTGCGGCTACAGACAGTGCCAGACCAGCACCCAGTGTTTTCAGCCATTTCGTGCTCATGCTTTCTCCTTTCTGTTTTTTATGCCCCGTCTGCCCGGTAAGGCAGTCTGTGAAAGCACTCTTTGTGGCCGTGCATCACAGGGAGCGTTGATGGGGATGCATCAGATACAGTTTAGACTATGGAGACAGGATTTGCAGGAAATCAGGCGGTTATGAAAGGAAAGAGGGGCCGGAGCCCCTCTCTGCAGCGGCCGGGAAGGCGTGTCAGAACGCGATTTTCTCCCGGTCGCTGATGCCCAGATTCTTCCAGATGGAAAGGCTGGGTTCAGCCTGGTTCAGAGTATAGAAGTGCAACCCTGGAGCCCCGGCCTTGAGCAGTTTTTGGCACATTTCAGTGACCACTTCCTCACCGAACTTGAGGATGCTTTCCGTGTCGTCACCGTAGGCTTCCAGCTGCTTGCGGATCCAGCGCGGGATCTCGGCGCCGCACATGTCCGAGAACCGCACCAGGCTGGAGAAGTTGACGATGGGCATGATGCCCGGTACCACCGGAATGGTGACGCCCATCTGCTCCAGACGGTCGATGAAGTAGAAGTAGCTGTCAGCATTAAAGAAGTACTGGGTGATGGCGCTGTTGGCACCGGCCTGTACTTTCCGTGCGAAGTTTTTCAGGTCTTCTTCGGCGTTGCGGGCCTGAGGGTGAAACTCCGGGTAAGCGGCCACTTCCAGATTGAAGTGATCGCCGCTGTGCTGCCGGATAAATTCCACCAGTTCGTTGGCGTAACGCAGTTCACCGGAAGCGCCCATACCCGATGGCATATCGCCGCGCAGGGCAACGATCCGGTTGATGCCGTTCTCTTTATACACATCCAGCAGCTCGCCGATTTCTTCCCGGGTACCGCCCACGCAGGAGAGGTGCGGTGCCGTGGAGATGCCCTGCTGGTGCAGGTTCAGCACCGTCTCGATGGTGCGGTCCCGGGTGGAACCGCCCGCCCCGAAGGTGACCGAGAAGAAATCCGGGTTCACCTCGGCCAGCTGGTTACGCACCGCTTGCAGCTTCTCCTTGCCCTGATCGGTCTTGGGCGGGAAAAACTCGAAACTGAAGCGGCGTTTGAATTGCTTCTGGGATTCCATGTTTGTGTCCGATTAGTACCTGTAGCTTTCCGGCTTGTACGGGCCTTCGACCGGTACACCGATGTATTTCGCCTGGTCTGGAGTCATCTTGGTGATCACGCCACCAAAGCCTTCCACCATGGCGCGGGCCACTTCCTCGTCCAGCTGCTTGGGCAGAACCTGTACGTAAACGCCCTTGGCCTTGGAATCTTCCGGCAGGTCGGCAAACTTGCGCTCGAACAGATACATCTGCGCCAGCACCTGGTTGGCAAAGGAGCCGTCCATGATACGGGACGGGTGACCGGTGGCGTTGCCCAGGTTCACCAGGCGGCCTTCCGACAGCAGGATCAGGTGGTCGTTGCTGGCCTTGTCGCGGTAGATCACGTGCACCTGCGGCTTGACCTCGTCCCACTCCCAGTTCTTGCGCATGTAGGCGGTATCGATTTCGTTATCGAAGTGCCCGATGTTGCATACCACGGCGCCGCTCTTCAGCGCTTTCAGCATGTTGGCATCGCACACGTTGACGTTACCGGTGGTGGTTACCAGCAGGTCGGTGTTGGCCAGCAGATCCTTGTTGATGCCCTGCTCGGTGCCTGTGTTCACGCCGTCAATATATGGGGACACAACTTCAAAACCGTCCATGCAGGCCTGCATGGCACAGATCGGATCTGCTTCGGTGACTTTGACGATCATGCCTTCCTGACGCAGGGACAGAGCGGACCCTTTGCCCACGTCGCCGTAGCCGATGACCAGCGCTTTCTTGCCAGACAGCAGGTGGTCGGTGGCACGCTTGATGGCATCATTCAGGCTGTGACGACAACCGTACTTGTTGTCGTTCTTGGATTTGGTCACCGAGTCGTTGACGTTAATCGCCGGGATCTTCAGGGTACCGTCACGCAGCATTTCCTGCAGGCGGTGCACGCCGGTAGTGGTTTCTTCGGTTACGCCGTGGCACTTGGCGATCACCTGCGGGTATTCCTTGTGCAGCAGCTCGGTCAGGTCGCCGCCGTCGTCCAGGATCATGTTCGGCTCCCAGTCGTCTACGTCCGCACCGACGGTCTTGTGCAGGCACCACTCGTATTCTTCGTCAGTTTCACCTTTCCAGGCAAACACCGGGATCCCTTGCGCTGCGATGGCGGCAGCGGCCTGATCCTGGGTGGAAAAGATGTTGCAGGATGACCAGCGCACGTTGGCGCCCAGCTCCACCAGCGTTTCGATCAGCACGGCGGTCTGGATGGTCATGTGGATGCAGCCCATGATGTTGGCGCCTTTCAGCGGCTGCTCCGCTTTGTACTTCTCGCGCAGTTTCATCAGGGCGGGCATTTCGCCTTCGGCGATCTTGATTTCCTTGCGGCCCCAGTCGGCGAGGGTGATGTCGCGGACTTTGTAGTCCTGGAAGTCGTTCAGTTTTTCGGCCGGAGTGCTCATGGTGTTCTCCTGTCAGTTTGGTTTGGGCGTATTCGCTGAAATGGAATACGCCCAGTTATCCGGAATGGTCTGTTCAGATGCCGGCAGCGTCTTTCAGAGCCGCAGCGCGGTCAGTTTTCTCCCACGGGAACGCGGTGAAGGTCTTGCCGCCAACGGTCATCTCGTACGGATCACGGCCGAAGTGACCGTAAGCTGCGGTGGCCCGGTACATCGGGTGCAGCAGGTCGAGCATGTTGGTGATCGCGTACGGGCGCAGGTCGAAGTGCGCGCGTACCAGATCGATGATCTTGTCGTCGCTGATCTTGCCGGTGCCAAAGGTGTTCAAAGAAATAGAGGTCGGTTGCGCTACACCGATGGCGTAGGACACCTGGATCTCGCACTTCTCGGCCAGGCCGGCGGCGACGATGTTCTTGGCGACGTAACGGCCGGCGTAGGCAGCAGAACGGTCAACCTTCGAGGGGTCTTTGCCGGAGAAGGCGCCACCACCGTGACGGGCCATGCCGCCGTAGGTGTCTACGATGATTTTGCGGCCAGTCAGGCCACAGTCGCCCACCGGGCCACCGATTACGAACTTGCCGGTCGGGTTGATGTGGAACTGGGTGTCTTTGTGCAGCAATTCAGCCGGCAGGGTGTGCTTGACGATCAGTTCCATCACCGCTTCTTTCAGGTCGGCCTGGGTGACGTCGGGGTCGTGCTGGGTAGACAGAACCACAGCATCGATACCCACAACCTTGCCGTTCTCGTAGCGGCAGGTGACCTGGCTCTTGGCGTCCGGACGCAGCCACGGCAGCAGGCCACTCTTGCGGGCTTCGGCCTGGCGCTGAACCAGACGGTGGGAGAAGGTGATCGGCGCCGGCATCAGCACGTCGGTTTCGTTGCTGGCGTAGCCGAACATCAGGCCCTGGTCGCCTGCGCCCTGGTCTTCCGGCTTCTGGCGGTCAACGCCCTGGGCGATGTCGACGGACTGTTTGCCGATGATGTTGATCACACCACAGGTGTCGCCGTCGTAGCCTACTTCAGAGGAGGTGTAGCCGATGTCTTTGATCACACCGCGTACCAGGTCTTCCAGATCGACCCAGGCGCTGGTGGTGATTTCACCGCCGACGATGGCCACGCCGGTTTTGACCATGGTTTCGCAGGCCACGCGGGCGTGCGGATCGTCGGTCAGGATGGCGTCCAGTACCGCATCGGAAATCTGGTCGGCCAGTTTGTCCGGATGGCCTTCGGAGACCGATTCGGAGGTGAAGATGTTGTAGTCAGACATAGGTGTGCTCCTCTTGAGCGATTGCAAATTCGTACCGGCTCCGTCCTGTTTGACCTACCGGCTGCCTTGGTTGTTGTTAGGGCATACGTAAAACTACCTACACCCATATCAAAAGTTTTTGATATTCCTGTGACGGCGATTGGTTACGCCGCTTCCGTACTCTTCCAGAATTCTCTTACCTGTACCTGGAACCCGTTGCGCAGGCCTATAAACAGCTGTTCGCCAGCGGTCAGCCCGGCGTCTGCCGCCCAGGAAGTCAGTTCTTCCGGCTCGAAGCCCAGCCACAGGTCGCCGCAGTTTTCTTTGGCCCAGTCCTGGTCGTGACTGCACAGATCACTGACGACCAGACAACCGCCACTGTTCATCAGGGCTGCGGCGTCCAGAAAAATGTCCGCGGGGCTGGGCACATGATGCAGCACCATGTTGGCTACAATCAGGTCAAAGGCGTCGCCCCGCGCCAGCAGGGTGTCGGTCACGCCTTCGATCAGGTCGACGTTGTTCAGGTGTTCCTCTATGCAGGTGCGCGTCGCCTTGGCCAGCATGTCTTTGCTGTTGTCCAGGCCAACCACATGCTGGAACAGCTCCGACAGTACCGGCAGGAACCCGCCTTCACCCGGTCCGATTTCCAGAACGCTCAGCCATGACTGCCTCGCTGCACGCTTGCGAATCAGTTCCGCGGTAGGCTCGGCATACAGGTCAAAGGCAGCAATCAGCTCCTGCTGTTCCCGGAATTGTTCGGAGTGCCGGGAGAAAAAGGCCTGGGACTGCCCCGCCCGCTGCTCTCGTATGGCTTCAATCTTTTCATTAAGGTGCCGGGGCAGGGCAACCCTGTCGACGGTTTCGAAAATCTGGCGGATCGCCTGGTCGGCCAGTTTGTCACTGTCCAGATTCAGCGGGCGACGATAGAAAATGGCATTGCCTTCCCGCTGGGGCTCCAGCAAGCCGGCCTTGTGCATCACTTTCAGGTGATGGCTCATGCCGGACTGGCGCATGTCGAACATCTGGCTCAGCTCCAGCACACCGAAGGTGTCCCGCCGCAGCACCCGCAGGATTTCCAGGCGCAGGGGGTCGCCGCTCGCCTTGAAGATCGGGGCCAGTACGTCCACAGAGGACAATTCGTTCGCATGTGCATTGAGTGAGGTCATGGTTGGCAAGTGTAGGGGCGTTCGGTTGGTCGATCAATAGCCATATCAAAATTTTTTGATATAGATTTATGAGTTCTGTGAAATCAGTCGGTTTGGTGATTTTGTGCCGGCTTCATCGGAAAACCACTACATATGGATTTGCCCCGGCATACCCTAATCGGCGAAAATACGCGCCTTCTTTTTGAGCAGTATTTGCAGCTTGAAGTCTTTTCCTGAAAAACACTGGAGAATTGTCAATGCCGTCCCGTAAAGATCTCGCCAACGCCATTCGCGCGCTGAGCATGGATGCGGTTCAGAAAGCCAAATCCGGCCACCCGGGTGCGCCCATGGGTATGGCGGATATCGCCGAGGTGCTGTGGAACGATTACCTCAGCCACAACCCGGCCAACCCGCATTGGGCCAACCGCGACCGCTTCGTGCTGTCTAACGGCCATGGCTCCATGCTGCAGTATTCCCTGCTGCACCTGAGCGGGTACGACGTCAGCATTGATGACATGAAGAACTTCCGTCAGCTGCACTCCAAAACACCGGGCCATCCGGAATACGGTTATACCCCGGGCATCGAGACCACCACCGGCCCGCTGGGGCAGGGCATCGCCAATGCTGTTGGCTTCGCGCTCGCAGAGAAGGCACTGGCTGCTCAGTTCAACCGTCCGGGCCACGACATTGTTGACCACTACACCTATGCGTTCCTGGGCGACGGCTGCCTGATGGAAGGTATCTCCCACGAAGTCGCCTCTCTGGCCGGCACCCTGGGCCTGGGTAAACTGGTGTTCTTCTATGATGACAACGGCATCTCCATTGATGGTGAAGTAGAAGGCTGGTTCACCGACGACACGCCCAAGCGTTTCGAGTCCTATGGCTGGCAGGTTATCCCCAATGTTGATGGTCACGATTCCGATGCCATCCGTGCAGCCATTGAAGCTGCCCGTGCTAACACCGCACAGCCCACCATTATTTGCTGCAAGACCATTATCGGCTTCGGCTCCCCCAACAAGCAGGGCAAGGAAGAGTGTCACGGCGCCCCGCTGGGTGACGATGAAATCGCTCTGACCCGCGAAGCCCTGGGCTGGCAGCACGGCCCGTTCGAGGTGCCGTCCGAGATCTACGCCGCGTGGGATGCCAAAGAAAAAGGCCAGGCTGCTCAGAGTGCCTGGGAAGAGAAATTTGCGGCCTACGAGAAGGCCGAGCCGGAACTGGCCGCCGAGTTCAAACGGCGCATGGCGGGTGATCTGCCGGCAGACTTCGCCGAAAAAGCCCAGGCCTATATCCAGGAATGCCAGGACAAGGGCGAAACCGTTGCCTCCCGTAAGGCTTCCCAGAATTCCCTGAATGCCTACGGTCCGCTGCTGCCGGAACTGATGGGTGGCTCTGCCGACCTGGCCGGTTCCAACCTGACTATCTGGTCAGGCTGTAAAGGCGTGACCAAGGAAGACGCCTCCGGCAACTACATCTATTACGGTGTGCGCGAATTCGGCATGGCGGCCATCATGAACGGTATCGCTTTGCACGGCGGCTTCGTGCCCTACGGCGCCACGTTCCTGATCTTCATGGAATACTGCCGTAATGCCGTGCGCATGGCCGCACTGATGAAGCAGCGCTCGATCTTTGTCTTTACCCACGATTCCATCGGTCTGGGTGAAGATGGCCCGACCCACCAGCCTATCGAACAGCTGGCCAGCCTGCGCACCACCCCGAACATGAGCACCTGGCGCCCGGCCGACACCGTGGAGTCTGCGGTGGCCTGGAAAGCGGCCCTGGAGCGCAAGGATGGCCCGACGGCCATGGTCTTCTCCCGTCAGGGACTGCCGCACCAGCAGCGTGATGCCGAACAGCTGGCGAATGTGGCCAAGGGTGGTTATGTCCTGTCGGACAGCGAAGGCACGCCGGAGCTGATTCTCATCGCCACCGGCGGCGAGGTGGGCCTGGCCCAGGACGCTGCAGCCAAGCTGCGTGAGCAGGGCAAAGCGGTGCGTGTTGTATCCATGCCGTCCACGGACGTATTCGATGCCCAGAGTGCCGAGTACAAACAGCAGGTGTTGCCGCTGGAAGTCACCAACCGCATCGCCATTGAAGCGAGCATTGCGGACTACTGGTACAAGTACGTGGGCCTGGACGGTCGCATCGTTGGCATGACCACCTTTGGTGAATCTGCGCCGGCCGGTGAGTTGTTCAAGGAGTTCGGCTTTACTGTCGACAACATCCTGGAAGTGGCTGACGAACTGCTGGACGCCTGATGACCAACGCAACGCCGTTTCGAATTGCCATCAACGGGTACGGCCGCATCGGCCAGTGCGTGTTGCGGGCCCTTTATGAAAACGGCTATCGCGACCATCTGCAGGTGGTTGCGATCAACGAGTTGTCGGATATCGATACCATAGCCCACCTCACCAAATACGACTCCACCCACGGGCGGTTTCACGGTGAGGTGGCCGTGGATGGCGATAACCTGGTTGTGAACGGCGACCACATCCGCGTATTGCGTCACCCTGAACCCGAGGAACTGCCCTGGCGACTGCTGGATGTGGATCTGGTGCTGGAATGCTCCGGCGCCTATTCTGACCGGGCCACGGCGGAAAAGCATATTGAAGCCGGTGCCCGGCGCCTGCTTTTTTCCCAGCCGGGCGATCCGGATGTCGACCGCACGGTGGTCTTCGGCATTAACGACGGGGACCTGAACGGTCAGGACGTGATCGTAGCTGCCGGCTCCTGCACCACCAACTGCCTGGTACCGGTCATCAAGGTCCTGGACGATGCCTTTGTCGTAGAGCAGGGCAGCACCACCACGATTCACGCCGCCATGAACGACCAGCCGGTCATCGATGCCTACCACCATCAGGACCTGCGCCGTACCCGAAGTGCCCTGCACAATATTGTGCCCGTGGACACTGGCCTGGCCCGCGGTATCGAGCGTTTGTTGCCTCATATGGAAGGCCGTTTCAGCTCGGTTGCCATGCGCGTGCCAACGCTGAATGTCTCTGCTATAGACATGGTGGTTAACGTGCGTGAGCCGACCGACATAGCCACAGTGAATCAGTTGCTGTGCGGTGCATCCGCTGGCTCATTGAAGGGTATCCTCGGCTATACCGATGAACTGCTGGCCAGTTCTGACTTCAACCATGATTTCCATTCCGGCGTGGTCGATGGCGGGCAGACCCGAGTCACCGGCGGCACCATGGTGAAAGTGTTGTGCTGGTTTGACAACGAGTGGGGCTTTGCCAATCGCATGCTGGATGTCAGCAGAACCTGGTTGAGCAAAACCTGAAGAATATTGTGGGGGCTGATCCCGAAGGGAGTCAGGCTCCAGCCTTAGGCTTAGAATTTGCACCTTTGAACCCATAACTACGGAACCTGATTATGGCCATCAAGAAAATGACTGACCTGAACCTCGCCGGCAAGCGGGTTCTGATTCGTGAAGACCTGAACGTCCCGGTCAAAGACGGCAAAGTGTCCAGTGACGCCCGCATCCGCGCCTCGCTGCCCACAATCAAGGCCGCCAAAGACGCCGGTGCCAAAGTCATGCTGATGTCCCACCTGGGCCGCCCGGAAGAAGGCGTGTACGACGAAGCCTCCTCCATGAAACCGGTTGCCGAACACCTGGGCACCCTGCTGGGCCAGGAAGTCCGCCTGATCAAGGATTATCTGGACGGCGTTGAAGTGGCCGACGGCGAAGTAGTGCTGTTCGAAAACGTTCGCTTCAACAAAGGCGAAAAGAAAGACAACGAGGACCTGGCCAAGCAATACGCCGCCCTGTGCGACATCTATGTGATGGACGCCTTCGGCACCGCTCACCGCGCCCAGGCTTCCACCCACGGTGTGGCCCGATTTGCCCCTGAAGCCTGCGCCGGCCCGCTGCTGGCAGCGGAGCTGGAAGCACTCGGCAAAGCCCTGGATAACCCGGCCAAGCCGGTCGTTGCCATCGTTGGTGGCTCGAAAGTCTCCACCAAGCTGGACGTGCTCAACGCTCTGGAAAAAGTGTGTGACCAGATCATCGTTGGTGGCGGCATCGCCAACACCTTCCTGGCCGCCGCCGGCCACCCGGTAGGCAAGTCCCTGTGCGAACACGACCTGATCGACACTGCCAAAGACATCGCCAGCCGCGTGGAAATCCCGCTGCCGGTTGACGTGGTGGTCGCCAGCGAATTCGCTGAAACCGCCACGGCGACGACCAAAAACATCTCCGACGTCAGCGACGAAGACATGATCCTCGACGTAGGCCCGGAAACCGCCGGCCAGTTCGCTGAACTGCTGAAAAACGCCAAAACCATCCTGTGGAACGGCCCGGTTGGCGTGTTCGAATTCGACCAGTTCGGCAACGGCACCAAGGCACTCGCCCAGGCCATCGCCGAAAGCGACGCCTTCTCCCTGGCCGGTGGCGGCGACACCGTCGCTGCCGTTGACAAATACGGCGTAGCTGACAAGATTTCCTACATCTCCACTGGCGGCGGCGCGTTCCTCGAATTCGTGGAAGGTAAAACCCTGCCGGCAGTAGCCGTGCTGGAAGAGCGTGGTAATTAAGACGCCACTCCAAAATCCAAAACGAACAGAATTCAAACCTCAAAACGTCAACGAAGGAGACAACCCATGGCCCTGATTTCGCTGCGGCAACTTCTGGACCACGCCGCCGAGCATGGTTACGGTGTGCCAGCCTTTAACGTAAACAATCTCGAACAAATGCGCGCCATCATGGAAGCGGCCGACAAAACCGACTCCCCGGTCATTGTCCAGGCCTCCGCCGGTGCCCGCAAATACGCCGGTGCGCCTTTCCTGCGCCACCTGATCCTGGCCGCCATCGAAGAATGGCCGCACATCCCCGTGGTTATGCATCAGGACCACGGCACCAGCCCGGCCGTATGCCAGCGCTCCATCCAGCTTGGCTTCAGCTCCGTGATGATGGACGGCTCCCTGGGTGAAGACGGCAAAACGCCGACCAGCTACGAATACAACGTCGACGTGACCCGTCGCACCGTTGAAATGGCCCACGCCTGTGGTGTCTCCGTAGAAGGTGAGCTGGGCTGCCTGGGCTCCCTCGAAACCGGCCAGGCCGGTGAAGAAGACGGCATTGGCGCCGAAGGCACCCTGGACCACAGCCAGATGCTGACCGATCCGGAAGAAGCCGCTGACTTCGTGCAGAAAACCCAGGTCGACGCTCTGGCTATAGCCATCGGTACCAGCCACGGCGCCTACAAGTTCACCCGTCCGCCTACAGGTGACATCCTGGCCATCGACCAGATCAAAGCCATCCACGCCCGCATCCCGGACACCCACCTTGTCATGCACGGCTCCAGCTCCGTACCTCAGGAGTGGCTGAAAGTGATCAACGAATTCGGTGGCGAGATCCCGGAAACCTACGGTGTACCGGTGGAAGAAATCGTCGAAGGTATCAAGCACGGCGTGCGCAAGGTCAACATCGACACCGACCTGCGCCTGGCCTCTACCGGTGCGGTTCGTCGCTTCATGGCCCAGAACCCGGCGGAATTTGACCCGCGCAAATTCCTCAAGGCCACCATGGTTGCCATGACCGATATCTGTGTCGCCCGCTACGAAGCCTTCGGCTGTGCCGGCCAGGCCAGCAAGATCAAGCCGCTGAACCTCGAGCAGATGTTCGAGCGGTATGAGGCTGGAGAGCTGGATCCTAAGGTTAAATAAGCCTGAAATAGAAAAGTGCCCTGGCACCACCCGGGGCACTCAATCTCTCTGCCTCCTCGAAATCCCCTGAAAACAGTCGTTTTGTGAGCATAGTTAGCGTTTTTGCCTGTATTCAATGGCTGATACTCAACATGCTAACTTGAGATGCCAACTATGTTTTCCGAGAAAAAGACAGTGATTCCGCCCTTGTGGTCGGCGGCTCTTCTGTCGATGCGGAAGTGAAGCCAGCCAGCTGAGGTAATTCAGCTGGCTATTTCGATTAATCAGAGGTTTCCCTGCGCTTCTCCATCTCGTTGCGATACTGGCTGCCCAGTTCCTCTTTCTGCCGATCGGTCAGTACTTTGCCTCCCATCTGGAAGACTTCCTGCTCTTCTTCTTCCAGATGATGGCTGACGAGGTGGTGGAGCTCTTTGAACCGCTGCAGCCATTGCGGGCTGGAATAGTCGGTCTTTTCAAGCTGTTCTATGCTGTCATCAATATCGTGATGCTCGGCAACACTATGCCGGGCTTTATCCTGGGTTTGCTCGTGTTGCATCAGATGGGCGTAGAAATGCTTTTCTTCCGCTGCGGCGTGTTCGGTCAATTCGTTTTTCAGCTGCGAAAATGCCTGTCGGCGAACTTGCTCATCGCCAGAGGTATCGGCCAGTTGCTCCAGCAGTTCCCGTTGTACGTCGTGATCCTGTCTCAAGGCTTCGAACACGTTCACTATAGCTCTCCTTATCGGCTTGTACACCGGGATAGTCTAGAACACATTTGAACGGGGTTTATTTCGGCTTGGTAATCTCGATTTTCCGTCCCAGCTTTTCGAGCGCCATCAGGGTGTCGGTATAATTAACCATGCGGTTGAGATACGCCGGTGACAGGCGTTGCATTTCGGCAATGGCCCGGCTAACCAGCCGATGGGCATTCATCGGGCCAGCATCTTCGGGGATGTTTTCAATGGCGTCTTGAATGCGGTTTTGAAGCGCTTGAAAACCGTGGTCAGCCGTTGCGCGCGCCATGGCTTTCAACGGTTGGGGGCCGTTTGAAGTGGCTTGTGAGCGCTCAAGCTCTTCCTCTTCCGTTGCCCCGAAAATCAGTTGCTCGATCGGGGAGCGGGGCGCTTGTACCGGAACGCTTTCCGGAGCTTGATTGAGTGTGTCGACCAACTCGAGCAGGGGAGAACGACGACCGGGCTCGGCCGCCGCATGTTGCTCGGCGTTTTCACGGTCTGTGGCCTGTAACCCGGCGACGGCCTGCTTCAGTTTGTGCCAATGCGCTGAGCCCTGAAGGCCTTTTGAGCGCAGGCGTCTTTCCAGTGACGCCAGATAGTGGAGGCGCACGGGGTCCACTTGGTCAGCGTCGGCCGCCTGCAGCGCAGCCAGTAAAGAGGTGTCAGCCAGATCAGTCATCAGCTGTCGGTTTCCGGTTGAGTGTCTGCAGAGGTGGCGCTCGGCGCCCTTGGCACGGTACTGATTTCCACCCGCCGGTTCTGGGCCCGGGATTCGGCATCGACGTTGGGTACTGCCGGGTGGTGAGGACCAAAGGCGGCAGCGAATACCCGGTCATTGGGCAAGCCCAGCTCTGTGAGGGTTCGGGTAACCGTCAGTGCCCGCTGGGCCGACAGGCCCCAGTTGTCCTGATAACGATTGCCCGGATGCATCGGCAAGTCATCGGTGAATCCGCTCACCATCAGCAGTTCATCGTGCTGTTCCAGGTAGGCCTGTAACGGGCGAATCAGTGATTCCAGCACTTCTTCACCTTCGGCCTGCAACTGATCTGAATTCAGCTCGAACAATACGTTCCCGCTGATGCCGATACGGCCATCGCGGAACGTCACCAGACCTTTGGTGAGAGGGTCTTCGAGAGCTTGCTCCAGGGCCATCCGGCGCTGCTCTTCGGCTTCCCGCTTCTCGATCTCCTCGGCCAGGGACTGGCTGAGCTCCAGCTGAATGCCGATCACCCACACAAGAATCAGCGCCAGAATACCCACCAAAGCAGCCATCAGGTCCGAGAAAATGGCCCAGACCGGTGCCGATTGCTGTTCGCCGCCTTCCAGCTGTTCCATCACCCGGCCTCGCTGGATTCTGCCCGGCGCAGTGCCGCAGCGGCATCAATCACATCTTTCTGGGCACTGACGCTGAGATCAATCACTTCGCGGGCCTGGGCGACGTAATAGGCCAGTTGCTCATCGTGTCGAGTGCCGGCCTTGTCCAGCGCTGCCTGGATATCCGCCAGGCCGGCGATGACCTGCTGGTTGGACTGGCTGAACAGCTCAATGGCCTGCATGAACGCATCGCTCAGGGCGCCGACTTCCTGGCTGCTGCCGGTAATGTCGTCGCCCAGTTTGCCCAGTTGCTGGCTCTGCTCCTGGATCAGGGTGTTGAAGCGTTCGCTGATGCCGGTCAGGGTTTCGCCGGCGCCGCTGATCAGGGTATCCACCGCCTCCCGCTGACTGTCAGCGGTGCTGCGCTGGTTCTCCAGCAGGGTGTCCAGTTCCTGAACCAGTCGCTGGCGTTCCTCCAGCAGCTCGTTTTCCCGCTCGCTGTTGCGGGCGATTTCCGACTGCAGCTGTCGGATCACCTCGGCGGCGGCCTTCGGTGTTTCCGAAGCGGTCTCAATCAGGCGGGTCATGGGCGCTTCCAGTGCAGTGCCCAGTTCACTCAGGTGGCGTGCTGCTGTGGCTTCCAGTTGTTCCATTCGCTCGTTTGCAGCCCGGGCTCGTTCGCTTTCCTGTTCCCGGAGTTGATCGAGCTGAGCGCCAACGGTGCTGAGCAGTTCCGCCAGCCCGGCCTGTTGCTGCTCAATCAACCCGGTGCTGCTGGTCTGGAAATGGCTTTGGTATTGAGTCAGCGCCTCATTGAATGCTGCCAGCATGTCGTCACTTTGAGCCTGCTGTCGGGCCAGACCGGCCTGCCAGTGTTGCGACACCTCAGCTCCGGCATTGTTCAGGCGTTCACAGCTCTGTACCAGTTGTTGCTGTTGTTCCTTGAGCCAGGTTTGGTGCTGGTCGTTGATGGCGCCAAGCCAGGTGTGGAGTTGTTCCTGCAACTGGCTTTGACTTTGTTCGTTCTGCTCTGAGAGGGTCGCCACCGTCTCCTGGTTCTGGGCCTGTTGTGCAATCAGATTCTGCTGCCAGCGTTCGCCCGCCTCCGTGGTAACTGCCTGAAACCCGGAGATCAATTCCGTGAGTTGTTCACGGGCATTATCTGCCCAGCTTTGTTGCAGGCCGTGAGCATCCTTCTGAAGTTGCTCCAGGGCCTGGACAACTATGGGCTCAATCCGCTCTGACGCCTGCTTTGCAGTGTTGTCCAATGCCGTTGTCAGGGAGTTGGCTACGGAGTCGGCCAGGGTCTGATAGTGGCGGCCGACCGTGCTGTGGAATTCCTGCTGGTTTCGGGTCAGGGACTGTTCCAGTTGCTGGCCGAGCTGCTCCATTCGTGCCGTCATGCGTTCCATGGCCGAGGCCATTTCGGGCAAGGCTTTGGCCTGGCTCTCCAGAGCCTGAAACGCCTGATGGCGTTGATGGTCTGTAGAAAGATGATGCAGCTTGTCTCGCAGCGCACTATCCAGGGCGCGGGAAGCCTGCAACCGATCCCGACGGCTCAGGGTGGAGGCCAGCCCCAGCATGGCGGAGGCGGCCACACCGGCAATGGAGGTGCCAAAGGCGAGACTCAAACCGGCAATCGGTGCGGCCAGGGCGCTGCGAATAGCGCTCAGTTCGGTGCTGTTATCCAGGGCCGAGGCGGCGCCGCCAAGAGTCACAATCATGCCCGCAAAGGTGCCCAGCAGGCCCAGCATCACCAGCAGGCCGGTCAGGTAGGGTGTCAGTTGCGGGCCGGGTAATGCGGCGGCATGGCCCTCAATTCGCCGTTGCACCGGGAACTGCATCGGGGCGGGCAGTGTGCCAAGCCAGTGGTTAACCTGCTCCTGGCTTTCAGGTAGCTGATGAACCTGTGCGCTCAGTTCGCAGGTTTGTCGGCGGAAATTCACCAGTTCGCCAAAGCCGAGGCAGTAAACGGCGCCAATCAGGCCGGTAAACGCCAGCGCCAGCAGGTCGGAACCGACAAATCCGGCACCAATCCAGGCTACCACGGCCAGGCCGATGGCAAACGCCAGGGTAAAGAACAGTTTACTCATGGGGTGTTGTTAACCTCTTTGTGGCAAGCCTCCAGCAAACCCAGAACCGGTTCCAGCCGAACATCCAGTTCAGCGAGTAACAAAGACTGCGCTTCCTCGCAGTAACGGTGGAACCAGTCGGCCGTTGTGGCCGGGGTAGGGCTTTGCTCCGGGGTGGTCGATCGGTGCTCGAATCGTTGTTCAAGTACCTTGGGAATATGGGAAAAACACTGTGCGGTATACCCGGCCATCGTTTGATCAAACACCGCGTCCAATTCGGCCAGGTGAGCCAGCTTCGGGCCCTGATCTTTCATCGATTTTCGAACCTTGTCCCGCAACTGACGGCTGTTGGCCGCCACCTTACGCTGTAATGTCAGCCAGGCATTGAGAGCGACTTCAGGTTCGGGGTCACCATCAAACTCCAGATCTGAGCCAAATCCGCGAATACGCTGAACTAGCGCTCGGCGTATTGTCGCCAGCTCATCGGTTAACCGGTCTACCACGGCGCCCTGAGGCGTGCCTGGCTGTTTCGCCCGATAACTAATGGCCGCATCCAGGGTCATGGTGTCGCCCAGGCCGAACAGCCGGCTCAGTCGCTCTGCAAAGCAGGGAAGTTGCTCAGGCGCGGCAAATGCCCCGGATCGGGACAGTTGATCTAGCAGTGCATTTCGGGGCCCTATTGGGGCACGGTTTTGCTGGGTCATTGGTTTACTGATTGACCGGGCCGTTTGGTAGAAAAGGACGCTATTCTACTGACTAAGGCCGATGAAACATAATGACCGTAGGGAAAGTTGCTAATTCAGCCCGTAGCGGCGTTCGCGCTCAAACCGGAAAAAGCCCTCTTCCTCTTCCCGTTCGATGGTCGGGGCAGAAAACCCGAAATGTTCCTGGCGAAGATCCGTTAACGCAGCCTCCAGTTGATCGCCGTTCAGGCGGTTCTCCAGGGCGCGTCTTTCGGCCATATAAGCTTTGCCTTTCTGCCATTTTTCCTCCCGGCGCTGGTCTTCCTCGGCCAACTGGCGAACGGCCTCTTCGGAGTAGCCTATCTGGCGGCGCAGAGCGTTGATGGCTTGCTGGCGTTTGTCTGCAGGCAGGCTGGCGAGTTGCTGTTGAACGCTGTCCATGGAGAACAGGGCGTGGCCGGTCGCACCGGAACCCGCCAGTTGCCGGGCCAGATCGGCACCATAGAGTTCGTCTGCGGTGGTCTGTAGCTGGTGAGCCAGTTCGGTCAGTGGCATCTGGTTGGCCTGGTCCAGCCGCGCCAGAGTCTGCTGGAACTGGTCCGATTTGGCTTCCACCGGGTTCTGCTCCTCGGCCCAGATCTGGCTTGCCAGGGGGCCGAAAATCGCTTCGCGTTGCTGCCAGAGCTCGGCGTAGCGTTCCATGTCCGGCAACCCCTGTAAACGAAGCTCGTGATTATCGAGCCACCGGTTGTAAAGGTCCAGCTTGGCCAATAACGCGAAAATGCTGTCGGCCAGTTCCGGAAAGGCCGTGGTGATGGCGGACTGGAAAAGCTCGTCACCGGAATCCGGATAACGCGCCAACAGGTTTCGGCGTTCGTTATACAGACGTGCCTGGGTGGCCGGCTCGGTGATGGTGTCGCCGTACAGTTCCAGGTACTTAACGGCCAGTTCAACAACGCGTTGGTCGCCGCTTTGGGTTGGCTCGGCGGCGGACGTCGCTGCCGCACGCGACGGGGTGGAGCCATTGGGCGCTTGCATAGCCGCCGGCTCTGATGACTCGGGCCAGTAATGAAAACCGCCAGCAATCACTAAGGCCAGGGCACCGAGCGCCAATACGGAATTGAGTGGTTTCATTGCAGCGGTCCTGCTATTGGTTTTGCCGAATGCGGTCCCGGCCGCCGTTCGGCCGGGACACCTGGGGCTCAGAGGAGCGGTTGCAGTTTCGGCCAGATCAGATCAGCGATCTTTTTCGAACCGCTATCCGCCGGGTGGATACCATCAAAGATGATGTCGCGGTCGTTGATAACCCAGCGCGGATCCACAAATGTGCAGTCCAGTACCGAGTTTTCACAGGCCCGGGCCAGTGTAGCATTGCCGTAGTCCACCGCCTCTTTCATGTCGTCCAGCCGGAACAGGCCATTCTTGGTGTAGTAGTAGCCGGTAAGAATGCCCTTCTGAACGCCGGCTTCCGCCATCTCGTTCAGGAAATCCACGCCTTCCACATAGATATCATCGATGAAATCCCGGCATTGCTGGCTCAGGCGCCCGAAGCGCCACCAGGGCGTCTTGCAGTTGTTGGAGTTGAAGGCAATCGCCGGAATCAGAATATCGTTCCCGCCGGCATCACCGACAATGGTTTTGATATCCGGGTTGTCTGTGACGGCTTCCCGGAACTGATTGGGAATAGACGGGGCAATCAGCTCACCGGACAGCTCTGCACCGGAGACCGTGTAGCGCCGGAAAGTCTCGCCGGCTTTGGCTTCCAGCTGATTCTGGATTTCACCGGAGAGGGCAAAGATGGAATCGCCAACGAAAACGACCTGGTCGTTATCGGCGTCGGTCACCTTGTCGTTACTGAGCAGATAGCCGAGCTCACTGCAGCCGGTAAACAGCAGTGCCGCGCCAAGTGCCATGGCTGGCTTGAGGGTTTTGCCCAGGAAATCGGGCAGGAACGAACGGTGTTCATTAATTGTCATTGTTTGAACTCCTTGTGTAAGGGATAGACGGTCCGTCTATGGGTACTGCCCTTTCAATATCGTCCATGGGTGCTGGTTTGCCGAATGGGAGAAGAGGCTTCGGAGTTGTCAGATCCGGCCATCTGTCGGTCATTGTGAACCGCCTCTCACTGCTTGACCTGTCTCACGTACCGGTCAGCACTGGCTTGTATTTTTTCCATCAGCGTCAAATATAGGTAGTCAGAGAAACCTATTTGCTCAGATGCGAGGAGCACCATGGATTTCAAAGACTATTACGCCGTCCTCGGTGTGAGTGAGTCTGCCACGCCCGAGGAAATCAAGAAGGCTTACCGTAAGCTGGCGCGGAAATATCACCCGGATGTCAGCAAAGAGGCCGATGCGAGCGACCGTTTTAAAGATGTGGGCGAAGCGTATGAAGTACTGAAGGACCCCGAGAAACGGGCCGAGTACGACCAGTTGCGCAAGTACGGTACCCGAGACGATGGTTCATTCCAGCCGCCACCGGGCTGGCAGAGTGCCTCCGGCTTTGGCGGCGGAGGATACACAGAGGCCGACGCTCGTCAGTTCAGTGATTTTTTTGAGGAAATCTTCGGCGGAGGCCGGCGTGGAGGCTTCGGTGGTGGCGGTTTTCGCCAGAGCATGAGAATGCGGGGTGAGGATGTGCATGCCCGGCTGGCCCTGTTTCTTGAAGAGGCCTTTAACGGTTGCGAGAAACAGGTGTCGTTTACGGTTCATGAACCGGATGACCAGGGCCACCTGATACCACGTCAGAAGACCCTGAAAGTAAAGATCCCCGCGGGCATGCGGGAAGGGCAGCACATCAGGCTCAAAGGCCAGGGCGCGCCCGGCGTTGGTGGCGGTGAGTCTGGCGATCTGTTTATCGAAGTGGAACTGGCGCCCCACCCGCACTTCAGCATTGAGGGCCGGGATGTGCTGGTTACTGTGCCAATCTCCCCGTGGGAGGCCGCCCTGGGTGCGACGGTCACAGTACCAACGGTGAGCGGAAAGGTGAATGTGAAGGTTCCGAAGGGGGCCACCAGCGGGCGCAAACTCCGGCTCAAGGGCAAAGGCTTCCCGGGTAAACATCCGGGCGACCAGATTGTGGTACTGCAAGTGGCCATGCCGGAACAGCACACGGCGGAAGCTGAAGCACTCTACGAGAAGCTGGCTGAGCTGGAGAAAGGCTTTAATCCGCGCAGCAAGCTGCACGTGTGAGGGAGGCGAACATGACGAGCAAAGACCGGATTCTGACGGTGGAAGTCACCGACACCGATGGCAGCACCTTCTCGCTTCGGGAAATCTGCGAACGTGGGGACTGCCATGCAGAGTTTGTGATCAAACTGGTGGATTATGGAGTCATCTCGCCGCTGGACGAGGTGCCGGAAATGCGCCAGTGGCAATTTGACGTGGCCGCTCTGAGTCGTCTGCGGAAAGCGCTGCGCCTGCAGCGGGATCTCAAACTCAACCTGCCCGGGCTGGCGATGTCGCTGGAGCTGCTGGACGAAGTCCAGGACATGCGGCGGGAGGTGGACCGTCTGAACCAGCGCATTCGTCAACTGATGGGCGAGTAGGCGTATTATTGTCCCGGGGGCTGAACGCCTGTTTCAGCGCCCGGACTTTTCCAGTGCTTGTATTTCGGCGTAAATCTTTTCTGCCTCCTCCATCAGCGTGCCGTGACTACGCAAATCGCCATTGCGCTGTGCATGCAGCGCCTTGGCGAGCTTTTCCTCATAGGCTTTCTGCAGTTTTTTCTTCGGGTCGCCCTTCAGAAATCCCAGCATGGCTGGCTTCTCCTCTTGTTCAGTGTTCCAGCATATACGCTGTCGGGCCGGCGTAGTTCACTCCAGAACCTGGATTGCTGCCCACATAGGCCCGCCTTTTGCTATACATAAAGACAGAAACTCGGCAGGGAGCCGGCTGTCGGTGTGCAGGATGCTTTGCGCGCGAACACTAGCGGAGTCCCTATGTCCATACGCTTTTTCAAACACCTCGTGACCAGCCGTCTGTTGCGGCCGGTGTTCATTGTGCTTCTGGTCGCTGGCCTGATACAGGTCGTTGTCAGCCAATGGTTGATATCGAACCAGGTTGAGCGGCTGGTCGAAACCGCAGGCACCGCGCTGGAAGCCAGCAGCAATAATGTCAGCGCCTCGTTTGGTGAAACCCGGGAAGATGTCCGGGGCCGGCTTGAGCGCATGCGCCAGAAAACAACCGACGAACTTTCCGCGGAACTCACCCGCCAGCAGACCGAGCAGCAGGAGCGTGTGGCCGGTAATGTTCGTACAGCCGTTATGGCGGAAGCCCAGGGGCTTGCCGAGGTGCTGGCTGCCGTCGCTGCGCCTCTGATCTGGGATCGTGACATCCCCCGCCTGACCGATCTGGTGGAACTGGCCGATGCCAGAGAGTCTGTTCTGTTTGCGATTTACTACGATCAGTACGGTGAACGTCTGACCCGCTATGTGGATCGCACGGACGATCGTGTTCGCACTCTTATGGAGCAGGGGGAAGGTCGTGGTGCTGCAAATCGGGTCCTGGATGCTGCCAGCCGGGATCCCGATGTGGTGATCATCAGCGCGGATATTGCGCCACAGGGTTCGGCTATTGGAGAGCTGAAACTTGGGTTGTCGCTTGAGGGTATCAATCGTGACCTGACTCAGCTAGAGGCGGAATTCGGAGCAACCATTGCGGGCAGTATTGATGCACTCAGGGAGACACTTGGCACCGAAACGGAGCAGGTGAACCAGCGGTTACAACAGCAGCTCGCAGCCATGGACACAGAAACCCGCACGAGCATGAATAACACCGTGCAGGCGTTGAATGACGAAGCCGAGAGTCTGTCCACCAAGCTGTCGCTTCTGGCGGTGGTGTCGGTCGTAACCCTGGTTGTGCTTGTGGCCCTGGTGCTGGGCGGCGGCGTATTGCCCAGGGTTTACCGCCTTAGCCAGGCGATCTGGGGGATTGCCGATGGCGAAGCCGATCTCACCCGGAGAGTCTCCCTTAAAGGCAATGACGAACTGACCGAAATGGGGCACGGAGTAAACCGGTTTATTGCTCGGATCCAGGAACTGGTCTCAGACGTCAAGGCGTCGGCAGAGTCCGCCGCCGGCCAGGCGCAGGCCCAGCGGGATATCAGTCGCCGCGCCGTGGCCGCGGTGAATCGTCAGGAGCAGGGTGTCGCCCAGGTTTCCGGCACCATGGAGATGATGTCGCGCAGCATTTCCGAAGTCGCCGGTGATGTGCAGGATATCGCCGGCGAAGTCCGAAATGTCAGCGCCGAAAGTGCGGCCACGGCGGAGATCTCCCGAGAAGTGCGTGATCGTCTCGACAGCGTCGTGCGGAACGTTGAGCAGGCGGTCGCGGCGGTCAATCAGTTGGATACCCAGAGCAAAGAGATTGGCTCGGTATTGTCCGTGATCGGAGCTATCGCGGAGCAGACCAACCTGCTGGCACTGAACGCCGCCATCGAAGCGGCGCGGGCTGGCGAGTCCGGTCGAGGGTTTGCGGTGGTGGCTGATGAAGTACGCACTCTGGCCAGCCGAACCCAGGAGTCGACCACCGAGATTCAGGCCATTATCGAAAGGTTGCAGCAGGGCAGTCGTCAGGCCGTCAGCACCATTAACGATGTGTCCGGTCAGGTCGCGGAATCCTCAACCGAGTTCCACCGGGCCGATGAGCACTTCGACCGCATTAACCAATTGCTGGCCAGCCTTCAGCAGCGGGCCCTTGAGATCTCCGGGGTGGCGGAAGATCAGAGTGGGCACGCCAGCGAAGTCAGTGTCAGCGTGCGTGAAATCGCCGATTCCTCCCGGGAAACCGTTGATTCCATAACGCAATCGGACGAGGCCAGCGGTGAAATAGCAAGCACCCTGTCGGCCCTGCAAACAAAGGCATCCCAGTTCCGGGTCTAGCAGACCCGGACACGTTTCCAGAAACGATTCACGAAATTTTCATCTTTCCTGACTGGACAAATTGAAAATTTGGGATTATTTTCCCATTTAATTGTTTGGGAAAAATATCCCAATTATTGTGGCGCTGAAAAATGCGCCGGATTCTGTCAAATCAGTCGGGAGAAGGAAGATGAAGCGCAACGGACTTTCAAAAGCGATCAAGTTGGTTCTGGTTGGTACCTTGGCCGGCGGTCTGGCCGCCTGTGGTGGCGGTGGCTCCGGTTCCTCCGGTTCAGTGGGTGCGAGTGGCAATGCCGAGGGCACCAGCGTTGGTGCGGTGACCGGTTTTGGTAGCGTGTATGTCAACGGAACCCGGTTTGCGACGGATGGCAGCGTTAGCAGTGACGACGGCATCGAACGTGAGGGCCAGCTTGAAAAAGGCATGGTGCTGAAAATCAAAGGTGACTGGGACGAGCGGGGCCAGGGCCAGGCCGACGCTGTGTTCTATGACGATACCCTGAGGGGACCACTGGTTGCGGCAACCTGGGATGCCACTGCCAGCACCGGTCAGTTGGAGTTGCTGGGGCAGGTGGTTGTGCTTAACAACCAGACGGTATTCCGCGGAGCCACACCGGTTGAGCTTGCGGCCGCGCCTGCCAACTATCGGGTTCGGGTAAGCGGCTGGCGGCTGGATGACGGCAGTTTCCGGGCCAGCTTCGTGGGTGCGCGTCTGCTGGGCTCGGATTTTGACGATGTGAATGAAGCTGAACTTGAAGGCGTGGTCCAGAACCTGGATGCGCAGTTGCAGACCTTCACCATCAACGGTTTCACAGTGGATTACACCAGCGCAGTTGCGGATGACGACTTCAGTCTGGACCAACTGGAGAACGGGCTTGCGGTTGAGGTGGAAGGTCAGCTCAACGCAGACGGCGATGTCCTGCTTGCCGAGGAAATTGATGATGAGGACGACCTGTTCGACGATAACGACGACGTTGAAATTTCCGGTGATATCTACGATTTCGATGCGTCTGCCCGCACCTTCCGGATTAATGGCGTGCTGGTTCAGCTGAATGCTGAGACTGAGTTTGACGACATCAGCGAGGGCAGCCTTCAGGATGGCGTGTTCGTGAAAGTCGAGGGTGATTTCCGCAACAACACTCTGCTGGCGGAAGAAGTGGAAGGCCGGGAAGGCGATGCGGAACTGGACGGCATCATCCAGCAGATCGATCTGGACAATGAGTTGCTGGTGGTCAGTGGCGTTCGCGTTCAACTCACCGCCAATACCCTGATCGACGACGATGACAGCGATAACGACCTGCGTAATCGGGTTGATGACATCAACGCCTTCAGCGTTGGGGACTATGTTGAGGTTGAAGGTCGTCAGCGTACTGATCACCTTGAAGCCTTCACCATTGAGCGGGAAGACAGCGACGAAGATGATAACTTTGAGCTGGAGGCCAGAATCGATGCCATTTCCGATACGTCGGTGACGGTGATGAATCTGGAAATCCTGCTGAATGGCTTCAGCGTTGCGGGTCTTCAGGTTGGTGATGAAGCCGAGGTTGAGTACGACCAGACCAACGGCGGAGAGTATGTGTTGACCGCAAACCCCGAAAACTGAGGTCGAAGGACACAGGTTGCGGGGGATACCGCAACCTGTGTCTGGTTTTCCGGGGCAAGATGGGAATACAATCCCAAACATGACTGATGCCAAATCCAATCCCCTGCACCAAGCGCTGTTCCGCATTTTGCGCCCGATGGCCAGACTGCTGTTGCGCAATGGCGTTCCGTTCGGCGAGTTCTCTGAGCTGGTGAAAAGGGCGTATGTGGAGGCTGCGTTGGAGGATTTCTCTGACGGGCGCCGCAAACCAACCGATTCCAGAGCGGCAGTGATGACAGGCCTTACCCGCAAGGAAGTGCGAAAACAACGAGAGATATTGGCGGGGCAAAGCCCGGTCAGTGAACGAACCTCTCATGCAAATCGCGCGTCGCGTGTGGTGTCCGGATGGGTGCACGATGAGACCTATCAGGCAGCGAATGGACAGCCCGCGGTGCTGGCATTCGAGGGCGCCGGGAGCTTCAGTGAGCTGGTTCGAGAATACAGTGGCGATATGACTCCCAGAGCGGTACTGGATGAGCTCCAGCGGGTTGGGGTAGTCGCGGTTGAGCCGGATACTGGGTTCCTGATCCTGAAACAGCGGGCGTATGTGCCGGCCGGAGACAGCGAAGAAATGCTCCAGATCTTCGGCGAAGACGTATCTGATCTTGTAGCCACCATTGATCACAACCTGGTGAGCGGTGAACACGGGCAGCAACCCCTGTTTCAGCGAACGCTGACGTACAACGGTATTCCACCAGACGTCATCAGTGAGTGGCGCGAGCGTGCCGCAAGGCAGTCCCAGGCCCTGCTGGAAGAACTGGATAGCTGGCTTGGGCCCCACGACCGTGGAGTATCCGGCCGGGAGGGCGGCGAATCGGTACGGACCGGCGTCAGCATTTTCTATTTTGAAGAGCCGGTTCAGACGAACAAGAGCGGAGACGAATGATGATGGCTCTTAATGTCCCGACCGGACAACCCCCGCGCTGGCAAACCACCGAACTGGTCAGCATGCTGCTTTCGCCGGGTGCCCGTCAGGTGGTGAGATACTGGCTGAGTTCCGAGCATTTCCTGGATGAGCAGAAACACCCGAGGGTGGTGCTTGCAACGCCCCATGAACCCCATTCCTTTGTTGACCTGGTGCAAATCGCCAACCCAAACCTGGTGCCTTCTGTCGTGCTTGCGGAACTGCTTCGAAAGGGCATTGTGGAAACCCTGGAGAGCGGTCACGTTCTGTTAAAGAGAAGCGCTTATGCTCCCTGGGGTGCTACGGGTTCACTGAGCCTGGGCAATTACGATGATTTTGTTGACATCGACAAGCTACGACGACGCCACAACGACAGCTGACAATCAGTGGCGGGCCCGGATGGCCCGCAGGAGAGAACAATGTTCAGAGCAGTAACGCTTCACAGAATGCTGAAACTGGCCGCCGCACCGATCGCACTCGGCGTGTTGAGTGCCTGCGGCAGCGGTGGCGGTGGTGGAGTCGGCGTTGCCGACGGCGGCATCCGAGGCACAGGCTCCAGCGTTGGGCCGGTTTCCGGTTTCGGCAGCGTCTTCGTCAATGGCGTGAAGTTTGAGACGGATGGTCGCGTCAGCAGTGATGACGGCATTGAGCGTGAAGACCAGTTACAGGAAGGCATGATCCTGAGGATCGAAGGCGAGTGGCGGGTTGATGGCCGGGGGAATGCGGAGTCGGTCGAGTACGACGATACCTTCCGTGGGCGTGTGGACAATCTGACTCAGACCCTGGATGCCGACGGTATGGTCGAATCGGTGCAGTTCACCATCTATGAGCAGACTGTGGTTGCCGACCAGCAGACGGTGTTCAAGGACATTGCGCTTGAAACCCTGGCAGACGGCGCTTTCGTGCGCATCAGTGGCTGGCGTGAACCGGATCCCAACGGTCGGTACCGGGCAAGCCACATTGGTTTGATGACGCAGGATGAAACCAACGTAGAGATTGAAGGCCGCATCGACGAGGGTTCATTGCAGCTGAATCTGAATCAGTTCAGCATTAACGAGCAGTTGGTCTCGTACACTGACAGCGCGTTCGCCGGGTCGCTGACGGAAGCCGATCTGGCGGATCTTCTGCTGGTGGAGGCCGAAGGTACGATCTCCAATGGCGTATTGATTGCCCGGGAAATCGACGAAGGCGAAACCCGTCGCTACCGTCGGGGCTCCGGCGATGACATTGAGTTCTCAGGCCCCGTGAGCACCGACTACAACGCATCGGACCGATCCTTCCACATCAACGGCCTGATTGTCTTTGTCGATGACAATACCGAGTTTGATGATGGTTTGTCGGCCTCGGATCTGTCCGCCGGCATGCTGATACAGGTTGAGGGGGATTTCCAGGACAATGGCTCCGTACTGGCTGAAGAAATTGAAGCTCGGGAGGGCAACGCGTCAGTAGACGGTGTCCTCGACGTCAACACGCTCAACTTCAACGACCAGACCTTCCGGGTTGGTGGTGTGTTGGTGCAGCTCACGCCACGGACGATCATCACCGACGATGACAGCGATCTGCGCCTGAAACTGGCGGACCTGAACGGCAGTTATCAGGTAGAAGTGGAAGGTATCGAGCGGCAGTCCGGCTCTGGCGTTACGCTTGAGGCCGTCAAGATTGAGCGCAACGAGGAAGACACTACTCCGGCGAGTCCGCGGAAGTATGAGCTGGAAGGCCAGTTGTCTGATATCGAGGATAGTTTTTATACGATCCTTGGTGTCAGAATCGATATCAGTCTTGTCGACTTCGATGATGGCGAGAGAAGCTCTATCGAATCGGCGTTCTCACAGGGGGCATCGGTAAGTCTTGAGATAGATTACGTTGAGTCACCCCCGGGTGTTTACGTCGCCGATGAAATCGAACTGGAAAGCGAAGACTGAGCCATGAACCACCTCGCCCACACCTTCCTCGCACCGGACTCACCGGAGGCGAGAGTGGGCAGTATCCTCGGGGATTTCACCCGGGGACTGGACTGGGATCATGTGCCGTCGCCGGTGCTTGCAGGCGTGCGGCACCACCTGGCGGTTGATGTATTCACCGATCAGCATCCGCAGGTGCTGGCCAGTAAAAGCCTGTTCTCAAGGGAGCGCCGGCGCTTTGCCGGCGTGGCTCTGGATATCCTCTACGATCACTTCCTGCTCCGGCACTGGGAACAGTTCAGTGACTGGGACAAAGATACCTTTATCCGGACCGTATACCGGGATCTGCAAAACCACCGGGCGCTGATGCCCGACAACATGGCGGTGGTGACCCGTCGCATGGTCGAGCATGACTGGTTTGGCGCCTATCAGGATCTGGACAACATCGGCTATGCCCTCGATCGCGTGGCCAGCCGAATCCGCTTTGCCAACCGGTTTACCGGCATCATCGACGAAATCCGGGCCAATGAATCGGAACTGGAGGAACATTTTCTGGCCTTCTTTCCGGAACTTCAGGCCTTCGCCAACCGCTATCCGGAATCATCCCATCAGGCGTGAACGGGCCTGCTGATATTCCTCTTCCAATCGCTGAACCAACGCCTCAACCGACACCACATCATGAATCTGGCTCACACCCTGACCGGCGGACCAGACGGTCTTCCAGGCCTTGGCCTCATCGTCCATGGGCTTGAGCTTCTCGCCGTAATTCACATCGCCGGCCTGGTTCAGCTTCTGCATATCAAAGCCAGCGGCCTCCAGGCTCTGGCGCATAAAGCTGGCCGGTACACCGGACACCGCCGGGGTATGGATGATATCCGCTGATACGGCGTCGATGACCATGTTCCGATAGGCATCCTCTGCCTCGGATTCCTCGGTATTGATAAACCGTGTGCCCATATAGGCCAAATCTGCCCCCAGCGCCTGGGCTGCCAACAGATCCTCTCCGTGGGACAAACCGCCGGCCAGCAAAATGGTGCCATCGAACACCTCACGGATTTCATGCACCAGTACAAACGGGTTGGTGGTACCGGCATGGCCACCGGCGCCGGCGCTGACCGCAATGATGCCATCCACCCCGGCTTCTGCCGCCTTGCGGGCGTGTTTCTGATTGGTGACATCGTGGAATACCAGCCCGCCGTAACTGTGCACGGCTTCCACCACCTGGCTGGCCGCGCCCAGGGAGGTAATGACAATTGGCACCTGATGCTTTACGCACAGTTCAAGATCCGCTTGCCAGCGCGGGTTGGTGCGGTGCACCACCAGATTCACGGCATAGGGCGCGGTTGTCGCGCTTGGTTGCTGCGCTTGCCATTGCGCCAGCTCGTCATTCATCTGCACCAGCCATTGCTCGAAACCCTCACTGCTGCGCTGGTTCAGGGCTGGAAAACTGCCCACGATGCCGGCTTTGCAACAGGCAAGGGCCAGGCGGGGTGAGGAAATCAGAAACATGGGGGCGGCAATTAACGGAAGACGAAGCTGATTTTGGAGCTGTGCGGGAATTGGCATGTTGAGTCCTTGATTTTTATTGGAACTTTCTCAAGCTATGGGGGATCTTAGCCTGTTCCCGCAGAGCCGCGAAACGGGTTTTCTGAGATAGTGTGTTATTAACCTCCAGACAAGGAGCCCGTCATGGGTGAAGCAAAACGACGTAAACAGACCGGCGCCCCCTCGCCACGCAACACGCAGGGCCGCAAATCACTGATCATCGTCCTGTCACTGGTGATCGGGGTGGCCGTCATTGCCGGCCTGTATTTCGTCACCAAACCACCGGCACCCAGCTCCGAGGCACTTCCCGTGGCGGCCCCCAACGCCGACGAATTCCCGGCCATTGTCGACCAGTACGGCGTTTCCGTTGGCAACGAAGACGCGCCGGTTGTCGTCCGCGAGTTCGCCGACTACCAGTGCCCGGCCTGCGCCCGCTTCGCCGAAGCCAGCCAGCGCCTCAAGAAAGAATATGTGGAGTCCGGTAAAGTCCGTTTCGTCTATTTCGACCTGCCTCTGCGCCAGCACCAGAACGCCATGCCCGCCGCCCTGGCCGCCCGTTGTGCGGGTGATCAGGACCAGTACTGGGCCATGCACGACAAACTTTACGGTTCCCAGATCGACTGGAGTGGTTCCAACGATCCGACGGCCACCTTCACCCGCTACGCCAATGACCTCGGCCTGGAAGAACGCCGCTTCCGTCGTTGCATGGAAACCGAATTGCACCGGGAAGCTGTCGAACAGAGCCTGCAAGTGGCTGTCCAGCTCCGGGTCGCCAGCACACCCACGGTCATGGTCGACAACATCCAGTTGACACGGCCTGGCTGGGGCCAGTTGTCGGCGGTTGTAGAACGGGAGTTGGCCAAAGCGGAGTAATGCGGCCATCCGCAACTTGCATCGGGGGCCTGGTTGATTAAACTTTGCCCCCTCGCGCCCACCGGCCGTGACAAATATCAAATCATGCTCCGGATTTACGATCCGGCCCGCAGGAGAAAACCATGAGCAACGAAATCGTCGTCTGCGCACTCTACAAGTTCGCAGTCCTCAATGATTACAAAGATCTACGCCAGCCCTTGCTGAACCTGATGCTGGAAAAAGGCGTGCACGGCACCCTGCTGCTGGCCCGCGAAGGCATCAACGGAACCATCGCCGGCAGCCGAGAAGGCATCGACGCTGTGAAAGCGTGGATTGGCAAAGACGACCGCTTCAACGGCATCGACTACAAAGAATCCTTCGTCGATATCCAGCCGTTCAAACGCACCAAGGTCAAACTCAAGAAAGAAATCGTCACCATGGGCGTCGATGGCATCGATCCCAAGCGGATTGTCGGCACCTACGTGGAGCCGCAACAATGGAATGACCTGATCTCTGATCCGGACGTTGTCTTGGTCGACACCCGTAACCAGTACGAAGTCGAGATCGGCACTTTCAAAAACGCCGTCAATCCGGCCACTGACACCTTCCGCGAGTTTCCTGAGTATGTGAAGCAGAACCTCGACCCGCAGAAGCACAAGAAAGTCGCCATGTTCTGCACCGGCGGTATCCGCTGCGAGAAGTCTACGGCTTATCTGAAAGAGCAGGGCTTCGAAGAGGTGTATCACCTCAAGGGCGGCATCCTGAAGTACCTGGAAGAGGTTCCTCAGGAGCAGAGTCTGTGGCAGGGTGAGTGTTTCGTATTTGACGACCGTGTAACGGTGAATCACAACCTGGAACGTGGCGAATACGACCAGTGCCACGCCTGTCGCCGGCCGATTACCGAGGCCGACAAGCAGCGCCCGGAATACGAACAGGGTGTCAGTTGCCACCAGTGCATCGACAGCCTGACCGAAGAACAGAAAGCCCGTTTCAAGGAGCGTGAGCGCCAGATGCGCCTGGCCCGTGAGCGGGGAGAAGAACACGTCGGCGGCGAGGCCGCACGCATTATTGCTGAGCGAAAGGCCCGCAAGAAGGCCGAACGGGAAGCACAGGCGCGCAGGAGTCTGGAGGGGGAAAAGCAGCGTAAGTCTGCTGTGAATTAACAGCCCCTGAGTAAGGAGACAGTATGTTGATCAGAAAACCCTTGGCGGTTGCCTGCCTGGTGGTGGCCCCCGTGGCCTGGGCCCAGGAAAGCGGCAACGTCGAAGGTGAGGCTGAGCTTGGCATTTTGCTGACCTCTGGCAACACCGAAGAAACCAAGGTGAATGGTCGGCTGGCTCTCAAACATGAGACAACGATGTGGCGGAATACCGGCGAGTTCAGTTCCCGGTACACCGAAGCTGACGACGAAACCACCGCAGAGGAATATCAGGCTGCGCTGGAATCCGACTACAAGTTCGATGAGCAACAATACTGGTTTGTCAGAGGTTCCTGGGAAGACGATCGTTTCTCCGGTTACGACTTCGAGTCTACCTTGAGCACTGGTTACGGAAACCGAGTCTGGCAGGTGGGAGAGCGATCGTTCCTCGACCTTTCTGGAGGCTTGGGTTATCGGTATAACAAGCTTGAAGATGTGAATGACGATGGCGACGACGCCGAAAAGGAAGCGATCGCAAGATTAGCCGCCCATTTCGACTACGCCTTATCCGACACCGCCCTGTTCCGGCAGAAGCTCAGTACCGAAATTGGACTGGATGAGAACAACACCATCAGCCAGTCCGAAACGTCCCTGCAGACCAGTATCGTGGGGTCGCTGTCGATGAAAGCGGCGTTCCGGGTAAAGCATGTATCCGATGCGCCCGCCGGTACCGACAAGACTGATACAGAAACCTCGTTGTCGTTGCTGTACGGGTTCTGACACTCCCGGTAGCCACGAAGAGAAACGGGGCAGGGGAATAATCCTCTGCCCCGTTTGTTTTTGGGGTTACACGTTATTTCTCAGGCCCAGTTCGTCCGGGTAGGGCGTCAGGTATTTCTGGGAGTGGAGGTAGTCTACCGGTTCCTTGCGTTGGGCCAGGCGCAGCAGCGTCATGGGCACTACCAGAGGTATCTCACCACGCCGATAGGCCTCGATCTGCTCCAGCAGCACGGTTTTTTCCTCGGCCGACATGCCTTCTTTCAGAAAACCCAGCAGATGCTGCATCGCATTCACATGCGAGCCACGGCTTACCCGTTGGGTCATGGCTTCCATGAACTGATGGATGTAGCGATCGGCAATCTGTTCCAGAGGTTCGGATTTGAGGTCGCCCAGCATCGGGCCCAGTTGCCGGTAGATCTTTTCTGAATGGGCCAGCAGCGTGAACTTGTGGCGGGTGTGGAAATCAATCAGCGCCTGCTTGGTCAGGTTTTCGCCTGCCACGTTCTGCATCCAGTCGTCGTAGGCAAATACCCGTTCAATGAAGTTTTCCCGCAGCATGTCATCGTGCAGGCGGCCTTCCTCTTCCACCGGCATCAGCGGGTAGGCTTTCATCAGCGCCTCGGCGAACATACCGCGGCCATCTCTGTGCATGAAACTGCCTTCGGCGTTGTGAATCTTGATGCGCTCCATGCCGCAACTGGGCGATTTCGCCATCAGGATGTAGCCGCGCAGGTTGGCCAGCGAGGGAAGTACCTCGGCAATGAAGTTCTGCATGCCTTCGGTGTGGTCTTTGCTGCCCTTGCTTTCCACCAGATGAAGACCGTCTTCATGCTCACGCAGATGAATGGCGGGGCGGGGAACGCCAAGGCCGGCTTCAAGTTCCGGACAGATAGAGCGGAACTCGAAGTGCTTTGCCAGCACCTGGGTGCAGTAGCGGGAGTGTTTGTGGCCGCCGTCGTGCCGAACTTCCTTGCCCAACAGGCAAGTGCTGATGCCAACCGGTATACCGCTCACAGGCTTCTCCAATACACAAAAGTGACGTTACTGATACCGCTTACGTCCATTCAGTGTAAACCGATCAGAGCAATGCACCCAAGGTACTCATGAAGACGTTTTGTTACGTTTCTCCCGGGCAGCCAGGCTGGTCGCGTAAATGCCCCGGACATCCCGGGCAAATTGCTCGATGGAATAATCCTCGGCAAAGGCCCGGGCTTTGTCCGACAGCTCGGTGCGCAGTTTGTCGTCCTCAAGCAGCCGTTGGGCTTTCTCAATCCAGCGGGCCTGGTTCTCCGGAGTCTTGTAGCCGTTCAGGCCGTCCCGAACCACATCTTCAATACCGCTGGAGCGAACCGCCACGACCGGCAGCCCGGCAGACATGGCTTCCAGAATGACCATGCCCTGGGTCTCGGATTTGGAGGCGAACAGGAAGGCATCGCCAAGGTTGTACCAGAGCGCCATCTCCTCCGGCTGAACCGCGCCCACCAGGGTAAAGTGAGAGCCCAGCTCCAGGCTGTCAATTTTCTTCTGTAGCCGGTCCCTCTGGTGGCCATCGCCGATCATCAGAAACCGGAATGGCACGTCGCTTTCCTGCCGCAGCCGGTCGATGGCTTCGATCATGAAGTCGATGTTCTTCTCGTTGGAAAGCCGGGCCACGCTGATAAAGACCTTCTCGTTGCTCAGCGCCAGTTTTTTCCTGAGTGTCTCCACATCTGCGGGCTTTACAGCCTGGAAACGCTCGTACTCGATACCGGTGGGTTGTACGAAGGTGGGTGTGGTCACCCCGATCATCCGCAGGTATTCCTCGGTGGAGTAAGTCGGTACGATCACGCCATCGCAGCGGTTGGCAAAGCGTTTGATCAGAGCGTGGGAAATCAGGTTCCGGAACAGCATCCCGGGCAGGGGGACAAAGTGAGCGTAGTGCTCCAGACGGGTGTGATAGGTGTAGATGGCCGGAATACGCAGCTGACGGGCCATAAACAGCCCCAGGCTACCCAGCCAGAACGGATGATGCAGGTGAATCACATCCGGCCGGAAGCCCCGCACCTGCTTGCGGATACGGGCCAGGAAAATATTGGCCAGACGGAATTCCCGTTTCTCGCCCATGGCCAGCAGTGATGGTACCCGAACTACCGCATCCTCATGACTGGGCTGGTCGCGATACCGGGGCGCGACAATCTGGGTGCTATCTCCCAGATGTTCCAGGCCACGGCGCAGCCGTTCAATGGAAATCGGAACCCCGCCAATGAAAGGCAGATAGTTGTTGGTGAACATGGTGACCCGCAACGGCTTTTCGAGCCACGGGGTGGGGTCCAGGTCGTAATCCGGGTAGTAATCCTTGCCGATGAAGATAACCTGGTAAAGCTTGATGGTCAGCGCCAAAAACACCGAGACGATCAGAATGAAGTTCAGATAGCCGGTGTAGAACAGGGAATACACGAAGAACCAGAAGCTCTCCAGGCGCTTCCAGACCGGATGCTGGCCCACTTCCAGACGCTCCATCTGGTAGCTGACGTCGCCGTCTGGAGAGACCCGTACGTCCACGTAGTGGTAGAAGCTGTCCTCCGTATTCAGCACCAGCCCGCCGGCACCCCCGGTGGTGATGTAGGGCGTGCCATCCACTACTTGCTCGTCAAAGAGCGACAGGTTGGCCGAAAACACCAGGTCGATGCCTTGCTCCCGAATCAGCTGCAGCAGCTCCTCCCGGAAGGCGGGAGGTTGCAGGTAGTCGTCTTCATCGTCGAACAGGGCTGGGGTTTCCGGTTGCAGAAGCGGGTGGCCAATAAACAGGATGTGTGCGTTGCTGGTGTCGTGGGCCAGAAGATCCCGGAGCCAGCGAATCTGCCAGCGCCAGGGCGTTTTCCCGGTGCTGTCCAGGAAGATCAGTCGGGTATTACCGGCCCGCACACTGTAGAAATGGGGCCCGAAATGATCATAAAACCGGAAACTGCCAAAATTCTCGTATTCGTGCGGGCCGAAGGTGAGCAGATAGGGAATGTCCAGGTGGCTCAGGGTGCCATACAGTGCCCGGTATTTATCCTCGCCACCGCCGCTCACGGCATTGCCGGACGACACCAGAAAGTCCACACCGGCCTGATTCAGGGTCGGGATAAACCGGCGCTCGAAGATGCCCACGGAATTGTTGATGTTGCCCACCACCGCAAAACGGATACCGGAGCCTGGCGGAGTGTGTTGGTGGATGCGTTCCACCTGCCCGCTGTGCAGGGCCTCAAAGTCCTGTTTGAAGAAATTCAGGTACACCTTGTAGCCCACCAGCGCCACCACAATGGCCAGGCACAGATAGAACAGCAGTTTAAGCGGGTTACGACGGATCATTCCGGCCTCCGGTGGCTTTTGATCAGTTCCCTCTGCATCACCAGCAAACCGATGAGCATGCCCAGGTAGATAGTGAGAAAACGCCAGGCAATAGTGACCAGCACCAGGTGATTGCCCGACAGGATATCCCGGAAGAAACTGCCGAACACGCCTTCCGATATGCCAGAGGCCCCGGGAGTGGGGGAGAAATACATGATGAAGGTGGTTACCACCAGCAAGCCCAGAGTGGTCAGGTAATCCACCTCATAGCCCAGGCCGTGAATCAGCAGGGCGGGAAAACTGAACAGGCTGAGCAGGAACACGGCGGTGAACACTACCGACAGCAGTACGTCCCGTGGCGCGCCACGGAGGTATTCGCTGAAACACAGGGCAAACCGCAGCATTTCCCGCCGTAATTTGAACTGCCAGCGGTCGTGCCGGCGGTGGTTGATCAGATGTGCCTTGCGCAGGCCTGCGACAAGAGCGCTCAACGGCAGGATCATCCAGCGTGTCCGGAACAGCAGCACGGCGAAGAATCCCAGATAGAGCGACACAAACACCGCCAGTGCAGTGCCGATACCGGACGACCAGATGCCGCCGTCCAGGGCCTCCAGGCTCAATAGAAAAACCGGTGTCAGTGAGAAAATGAACGCCACCGCGAGTACCGTGCGGATAGTGGTGGCTGCCGTGGCCCGGGCCACGGGCACCCCATGGCGGGTGAGATACCAGATCTGGGCAAACCCGCCCCCGGTGGCCATGGGGGTTACGTTGGAGAAAAACAGATTAATGAACACCAGCCGGAAGATCTTGCGCAATGGCAGCCGGTGCCCCAGCGCCTTGAGGGTGTAGTGCAGGCGCAGACCATCGGCCATGAAGTAGATCAGCAGCAGGGCCGCGACCGGCAACAGCAGAGTGGGAGAAAGCAGGCGATCGTCGAACTGGAAACTGCGGCCGGCGAAGCGGTCGTACACCGCATACAGGCCGGCGCCGGTCATGACCAGGAACAACAGGGCGAACGCCGCAAGCCGTCGCCAGGAAGTCCGTTTCTGGTAGTTGCTGTCAGTGCTGTTGGTCATGCTCTGCCCGTCTGTTGGTGGCGGGCAGTGTACCCTGTGCAGGGCAGTGCTTGTCCAGTTTGGCTTAGTGACCGTAAACCATCAGATTGGTGTTGGTGATGGCAAAGTCTGTGAACTGGACCGAGCCGATGCTGGTGTCACCCATGCGGAATACCGGCATATCGATATCAGCCCGGAATTCTACATCGTGTACAGAAAGGCCTTCTTTGCCAGAAGCGGCACTGGTGCCCCGGGATAGGTTGGCTTTGGCATGGGCCATACCAAAGTGCCCCAGGGTATCGGCGCCACGGCGGTTATGGATCTGTAGCCCTTCAATGCCAACGGCGGCGAAGTTGAACAGCAGGATCACGTCGGCTGCGTCCCAGTTCAGGCTACCGTTGCTGATTTCGAAATGGGTATCGAGCTGCAGTTCGGAGCCGGACACCACGTTGCCATTGGCCAGGGTGCGCGTGGCGCCGCCGTTATTGCGGATAACCAGATCGGTGGGGCCGATGTAGCCCTGCAGCAGGATGTTTGAGAACAGACTGGCGCTGCCTTCACTGCCGGTGGTGGTAATACTGTCGATGGCCAGTTCGAAATCCACCGCCTGCAGATAGTCGGTCAGGCTGGTGGGGTCGCCGTAATCGCTGGCCCCCAGATGGATCACCAGGTCGCCGTTGTCGAACTGTTTGCCGAAACTGCCGCCGACCGAGTATTTCGCCAGCGCGTCCGCGACATCGGGATTACTGGTATCGAGCAGACCGGCGTTGGCGCGGCGTGCTATCTCGGAGAAACCGTGCTCCAGAACCTCGCCACTGCCCGCGATATCAATCGTCAGCTTCATGTTGTCCAGCACGGTATCGTTCTGGCCGGACAATCTCAGGCCGTTGATCCCCAGGGAGCCCTCATCGGTCCAGATCAGGTGATCAATATTGAGCTTGGTTTCCAGTTCAATGGTTACACCGGCCCGGCCAGTCACACCCGCCAGGGTTGTGTCATCCAGCGGCTGGAATTCGGCCATGGCAGGCACAGCTAATGAGGCGCCGGCCATCAGGCTCAGGCAGGCGAGGGATTTTCTGGCCTCAGGAATGAGAAAAGACATGTTGGCCCCGGTTCGTTCGACGATTTGTTGTTATTGATTGATTCAGAACACCTGACGTGTGCTGATCAGCCGCAGGGACAACACAACCAGAGCTGCGGTCGTTAAAAGTTACACATTGTTACTTTAAGCCTGAAGGCGGGGGTGATCTGTGAGGCTGGTCACAACCTGAACAGTCGTGACCGGTGTTTCAATCCAGTGCCTGGCGGATGAGGTTTTTCTGATGTTCGGCGAAGCCCCGGATCAGCTCAGTGGCTTTGGTCGCATCTCTCGCCAACACCGCCTGCGGCAACTCCGAGAAAAACGTACTGGTGGTCGCGAGGCCCTTGCGGTAACGGTCTGCCCCCAGGTAATAGGTTCGGCTCACGGCAGGTTTGAAGTTGGACAGCGCTTCGGTCAGGTAGGGGTTGGCGACGACCTGGCAGCAAGCCTCCATCACATTAAAGCTGGCTTCCACCACCCGGGTGATGTCAGGTTGGGGTTCTCTTATCCGTTCGACCACCTGCGATACCGCCACAAGTAAACGGTCTTTGTCTGCCTCTTGCCAGCGCTCGCACAGGCGTGAGGCCAGCATCATCAGCAAATGCATATAGACGTCATAGAGCTCCGACGCGTACTCGGCATTCAGCTGGGTGGCAGAGGCTCCCTTCCGTGGTGTGATTTCCACCAGGTGCCATCGCTCCAGGGTATAGAGTGCCTCTTTCACTGATGCCCGGCTCACTTTCAGTTCTGAGGCCAGTGTGGCTTCCTGAATACGCTCTCCGGGACGGATCTGCCCGGTCATGATGCGTTCGGCCAGGAAATTGGCAATCTGCTCTGCCAGAGTATTGGGCACCTGAAAGTCCATAGGGGGCTCTGTCTGCTCGCTGTCGGGTTGTTAGACAAACGTGGAACGGCGGGAGTGTAGCACAGCCGGAGTAATGCCGGTCACTACCTTGAAATCTGCCTGTGGCGCACGCAGGTATAGGGTTCGAATCCTCCAAACGTAAGGGAAACCAACATGCCCAAGCATTTTGAGCAGGCCCCGGGCCTGTACGATGACCCCGTTCCCGAAACCGAAGGCTATGTCTTTAACCAGACCATGATGCGCATCAAGGAGCCTGAGCGTTCCATGGACTTCTACACCCGGGTACTGGGCATGCGCCTGGTTCGCAAGCTGGATTTCCCGGAAATGAAGTTCACGCTCTACTTCCTGGGCTATCTGGACGACAAGCAGGCCCAGTTTGTGCCAAACGATGATGGCCACCGGACTACCTACACCTTTGGCCGGGAAGCGATGCTGGAGCTTACCCATAACTGGGGCACCGAAGACGATGCCGACTTTGCCTACCACAACGGCAATGATGAGCCCCAGGGCTTCGGCCACATCGGCATTGCCGTGCCCGATGTCTACGCTGCCTGTGAGCGCTTCGAAAAGCTGGGCGTGGAATTCGTGAAAAAGCCGGACGACGGCAAAATGAAAGGCCTGGCGTTCATCAAAGACCCGGATGGCTACTGGATTGAAATCCTGCAGCCAGACATGCTGGAGAAACAGCGCAAGGACAGCTGATCATCCAGCTGTTCCTGCCCCCGGCGTTCAGCTTTCCTGGCTGGCGCCGGGCGCCTTGCCATAGCGCGAGGCGACAATCACCGCCACCGTCAGAATGAACGCGCCCGCAACGCCAATCTGCCCCAGTTCCTCTCCCAGAATCAGCCAGGCCAGCAAGGCAATAAACAAAGGTTCGAGCACGACGACAATGCTGGATACCGTCGCCGGCGTGGTTTTCATCCCGGTAAAAAACAGCAGATAGCCAATGCAGGTGGGCACCACGCCGATGTACAGCACCATCAGCCAGTGCTTTAGCTCCATCGTCTCCAGCCCCGCAAAGCCGCCACTCAGGGCCACCACCGGCAACAGCAGCAGTGCGGCGGTACCAAAGCAGATAAAGGCGGTGGTAAACACCGGTGTGCCCGTTGAGTTGTAGCGGCTGGTCAGGGTGAAGCCGGTGTATACCGCCGCCGCCAGCAGCGCCATCAGAATGCCTGCCAGCCGCAGGGTGCCGGCGGTGTCCATGTCACTGACCACCAGCATGCCCGTGCCCAGAATCGCGGCGATCGCGGCCAGGATAGTGAGCAGCCCTGGTTTCTCGCCCAGCAATGGGGCAGCCAGAATAGCCACCAGTACCGGTGGCAGGCACAGGGATATCAGGGTGGCAATGCCAGCCCCGGTCAGATCCACCGCCAGCAGATAGCTGCCCTGATAGAATGCCTGGAACAGCCCCAGGGCGGTGAGGGTGAGCATGGCCTTGCCGCTGAGCGAACGCAAAGAGCTACCGGGTACCGTCTGGCCGGGATTGCGGGCCACCAGCTGCCGCTGCTCGCGCCGCATCAATAGCCAGAAGAATGGCAGCGCAACCACCAGGCGCAAAAAACCGAGGGTGATGGCCTCCAGCTCCGTACCGTTGAACAGAAACTTGGCGACAATACCTGTAGTGGCCCAGAGCAAAGAGGCCAGGGCAATAAGAAGTGCTCCGTGGATCATGACAACTGCCGGTTGGAGAAACAAACAGGCAAGGGTATCAGCGGTAAGTGCGTGGCGCTATAAGGGAAAGGAGAGGGGCAGCGAGGCTGCCCCGGGGCTTATTTCACGGCGAGGCGGTCGGCGTTCTTTTCAACCGTACGCGCACCAATACCCTTCACATCAGCCAGTGCTTCAATGCTGGCAAAGGGGCCGTTGGCTTCGCGGTAGTCAATAATGGCCTGGGCTTTGCTCTCACCGACACCGCTCAGAGACGCCAGAGTGGCTACATCTGCGGTGTTGATGTTCACGGCGGGCTGCTCGCTGGCGAAGGCTGCAGAGCCAGTGATCAGGCTGAAAAACAGAACAAGGGCGGCCAGAAATGAGGTTGGTTTCATCGGTGATCTCCTGATTGTAATAACGTTGTTATGAACAGTCAGGCACGACAACCCATTGAGAGTATTGGTGATTCGAAACGGTGCAGAACAAAAAGGGGGAGGTGGGTGCGAGGGCGGTTTAGTGCACGGAAAGGGACTACTGTCCGTGTAGTCCCCAAATTCCGTGGCTGACCCCTGCCTGATCCATCAGGCTGCGCATCATCCTGAGCACTTCATCCTTGCAGTCATCCCTGTAGCCCTGATCCATCGGGCAACTCCGAATCCGTGGAGTTCTCATCCGTGAGCCAACGTCCGTGGCGGCTTGTCATCCCTGACACTGCTCATTCTACGGAAGATGAAATTTCGGAAAATCGGACATCCGCCAGACGGTTTGTGCGAGATATCCCACAGAGCTGTGAGCTTTACGGTGAACCTGAATTCATTGTTTTCAGGGTGTTTTTGCGGGCAATTTATTGCCTGAAAATCAGCGCGCTACCAGATGGTGCAGTGGGGTTTGCCTGCTCTGCACCAATTGAGGGCGGCGGGTTGGCCGAGGCACCGGATTGAGGCCTGAAACGGCGCACCAATTCATTGCAGAGCCGGTTCGGGCATGTTTCTTGTTATTTAACATTATGTTTTGTAAGTGCTTTTTTGGTTGTTGGAACGGCGAATGCAATTGGCTGTTTGCGTTTGACGACCCAAAACCAACGAAAAGGACGCACAACATGAGCATCAAAAAACACGTGAAACTGGGCCTCTCTGCATTGGCGCTGTCTGTCTCTTTGAATTCTGTTGCCGCCGAAGATCCCATCAAGGTGGGTATTCTCCATTCCCTGTCCGGCACCATGGCCATCAGTGAAACCGCACTGAAAGACACCATGCTGATGCTGATCGAAAAGCAGAACGAAGCCGGTGGCGTACTTGGCCGCCAGCTCGAGCCGGTGGTGGTTGATCCGGCTTCCAACTGGCCGCTGTTCGCGGAGAAAGCCCGTGAGCTGCTGGAGAAAGAAAAGGTCGACGTTATCTTCGGTAACTGGACCTCGGTGTCCCGTAAATCCGTTCTGCCGGTGGTAGAAGAGCTGAACGGCCTGCTGTTCTACCCGGTTCAGTACGAAGGCGAGGAATCGTCTGAAAACGTGTTCTACACCGGTGCGGCCCCCAACCAGCAGGCGATTCCCGCAGTGGATTACCTGATGAACGACCTGGGTGTCGAGCGCTGGGTTCTGGCGGGCACGGATTACGTTTACCCGCGCACCACCAACAAGATTCTGGAAACCTATCTGAAAGACAAAGGCGTGGCCGCCGGCGACATCATGATCAACTACACGCCTTTCGGCCACTCCGACTGGCAGACCATCGTGTCTGACATCAAGAAGTTCGGCAGCGCCGGCAAGAAAACCGCCGTGGTCTCCACCATCAACGGCGATGCCAACGTGCCCTTCTACCGTGAACTGGGCAACCAGGGCATTTCCGCCACCGACATTCCCGTGGTTGCGTTCTCCGTGGGTGAACAGGAACTCTCCGGCATCGACACCGCTCCGCTGGTTGGCCACCTGGCTGCCTGGAACTACTTCATGAGCGTGGATAACGATGCCAACTACGACTTCATCGACGCCTGGGTTGCCTACAAGGGCGACGATGCCGCCGTGACCAACGACCCGATGGAAGCCCACTACATTGGTTTCAACATGTACGTCGAAGCGGTGAAGAAAGCCGGCACCACCGACGTGGATGAAGTGAAAGACGCCATCATCGGTGTGAGCGTACCGAACCTCACCGGCGGATACGCCACCATGATGCCGAACCATCACATCACCAAGCCGGTGCTGATTGGCGAGATCCAGGACAACGGCCAGTTCTCCGTGGTCTGGGAAACCCCGTCTACCGTGGCTGGCGATGCCTGGTCTGACTTCCTGCCAGGTTCCAAGGACCTGATCAGTGACTGGCGAGCGCCTCTGCGCTGCGGCAACTTCAACGTGGTCACTGGCAAGTGCGGTGGTGGCTCGGCTGACGTGGCCTCCAACTAAGCTCCAACCGGGCACAGCCGGGCAGGCCTGAGCCTGCCCGGCACCGCTCCCGAATTCCCAAGCCAACAGGAATGAATCATGAGCATTCACCGATTGCTCGCCAGGATGGTATTGGCTGTCTGTCTGGCCCTAGGGGCCACACTGGCGAATGCCCAGGCGCAGACGAATGCGCCCGAAGCGCTGCTGAAACGGCTCGTAGAAGCCGGGCAAGCTGAAAAAACCGACTTACTCAAAGCCCTCTCCGAAACCGGCGATGAACGCGCCCGGGGCTGGCTGGAAGCCGTTCGCGACGGCAAACTCGCGATGATTGAAGACACCGGTGCCCTGGTAATTGTGGTTAATAACCGGGGCCGTAACTGGCAGATCGCCGACGCCCTGACCGGCGAAGACCTGGGTGAAATGTCGCGCCGGGATCTGCAAAGCCTGCGGGTGAACAACGCCCTGCGGGCCGACATCGAGGGCATCCTCTCGGTGATCGACCTGACCGTGGCCGACCCAGGCCAACGCCTCGATGCTGCGCGCAATCTGCTGGGCGAAGTGAATGAAGCGCTGGCCACCCAGCTCCAGGCCCGTTTGCAGGTGGAAGACAACGGCCAGGTGCGTGACATGCTCACCAATGCCCTGGCCATTTATCAGGTGGAGCAGGGCGATGTTGAGGCGGTAGCCACTTTGTCCGGCAGCCTGAACCCGACCGTGCGTGCCGCCCTGAATAATGCCGTTAACAGCGATGACCCCGCGCTGGCGGCTGTGGCCGAGGAAGCCCTGGCCAGCATTGAACAGAAACTCAAACTCAACCGCGCTGCCGAGACCCTGTATTTTGGCCTGTCCCTCGGCTCGGTACTGGTGCTGGCCGCCATTGGCCTGGCCATCACGTTTGGTGTGATGGGCGTGATCAACATGGCCCATGGCGAGCTGATCATGCTCGGGGCCTACACCACCTGGGGCATGCAGCAGCTGTTCCCGGGCCAGCCCGGCCTGGCCCTGATCCTGTCCATCCCGGCCGGTTTCCTGGTGGCGGCGCTGGCGGGCATCGCCATTGAGCGCAGCGTGATCCAGTACCTGAAGGGCCGCCCGCTGGAAACCCTGCTGGCCACCTTCGGCATCAGCCTGATTCTTCAGCAACTGGTGCGTACCGTGATTTCCCCCCTCAACCGCACCGTGGTTACGCCCGAGTGGATGAGCGGCTCAATCATGGTGAACGAGGCGTTGTCGCTAACCCTGAACCGCCTGTACGTGATTGGCTTTGCCCTGGTGGTATTCGCCGGGCTGATGCTGATCATGCGTAAGACCCGCCTGGGGCTGGAAGTCCGTGCTGTTACCCAGAACCGGGCCATGGCCCGCTCCATGGGCATCAAAGCCACCAAAGTGGACATCATGACCTTCGCCCTGGGCTCCGGCGTGGCCGGGCTGGCGGGCGTGGCCCTGTCGCAGATCACTAACGTCGGCCCCAACCTGGGCCAGAACTACATCATCGATTCGTTCATGGTGGTGGTGTTCGGTGGCGTGGGCAATCTCTGGGGCACCCTCATTGCCGGGCTTTCCCTCGGCACCATCAACCAGTTGCTGGAACCCTGGGCGGGGGCGGTCCTCGCCAAAATCATGGTGCTGGTGCTGATCATCCTGTTTATTCAAAAGCGGCCACGCGGGCTATTCCCGCAGAAAGGCCGTGCGGCGGAGGGCTGAGTTATGGCGACATCACAAACCTGGCTGCTCCGGCCCTTCCAGGAGCGTTCCACCCAGCTTTTCCTCGGTGTGCTGTTCGCCGCCCTGGTGGTGGTTACCTTCCTGCACCTGTTTATGCCGGAAGACAGTGCCCTGCACGTAAGCGCTTACACCGTTACCCTGCTGGGCAAATACCTCTGTTACGCCCTGCTGGCGGTGGCAGTGGACCTGGTGTGGGGATACCTGGGCATTCTCAGTCTGGGCCATGGCGCCTTCTTTGCCCTCGGCGGCTACGCCATGGGCATGTACCTGATGCGCCAGATTGGTGATCGCGGCGTGTATGGCGATCCTGTATTGCCAGACTTCATGGTGTTCCTGAACTGGCAGGAGCTGCCCTGGTACTGGCAGGGCTTCGACATGGCCTGGTTCGCCTTCATCATGGTGCTGCTGGCCCCGGGCCTGCTGGCGCTGGTGTTCGGCTTCCTGGCCTTCCGCTCCCGGGTAACCGGCGTGTACCTGTCCATCATCACCCAGGCTCTGACCTTTGCGTTAATGCTGGCCTTCTTCCGCAATGAGATGGGCTTCGGTGGCAACAACGGCCTGACTGACTTCAAAGACATCCTCGGCTTCGATCTGCGCAGCGACGCCACCCGGCTTGGCCTGTTCCTGGCGACCGGCATCGCGCTGGCGGTGGGCTATGTCGTGTGCCGTGCCATTGTGACCAGCAAGCTGGGTCGGGTCAGCGTGGCCTGCCGTGACGCTGAAGCCCGTACCCGGTTCCTCGGCTACCGGGTGGAACGGGTGCAGCTGTTCGTGTTCGTGGTCTCCGCCATGCTGGCGGGCGTGGCCGGCGCGTTGTACGTGCCCCAGGTGGGCATTATCAACCCCAGCGAATTCTCGCCGCTGTTCTCCATCGAAATCGTGGTGTGGGTCGCTCTCGGTGGCCGCGCCACCCTGTATGGCGCGGTTATCGGCGCCTTACTGGTGAACTACGCCAAGACCGTGTTCACCGGCATCATGCCGGACGCCTGGCTGTTTGCCCTGGGCGCGCTGTTCGTGCTGGTGACGGTGTTCCTGCCCAAGGGCATTGCCGGGCTGTTGCAGAAACGCCGCCAGAAGGATGATGACCAACCCGGCGCTCAGGAGGCCACCGCATGAGCATCTTTGAACAACTTGCCAACCGGGACCAGGTGTTTGAGTTTCTCACCCCCGTGGCCTCGCCGGTTGACGTGCGCCACGGCCCGATCCTGTACATGGAAGACGTGAGCGTGAGCTTCGATGGCTTCAAGGCCATCAACAACCTCAACCTCACCATCGACGACGGCGAACTGCGCTGCATCATCGGCCCCAACGGGGCGGGTAAGACCACCATGATGGACATCATCACCGGTAAAACCCGGCCCGATACCGGCTCGGTGTGGTTCGGCAGCCGCCACAACCTGCTGCGCATGAACGAGCCGGACATTGCCACCCTGGGCATTGGCCGCAAGTTCCAGAAGCCCACCGTGTTCGAGGCCCTGACCGTATTCGAAAACCTCGAACTGGCCATGGCCGCTGACAAACGCATCCTGCCCACCCTGACCGCCATCATGACCGCGGAATACCGGGACCGGATTGACGAAATCCTGGAAATGATCGGTTTGCAGGCGCTGCGCGACAAGCCCGCCGGCATCCTCTCCCACGGCCAGAAACAGTGGCTGGAGATCGGCATGCTGCTGATGCAGAAACCCCGGCTGCTGCTGGTGGACGAGCCCGTGGCTGGCATGACCGAACAGGAAATGGAACGCACCGCCGAGTTGCTCACCAGTCTTGCGGGCAAGCAGTCCGTGGTGGTGGTGGAACACGACATGGGCTTCGTGCGCTCCATCGCCCGCAAAGTCACCGTACTGCACCAGGGCAGCGTGCTGGCCGAAGGCTCCATGGACCAGGTCTCCAACGACCCGGACGTGATCAAGGTGTATCTCGGGGAGGAGGCCTGATGCTCAAGATTGAAAAGCTCAACCAGTTCTACGGCGAAAGCCACACCCTCTGGGACCTGGAGCTGGACGTGCCCCAGGGCCAGTGCACCTGTGTGATGGGCCGCAATGGCGTGGGCAAGACCACCCTGATGAAATGCATCATGGGCGAGGAAACCGTGAAAAGGGGGTCTATTGAATTCGCCCGGGATGTGGAACTCACCAAAAAGAAAATTGAAGACCGCTCCCGCCTGGGCATCGGCTACGTGCCCCAGGGCCGGCAGATCTTCCCGCTGCTGACCGTGGAGGAAAACCTGCGCACCGGCCTGGCGGTGCGGGCCGATGGCAGCAAGCAAATCCCCGAGCGCATTTACGAGCTGTTCCCGGTGCTGAAAGAAATGAAACACCGCCGGGGCGGCGACCTCTCCGGCGGCCAGCAGCAACAGCTGGCCATTGGCCGGGCGCTGGTGATTGAGCCGCGCCTGCTGATCCTCGACGAGCCGGGGGAGGGCATCCAGCCCAACATCGTGGCCCAGATTGGCGAGGTGATTCGCCGGTTGATTGAAGAAGACGGCCTGACCGTGCTGCTGGTGGAACAGAAACTGCCGTTCGCCCGCAAATACGCCGACCGTTTCGCCATCCTCGACCGGGGCCGGCGCGTGGCCGAAGGCGACATTGCCGGGCTGACCGATGAACTCATCAAACAGCACCTGACCGTATGACCGCCTATCAAGCCATCGACCGCCACGCCTCCGGCCACCGTTTCGACACCGAACGGCGCTGGGCGGCGGCCCTGGAACTGGGCTTTGAAGCCCGCGCCGAGAGCGAACCTGCGCCGGTAACCCGGCTGGTGCGCCGGCGCCACCATGGCCCCCTGCGGGTGCAGCGCCCCTTCTACCCGGAAGGCAAAACCGGCTGCTGCCATGTGTACCTGCTCCATCCCCCGGGTGGCCTGGTGAGCGGCGACGAACTGCGCATCGAAGCCTCTGTGGCCGAAGGTGGCCACGCGCTTCTGACCACCCCGGCCGCGGCGAAACTGTACAAGGCCGACAGCCATGGCGTGGCCTGGGGCCAGCACACCCGGTTGCAAGTAGCCAAAGACGCGATTCTGGAATACCTGCCCCAGGAAACCATCGCCTTCGACGGCTCCCGGGGTTTGCAAACCACCACCATTGAACTGGCAGCCGGCGCCCGCACCCTGGGCTGGGAAGTGCTCGCGCTGGGCCGCCCGGCCAGCGACCTGCCGTTTGCCACCGGCGAACTGGAACAGCGTTTCCATTTAAGCCTGGACGGCCAGCCACTGTGGCTGGAGCGCCAGCTGCTGGACCCGAAACACCGCCGGTTCAACGGCCCCTGGGGCCAGGGTGGCTCCACTGTACAGGCCACCCTCTGGGCCGTCGGCCTGGACGACGAAGCCGCCGCCATCGACGTGCTGAGAGCACAGTTACCAGACCACAACCGCTGGGCCGTGACCCGGCGCCGGGGCGTGCTGCTCCTGCGCTACCTGGGCACCGAACGCAACGAAGCCTGGGCCCTGTGCGAACAGGCCTGGCACCTGCTGCGCCCCCTGCTCGCCAGCGTACCGGCCCACACACCCAGAATCTGGCTTACCTGACGCATAAGAGACAACGGAGTCATCCATGGAACTCACCCCCAGAGACAAAGACAAGCTGCTGCTGTTCACCGCCGCCCTGCTGGCCGAACGCCGCAAAGCCAAAGGTCTGAAACTGAACTACCCCGAAGCGGTGGCCCTGATCAGTGCCGAAATCATGGAAGGCGCCCGCGAAGGCCGCACCGTGGCCGAACTGATGAGCGCCGGCACCGAAATCCTCACCCGCGAAGACGTGATGGATGGCGTGGCTGACATGGTGCACGAAGTCCAGGTGGAAGCCACCTTCCCGGACGGAACGAAACTCGTGACGGTCCACAATCCCATCGTCTAAGGAGCAGACACATGATCCCCGGTGAATACCAACTCAAAGACGGCGACATCGAACTCTGCGCCGGCCGCCAACGCATCCAGCTGGACGTCGGCAACACCGGCGACCGCCCGGTGCAAATCGGCTCCCACTACCACTTCGCCGAAGCCAACCCCGCCCTGGACTTCGACCGCGCCAAGGCCCGCGGCTATCGCCTGGACGTGGCCGCCGGCACCGCCATTCGCTTTGAGCCCGGCCAGACCCGCTCTGTAACGCTGATCCCGTTTGCCGGAACGCGCGAAATTTATGGCTTCCGGGCGGAAGTGATGGGGCCGTTGGAGGACACAAAATGAAAATCAGCAGACAAGCCTACGCCGACATGTATGGCCCCACCGTCGGGGATCGCGTCCGCCTGGGCGACACTGAACTGTGGATTGAAGTGGAAGAAGACCACACCCACTACGGCGACGAAGTAAAATTCGGCGGAGGCAAAGTCATCCGCGACGGCATGGGCCAGAGCCAGCGCTGCGACGGCGCGGTGATGGACACCGTGATCACCAACGCCCTCATCCTCGACTGGTGGGGCATCGTCAAAGCCGATGTAGGCATCCAGAAAGGCCGCATCGCCGCCATTGGCAAAGCCGGCAACCCGGACACCCAGCCGGATGTGACCATCGTCATCGGCCCCGGCACCGAAATCATCGCCGGGGAAGGTAAAATCCTCACCGCTGGCGGCATCGACCCCCACATCCACTTCATCTGCCCCCAGCAGGTAGAAGAAGCGCTGATGAGCGGCGTGACCACCATGCTCGGCGGCGGCACCGGCCCGGCCACCGGCACCAACGCCACCACCTGCACGCCCGGCCCCTGGCACATTGGCAAGATGCTGCAGGCCGTGGACAGCCTGCCCATGAACATCGGCTTTCTGGGCAAGGGCAACGCCAGCCTGCCGGAAGCGCTGGAGCTGCAGGTAAAAGCCGGCGTGATTGGCCTCAAACTGCACGAAGATTGGGGCACCACCCCGGCCAGCATCGACAACTGCCTGACCGTCGCCGACCAGTACGACATTCAGGTGGCCATTCACACCGACACCCTGAACGAATCCGGCTTTGTGGAAGACACCCTGGCCGCCTTCAAAGGCCGCTGCATTCACACCTTCCACACCGAAGGCGCCGGCGGTGGCCACGCTCCGGACATCATTACCGCCTGCTCCAAAGACTATGTACTGCCGTCGTCCACCAACCCGACCCGGCCCTACACCGTAAACACCATCGACGAACACCTGGACATGCTGATGGTGTGCCACCACCTGGACCCGAACATCCCGGAAGACGTGGCTTTTGCCGATTCCCGCATTCGCCGGGAAACCATCGCGGCGGAAGACATCCTGCACGACATGGGCGTGATCTCCATGATCTCCTCGGATTCCCAGGCCATGGGCCGGGTGGGCGAGGTCATCTGCCGAACCTGGCAAACCGCCCACAAGATGAAAGTGCAGCGCGGCCTGCTACCGGAAGACCAGGAACGCGGCGCCGATAACTTCCGCGCCAAACGCTACATCGCCAAGTACACCATCAACTCCGCCATCACCCACGGCATCGCCCATGATGTGGGCTCGGTGGAAGTGGGCAAACTGGCCGACCTGGTGCTGTGGAGCCCGGCGTTTTTCGGTGTAAAGCCTGCCTGCATCCTCAAGGGCGGGATGATTGCCGCCGCCCCTATGGGCGACCCGAACGCCTCTATCCCCACACCCCAGCCAGTGCATTACCGCCCCATGTTCGGCGCCTTCGGCAAGGCAGCCAGTGCCACCCGCCTGACCTTCGTCAGCCAGGCCGCGCTGGACGCCAATATTGGTGAGGAACTGGGCCTGGACAGCCCGCTCTCCGCCTGCAAAGGCGTGCGGGACGTGCGCAAGCAGCACATGAAACTGAACGACGCCTGCCCGCACCTGACCGTAGACCCGCAAACCTACGAAGTGCACGCCGACGGCGAACTGCTCACCTGCGAGCCGGCGACAGAACTGCCCCTGTCCCAGCGCTATCACCTTTTTTAGTCAATACAGCTCAAGGCTGCTTAATCAACACAGCTCAAGGCTGTTCTGAGAGGAACGAACGGATGTTGGAACTGACTAAACGCATCACCCACGTAGACGCCAGCGAAATCCACGACAACCTGGTGCTGCCCTACGAACTGCGCATTCGCGGCCGCCTGCGCGCCACCACCGAAACCAACCTGGACGTGGGCCTGTTTCTGGACCGGGGCCCGGTGCTGAGGGACGGCGACCTGCTGGAAGCGAAATCCGGCGAGATCATCCGCATTCGCGCCGCGGAAGAGCCGGTGGTCACCGCCCGCGTAAAAACCGGCTTGCCGCTGGCCCGCTTGTGTTACCACCTGGGCAACCGCCACGTCACCCTCGCGATTGGTGAAGACGAGCAGGGCGCCTTCGTGCGCTTCCCGCCCGACCACGTACTGGAAGAACTGGCCGAACGCCTGGGCGCCACCGTGGTGCACCACACCGCCACCTTCGACCCGGAACCCGGAGCCTACAACCAGGCCGGCCAGGGCCATTCGCACGGTCATAGCCATGGCCATTCCCACGGGCACTCGCACGGTGAAAGCCATGACCACACTCACGCTGCTGGACATACCCATGCTCACGGCCACAAACACACCCACTGAGCCGGCAGCCATGGCAGGTGAGGGCGAACCCGGCGGCGACCTGGCCCTGCTGGGGCTGATGCAGCTGGTCAGCCCTGCATTGCCCATCGGCGCCTTTGCCTGGTCCCAGGGCCTGGAAAGTGCCTTTGAGCTGGGCTGGGTGAACAACGAAGCGGAACTGGCCCAGTGGGTTGAAGGCGTGCTGGAAGACGGCCTCAGCCGGTGTGAACTGCCGTTGCTGGCCCGGCTGCAAACCGCCTGGGCGAACGACGACGGCGCCAGCATCGCGCACTGGAACCAGTGGCTGCACGCCACCCGGGAAACCGCCGAACTGAGCGACGAAGACACCCGCCTGGGCGGTGCCCTGAAAACCCTGCTGGGCAACCTCAACCTGTTACCGGAGCAGACCCTGATTCCGGCCGAGCCCGGCTACATCACCCTGTTTGCCTGGGCCGCCCAGGTACGCCGGGTGCCGGTGCGGCAAACCGTTCTGGGCTTTGCCTGGGCCTGGCTGGAAAACCAGCTGGCGGTGGCCTGCAAAGCCTTGCCCCTGGGCCACACCGCCGCGCAACGGATTATCGAACAACTGCGCCCGGCACTGGTGATTGCCACTGACCAGGCGCTGGCACGGCAAGACCACGAACTCGGGCCCATCCTGCCGGGCCTCGCGCTCGGCAGTGCCCTGCATGAAACCCAGTATTCACGGCTTTTCAGAAGCTGAATAAAAACATCAAGGAGATACAGACATGACACATTGTCTGAGAGTAGGCGTCGGCGGCCCGGTCGGGTCTGGTAAAACCGCATTACTGCGCCAGCTATGCACCGCCCTGCGGGACCACTACGACATCGCCGTGGTCACCAACGACATCTACACCCGGGAAGACGCCGATTTCCTGCTGCGCCACGAGGCCCTGGCCGCAGATCGCATCCTGGGTGTGGAAACCGGCGGCTGCCCGCACACGGCCATCCGCGAGGATGCCTCCATGAACCTGGCCGCCATCGACGACCTGCAAAGCCGTCACCCGGGCCTGGAACTGGTGTTGGTGGAATCCGGCGGCGACAACCTCTCCGCCACCTTCAGCCCGGAACTGAGCGACCTCACCCTGTACGTAATCGACGTGTCCGCCGGCGACAAGATCCCGCGCAAAGGCGGCCCCGGCATCACCAAATCCGACCTGCTGATCATCAACAAGATCGACATTGCCGAACAGGTACACGCCTCCCTGGACGTAATGGAGCGGGACAGCAAAAAAATGCGCGGCGAACGCCCCTTCGTGTTCACCAACCTGTACGACGGGGTAGGGCTGGACACCATCATCAGCTTTATTCTGGAGCGCGGCATGCTGCCGGAAAGGCGTCCCGAAAAACTGGCCGAAATGGCCTGAGCAAACGAACCAATACGATTACAGAACCACCAGGAGCAACACCATGAAACTGACTTCAAAATTCCTCGCCACCGCCGCGCTGCTGACCGCCTCCGCCACCGCCATGGCCCACCCCGGCCACACCGAAGGCGGCTTCACCAGCGGCCTGCTGCACCCCATGCTGGGCCTGGACCACCTGCTCGCCATGGCCGCCATCGGCTTCTGGAGCGTGCGCCAGAGCAAGCTCATGAAAAACGCCACCCCCGCCTTCGTCATCGGCGGCATGGTATTCGGCGCCGCCCTGGCCTGGGGCGGCCTGAGCCTGCCGGGCGTGGAAACCGGCATCACCTTCTCCGTGCTGGTCGCCGGTATTCTGATTGCCACGCTGGCGAAATTGCCGACGGCTGTGGGTGGCACCCTGGTCGGCGCCTTCATGCTCTTCCACGGCTTCGCCCATGGCGCGGAAATGCCCGAAGGCGCCACGCTGGCGGCCTACCTGGCGGGCTTCTCCATCGCCACGCTGGCCATCACGCTGGTTGGGCGTGGGCTGGGTAGCTTGATGCTGAAGGCGGATAGCCGGTTTAGTCGGGGGATTGGGGGAGTGCTCGCTGTGGTGGGAGCTTACCTGGCTGCTGCTTGATACCGTAAGTCCTCCAGAAACGAAAAAGCTGCGAGGGAAACCGCGCGGCTTTTTCTATGTTCCTTTTCAAAAGAAGTGTCCCAGTTTGACGGTGAAAGCCCCAACGGCCTGAATGAAACTACACTGATGAAACGCATCATGGTCGAGGAAACCACCAAAAGCGGCAGAATCGAATTTGCGCCAGACGTGGAACTGACCAAAAGAGAATCGAAGACCGATCAGGCCTTGACATCGGCTACGTGCTCCAGGGCCGGCAGATATTTCCGCTGCTGACCGTGAAAGAAAACCTGCGCACAGCCAGGCCAGTTCGCAAGGGCGGCAGTAAAAAAAGACCCGAGTGGGTGTATGGGTTGTTTCCGGTGCTGAAGGAAATGAAACACCGCAGGGGCGGCGACCTTTTTGGCGGGGGGCAACAGCAGTTGGCCATTGGCCGGGCGCTGGTGATTGAGCCCAGACTTATGATTCTGGATGAGCTGGGGGGAGGGATTCAGCCGAATATCGGTGCTCAAACCGGAGAAGTGATCCCCGGGCTTATCCGAAGAAGATGGGTTGCTGAGGATGAGATTGCTGGGTTCACGGATTAGTTGATCAAGAAGGATCTTACTGCGTAACCGCCTGCCAACACTCTTCTTCTAAAGACATAAATAGCTCAATGTTCCAGAAATCCGCATTCGGAAAGTAATAGCTCGGAGCTTTTTGTAACCGCAGAGGCAAACTACTACGGGGTGGTCTAACATAAATAGTGATGAATTGTCTGCGCAGTGATTGTTAGGGATAATAACTGTTGAGCCAAAAAGAAAGTTCGACGGCTTTCCTAATGTATATTAAGTATATTTGCAAATATTCCGGACTCTAATGCTGAAAAATGTCCATTTCCTTATTGAAATCTTTGGGGTTTTAAAAATTATAAAGAATAGAAGTGCAGTTTTTATAATTAATGAATTTCAGGGAGCTGGCATCTTTTAGGTCGTGGTGCGAGCGTTCTATAGTTGCCAAGGTTCTTCGAAAAGGTAGTCATCCGCCCAATTATTGTTAGCAACCAAAGTACAAGGAGGTATCGAGAGTGTCAGACCAGATTCTCACGGAGCAAGCAAAAAGCGCTATCCGTAGGTACATCGTTCATTTGGTGACCCTCCCAGGTATTGCATTGACTATCGTAGCCTTTCTAATGGGTTTCCTCCTGAATGATATAGCGGTTCAAAAGGCCAACAACGACGCGTATAAAGATGCCTCTAATAAGATTTTGGAACTCACTTCCAACGTTGCCGATAAGGCATCTGATGCCGAGCATTCTGCAAAGCAAGTTGAAACTATTGCCGACAGAGTAAACGAAATCTTAAAGGAAGCGGAAGTTACAAGGACCAAACTCAAAACCGCCGAAACATTCCAACGATCTGAGGACTTAGTTATCGAGCTATCAGAGAATCTCTCTGAGCGGGATGACTTCAAAAACCTGGTAACAGGACAACTCGGTGAAAGGGTTTCAAGCCTTGAGAACTTTGTGAATAAAAAGAGAAGTCCTGGTGGCGCAATACCTGTTGCAGGCGAGGCTCCTTGGGGGGGGTGGCGGGGCGCGACCTATTGTCCTACCAACCACTATATCTGTGGACTCGAGCAGAAGATTGAGCCCAAACAGGGAGATGGGGATGACACGGCAATGAACGGTGTTAGGTTCTATTGCTGTCCTTTATAAGAGCGGGGATAACATTTTCAGAAAAAGCGACGTCCGCTTTAGTGCGGCTTCGCCTCCACTTTCGCGGCCGTGCGCACTGTCGGCACTTTATGTCAAGGTGAATGTGATGAAAACAGCAAGAATTACTCTGATCTGTATTGGGGTATTAATTCTGAACAGTGGGTGCGCATTTTTCACTCCGCCCTTAGAGCGACCAGTGATTGAAGACAAGCTCAATCCTGCTTGGCTGTCTCCTGGCACAGTAGGCACCCTATCTTTAACGCCAGAACGACGAGTCGTTTTGGTGAACTTCGCCACTGAACGGTTTTGCGCTGAAGCTCCAACTGAGGTTGGTATTGACTTAGCAAAAATCTTGAATGCGAGCGGCTCGGCTGACGCGACCAGTCAAGGCAATATTGCGCTTGGTTTACTTATTGGTTCTAGTAGCGGCAATACTGTATTGAATAAACGATCACAGGCGGTTCAACTTTTTCTCGCAAATTCATACTACACCTGTCAGATGTATTTGAACGGTGCCATAAGTGGTCAGCAGTTGGTAACTTTACAGCTTGAAACGTTGAACAGTATAGCGCCAGTGCTAGAGAAAGAACTGCCGCTCTTATACAACGAAAAGGAGACGGCAGATGGATCAAAGTATGTGCCTTTGGACATAAATAGAATAATTAAGCAATTATTTGATAGTTCTATAAAAACTTCTGAGGAGGAAGATCAAACCAAGCCGAGGGAGCCCACTCCACCTGTGGAATAGTTGTTTGAAAAACCTGCTTTGTGAGCCCTCTCGGATTCAATAAACAATAATAGTTTTTTGGCCGTGCCAGTGTGCATGACCGAACAGCAAATGGAACGAACCGCCGAACTGCTCACCAGTCTCGCGGGCAAACAGTCCGTTGTCGTGGTGGAACACGACGTGGGTTTCGTGCGCTCTATCGCCCTAAAATTCATCGAACTGCATCAGGGCAGTGTGCTGGCCGAAGGCACCATGGATCAGGTCTCCAACGACCCGGACGTGATCAAGTTGTATCTCGAGGAGGAGGCGTAATGCTTGAGATTGAAAAGTCCAACCAGTTCTACGGCTAAAGTCACACCTTCTGGGCCTTGGAGCTGGGCGTGCCCCAGGGTCAATGCACCTGCCTGATGGGCCGCAACGGCGTGGGCAAGACCACCCTGATGAAATGCAACATGGGCGAAGAAACCGTGAAAAACGGGTCTATCGACTTTGCCCAGAATGTGGAACTTACCAAACAGAAAATCGGAGACCATTCACGCCTCGGATACGTACCTCTGGGCAGGCGGATCTTCCCGCTGCCGACTGTGGAAGAAAACCTGCGAACCGGTTTGGTGGTGCGAAAGTATGGAAACTAGAAAATCCCGGAGCGGGTGCATGAACTGTTTCCGGTGCTGAAGGAAATGAAATACCGCAGGGGCGGCGACCTGCCTGGGGGACCGCTATAGCAACTGGCCATTGCCGGGCGCTGGTGATTGAGCCCAGGCTACTGATTTTGGATGAGCCGGGGGAGGGGATTCAGCGAAACGTTCTGGCGCAGATTGGGGAGGTTATTCGCCGCCTAATCGAGGGCGATGGTCTGAAGGTGTTGCTGGTTGAGCAGAAGTTGCCATTTGCGCGGATGTATGCTGATCGGTCGGCAATTTTGGATTGAGGGAGGCGGGTTGCTGGGGGGGCAGATCAGCTGTCCGATGAGTTGATCAAGAAGTATCTAACGGTATGAAGGTCTAAAGAACATGAGCAAAGGAGGAGGCTTTTCAGCACCTCCTCCTGATCAATGAGCGTTTCAGTTAATCAGGTAGCTATCCTCAGCTCTTATAGCTTTTTCCGGTTTACGGTTAAATTTATCTGGCTCCAAAGCAAGAGAATAACCCTCCCTTACTCTAGTCCAGTCTGACCATGTTCCATTGCGTAAGGTGCTGAAATGGACAAAGTACCTCTCTTTTCCTGCATCTTCGCAAAATATGAAAGAAGGAAACGTTTCATATTTAGACGGAATATTTACGACCTCGGCAATTATCATACCCTTTTGTATTGCTTCGCTCTGGTCAATGCCATCAGAAAATCCTGACTGTAGGGCGATCTTCCACCGCCTATCATGAAATGGGTTCGCTCCAATATTGATGCTTCTCAATTTCTCTGCAAAATCTAGAGCTTGGCTCGGAGAATATTTATCGAAAACTCTGGTTATTTCCATTAAGTGTTTGTCGATAAATTTTAGTAATTCATGTCCTTGTTCTGCGAAATTTTCTTGGTAGTGTCTGCGGCCAAAGCAAAATTCAATCTCTTGGAATATTTTAAGAGACTGAATGCAAGCAGTATAGATATAACCCTCTCTTTCAACGACCTCGTTCATGATTCTGCTTGCTCGAAGTAATGCGTCCACCGTTTGCTTAGGGGACGAGTCGACGATATTTTCCATCTTTCGCTTCCATGCGCTTGCGCGAAAACTGCCCATTATCCCGCAAAAATCGCCGCTTTCTTTCCATTTTTTTGTACAAGAAAGAACTTCATCGTATTTGTGTTGATACAGTAAGCATGAATAATAGCTTCCGAGTACCTTTTCTGCATATATTTTGTTTTCTTTTATTAGTTCGGCTAGGTCTTTTTTTGCGATATACTCAAAGATGGGTTCTGCATCCTCAAATCTGTTCGCTCGATGGTACAACCTGCCCAAAAGGTACATGGTGGCAAAATCGTTATTCTTAATGTCTAGCGCTTTTTTGAAATGTAACTCTGCATTTTTTGAATCTTTCAATTGATCAAGTATTCGAGCATAACTTCTTTGGAAAATATAGTCCGATTCGTAGAGTATTGAGGCCTCAGAGAATCGTTTATAAAAGCTTATCGCCAACTCCGTTTTCAGCTTTCCGCCCTTAAAGGCATGGTTGAGGTCTTTTACCAGTATCTTGAGGTTTTCATTGGTATTTACTGGAATGTAGTTATAGTGAAAATCATGAATTTGATTTTCTGCTTGTTTAATGTCTATATCTTGAGATATTTGTCTTCGCTTTCTAATCTTGTTCTGTACATCGTTTCGTACTTCGATGTTTCTTGGAGATTGAAGAAGAAGGTCTCTTACAGAGTTGTTAAGCTGGTATTCCTCTTTCTCTCCATTTATGTTTCGGTTTATTAAGCTTGTTCTGGTAAGTTCTGAAATAGAGTCAGCTACCTCATCTATAGACATCGATAAAATTTCGCAAAGGCTGAGCCTTGTGGATGTATCTTCCACAAAAATTGCCTCGAGTATTTTGATTGAATTTATAGTCAGTGCTTGGATCAGATTGTTGTATGAGAATTCGGCAATCTGTTTGTTGGCAACATTTATTGAGTCAGGTAGTTCTGACCCTTTTAATACAAGATCTAATGTAAGCCTTATTGCAAGTGGGTTGCAAAAACAGGATTTGACTATTTTCCTGATGTTGTCTTCGCCGGTGACATCTCCGCCACGTCGCGCATAATAAAGTCGCGCTAAGTGTTGAGCTGACTTATCCTCTAGTTCATTTAGAGATATTATGTAAGCATTTGAAATTGAAATTCGACTTGTAACAAGTACTCTCCACGTTCCAGGTAATAGCATGTTGAACTCGTCGAACGTCTGAGGACTATCCCGAAGCAATGTTTCAAGATTATCTAAAAATAACAATATCTTATGATTCTCGTATTTTTTACAGGTCTCTTCGAACGTGAGAACTTCGTTTTCATAGATTTTAGCTATGTTTTCTGAAACGGTTGTCTTTATTTGGTCTAATGTTTCGACAGCTTGTAATGGCGTTAACCCATCAATAGTAAGCTTTTCCGTTTTCATTGATACAAATATCACTGTATCAACCCATTTCCCAGTCTCTGGAAGCGATACAAGATTGCTTAGACAATCTAGGGCTAAAGCAGTCTTTCCGATGCCCCCAGGAGCGACAATTGCGACTGTGTGGACTCGATCAGTTTTAAGAGCTTGCTCTAATCTTTGTTGATCTTTCTTTCTTCCAACCAGTCCTGTAAGTGCGTGATCGAATTGCGATGGTAAGTTATTTGGTATACTACAATTAAACGCACTAAACCAGTCCTCTGGCGGATCCATTATATTCCCTGCCTCTGCAGCAGCAAGAGTCTCCTTTATGTTTGGTAATCGAACTATTTCGATCACTGGATCTGATGCTATGGCAGCTACGCGGTACCAATAAGAGTCTAGGAATGGCCTATTAGGATGAGCAATAGCATTTCGTATTGAAAATACGCTAAAATTAACAAATAGGTTGTAAAGATATTTCAAGCTGTCGTTGATACTTTGATCTTTCGTAGATTCGAGAGCGAGGTGGAATATTTCATCCAGATATGTAGCTTCTACGATATCGGCAACAGAGCTCAATTCAACACTTCTGCCAGACTTTAATTCACGATCGGCGATTGCCTTAATTCTGCTGTCGTTAAATATTTCCACGCTCGAGTTCTCAATTAAGAAGTCACCTAGTGACTCCTCAAGTTGATAGAGGACCATCGCGGTTTTTCGTTTGTTTTGCTTTGATGCCATATCTGGGCCTTTGTAATACCTTAGCTTTACTGAGTTTTAGATTTAAATTAAGACGATAACTGGGCTTAAAAGCTACGACAAATCTAATTTTCGAGTTCCGTCTCCTTTTCTCGGACCTTGAGTTCGCTTTCAACAGTAGAAATCTTCGGAGGCGGTGGCGTCCAAGCCTTCAGCAACTGTCCAGCCTCCTGATAAAAATGCGGCACAGCTTTCTCCAATTCCTCGACAAACACTTTCCGCCCACTGAACTTACCGGCCAGATCCACTTCGTAAACCACTTCCAGTGTCGTGGCTGCAGTGTTGGAGGTATCCGATTCCAGCAACTCAGGGGAATCCCGCAGTTCTTTCAGTGCTCGGTAGGTTGTTTCTGCTTTACCAGGTCTGGTGGCTCGGATGTAGAACCCGGCGGGTTCTGTTCTCTTCAGTTGTCGAAGGAGCCAGTTTACCCTGGCTTTGGTGCTCTGTTTGTCCTTTGGTGCCGCCAGACGCATAGAGCAGTAAATCATTCGCCGCTGGAGGTCTGCGGTAACTTCCAGATCCGCTGCTGCGTTGATGATGTTAAGCAGACAGTGCAGTACGGGTGTTTTACAAAATGCGTCGGCATCGTCTTTCAGGCGTTTGGCGGGGTCCAGGCGGTGGTCGTTTTTCAGTTTCAGGGAAACGTCACTGCCGGTCAGCCGTGACATGATCAGGCAGAGGTCCCGTTGCTCCTGGTGCCAGGCGGCGATGGTGTTCTGTACCTCATCGCTAGTTTTGGCCAGCGAGGCGTTGCTTTTCACCTTGTTGACGACATCTTTCCACTCAGCGTTCATTTGGTCGAAATGGCTGATGCCGGAGCGGTCGCTTTCCAGGTAGCGCAGTATTTCGCTGAGGATGAATACCTGGTCCTCATCTTCAACACCGTCGTTCTTGAGCAGTAGCTGACACTGGGTGCGGATGAATGCCCAAGACCAGTGGAAAAGCGTGACAGACTTGGTGGCGGTCTTCGGGAGCTTTACCGGGTGGTGAGTCGGCAATGCAGCGAACTGATTGGTGATGGTGATTACGGCATCGAGTTTGTGGGTTTTGGCCTGTTGCAGGTACCGCGACGCCTGTTCTTCGCCGATAGTGTCGTTGTTGACCTTTGCCTCTATCAACGCCCGCCATTCACGTTTGCCAGTGCGAAGTATCAGGAGACCGTCTGGGCGATCTTTGTTCTTGATAGCTTTCTTGTCTTCGTTCTGGAATACCGGCTCTATCCATGCCTCCAGGGTTGCGCTGGTTCCGACTCGCACGTTCAGGGATTTCAGCAGGGACTGGCGCAGTTCAAGCACGGAGCGTAAGCCTGCGAGGATAATGGAGACGGACTTTTGTTCCCTGGCGCTGTCTACAGTGATAGGGATCAGGCGGGCGGGTTCTCCACCAATAAGGAATTCAGGACGGACTGCCATGGGTAGCTCCCAGATTATATTTGCCTTAGTTTCCTAACTAAGGCTAGCAGCATATTTCTTTCCTGCCTGAGCCTTAGGTAAGAAAATGTAAAATAACGATCCAGAAGGCTGAAACAGAACGATATTTGGTGGATATTTGGCGACTTATGGACTTTTGGAACGGCCCAATGCAAACACTAAATCTGGGTAGAATTATATGGACTCAACGAACTGGATCGATCTCGCTCCCTCAGCTCTATCAGCCGTTGCAGGTATAGCAGCTGCAATAGCAGCATTTGGATCGCTCAAAGTGAGCAGAGACTCAAAACGCATTGCTGAACAAGGTGCACTCGCATTGCATCATGGAGCGGCATCTACGGCACTGGCTGAAATTTTGGAGCAAGTGAATCAACAGACGAGTCCGCTGTGTAGACTGGCATTGGATATTTGGGCTAAGTGGGCGAGAGAAATAGAGCAGCAGTATGATCAACGATCGGCAGGCGGTGTAAATCCACGTCCTCTCAGGCACGTACTGACTAACGCCAGTGAAATGCTAGAGCGATACGCGACGAATTACGGAAAGGATTACGCTCATGCGGGGAGAGCGCTTTTTTCTATTATTCGCAACGGCATGGGAGAGACGTCTGATACCGAGTATCGAAAGCTACTAAAGGTTGCTGACTGTACTTACCATAATTTTGAATCAGTTTTCGGAGCTCCCAGGGTCGATAAGGATATTGCGTCGTCCAAGGCTTTCCGATGGGCATACTATCAATTGACTTACCGAGTTGAAATTGGTGGCTGGCGAGAGATCTGGTTGAAAGCATGGAGCGACGATGGATGGCTGACCAGATACCGGAATCAGTTTGCGCTGATTGAGCCGTCTTTGAAGAGTAGTCTTGAAAGGTTGCAAACTGAGAAAGCACGCTTGCAGCACACTGTATTTCCCATCGATGCCAACGAGATACTTAATCTCAAGTACACAAGGGCGATCGCAATTCTAAAAGGACTGGTCGAAGTGGGCGGATTAGATCTTTGGGAAGGGTTTATCAGTGATCCTCACGACGATGATTTAGTTTCACTCGTTATATTTTCTATGGGATGCGCTCTTTTTGTAAATTCGGCCGTTCAAGCATTTGCTTATGAAATTTAAGTTACTGGAAATTCGGACAGATTTGTTTCCTTGAACCGGCTGCGAGGCTTGAACGTGCGAAAACTGAAAGTCGGGACAGACTTATCTGATCTCTAGGGAACCAGCAATCAGATAGTTTGGTGGTCAGAAGTGCGCTTCAGGATCCATCCTTTGATGCAAAATCCGAACAATGATAACGGACCGATTGTGCCTATCCTTTTCCATCCTAAGATAAAAGTGATGAGGCGAGGGTTTGCCTTTCCTTGCAAGTGGATAAGTAGCGATCCCGGTCCGAATGTCTGACCTGTGTTTCAGGAGTGGCGCGAGGTTTCCGGCTTCTTCGAGCTCCTTGATCGCCCTCTCGATTTGCTCGGTATATCGTTCCAGCTGCAGTGTGCCGAATTCTTCAAGGGTGGTCTCGAGAATATCGTCGAGATCGGCTAGAGCAGCGTCTGTGAGAATAACCTTCCATGGTTTCATCGTAATCAGCTATCCCGTTTTTTCCTGATGGCTTGCTCTGCACGTTCAGAAAGGTACGTAGCGAACTCGTCACCCGTGAAGGTTCTGGTTTTGCCAGCCTCCAGATCTTTCTGGCCCGCATCAATGGCGGCTCTGAGGTCATTCATTTTCGTGACGTATCGGGACTCGGCTTCTTCGACCATTCTCAGGCCGGCTCGAAGTACCTCACTCGCATTTTGATAACGGCCCGAGGCAACCAGGTGATCGACTACCTGGGATTGATGGTCCGTGAGTACTATGTTTCTCGTCGCCATGAGAGTCATCCTGTCAGCGTTGCATTGGCATAATATGCCAATGCATGGGTTTGCTGTCTAGGGGGGGATAAAGGTGATACCTGTGGGAAACCCCAGCCATGGGTTGTACGTTTGCGCTGGATCTCGCCACTATGGGCGTGAAGCGGACTTGTTTCACTGTAGCAGCGCGTATCTGCCCGGCCACGCGAATGGGTCGTTGTCGCGCGTTTCGCGTTGGCTGCGCGGTAGACTGCAGAGGCAACAGGAGGATGACTTTGCCGATCATGGATCTGGACAGCTGGACGCTGTCACAGAGCATCGTGGTTTTCAGCGTCTGTGCGCTGGTCATTGCGATTGCGGGCACACGCATCACACGGGTGGTCGACCAGCTCGCCGACCGGACCGGGCTGGGTGAGGCCACCGCTGGAGCCGTGCTTCTGGGGGCAGCGACGTCCCTCAGTGGTTCGGTGCTCTCGGTAACAGCAGCCTACCGTGGGCACCCGGAGTTGGCTGTGAGTAATGCTCTTGGGGGCATCGCGGTACAGACCTTTTTCCTGGCTATTGCCGATATGGTTTACCGTCGTGCAAACCTGGAACACGCGGCGGCCTCGGCTCCGAATATGATGCAGAACGGACTGCTGATCGCGCTCCTGGCATTGCTCCTTCTGGCGCCGACCTTGCCGGATGTGACCGTCTGGAATATCCATCCAATTACCCCGATACTGCTGGGCTTCTATTTCTATGGCACCCGGCTCATACAGGGTGCCGGCGACAACCCCATGTGGTACCCCTCCGTTACCAGCGATACCCGGCAGGACGAGCCGGAGAGCGAGAGCAGCTTGCCATCCTTGAGCCGTCTCTGGACCGAATTTCTGGTGCTTATGGCCACGCTTGGCGTGGCCGGCCTGGTGTTGGAGCCCGCCGCCACCACCATCAGCGCGGAAGCCGGGCTGAGCCAGACAATCGTGGGTGTGCTTCTGACTGCAATCAGTACGTCTATTCCCGAACTGGTCACGTCGGTTGCCGCGGTAAGGCGGGGTGCGCTCACACTCGCGGTGGCCGGCATCATCGGCGGGAATGCCTTCGATACGCTGTTTATGGCCGCCTCAGACATCGCTTACCGGCAAGGCTCGCTCTACCATGCAATGACCCTCGATTCGGAACGTTGGGTCGCACTGACCCTGTTGATGTCGGCCATCCTGATCATGGGGCTGATACGTCGGGAGCGCTATGGCGTCGGACGAATCGGTGCGGAGAGCCTGGCAATCATGGTGCTCTACGGGCTTGGTGTGATGCTGATGTTTGCTGGCTGAATAGCAGCGTCATCCATAAGCATTGAGCTATCTGAGACTCACGAACTAAAAGCCTGCGAGCCAGACAATGATCGAAACGGGCCTGTAGTTTGAGGGCGATGGTACAGCCTCTGGCGGGTTATGCCGCGAGATCCGAACGGTTAACGGGAGCCACACATTGTTCTATCGTGTAGTCAGATGAATGCGATGCAAACAAGGGGGATAGCGATGACGGCACCAGGCGATCAGCTTCGCGTGTACTACGATGGCGCCTGCCCAAGCTGTGTCAAGGATCGCAGGCTCTATGAACGACTCGCAGGCAGGACCGGCGAATCGGTGGAGTGGTTAGATATCACCGGCCGTGATGAGGAGTTGGAGGAACGTGGTATAGATCCGCAAGCCGCGCTTCAGGAGCTCCATGTGGAAGATGGCCAGGGCAACATCCACCGGGAACTGGACGCTTATATCCTGCTGATGTCGCGGGTCTGGCTGCTGAAACCGCTTGCCTGGCTGATTGGTTTGCGGGTAATTCGGCCAGCGCTGGCGAAGCTGTATCACAAATGGGTGAGCGAGCGGCTGGAGAGAACCGGGCGCAGGCCGTTGTAACTGCCGGGCCCTTACTGCAACTGGTATTTGACCGGCTGCAGCGGTTCGGGCGCCGGGTCGCCCAGGGCTTCGGCAACACTGATTTCATGAATGCGGCAGATGGCATCCAGCGGCAGGTCGTTGGTGTGTCGGCCAAAGGGAAACTCAAGCTGTTCAGACAGGCGATCCAGCCCGAAAAACGTGTAGGCCACGATGGCGGTGAACACCGGCGTAAACCAGCCTGCGACGCCTACCAGACCGAACGGGAGCAGGTAGCAGAACACATACGCGGTGCGGTGAGCCAGCAGGGTGTAGGCAAAGGGCAACGGGGTGAGGGCAATGCGTTCCGAGGCCGCCTGAATGCCCGCGAGGCCATGAAGGTGCTGGTCTACGGCCGCGGTTGCTACAGAATCCAGATCGCCCGCCTTGTGGGCTTCGGCGAGTACGTCTCCGGCCCGGTGCAGCATGAAGGCGGCGGGGTTGCGTGTGCTCAGGGCCTGGTCAACGAGTTCGGGTGCCAGTGACCCTGGCAGGTCAGACCGTACATCTTCTCCCCGCAACTGGCCGCGCAGCAGGTGAGCGTGAGCGAGGCATCGGGTCAGAAGCTCCCGGCGTCGCTCCGGGCTCAGGTAAATGGTGCCAGTCCGCGCCAGGCTGCGAAATTCGTACACCATATGCCCCCAGTGTTTTCTGGCTTCCCACCAGCGGTCGTAGGTGGCGGTGTTGCGCACGCTTAAAAAGATGGACAGGGCGATGCCCATGATCGTGAACGGCAGAAGTGTGTAGTCGACCATGCCGTCGAGGTAGTGGTGGCGCGAAACCCAGGTAACCGCGGCTGCAAACATTCCCGTAAGCAGGATGTGCGGCAGAATGTGGGGGACAACAGACCCTTTCCAGGCCAGCATCAGCCGGAGTGGCCCGGGGCGTTCGCGAACAATCACGGTTAACACTCCTGGGATTGATGGTGGCCTTGCCTGAGGGCTGGCCGCTGTGATTCCTATGCCTTTTTACGGAGAACCCACTCGTTACACAAGAGGGTAAGCTTTTTTAAACGAGGAGGGCAGCGCTTTGGCCGTTGCCTGGCATTACCCTGTGGTTTCAGGGGCAACCAGTTCAGGCGGCGGATTTGTGGCAGCAGTCACTTTCGCAGGGTGATAGCAGGTAAGTGCTCGAAACTTCGAGAAACTGTTCGATAATCTGTGTCATCAAGATTCCCTCTGATGGTTTATTTGAATTGCAACCTAATAGGTTGGGGCGCATTCCTATAAAAAAACTTCGGAAAACCGAAACACATTGAGATGGTCTGGCGCCTGGGGTGGAGAGAATCAGGCAAATATCAGACAGGATCGGACAGCACCTTTCAGTGCCAGAACCGTAAAATGTTCCCATACCTTGGACAATGCACTTCGCGTTGCCCATTTTCCTGTTCGTTCCAGAAATTATGCAAGGAGACCCTATGAAAACGGTCGGTTATGCTGCCTATTCCTCGGACGCCGAGATGAAGCCTTACCACTTCGAGCGCCGTGCCTTGCGGGCAAACGATGTGGCGATCGAAATTCTTTATAGCGGTGTGTGTCACTCGGATCTTCACACGGTGAACGGCGACTGGGGCCCCCAGCCCTATCCGTTGGTGCCGGGCCACGAAATTGTCGGTCGGGTGCTGGAAGTCGGTCCGGAGGTTACCCATTACAAAGTGGGCGACCAGGTGGGCGTTGGCTGCATGGTGGATAGCTGTCAGGAGTGTGACCAGTGTGCTCACAGTGAAGAGCAGTATTGCCGTCACGGTATGACGCCCACCTACGGCGCGCCGGATCGCATCTCCGGTGAAATCACTCAGGGCGGCTACTCCAAGCACATTGTGGTGCGTGAGGAGTTTGTGCTGCGTATTCCGGAAACCCTGGATCTGTCCCGCGCTGCGCCTATTCTATGCGCCGGTATCACCACTTTCTCGCCGCTGCGCACCTGGAACATCGGGGAAGGCAGCCGGGTTGGTGTGATCGGCCTGGGTGGTCTCGGCCACATGGCGGTCAAGCTGGCAGTAGCTATGGGTGCGGAAGTTACCGTGTTGAGCCGCTCGAAGAAAAAAGAGGAAGAAGCCCGCTCCATCGGCGCCACCGGCATTCTGGCCTCAACCGATGAAGCCGCCATGGAAGCTGCGGCGGCGTCCATGGATCTGATCATCGATACCGTCCCGGTGGAGCACGATGTAACACCCTATACCCCGCTTCTGGATATCGACGGCACGCTGGTGATCGTCGGGCAGGTGGGCCCCATGAAGGGGTTCATGTCGGTACCCATGATCATGGGGCGTCGCCGGGTTGCCGGCTCCCTGATTGGTGGCATCAAGGAAACCCAGGAAGTGCTGGATTTCTGCGGTGAGCACAACATCCATCCGATCTGTGAAGTGATTCGCCCTGATCAGATCAACGATGCCTTTGAGGTGATGAGCAAGGGTGATATTGCGCACCGTTATGTGATGGATATGTCGGCGCTGTCCGTCGAAGGCTGATTCTCCCCGCCAGTCGCCCTCCTGCATACAGAACGTATACAATGGAGGGCGAAATTGGATTATCCACCAGGGGAGAGCGGAATGAGCGGTAGCCGGCAGATGGCGGAGACTACCTCAAGTGGACGGGGCCAGGGAGCTGGCTCCGGGACCGGAAAAGCCGGGGGCAAGGGGCTGGATGCCATCTATCGGTCAATATCTGAAGCTATTATTGAACATCGGCTGAAGCCCGGCGCCCGTTTGCGTGAAGACGCGCTGGCGGACGTGTTTGGTGTCAGCCGTACCGGCATCCGGAAAGTACTGCAGCGCCTTGCTCTTGAGCAGTTGGTTACCCTCACACCGATGCGGGGCGCTAGTGTCACCCGGCCGTCCGTCGATGAAGCCAGGGATGTGTTCGAGGCCCGCCTGATGGTGGAGTGCGCCCTGATGGAGGCGGCGGCAAAACGCATCACCGAAGAAGACATTCAGGAGCTGCGTGAGATGGCAAAGCAGGAGCGGGAAGCGCTCCGAAACCGAGAGCAGCGAACCGCCATCAAGCTCTCGGCGACCTTTCATGCCCGTCTTGCCGAGATTTCTGGCAACCAGACCCTGGCGGGTTTTGTGGGTCAACTGGCCTCCCGCTCCTCCCTGATTCTGGCCGTGTACGGCAATGCCGGTCACCTGGGCTGTGAATCCCACGACCACGACAACCTGATTGATTTCCTTGCCGCCGGCGACGGGGCAAAGGCCAGTGACTTCATGGAGCGACACCTGAAGTCAATTGAAGCGTCGTTGTCGATTTTTGAAGAGCCCGAGGAAACCCCGGACCTGCGCGACATATTTGCAGTTGATGCCTGAGGCTGAAACCAGAACGCCCCGCTCAAGAGCGGGGCGTTTTTTTATGGTGCTTGGGTAGTGTCTGATCAGTCGCGGAAGCGCTGGCAGGCGGGCCAGTGTTTCATCAGCAGGTAATAGCTCAGCCCGGCCGGGATCAGGCTGGCGTACCAGGACACCGCCGAGAAACTCAGGGCAACGATCGCGCCCAGAGCGGTGGCAATGAGAGCCGCATAGTTCACGCCCTTGTAGGGACCGTGGGGGTTATAGAGGTGGTCCAGGTTCAGGGTGCGACCACGGATCAGGTAATAGTCCACCACGAGGATGGCGAAGATCGGTCCAAGGAATGCGGAGTAAGTCTGAACAAAGATCTGCAGGCCAGCCGCAGAGCCGTCTTTCACCAGTTCCCAGGGGAAGGTGGCGAACGCCAGCAGACCAACGATGATGGTGGCCTTGCGGAAGGTCAGCTTGAACACGTCCATCAGGACATAGGTAGGCGGCACCACGTTATTCAGCACGTTGGTGGTGACCTGCGCAAAAGCAATGAACATCAGGGTGGTCATCAGCAGCGGCTTGTTGTCTACCGCGTTGGCGAACACCTGAATCGGGTCGGCAATGCCGGTGGCTTCCGACACCATGTAGCCGATCAGGCCCATGAACAGCGTGCAGGGCAGAATGGACATGGAGTAGATGGTGGTCAGCAGTCCGGGGCTGGTGCCTTGTTTATGCTCCCGGGCGTAGTCACTCACGTTAAGAATCATCGTGCTGTAGATGCCCAGAAACAGCATGGTGGCACCCCAGAATGGCAGGCCCCAGGAGCCTTCCATAGTCAGCAGGTTCGCCGACAGGGTGTCGCCGTAGCGCTGGACCGTGCTGTAGAACATGTAGACGAGGGAGGCCAGAATGAAAGCGCTGCCCACGTTCTCCAGCCATTTGATGCCCTGAAAGCCGGTCACGGAGAGGGCGATCTGCAGCAGCTGGAAGGCGATGAAGAAAAAGACCAGGTTATCGAAGCCAAACAGGGTGGTAGAGACCATGTTCAGCGCCCCGGCACCAATCCAGCTCTGGAAGCCATACCACACAATGGCAGGGACCGCGCGAACCAGTCCCGGCAGGCGGGTGCCGCCGAAACCGAAGGCACTGCGGGCCTGCACCATAAAGGGAATGCCGTATTTGTAGCCGGCTGCGCCATTCAGGGCCAGGGCTGCGCCAATAATGAAACAACCAATGGCAATGGCCAGGGAGGCCTGCAGCAGGTTCAGCGTGCCAACCACACTGGACCCCATGGTGAAGGTGCCGATGGAAACGCAGCCACCGAACCAGGCCAGCAGGTAGGATGTGCGCCCCATAATACGGGTTTTCTGGGGGGCAAGGGATTCTGCCCCGAGCGCCTTGGTGTCAGTGTCGGGTGCTTCCTGGTAGGAAGCATCAAAATGGGTCTGTGTTTGAGAGGTGCTCATGGTCTTCCTCGTTGTGCATGCAGTGTCGTTGTCCACGCCGTTACCGGTGTAGATGTGGGTGCCCCTTGTGGTTCTGATGGGGCTTTATAGTTGGGACTGCATCAGATCTCTTGGCGGTGATGTCTTTTTTATTTTGTATTCAGGTGAGAGAAACTCTCGAAGCGACCGACGAACGGCTTCGGTCGCGGGAACGCCAGGTCGCCGTGTTTGCTGGTGCCCAGGTTCAGTCCAACCAGGGCTTCCGACAATTTCACAGCGGCCGTGACGCCTTCAACAACCGGCAGACCGACGGCCTCGGAGATGTGATCGGTGAGGTCGGCCATGCCACCACAACCGAGCACAATGGCGCCAATGTTGTCTTCTTCTTTTGCCCGCAGACACTCTTCAATCAGGCGCTGAAGGGCGGCGCCTGCGTTGTCTTCCAGGTCCAGCACGGGGATTTCTGCGGCCCGAACCCGACGGCAGTGATGACTGAAGCCGTAGCTCTCCAGAAGGTGCTCGGCAATGATGCCGGTGCGTCCCAGGGTGGTGACAACGGAAAAGCGGGTACTGATCATGGTGGCCACATGGAAGGCCGCTTCGGCAATGCCGATAACGGGTGCCCGGGTCAGCTCCCGCGCTGCCAGAAGGCCGGGGTCTCCAAAGCAGGCGATGATGTAGGCATCAACAGGGTCGTCACCCCGTTCGCCGGCCAGGACCTCTTCGGCAACACCGACGGCGCTAATGGCTTCGTCAAAGTGGCTTTCAATAGAGACCGGGCCGCTGTCGGGCTGGGTTGCGGTAATTCGCGTGCCCGGTGCCGCTACGTTTTCGGCCGCTTTGCCGATGGTCTCGGTCATGCCGCGCGTGGTGTTGGGGTTGATGATTCGGATGTGCATAGTTTCCCCGATTCGATTTTATAGTGAACAAAACAATAAGTAATTGTACACAATTTAGAGCGACATACGGGGAGGGTGCAAGTTTTTGTTGCAGAAAAATGGCAATTCTCAGATTTTTCAGGGCACTTGGGAGGCTATTTTGGGGGGGTGGTAAGCGCTTTACCGCCTTGTCTCCCGTAAAATTTCCACAAAAACAGATTTTTTTGTATACAATTTTATGGCAATTTAAAACCACAAGCCCCGAAATCAAGTTCCTGTATTGAGTTGAGGACGTGTAGTTATGAGTATGACAACGGATTACCCCCGTGACCTGATCGGCTATGGCCGTGACCTTCCGGAGGTTCGCTGGCCGGGCCAGGCGAGAGTGGCCGTGCAGTTCGTGCTCAACTACGAGGAGGGCGGCGAGAACTGCGTGCTGCATGGTGATAGCCACTCCGAGCGTTTTCTGTCTGAAATTGTGGGTGCCGAACCGTTTGAAGACCGTCATATGAGCATGGAGTCGATCTACGAATACGGCTCCCGGGTCGGGGTCTGGCGTCTGCTCAAGGAATTTGAACGCCGTGGTCTCCCGCTGACGGTGTTTGGGGTGGCGATGGCGCTGCAGCGTCATCCGGAGGTGGCGCAGGCTTTCCGTGAGCTTGGCCATGAGGTGGCCTGCCATGGCTGGCGGTGGATTCATTACCAGAACATTCCGGAGGACGTTGAGCGTGAGCACATGCGTCGTGCCATCGAGATTTTCCAGGAGCTGTACGGCGAAACACCCATGGGCTGGTATACCGGCCGGGACAGTCCGAACACCCGTCGCCTGCTGATGGACGAGGGCAGCTTCCTGTACGACTCCGACTATTACGGCGATGACCTGCCATTCTGGGTTCAGCAAGAGGATTCCGCCGGCGGGTCCCATAATCATCTGGTGGTGCCGTACACCCTCGACACCAACGACATGCGATTCGCAACACCGCAGGGTTTCAATACCGGAGATCACTTCTTCGAATACCTGCGTGATGCTTTTGACGTTCTCTACGAAGAGGGCAGGGAAACGCCGAAGATGCTGTCGGTAGGGCTGCATTGCCGGTTGATAGGCCGGCCGGGCCGCTTCCGTGGGCTTCAGCGTTTCCTTGACCATATTGAGTCCCACGACCGTGTCTGGGTGACACGCCGTGTGGATATTGCCCGGCATTGGGCAGAGCACCATCCTTTTGAATCCGGAGCACTCTGATGATCGACAGGAACAATCCCTCTCCCTACTACGCACCGACCGGCGGGCATCCGCCTCAGACACAGCTGCTGACGGACCGCGCCGTGTTCACTGAAGCGTATGCCGTCATCCCGAAAGGCGTGATGCGGGATATCGTTGCCAGTTACCTGCCGTTCTGGGAAAAAACGCGTCTGTGGGTTTTATCCCGCCCGCTCTCCGGATTTGCCGAGACCTTCTCGCAGTACATCATGGAGGTGTCTCCGGGTGGCGGCAGCGAGCGACCAGAGATTGATCCCGGAGCCGAGGGCGTTCTGTTTGTGGTGGAAGGCCAGATGACGCTGACCCTGGCAGGGGAAACGCATCAGATGGCGCCGGGTGGCTATGCATTCATTCCGCCGGGTAGTGACTGGGCGGTGCGCAACGAGTCTGGCTCGACGGTTCGGTTCCACTGGATTCGAAAGGCCTACGAAGCGGTGGATGGCGTTGACTATCCGGAGCCGTTCGTGACCAACGAAGCCGACATCGAGCCCATCGAGATGCCGGATACCAACGGCTGCTGGGCCACCACGCGCTTTGTGGACCAGAGCGATATGCGCCACGACATGCACGTGAATATCGTGACTTTCCAGCCAGGGGGCGTGATTCCCTTTGCAGAAACCCACGTGATGGAGCATGGGTTGTATGTGCTCGAAGGCAAGGCCGTTTACCTGCTCAACAAGGATTGGGTGGAGGTGGAAGCCGGTGACTACATGTGGCTCCGGGCGTTCTGTCCCCAGGCCTGCTATGCCGGTGGCCCGGGCCGTTTCCGGTACCTGCTGTACAAAGACGTGAATCGCCACATGAAGCTCAGTGGCTTTGGCGCTCGCTGAAGAGCAAAGGGAACACCATCATGCTGAAACTGACCGCCCAGCCTTTGACACCGGACGCCTTCGCACCCTTTGGCGATGTGATTGACAGCCGGAGTGCTTCCAATTCGTTTCCTATCAACGGAGGTCGAACCCAGCGCCACCACGACCTGGCAAGTGTTGAGATACTGGGTGAGGGTGGACGGCCCATGATCAGTATCTTCGTCAGCCAGCGGGTTCAGGTTCCATTGCAGGTTGACTGCCTGGAGAGGCATCCATTGGGAAGCCAGGCGTTCATTCCCATGCGCGGTGAGCGTTTTCTGGTTGTTGTGGCTCCGCCGGGTGAGGGTATTGATCCCGACGCCGTACGCGCGTTCGTAACCGACGGACGTCAGGGTGTTAATTATCGCGCAGGCACCTGGCATGCGGTGCACTCGGTGCTGGAGCGCGAGGGTGAGTTTCTCGTTGTTGACCGGGGTGGGCCAGGGCATAACTGTGATGAGCACCCGGTCGAGATAGTCGTCAACCTGGATTGATCCTACGCTTGGCCAGGTTTGTCGTACATCAATCCGTGAGTGGGTGTTACCTCGCCTCCTGGCGAGCATGTCCTTCGGCTACGATCAAAAGCAGCCCGCTATGGTCTAAAAAATAGGATCGCCCGTGGCTTTGACGGCATAGAACAGGCAATCGCTCTTCGCAATCACCGGGTTGGTGGTGATCATGAAGGCCTTGAGGGCCTGGGCGGGGTAGATTCGCCCATCCCTGATTTGCAGTACCTGTTCCATGTTCTCGGCCCGGTTGTGGCTGATCGCCGTGAGCACGTCCAGGCCTTTTTGCCCCACCCATCCAAGCGGCTCATCCGGCGACACAATCCCGAAATTGCGGTGCTCGAAATCGGGCGGAAACGTGAGGTCCGCCTGCCCGCTGGGCGTTAACCGATACTCGATGGTCGCATCGGGCGAGAGCTCCACTCGAATCGGATTGCGCAGTACCGCAACGTTCCATTCCGCTTTTTCCAGCGATAGCACGTCTGGCTGTGAGACATACCGAACCAGCCCTTCGTACGCCAGTTGGTGGGCGTGATCATCCTGGGCCCCGCCACACTCGATGGTGACGGTGGGCACCTCCTGCTCGGAATACTCCATCAATGCCCCCAGGCGAAGATCCGTCATGATCAGTCGGTCGGTAAAGAGCGACGCCAGCGCCTGGTGGGCGGCGTCATTGGTGATGGTCACGGCGAAGGCTGGGCCGGTGCCTGAGGTGTTGTGCACATCCAGCAGGCACTCGGGGTTAGCTGTCTGTAGCTCGGCCAGCATGGCCTCGGCAATGGCGCCTTCCTCTCCTGCAAACGGTTCTTTGAAGCACCGGTTCAGATCACGTCCGCCTGGCACTTGCCGCAGCGACAATACCGGCGGAATTTTCGCGGAGCGCACGCCGGCCAGAAGGAACAGCAGATTGACCTCCGGGGTGTGCTGCTCCAGTAGCCATCGGTGAATGGCGAACAGCCCTGAGGGTTCGTTGCCGTGAAGCAGGGTTGCCATGGCCCGGGTTCTGGAAGGGTCGCGGCCAGCAACGCGAACCACCGTGGGCCGTTGCAGCCGGTCCAGCCACTCCAGGGGCGAGCGGCCGAGGGTCTGGGGAGACGGGTTGTTGAGATAATCCAGAATGTTCGAGCGGCTCATGGTGACAAGGTCCATTCGTGCAGTGGTGTGTTTGTCTTCTGATGGTCCATGTAAACAGACAGCATACTCCTGAACGCCTCGTCGGTAGTCTGGGACCGGAAAAAAGACTCAGTGACCTGTCGCTGCCACCGGGCGCCGGTCATCCGGGTTTGGATGCGGCCTTCGATGATGCCCAGCAGGCGGTGGATCTCCGCCTCGTCCACTGCGATCCGTTGCAAGGCTTCCCGGGCGCGGGGGAGCAGGTCGCGGGCAACGTTTAACAGGGGCGTATCCTGTAGTTGTACCTGGTCTTTATGGGGCCAGATGATGTCGGCTCCGATGCCGTATTTGGCGGCACGATAGAAATTGTGTTCGGTGTAATGAAAGGGAAGTATCGATGTCAGGTGTCGGATATCCTCGAGTACCGCCAGCGCCGCCCCGATCACGAACAGCCCGTTGGCGCACATGTCCACCGCCGTTGGTCCGGCCGGCATGGAACGAATCTCGATGCGCAGGTGGCCGCCGTCTGTGTGATCAAAAATGGCGCGGTTCCAGGGCCAGGTGGTGCCATGGTGCAGTCGCAGCTCGGCCAGTTCCGGTACCTCTCCCCGATCAATGACGGCCATCGGATCTTCTTCGGACATCAATGGCAGGATGGGCGGATACAGGGAGGCCGAGGCGGCAAACAGCTCCCAGGCGCTGCGTGCCCAGCCGTTGCCGTAATAGACCCTAGGCGGGTGTTTCCAGGTCCTGTGGTTGGGCGAGCGGCTGTCGACGGATTGTTTGAACAGTGCGATACGGGTTTCATCCCAGAGGTGGTGGCCGAACAGGCTGGGCGAGTTGCTGGCCAGAGCCAGGGCAATGGGTGTTACCAGCTGCACGGCGTTGAAGTAGTCGGCAAAGCGGTGGGCCGGAACGCGCCAGTGCATTTGGAATGAGGTGGTCGCCCCTTCCATGGTGACGTCGTCTGCTTGCAGGTCGATAACGTCGTTGCCACCGATATGAATGCTGAAGGGCTCGCCCCGTTGCTGGATCAATGCCCTGGATAGCGCATGGTAGCGGGGTTCGTCTGTCATCACCTTCGCGCCCATATCGGACTGGCGCAACGTGGGCAGAATGCCGATGGCCACCAGTTCGCCATTCAACGGGGCGGCGTGCTGGTTGATTCGCTGCATGGTCTTGAGCAGTTCCTGCTCGGTTCTGGCAAAGGGGGCACCCTTGAAGGCCTGGGGGCTGAGGTTGTATTCCAGATTGAACCGGTTGAGCTCAACAGTCAGTTGTGGGTCCTGAACGCTGGCGGCGATGTCTGTGTTGATCGGCTGAACATGCAGGTTCGGGTTTACGATGTAGAACTCGACTTCGGCACCAATGGAGGATGCCCCCTCACCAAAACCGGGCCGGTCCAGAAGGCGGGTGAGTGCGGTAAGGTCCGTTCGCACCTTGGCCGAAAAACGGTCAAATTCTTCCGCTGTAAATTCCGATTGTTTTATCGACAGTCCCATGGCGCTTGAGCCTCTGACACCGACTTACTTTGATAGTAGCGGAAAGCGGTTGATGCGTGTTCTTGAGATGCGATTTTTCGTGCCGCTTGATTTCTCTTCTCTTGCCCTGATTATTTCTACCATCAGCTAATCAGAGGCCTGTTCATCATGACTGACGTTCGACACCTGGTATGTCCCCATTGCCACAAAGTGAATCGCGTGCCGGCCGACAAGTTGTCCTCCGGCGGCAATTGTGGTGCCTGCAAACAACCGCTTTGGCCGGATCAGGTTCTGGAGCTAACGGAGCAGACCTTTGCTACCCATACCGGGCGCAGTGATCTGCCCGTGTTAGTGGACTTCTGGGCCAGCTGGTGTGGCCCGTGCAAAATGATGGCGCCCCAGTTCGAGCAGGCAGCGAAGGCCTGGCGCGGGAAAGTGCGCTTTGCCAAGCTGAACACGGAGCAAGCCCCCGGGCCGGCCGGTCAGTTTGCGATTCGCAGCATACCGACCCTGATTCTGTTCCAGAACGGCCGGGAGGTGGCGCGCCAGAGTGGCGCCATGAATCAGGCCCAGATCAGTCAGTGGCTGCAATCGCAGGGTATTCGCTAGGAAAAATCGGGACAAAGGTGCCTTAGTATGAAGTTTCTGATCATCGGTGTTTTCGTCGCCATCGTGGCTGTCCTGATCTGGCGTAGTAAACAGAACACTGCCCCTGAAGAGCAGGCCTGTGCCATCGACATCGGCAACCTGCTGAAAGCCAATCCGGATGTCCAACCACAGGCCATTGCCGATGTGTTTCAAAAGCACGGTATTGATAGCTCCCGTTGCCAGAAGGTGGGCGCGATGGTGATGCCGCAGTTGCGAAAGCAGGGTTTGAAGCCGGAGGATGCCAGGATTGTGATGAGGCAGGTGAGGGCGGCCTACCCTCTTGTGCCCTAGGCTAAATCAATTGAATTGATGATCGGAGAACGCTATGGCAGATTCATTGCTATCGTCCGTTTTTGCATCAGCATTCCTGAACCCCCGTGGCGCAAGGGTGTTGCCTAGTTAACCTTAGGTTTCCAACACAGTTATCCACAGTTTTTGTGAGTAAAGTCTGCGGCATACCTGCCAACAAGGGACGGTGCCGACATTGCTTGCTGCCCAGTTCCACAGTTGTTGACGTCATCAAGGGACAATGACGTGTTGACTAGATGTTTTCAAAGTCTCAAAAGGGCTCTTATGCCAATGCATGGATTTCCTGTGTAAGGGGGCGCTGATGCCCGGACAGGTCAGGGCGATTAGCCCTGGTGTAACCGGGTCAGATCTATTTCCCATGTCTCGCCGGAGCGAACGGCAATGAGTATGTGAGCCTAAAAAGCGGAGCGATAAATCTCCGTCCTGAAATTAGCCGAAACTTGATGCCGGCATGCCATCCCATCGAACTGGAGCTGTTTGTCGCGAAGTGCCTGAGCGATCTTATCCAACGAGTGCTTCAGCCAGCCTCGGGTAAACACGGAAATCCCCATTGTTAATCCGGTCACTAGTTCCTTCATGCTGTTGTTACATTTGATCAGTTCTTCCATAGCTTGCTCGACAACCTCTGCGGTACGTTCGTTCAGGTTCGGTTTCAAGCCCCGCAACTGGTTATCGTCGAAGAGTATGTTGATGACCGTCATGAGGTCATCTTTCTCTTGCCTCGTAAGCATTTTACTGTCCCCCGATTCCTTTCAGGATTTCGTTTTCGATGTCTTGCCAGCTGAAGTTGTTCAGTACCAGCTGGGTAAAAAGGTCCGGCTTTCGCGGTGAGGTGAGCATAATGGTGGTTTTTGCGGGGTTGAAGGCAATGTAAACGGTGATTTCGCCAACGGTTACCAAACTGTTTTCCTTCTCTTCCGCGGGCTCCAGCGTCATGCTGATTATGCCTTCAAGCTCTTTCCGAAACTCAGCGTCCTGAATGGAACTTAGGTCGCGTCGGAAGATAAAGTCCGGTGCTTGGTTCATCTGAACGGATGGATTGCCCCAGTCCTCCGGCGTGACCACTGTGGCAAAGAGACTTTTGTTGCCGGCGTATAAGATCATTTCTCCGTCGCTGCCAATAAATGATGAGTTCGCAAGGGACTCCAGAGGGAGCCTGACCGGGTGGCCTGCTCGGGCGATGGTGACTACGGCTGTTTCGGTTCGCGGCTCAGGAGCCTCGAGCTTAATGAGATTCGAAGAGGATGCGCAGGCCGCTGCTGAAAGACAGAGAAGCAACGCGAGAGCAGTTGCACTAAAACGTTTCATTGTCCGGTTCCTTTGGGGATTTTCAGTCCTTTGGATGCAAGGTTACTGTTTGGATGGTGTGATGGAAAGGGGCGCCCTGGCGTCATATTGATGGGGAGGTCGACTCATTGAATACTGGGCAGCTTTATTTCTGGAGTGTCTCGGGTGTCCTAAACTTGACGGTATTCGCTAGGAAGAATCGGGACAAAGGTGCCGTACCATGAAGTTTCTGATCATCAGAGAACTCTATGGCAGGTGGATGGTAACGAGATTGCCCGTTTTAGCATCAACTTTCCCGAGCCCTTTTTCTGCGGGGCTTCCGGGCGCTTAACCCGAGGTTTCCAACACAGTTATCCACAGGTTTTGTGAGTAAAGTTCGTGATAAAGCTGGGCAGGAATCAGGCCGACGGTCGTCCCGGTCTTTCGGGGCTTGGTTCGGCCCGCCGGTTCAGCTCCACTTCAGTTTGGGAGCTTGGTAGGACTGGATGGCCGAGAGCAGTTGCGCTTCGTTATCCGTGTGGATAATCATCTCGGCATGGTGCGGTTTCAGGAAGCCGGAATCGGTCATGTTCGAGATCATCTCGAACAATTTATCGTAGAAACCATTGACGTTGTAAAAGGCGCAGGGTTTTGCGTGATAGCCGAGTTGAGCCCAGGTCCAGGCTTCGAAGATTTCTTCCAGGGTACCCACGCCGCCGGGCAGGGCCACAAAGGCATCGGCCATTCGGGCCATGGCGGCTTTTCGTTCGTGCATATCAGCAACAATTTTCAGCTCGGTCAGGCCGGGGTGAGCCAGCTCCCGATCTTTCAGGTATTCGGGAATCACGCCGTACACTTGGGCGCCCTTTTCCAGAAAGGCGTCTGCGACCACGCCCATCAGGCCGACGTTGCCGCCGCCGTACACCAGATCCACTCCGTTCGTTGCCAGGTAGTGCCCCAGAGCACGGGTTGCCTGGGCGAATTCCGGGTTTTCACCAATGCTTGAACCACAAAATACGGCAATTCTCATGGGTCTTACGAGGCTCCATTGATTCGGTTCAGAGGGTTGAGTGAGTTCTTCACTCTGTTGTGGTTGGTCCGGGCGCCTTTGGGTGCCGGAGCACAATAGAATGCCGCCTCCGGTCTGCCCAGTCTAGCCGTTGATCCTACATCCGAACCCGGAAGCCAGTTGTTAAGGCTTTGTAACCTGTTGAAGTATAAATAAAATGTAAGAGGTGGCTTCTCGTGTGTTTCTGATATTCTCGAATGGTTCAAAACTGACAGGTGCCTGGTGGGGCGCTGAGAACAGGCTCTCCCACCGGCGATACAGGACAAGTCAGACCACCTGAACCATGGGATTTACATCATGAATATGAAATCACTGCTCGTTTTTCTGTCTCTGAGTGCCACCTCGTTGGGTGCCGTTGCGGGTGATACCGCCGACGCCGCGCTGGGTGGAGGTATTGGCGGCGCACTGGGGGCCGCCATCGGCAACGAGGTGGGTGGCAGAGACGGAGCGATTCTTGGCGGTGCTGTCGGTGCGGCAGCGGGAACGGCCGTGACCACCCGGGACCAACGGGACCACGATCGCGATTATGATTATGATCGCCGCCGGTATGACGATGATCGCGGGTCTTACCGGAAGTCTCGTGGCCATTTCTGCCCACCGGGCCAGGCGAAAAAGGGTAACTGCTGAGACGCTTGTGTGTTTCCGGGCGCACGGGGGCGTGCTGTGGAGATCACCGCTGGAGGAATTGAAGCGTAACCTGCAGGAGGTGATGTCCGGAGCCTAGTGACTCTCTGAATAGTCAATCCATCCAGTTCCAGGGGGGCGCGTCCAGAAGCCCCTGGCCAAGAATGCGGGTTTCACCCAGCTCTTTGTTCAGTGCGATGGAATGGCAATCGTCGTCTGCTTCCAGAGCGGCTACCAGTCGAGGGGCATGGGAAACAACCCACACCTGGGTTTCCCGCGAGGCGCGAATGATCAGCCGGCCGAGGGCCGGAAGCAAGTCGGGATGCAGGCTTGTTTCTGGTTCATTCAGCACCAGTAGTGATGGCGGGCGGGGTGTGAGCAGCGCGGCAACCAACAGCAGGTAGCGAAGGGTGCCATCAGAAAGCTCGGCCTGATTCAGGGGGCGGAGCAGGCCGGCCTGCTCAAATTCCAGGACGAAACGGTTACCTGCGTCTGTGCTGAACCCGAGCCTCGCTCCGGGAAAGGCATCTTCAATAGCGCTGTGCAGGCCCTCCCGGTCGCCGATTTCGTGAATGGTACGCAGGGCTGCAACCAGGTTATGGCCATTGTGGTCCAGCACCGGGGTACGGGTCCCGATTTGCGGGGTCCGGATGCTGGAGTGTTGATCGGTGCGGAACTGATCGTAAAAGCGCCATTGCCTGATGGCCTGTCGGACGGCATGGACTTCAGGCACAGCCACAGGATCACTGATCTCGCTCAGAATGCTCTCATAGGTGTTTAGCCGGGTGTCGTAGACCTCCCATTTCCGCCCTGAACGTACTTTGACAACCGGCCCGACGCGATCAATCAGACAACTGCTTGGGCGGCAGACATCACCCACCCAGATACATTCGCGTTTTATTTCAGGGTCGAGCTGAAACATGCTGGGTTCCTGATAACCTGCAAACCCCGTAGAGGCCGGAATCCCAAGAGAAATCGCGTAGCCGAATTCTTCGCCGGCAAACCCCAGCCGTAGGCGGGATGGGGTGTTCCCGGCGGTCCCCTGAACGGGCGCTGAGCCGTCCCGCATCTCCTTTGAGAACTGGCCAGGCCCTGCCCAGAAGGTGTAGTCCAGGCCGCCCTCTTCCGCCAGGGAGGAGATCAGGTTGCCTTTTGCCGTTTCCGCCAGCAGGCGCAACGATTTATAGAGGTTTGATTTGCCACAGCCGTTCGGACCGGTAACAACGTTCAGGCCCGCCAGCGGTGCGACCACGTCTCTGAGGCTGCGATAGTTGGAAACGGCAAAGGCTTTGATCATGATCCGGATTAAACCTGTGTCCTGATGGCGCGAGTGAGTATTACCTGGAGTGGGAGTAGTCTATCAGCGCCTGAACACAACGGCGGAACAGTTCAGCCGAGAAAAACCGGTGTTCGCCGGGCTGCTCTGCCACCAGTAGCTGGCCACCGGACTCTTTGATGCCCCCCTCAATCATCAGGTTGTCGCTCATCTCGAAGTCTTCAATGCTGTGGCCTAGTTCATCCCGGTCGGCTGAGCCCGCGCGTTCACGGTAGTGTCTGTGGTCCATTGTGAATCCGAAAGCTGCTTTGCCCTGGCCGATCATGTAGCCGACTTCGAACACCGTGCCCGGGTCCGCACTGATGCCGCGGAAGGGGGTGAGGTTGGCAATGATGGCGTCGCAACTGTCCATCAGTTCGCGGTTGGCCTGGTAGATCCGGTGGCCGCGCGCCGGTTTCGCTTCCTGGTCGGAAAACGTCAGGGCGGTGTCCAGTGGGTCTATGCCTTCATAGCCGGCTTCGCGCAGCAGGCGCTTTTTTTCGGCGACGATGGCGTTGTGTTCTTCGTGTGGGAAAAACACTTCCGGGCCGGCCAGGTAGATGCGTTTGGGTTTTGCCATGTGAACTTTGGCTCTCGTTTCGGTTAACGAACGAGTTTACTTACGAGTCTCCATGAACACAAAAGCCCCCAGCAGGGGGGCTTTGTCGTCTTACTGCAACACTCAGTTATTCACCGTCAGCTTCATGGACTGTGCGATGGCGTTGGCGTCTGCCGGGCTTCCATCGCGATGTGTCACGCCCTCCAGCCAGGCTTCAACAGCGTCGGGGTTCTGGTGCATCCAGTGGCGAGCGGCCCTTTCCTGCGGAATAAACTGGTTCAGAATCATATCCATCACCTGGCCTTCCATCGCCAGTGAGAATTCCAGGTTCTCCAGAAGTTGCGCCACATTCGCGCAGTCTTCGCTGAATCCGGCGCGGGTGTTGGTGTACACCGTAGCGCCGCCCTTGTTCGGGCCGAAGTACTCATCGCCGCCATCCAGGTACACGATATCGAACCGCTCGTTCATTGGGTGAGGTGCCCACGCCAGGAACACTATCCATTCCTTGTCGCGAATCTTGCCATTCACCTGGGCCAGCATGATGCGCTCGGAGGTCTCAACCAGGTTGAATTCGCCCAGGCCAAAGGCGTTGGTTTCGATCATATCGAGGATGAGCTGATTACCGTCGTTACCCTTCTCCAGGCCGTACACGCTGTGATCAAACTTGTCTTTGAATCGGGCGATGTCGGAAAAGCTTTTAACGCCGGCCTCGTAGACCGCCTGAGGAACCGCCAACGTGTATTTGGCTCCCTGAAGATTAGGCCCCAGCCGCTCGACTTTGTTGGCTTCGATCAGTGGATCGGCCACGGGCGCCATACTTGGCATCCAGTTGCCAAGGAACACGTCGATGTCGCCATTGGCCATGCCCTGGTACGTGTCTGCCACCGACTGACTGGACATCTCCACGTTGTAGCCCAGCGCCTGCAAGAGTTCCGACGCCACGGCGGTGGTCGCTTTCACGTCTGTCCAGTCCACAATGCCAAACTGTATCTGCTCGCACTGTCCGGCGGCGTAAGCCTTTGTCCCAACTGAGACCCACGCAAGCATCACCAGGAGAAATATCGTTCGCATGTTACATCCCTTAATTGAACGTTCAATTAATAAAAAATTGGCGCGGGATAGTACCGAAAAGTGAGCCAGATTGATATGAGAGTGCCTAATGATTCAGGTTTGAAAATTAGGCACTTGGGGAGGGCTTGAAGTGAGTGTCGGCTGTGTAGCCGGAGGTTCGGTTATCTGTTGGTGCCGCTGAGTTGGGCGACGTAGGCGGTAATAAAAGCGTTTTCCTGGAAGGCTTTCAGGCCTGTGTCGGCAAAGGCGATGGGCACAGGGTTGTTGGCCAGAGTGGACTTGACCAGGGCCGGGGGCACCAGGGTCACGTTCAGCTCGGAGTCGGCAATCAACTGAATGGCAGCTTCCATCTTGAAGCTGATGGCGCCACCGGCAAACTTGCCTTTTTGCATCCGCTCCTTGATGGCAACCGTGGCCACGCCGCACTCGGCCATCAGCGCCGCAAAGGTGGCCTGAAACGTTTTCAGGTCGTCCCGGCTGTGGTTTTTGGGTAGCGAGAGTTTGCGTACTTTGCACTCCGGCAGGTTGAATTGGCCCCGGTCCATATTCAGCATACACACCACCGCATCGCTGCCGGTCAGTTCTACTCCGCATACAATCATAATAATGCCCCCTATGCCCCGGTTACTCTCAGCCGCAGCATTTCTTGAATTTGAGTCCACTACCGCAAGTGCAGGCGTCGTTACGGGAGGGAGATTTTGCTGTGGTGACAGTTCCCGTTTTATTCAGGATAGCCGTGAGCTCGTTGACGGATTCAACGGCGCCCTCGCGGGTATCAACGGAGATGGTTGCGTGAAGCTTCGCCGCGGCCACCTGAGCCTCAACTTCTTTCTTGCGTGCTTCACTGGTAACCACCAGCGTTAGTGGGTACTTCTTGCTGCCGCTCTTTTGGCTGGCGTTTGTCTGAAAGCCGCCGTAAGCCGTGTGGTGCTGGCGGGCGTCTTGCCGACCTTTATAGAAAAATTTATCTGACATGCTGATATCCTGAAGGAGAGAATACCCAGGCGACGGCCGGGCGCAATCTTTTATCACGCTTGCGGAAATAGTGATATAGGGAATAGATGATGCAAAACGTCTGCTCGGACGACGAGCTCTCAACATTGCTGCAGTCCAACCCTGCGGTGTTGCTGCTGTATGGCGGGGCAAGTTGTGGCGTCTGCCAGGCTATCAAGCCCCAACTGGAGCGCCTTTCCAGTGAAGAATTCCCGAAGCTGGTTGCTGCCTACATTGATTGCCAAGCATCGGCCGCTGCGCTGTGTGCGGCTCAGGGTATTTTCTCGCTGCCGGTGGTGCAGTTATGGTTTGAGGGGCAGCGATTTGCGGAATTCGCCCGGGTGTTTTCAATTGGCGAGGTGCGGGCAGCCCTGGAACGGCCATATGGACTTATTATGCAGGAATAGGGTGTTCTATTTTGGTGTTTCCGGTTGTTTGGATTTCGTTTCCATAGCCAGTATCACGGGAGAGGACGCACGATGAACTATTCGGATACCGTCCGCGAAACCTGGCGCCACAGTCAGGCTGGCGTAGATCCGCGAGACTTCAGGGAGCTGGTTCGATACGCGACATTGGCGGCCTCCAGCCACAATACCCAGCCCTGGATCTTCGAGCTTGAGTCCGACCGAATACGGATTCTTCCGGATCTTTCCCGGCGTTGTCCTGCGGTAGACCCTGATGACCACCATCTGTACGCCAGTCTGGGGTGTGCCGCCGAGAATTTGTTGCTGGCCGCCCAGGCGGTCGGGCTGAAGGGGCGTTGTCAGTTCGATGCGATGAGCTCCGGGCTGGTGATCGAGTTCGAAGAGGCCGAGCCCCTGCGCTCTGCACTTTTTGAGGCGATTCCCCAGCGCCAGTGTAGCCGTTCGGTGTTTGATGGAGCGCCACTCTCGGCCGGGCAATTGGAACAGCTCCAGGCCGCGGGGCGGGGTGAGGGTGTCTCGGTACTTTTGATGATCCTCGAGGATCAGAAAGATCTGGTCGCCGACTATGTCGCCAGAGGCAACGACGCCCAGTTTGCGGACCCGGCATGGGCCAGTGAACTGAAATCCTGGGTCCGGTTTAACGGCAAAGAAGCTGTGCGTTCCGGCAATGGGCTCTACGGGCCGGTCATGGGTAATCCTGCCGTACCGCGCTGGCTCGGGCAGCTGGCTATGGAGGCGGCCTTCTCTGCCAAAAAACAGAACCGGAAAGACCGCCGGCACATTCACAGTTCTTCCGCGATTGCCGTTCTCTATTCAGAGGTAGACGATATCCCCCACTGGATTGAGGCCGGCCGGTGTTACCAGCGCCTCGCCCTTCAGGCCACTGCTCTTGGCCTGTGCACGGCGTTTATTAATCAGCCCGTGGAAGTGGCAGCGTTGCGCCCTGAATTTGCCCGGGCTATCGGAATTGAAGGCCGCCGCCCTGATTTCGTAGTTCGGATTGGCCACGGCCCGCAAATGCCCCGCTCGTTGCGGCGCCCGGTTGAGGACGTGATTCGGTAGAGGTTAACCTTCGTCGCCTGGCTGGTACACCAGAATGTCACCGGGCTGGCAATCCAGCGCTTCGCAAATCCTGTCCAGGGTCGAGAAGCGCACGGCTTTGGCTTTCCCGTTCTTGAGGATCGAGAGGTTCTGCTCGGTCACCCCTACCTTCTCGGCGAGTTCTTTCAGGCGCATCTTCCGCTTTGCCATCATCACGTCCAATTCAATGATTATGCTCATGTTGTCAGACCGTGTGCATGTGCTCGTCGGCGATTTTCTGTGCTTCCTTCATGACCCAGGAAATGATCAGCACCACGAAACCGCACAGAATGGAAAGCAGGTCGATCCCGGTGAAGGTCAGGCTGAGCACGCGCTCGCCGGGTGGGTTGTTGAACGACAGGATGACAGAGATCAGTCCGCTGTACAGGAAGGCCCCAGCGGCCCAGTAGAAGAAGACGTAGCCCAGCTTCTGATAGTGGGTGGCTGTTGCCAGAGTGAAAATTTCCTGGTTTTCGTAGTGCCTGAACAGGTGAATCAGTTGTTGCAGGGCATACATCAGAATCCCGCAGGGCAGCATGCTTGCCAGAAAAGCCAAAAACCGGGTTGTCATCGTGAGGGGCTCGCTAGCGAAGATCATCGGGTCGAGGTCGGTTTCGATGATGCCGGAGCGGAAGAGCGCGTCCATGCCGGTATTCACTGTTAGCCAGTAATAGAGAGTGAGCAGGGGGGCGAGAATGAAGAGTCCCTGCAGGACGCGCCGTACCCGGCGGCTGTACTTCTGGATGTTTTCCATGGCGGTTCTCCTTAACGTGTGGTCGAGGAGAAATATAGATACTCTCACCCGTTCATGCAATAAAAAATTATCGATAAACAATAAAAAAATAACGATGAATATTTGATTTGCTCGGTGGTTAGCCCTGGCAGCGCCCCCGGAGTACATTGCGTTGCTATTGGTAACGAATCTCCTCGGCGAGCGGTTTTTTCGAGCTCAGGCGCTGCGAACGAACACCAGCAACTCGTTATTTGCGGGCATGGCATGGTCGTCGTGAAGCTGCAGGCCGACGTCTTGCGCGAGCTCTGACAGCGCCTCGATATCCCGTATGCCCATGTGGGAGGCTTTCGCTTTGAGTGACTCGTCGAATGTCCGGTTGCTGTCGCTGGTGAACTTGCCGTTATGCTTGAACGGCCCGTACAGGCAGAACGCCCCGTCTTTTTGAAGGCAGGCGCCGACGCCTTGAAACATCGTTTCAACTTCCTCCCAGGCCATGATGTGAGCTGTGTTTGCTGAGAATGCCCATCGACAGGCGGACATAGGCCATGGCATTTGGTTTACGTCCAGCTCAAGGATTGGGAGGACGTTGGGTAAGGCGGCCTGTTGCAGTCGGGCAACGGCCAAGTGCGCCGCTCTGGGGTGGTCGGTGGGCTGCCATTTCAGGTGTGGCAGAGCCGCAGCGAAGTGCTCGGCGTGCTGGCCGGTGCCGGTTCCTATTTCCAGGACGGTACCTGGTGCCGTAAAGACGTCACGCAGTTTTTCCAGAATGGGGGCTTTGTTGTTTTCGCAGGCCTGGGAGTAAGGCAAGGGGGTGTTCATTTGAACTCTCCTTCTTCAGGGTGGCACATAGCATGTTGCGTGGTCGGCGATGACTGGTTTTACCAAAGTGTGGCATTCAAGGGTAAACTGCGGGACGTTTTATGTCTGACGAATCTCTGAAAAAGACCATAGGAAATCCAACATGCTAAAAGTGCGGACGCTGTCGCCTGTGCGATCGCCCATTAGTGCAGACAGCGAGCGTCGCGCTGCGGATACCCTGAAACAGATGGCGGAGGCTGGCTCGAATGCCGGCGGATTGGTCAATCTGTTAGCCGAAACCGACACCCTCACTAGCTTTGAATGGCCGTGGGCCAATGGCTACGGGACGCTTGAGCACGATAACCTGCCAGCGTTCTTCCAACCCTTCGCATGTTACTCGGTTGCGATGGATGAGGTGTCCTTGCCTTTTGAAATCAGCGAGCTATTGGTCAACAACGGAGGTGCGATCGAGTGCTGTCGTTTGTACCTTTACGATGACACGGTCGCCTTGCTCCAGCTGGATGTGACCTTTGAAACCAGCGAATCTGGCCTTGGTGATCTGCTCCAAGGGCATAGCCTGGACGGCGCGCTTTCCAATCTGGCCAAACGGGTCTATGAGCACGCGGTATACCCGGCGTTTCACCAGTACGCACTTGGATTCCGCAAGAGCAGGCGATACAAAGCCTCCGGCGCGGTCTCATACCTTCGTGATCCGAAGAAGCTTACGGTGTTTCGGGATGTTTCGTTTGATTCGCCGGAAGCGCCAGACACCTATGTGCTGTGGACAGGCCGATACGTGGTGACGCCTCCGAGCACTCTGAATGGTCCGCTTGGAGACAGTCTGCGACTTTGGGCGTCATATACCGGATCAACGGAGGCTTTGTTGGAGGCCAGACAGTTTGTGGGCTCGGGCAACATCCTGGCGGTTGCGGACGATGTCGAGGCCCAGGCGGACAACTGGCTGCGCGGCCTGTCCGTCTGCCAGCTTTACAATGCCGTGTTGTCGATATACGGCGGTATCCTGAAGTCCAGTTATTCGGAGCTTAACGACTTTGCGGGCTCGCGACACCGCAGTAAAGATTTGCATCGGCTGATGGGCGACATTACGAAGACCTTGGACCATCTGGAATTCACTCGCCTTGAATTCAATGAGGCCATCATCGGGGTTCAGGCTGAGCGAGCCAAGGTGGTCAGAGCTGCGTATGTGGCCTGGAATCTCGGCGAGTTGATTGATGGTTCCCTGGAGCGCACGAGCTTGATTCGCTCCAAGATCTCCCGCCTGCTGGAGGCACGAAAAAGCCAGCTCGATCGTTCGGTTGAATTGATTCTTGCCGGTATCGGTGGCGTTGCCGTTATTGATCTGTTTATTTCGTTGACGACGGCTTCCCGGAGCCTGGACCGTGATGATATTCCCGGAGTGCTGGATGTGTTTGAGTGGCTCCAGCCGGATGGTTCCATTGCGCTGTCGACGACCATTCTTGTGCTGATCTCGTTCTACATCTATCTCGCCAAGCGTTGATGAAAAGGAGTTTGCCATGTCGGGTAGTGAAAGAATTCGTTTTCTTGTAATTCTGTCAGCAGAACCGGGACAGATCCCTCGGGCGAGTGAGCAGATCGCCCGGGAGCTTTCCAGGAAGTTTGGCGGGGCGACGGTGATGGGAGGGGAGGATAGTTCCTGGCTCACCGGTTACTGGGCTGAAGATGGCCATGCCTTCAAGGGCGAATACGATGGCGAGGTTCACAAGGAATCCGTTTTCGCCGTTATGCTGATGGTGCTACCGGAAGAGGAGGCCCGGGCCTTTACTGAAATCCGGAATACCGTGAGGCAAGCGGTGTCCGATTTTGGCCTGAACAGCCGCCACATTCATGTGGAGGTGAGTTCCGTGCGATCACGGCACTTTGATATTCAGGATGTGATGCATTAACAGGGCTCTGAAGGAGTGCTACGGAATGTCTCTGCGCTCAACAACCCGGATATAATGACATCGGTTACCATTTGCAGGGATTTTCATAATGCCAATCGAAAAAAATCAAGTGGTCCTGTTTCACTACATCGTGAGAGACGAACAGGGCAATGAAGTTGAAAACTCCCGAGGCGGAGAGCCAAATGCCTACCTGCACGGCCATGGTGGCATTATTCGGGGTCTGGAAGACGCTCTGGAAGGCCGCGAAGCGGGCGATACGTTCAGTGTGACGGTGTCACCGGACAAGGCTTATGGCACCCGCAAGCCGGATGCGATCCAGCGAGTACCCATCAAACATCTGATAGGCGCCAAGCGCTGGAAGCCGGGCATGATCGCTCAGGTACAGACCGAACACGGGCCTCGCCATGTGCTCGTTGCCAAGGTTGGCCACAAGTTTGCGGATGTGGATACCAACCACCCGATGGCTGGCAAGACCCTCACTTTTGATATCGAGATCATTGAGGTGCGTGCGGCGGAGGCCGACGAGATCGCCCATGGCCACGTTCACGGCCCGGGCGGTCATCATCATTAATTAGAAGCAGCTGATCACCGCCAGTCGGGCCGGGGGTTACTCGGCCTCGACGGTTTCGTTCAGCAGTTCCGGCTTTTTCAGTGCCTTGGTGAACAAGTCTTTTTCTTCCGCAATGGCCAGGGCGCACTGTTCTGCCAGCTCTTCAGACAGGCCGCCGACCTTACGTTGCAGGAAGGTGGTAATCTCTTCGGACAGTTCAAGAACCTTGTCTCGGGCATCGGCTTCTGCTTTGGACGAAAACAACATTTTGTCCGGGTTCTTCAGTGCCATGTCCAGTCCGTCCCTCTCGGAATAGTAGAGTGCTTTTACGCCCATGGTATGCCATCGCCTCCGGGGTAATGATGGTTGGTAAGACCGTTAATGAAATCGCAGCTTATCACGAATAGTGTATATTTATACAGTATTTTGCTGCGTCATCCTGTCCTCTTTTGCTGTTCCAGCGCCGGACCTGGCCCCCGTATGATGGATTGTCAGACATCAGCTCCGGAGTCCTGAAATGAACGCCAGAACAACCATAGCCGGTACTCAACCCACACCGCCTCCCAAGACCAAGGCGCCCCTTCCCGAAGTCCGTCAGCCGGATTTTGATCTGGCTGAAGACGTGCCCAAGTACTGGTGGGATAGTGATCCTGCCAAAACGCTGTTGCTGGCGGCCCTGTCGGCGAGTTTTCCGCCCGGTGAGCGGTTTTTTATCGACTCCGTGCGCCATTATCAGAAAGAGATTACAGACCCGGAACTGAAGGCGGCAGTGCGAGCGTTCATCGGCCAGGAGGCGCACCACTCAAAAGAGCATGAGGCCCTGAATGGATACATGCAGGCGCGCGGCATCAACCTCAAACGCCTTGAGCGCGAGGTGCTGTGGCTGATGAATGTGCTGCGCAAGCGGCTGAGCCCGGAGCGCCAATTGGCCCATACGGTGGCGGTGGAGCATTTCACGGCACTGATGGCAGAGGAATTCCTCCTGAAATATGACGCCCTGGAAGAGATGGACCCGCGTATGGCCCCCATCTGGGCCTGGCACGCGATTGAGGAATCCGAGCATAAAGCGGTGGCGTTCGACGTGTACAAAACCATTGGAGGTAGCGAGTTTGTCCGACTGTCGGAGATGATGGTGGTGAGCGTGCTGTTTCCAGTCTCCAGCGGTATTCACCTGATTCAACTGATGAAAGAGGACGGCCAGTTGTTCAATGTGAAATCCTGGGCGAACGGTCTCAATTACATGTGGGGCAAGCCAGGTGTATTCCGCAAACTCCTACCCTCTTACTTCAAGTACTACAGCCCCGGCTTTCATCCATGGAATCACGATGCCCGTGATCTGGTGGAGAAAGCCAAACGGAAGTGGCTGGCGCCGGTGATGAAAAAGGCCGCGTGACGCCTAACACATTTGCTACCATGTCGGACTTTTCACTGGGTTGAGGATCTAAGTCCGGCAAGATGAATGCGCCTTTCACGCTGCGGCCTTACCAACAGGAAGCGGTCGACGCCACGCTGAACCACTTCCGTAAATCGGATGAATCTGCGGTCATTGTGCTGCCGACCGGTGCCGGTAAGAGCCTGGTGATTGCCGAGCTGGCTCGCCTTGCGCGCCGAAAGATTCTGGTCCTGACCCATGTGAAGGAACTGGTGGAGCAGAATCACGCCAAGTATCAGAGTTATGGTTTGTCGGGGGGAATCTTTGCGGCCGGGCTGAAACGCAAGGAGAACCACCATCAGGTGACCTTTGCCAGCGTGCAGTCGGTGGCGGCGAATCTGGACCAGTTCCGGGATGAATACTCGCTGGTTATTATCGATGAGTGCCACCGCGTGAGTGTCGAGGAAACCAGCCAGTACCAGCGGATCATCGAGCTTTTACGGCAGCAGAATGACTCCCTGAAGGTGCTTGGGCTCACTGCTACTCCCTACCGCCTGGCCATGGGATGGATCTATCGTTACCACTACCGGGGGTTTGTTCGTGGCTCCGATGACGAGCAGGACAAGCCTTTCCGGCACTGCATCTACGAATTGCCCCTGAGTTACATGATCAACCGTGGTTACCTCACCCGGCCTGAATTGGTTAACGCGGCTGTGGCCCAATACGATTTCTCCGCACTCACGCAGGACCGCTTTGGCGAATACGCCGAGAAAGACGTCAACCAGTTGTTGAGCAAACATCAGCGGGTGACACGTGCCATCATCGAACAGGTGATGGAGATGGCGGCCGAGCGCCAGGGGGTGATGATTTTCGCGGCGACAGTACAGCACGCGCAGGAAATTGCCGGGTACTTGCCCGAGCAGGAAACCGCCCTGGTGACCGGCGCGACTGATCTGCGAGATCGCGACCAGCTGATCCAGCGCTTCAAACAACGGCAGTTGAAGTACCTGGTGAATGTGTCTGTGCTGACGACCGGGTTTGATGCCCCCCATGTGGACCTGATCGCCATCTTGCGGCCTACTCAGTCTGTAAGCCTGTATCAGCAGATTGTCGGCCGAGGCTTGCGGTTGGGTGAGGGGAAACGGGATTGCCTGGTGATTGATTACGCCGGCAATCATGTCAATCTGCATCATCCGGAAGTTGGGGAGCCGAAGCCCAACCTCGACAGTGAACCGGTACAGGTGTTCTGCCCGGGCTGCGGTTTTGCCAACATCTTCTGGGGCAAAACCGACAGCGACGGTCGTGTCGTTGAGCATTATGGCCGCCGGTGCCAGGGCCTGCTGGAATCCATAGAAGATGACGCTGGGCGGCCACAGCAATGCGACTACCGGTTCCGGTTCAAGGAATGTCCACATTGTGGTTGTGAGAACGACATCGCTGCCCGCAACTGCGGGCACTGCCACCAGGCGATTATCGACCCGGATGATCAACTGCGGGATGCCCTGAAGCTTAAGGATGCCGTGGTCATCCGATGCGCCGGCATTTCTCTGGCGGGAGAAGGCCAAAAACTTCGGATGACTTACCACGGAGAAGACGGGGAGGAACTCCGGGAGTCTTTCGATTTCAGCAAGCCCGCCCAGCGCGCCGTGTTCAACAAGCTGTTTGGCCGACGGTTTGCCAATGGCCAGGCTCCGAAAGTCTTTGCCCGGGCAAATGAGGTGCTGGAGATGGAGGTGCTGTTACCCGCGCCGGATTTCGTGATTGCTCGCAAGCAGAAGCATTACTGGCAAGTGCAGGAGCGAATCTTCGATTATCGGGGGCAGTATCGTAAGGCGTATTGACTGGTTAAGCGACGTTACGGTGGTGTGTTGGATGCCTTCTGGTCTATCGACCTGTATGATTCGGATATAATCATCTGTCAGCTTTTAAGCGGTGTCTACTCGAATCATGTCGGCTACCTTTCAAACCACAGTGCTCGTGCTGCTACTACTTGTAGCGACGGCAGGGCATGCAAAGATCTACAAATGGGTAGATGAGCACGGCAAGGTGCACTTCAGCGACCGCCAGGACCATAGCGTTAAACAGGAAGTGGTTGACGTGAAGCCCAGGGCCTCCGAATGGTCGCGTTTTGAAATCCGCATTGAAACGGTTGATCTGGAGCTGACCGCCGAGGAAAACCAGCAGATTGTCGATGGCGTGAACCATGTTTACGAGTTTTACGACCACGTGCTGTCTTTCGATATGTACCGGACTGTTCCCGTTAATATTCTGATTTTCAAGGATATGGTCAGTTACCGGAACTACCTGATTCAACGGGACAGGGGCTGGCTGGTTGCATCCTACGGTTTGTACATGCCATCTGAGCATCAGATCGTGGTGTATATTCAGGAGGACAGGGAACGCACCTTCAGAACCATCAAGCATGAGGTCAGTCATGCGGTTGTCAATTCCATCGTCCCCTATGCTCCCGCCTGGTTGAACGAGGGGCTTGCCGAGCAGATGGAGATGCTGGAACGGGATGACGCCGGCCTGTATTTCGAGAGCCACCCGGAAAACCGATGGATTGTCGCTAAAGCCCGTGAACAGGGCCGGTTAACCGGCATCGACCAATTCCTGAAGCTGCCCAGCAACATGTGGCGACACTCAGATATGTCTGGTAGCGGCAGCGTACGTGCCCAGGCTGGCCAGTTTGTCTATTTCCTGCTTGCCAAGCCCACGCGCCGCAGTTTTCTGGTGCGGCTGATGCATAACTTCAACCGAGGTGACCGCACACTCTCGTATTACCTGGTAGACGACAACTACATCGGCGGGGTCAACATGCTGGGCCTGGACTGGCGACGCTGGCTGCATGCCCAGGGTGAGGGTTTGGTGCGGTTTGCGTTCTGACACTTTAGGCGGGGGCATTGTTGTGAAGGTTTTCAGATCATTGGTGATTGCCGGAGCGCTTGTGCTGTCGGGTTGCACCAACGTGATCGGGGACGTGCCCCGTTCCATTCATCTATCCTCGTCTGCCGGACAGGAAGCAGGGGAGCTGTTGTCGGTTGCCCGCGATTTCTTCAGCGGCTCGGGGTATCAGTGTCATGCCGACCAGCCTGCAGACAGCCTGCGTTGCAGCCGACCACTCCGGGACCTGTACATTCATCAAACCACGGCAGTGGTCCGCATTTATTCAGACGATCACGCCACCCCGGAGGTGACACTGGTGACAACGCGCTGGGATGAGGGGCTGATTCCCAGCGAGTTTATCTCGGACGAATTCCACAACCCGGATGTCGAGGCGTTTTGTGAGTACGTGAAGGCGCAGGCTTTGGGAGTGTGTCAAACCGTCTCAAGCTAGGGCCTGCCATTGTCAGGGGGGCAGAACCGAAAACCAACGGCGGCAACAATCGGATGGAAACCATTGGCGAAGTCGGTTTTACTCATCGCGACGACCATGATTAAAAGGGTGATGAGATGTCCCGCTCCCCGGAACAGGATAGCGATTGGATGACAGGCGTCGGCGACTCTGCGGCAGGGGAAAGTGCACGGGTGGCCAGGCTGGTCAGGGTGGCACAGCACATCGAGATGCACGCCGATGAAGCACTCACGCTCTCGAGCCTGGCGAAGGTGGCCGCTCTGTCACCGTCCCGTTTACAGAAACAGTTTAAGGCGGCGTTTGGTGTCTCTCCAAAAGCCTATCAGGATGCCGTCCGTATGCGGCGCTTCAAGCAATCCCTGAAAGACGGGAGTAAAGTGACGGACGCGATATTCGCCTCCGGGTTTGGTTCGGTCAGTCGTGTCTACGGTGAAGCGAACCGTAGCATCGGTATGCCGCCCAGGACCTATCGGGCCGGTGGTGCGGGTGAAGTCATCGTCTATGCCGGCCGAACCACCTCACTGGGGCTGATGATGATGGCGGCCACGGATAGGGGTGTTTGCTTTGTGGAATTCGGTGACGATGAAGCGTCGCTGGTGGGCCGATTGAGGTCGGAATTTCCTAAGGCTGAGCTGACCGCCTCACCAGCCCGGAACGCCCCGGAACTTGATGCCTGGATGGAAGCCCTGGATCAGCATATCAGTGCGGGAGCCCCACGGCCGGATTTGCCGTTGGATATGCGAGGTACCGCGTTTCAGGTAAAAGTCTGGCAGTTTCTGTTGAGTATCCGCGAGGGCGATGTCCTGAGCTACAGCGAGGTGGCCGCGAGGATCGACAAGCCCAGGGCGGTGCGGGCCGTGGCGTCGGCTTGTGGCAAGAACCGGATTGGCGTGCTGATTCCCTGCCATCGGGTACTGCGAGGTGATGGCGGCCTTGGCGGTTATCGCTGGGGTCTGGAGCGAAAGCGGGCGTTGTTGGATGCCGAGCGCATGCGTCGGAGCGATTAAGTGGACGTTGGGGTAAACTGGTCGTCCTGATAGAGCCGTGACATAGATAAATAACAATAAAAGGTGAAAAACCGTGATGCTTCTGACGGGCTTCGGGCTTGGTTGCCTGCTGCCGCTTTTTGTAATTACCCTGAGGGACTTCCGACACTTGCTGGTAGGCCGGGTGTTTCTCCTGGTGACCCTCACGTCTGCCGCGTTTCTGATTGACCCGCTGATTCCCCGAGAGTGGCGCTGGATTACGTCTGATCTTCAAACCGCCTTACCAGGCCTGTTCTGGTTGCTGTGCCAGTTAATCTTTGCTCCGCGTCCGCGCCTGAGGTCCGTCTGGGGCGCTATGGCCCTATACAGTTTTATTGCCCCCGCGTTGGCCCGGCCCTTCGTGGTACCCGGGGAATCGCCCGCTGTGGCGGTGTTTTTCGGCTGGCGGTTAGGGCAGTTTTTTGAATACGTGGTGGTGCTGCATGGGCTCAGTTTTGTGGTGCGATACTGGCGAAATGATCTGGTTGAGACCCGTCGGAAGGCAAGGCTCGCTTTTCTGTTGATCATTGGCAGCGCCGTTGGTGTGGCGACAGTGAGTCTTAACTTCGGGATCTACCACGAATACATTCGTGGGATTATTACAGGGCTTGCCGCGTTCGCCGCGTTGATCTGCCTGGTGACTGCCCGCAGTGGGATCATGGAGCTGGTGGACCATGATCAACCGGCGAAAACCCGGTTTGACGTTGAGGTTCAGAGGCCGCCTGTTGAGGCACCGGACGGGCCTTCCGTGCAGCAGTCCCAGGATGCCGGGGCGCTTGGCCGGCTTATGGCCTCAGGCTTCTACCGAACCGAAAAACTGACCCTCAGGAAGCTGTCGGAAGCGACTGAAATACCGGAGTATCGACTTCGCAAGGTCATTAACCAGACACTCGGCTACCGTAATTTCAATGACTACATAAACCAGCTCAGGGTTGCCGATGCCGCAGAGCGATTGCAGAGTGAACCGGAAACGCCGGTTCTCAATATATCACTGGATGTCGGCTACCGAACCCTGAGTTCCTTCAACAGAGCCTTTCGGGACATTATGAGCACCACGCCGACAGAGTTTCGCCAGCAGTTGGAGGGAACCGATAAATCCTGATTAAATCCTGCAATCTGTGTCATTTCAGGTTTTGCACAGTCTCAGTTCTTTTTGCCTTCAGCCCCTGTCTCACAAGCCTTTGAAGAATTTGCACAGGCCTTGTGCTTTTCTGCATATCGGTTGTTCTCGCGTACCGGTTTGACCTTGCTTAATGTCAATTTGCACGCCGCCCCTCAGGGGAGCGCTTCAATAAAAACAACACGGTCAGCCGAGGATACGATGCGCCAGTCTCATACGTTCAAAAAACTACTCCTTATTACCGCCATGTCCGGGGGGCTTTTGCTTGCCGGCTGTGACGGCGACGATGGTAAAGACGGCAAGGATGGTGCCGACGGGCAGTCAGCCGGTGGCGAAGCCAGTTCTCCGCTCGCAGTTACCACGTCCGGGTTTGCGATCCCGGGTGATGCGATCCTGGTGGCTCCCGATGCTGCTGATGGGGATGACATTACGGAAGCCTTGTCGGTCGCCCTTTTTGATCTGCCTGAAGATGCTCTTGTGGTGTTGCCAAAAGGGCGATTTGTGGTGACCGAAAGCATCGTTGTGAACAGCGCAAGCGGGTTAACACTGACCGGGCATGGTATTCACGAAACTGTTCTCGATTTCAGCACTTCCAATGGTGATGACGCCTTTCGTTTCCAGGGCGGGAATGGCATCACCGTGCGTGATATGGCGGTGTACGAGGCACCCAAGAACGGCATCAAGGCCACCAACGTCAATGGCATTCACATGACGTACACCGCCACCGTATGGGAGGGCGAGCTTGAGGCTAACAATGGTGCCTATGGCTTGTATCCGCTCAAGAGTCAGAACGTGTTGCTGGAGAACAACTATGCCTTCGGATCGGCGGATGCCGGAATCTATGTTGGCCAGTCTGAGAACATTGTTGTTCGCAATAACACGGCCAAGCAAAACGTGGCTGGTATCGAAATTGAGAATTCCACCATGGCCGACGTCTACAACAACATCGCGGTGGGCAATTCCGGCGGTATTCTGGTGTTTGATTTGCCGGGGCTGGATAAAGCCTATGGCGGTAACGTCCGGATTTTCAATAATCACGCCTACAGCAACAACGCAGCCAATGTCGGGGCCGGCGTGGTCGGGCTGGTGCCGCCTGGTACTGGCGCTCTGATCCTCGCCACCAGCGATGTGGAGATGTACAACAATCAGCTTACGGACAACGCTACAACGGCCGTCGCCATTACCAGCTACTTGCTGGTGGATGATGATCTGGCCAACTACCCCGCCAACTACGGTGCCACCATGGGTGACGGCTGGAGCCCAACCATCAAAAACGTGTACCTGCACAACAATACCATTGCCCGTAACGGCGATGACCCACAGGGAGCCTTGCTGCAACCCATCATTGATGGCTACGGCTCCAATATGAACAGCAAGGGCTCGCCCCAGACCTTCCCGGCTATCCTCTACGACGGTATTGGGGAACTGCTCTCCAACACCGGTGATTTGGCGGGATTCAATGCACTGGTTGGTCCGGACGCTCAGGCGGATGGCGTGAACTATGATCCGTATGGTGCTGGCGACCAGATCTGCGCCAACAGCAATATCAACGCTAACCCGGCCCCGGCCTACGATGAGGTCAACACCGGCCTGGTATACCCCGACGACCCTGCCGATGTGACGCAGGTGGATGGTGAGGGTAACCCGTTGCCGCATCTGTTGATTGATCAGATGGTCAACAATACCTACCTGAGTTGTCTCCAGCCGAGACTGGCACCTGCCGTGGTGAATTTCCGCAACAACATCTACGGCTGTACCGGTGATGACCTGGCAGAAGCGGCCTGTGCGCTCTAAGCGCAACGCCGGATTCATGATCGCCCGCATCCATCAAGACAGGAAGGGGCCGCCAGAACAGCCTGGCGGCCCCTTCCGTGGCAAGAGAGCATTTCCGATGAGAAACAATAAGAACGCAATGATCGCGGCGCTGATGGCGTCGATGTTGATGGCCGCCTGTGGTGGCGGAGGCTCGTCTTCAGACGATGGCGACAGCCCCGCCGGTACCGCCCTGAATGCAGGCGCTGGTGCACCGTCCGGTGCAAAGGGGAGTTGCGATGCGCAAACCCGAGGTGTGAACTGGGATGCGCTGATGACCGAAGTGTGCCCGAATCTTTCCGACTACAAACTGTTTACCGATGCCAGTGACCCGACAGCGGGACCAACCCGGGGCGGGGTGCCCTACGATCTTTCTACGGCGTTATTCTCGGACTACACCACCAAGTATCGGTTTGTGTTTGTGCCTGAGGGCAAAACCGTTGGCTTCAACGAATCTGAAGCTCTGGATTTCCCGGTCGGCACTGTGATTACCAAAACCTTTGCCTTACCGGCCAACACCGCGATGCGAGATGGCGACGAACTGGTGATCGAGACCCGGTTGCTGATCCACCGGACCGACGGCTGGATGGCGTTGCCTTATTATTGGTCCTCAGAGACCGATGCCACCCTGGCCATTGCGGGTAAGCGGCTGACGGATCTGTCCACCATCAACAATCAGGGGCAGACGCTGACGTTCGATTATGCGGTGCCCAAAGCCGCGGACTGTACGTCTTGCCATTCCATCGTGCCGAACCTGACAGGCCCGGACGATCAACGAGAACAGATTTTCCTGCCCATTGGTCCCAAGGCCCGCTATCTGAACAAGGACTTCACCTATCCGGATGGCACGGTATACAACCAGCTTCAGTACTGGGCGGAAGGCGAGTTACTGTCTGGACTACCTGCGGATTTCAACAGCGTAGAGAAAGCTGCGGTATTCAATGATGAGACGAATGTGGCGTCGCTCAGTGACAGCGAGCTGAATGACAAGGCCCGAGCCTATCTGGACATCAACTGTGCTCATTGCCACCGTGCTGATCTTACCTTGCCTGAGGGCTACGCCGGTGCGGCGGGCAGCAGTGGTGTTCAGCTCGAGTACAATCGCCGTTATGCGGATGCACCTGGCAAATTCGGTGTCTGTAAAGATCCGGTAGCGGGGGGGAAAGACGGCTATCCCTATGACGTTATCCCTGGCAATGCCGATGAATCGTATCTGCAGTTCCGCATCGAAACCACGGATAGCCGACACAAGATGCCTGAGCTTGGCCGGAGTACGTTTCACCAGGAGGGAGCTCTTCTGATTCGTAGCTGGATCAATCAGTTGCCTCTGGCGAGTTGCTCCCCGGTGCCTTAGAAACATGGTGGAGCATGAGCGCCGGGGGACTGGTATTGCACACTCCCCCGGCAATTATTTCCTGTTTCAGATACACTGTCGCTTTGATATTGGCGAACAGGCCGATATCCAATCGGGGAAATCTCATGAGCAAGAAAGTCGTCAAAGTTGTTTTAACGTCTGCAGAGATTGAAGAGCAGACGGCTGCCTTTTTAAAGTCCGGTGGGCGCGTTGAGTATGTGGCTAAAGGTAAGAGTTCGCAGTTGACCTCGGCTGGCCCGAAGCAGATTAATCTGAAGAGTAATTAGGAGATTTTCAAACAAGGTAGCCGCGGCTGCCTTTTTGTTTATGTGCCACTCATATCAGTCGAACCACGCCATAAAATATCGTAACCACTGGCCGGCAGCAGGCAAGCTACAATCTTCTGAATCATGGATCTGATATGAGGCATAGCTGCGGTTATGAGTCACAACGAGGAAAGCCCGGGTGTCGGGTCGGGTTCTGGCGAACAGGACTCAACCACGGCCCTGATTGAAGCCATCAATATCCGCAGCATGTCGTTGATTGTGCTGACCAGCATCGCCTCCCTATATTTTATCGACTGGGCCCAGCCTGTTCTGCTGCCGCTTGTGGTCGCAGTTCTGATCAGTTACGCCCTGGATCCGCTGGTGGCAACACTGGATCGGATTCACATACCCCGTCCATTGGGTGCAGCTCTGGTTCTTTGCGCACTGATAGCGATTCTGGCGGCGGCAAGTGTGCCACTCAAGCAGGAAGCCATGGCCATGCTGGACAAGATTCCCCAGGCCATCAAGGAGCTTCAGCGTGAAGATGCGTCTGCGTCCGAGGATGAAGAAAGCATCATGGAAAAAGCCCAGATTGCCGCCAAGCAGATTGAGGAAACCGCCGAGAAAAGCCAGGTGGAACCGGCTGTTCAGGCCGGCGTGACACCCGTGCGGCTGGTGGACGAGCCGATGGACGTTCGTGATTACGTGATCCGCAACTCGCCGGCCACATTAGTGCTGATTTCCCAGATGTTTTCTGTGCTTTTACTGGTGTTTTTCCTGCTTTCCGTCGGCAAGCTATACCGGCGCAAGATCGTTAGAATATCCGGTCCGTCGTTCCGGCGTATGCGCAAGGCGGCACGAATTATGAACGAGCTGCATCACCAGGTACGCCGGTTCCTTTTTGTCATGGTCATCAGTGCGCTTTTTGTCGGCATTCTCACCTGGCTGGCATTCCTGCTATTAGGAGTTGAGCAAGCGGCGCTGTGGGGCGTCGTGGCTGGTATTGCCAGTGGTGTGCCGTATCTGGGGCCTTTCCTGGTTCTGGTCGGCTCTGGGGTGGCCGCATTCCTGCAGTTCGGCGAGCTCAATACTGCCGTGATTGTTGCGCTTACATCGCTGGTCATCACCAGTATTCAGGGGAATCTGCTGATGCCGTGGCTGACGAGTTACGTCTCCAGTTTGAATGCCGTCGCCATTTTTATCGGGTTGTTGTTCTGGGGTTGGTTGTGGGGGCCAGTGGGCTTGATTGTGGCTACGCCCATTCTCATGATCGCAAAGTCCGTGTGCGATCATGTGGTGAACTTTCGTCCGGTAGGGGAGCTGTTGGGTAAATGATTCGGGTGTGACCACAGCTTCAATCCTTGATGACTTCTCGCTCGAATCGGCCAAGCACGACCACGATAATCAATGAAAGCACTGTCACCATGCTGGCAAGGGCCAGGGTGCCAAGGCCGCAGGCTACGCCAATGGCGCCGGATACCCAGATGGAGGCTCCCGTGGTAATGCCCTGAACATTGCCGCGGCTCTGGATGATACTGCCGGCGCCCAGAAAGCCAATGCCGCCAATCACGCCTTCGACAATGCGTGTGGGGTCTATTCGGGCAGAAGGGTCGCCTTCCGCCGTGGCGAGCAAAATGTGCATGCCCATCATGATGAATGCGGATGCCCCCACGGAGACGAGCATGTGCGATCGCAGTCCCGCTGGCTTCCCTCGTAGTTCACGTTCAAGCCCAAGCACCAGTGCCAGGCCAGCCGCCATAAGCAGTCGAATGACCATGTCCATTAAAGGGATTTCGCTTTCCAGCACGGCTCGTCTCCTGGTCTTTCAATTTTGTTTGTATCTGCTCACGCAGATTAGCAGGTGAGGCCGGGATCGTCCTTCTATCAGGTTATTGCCGGCACGGTTCCGTGCCATATTGGCAATCCCATATCCTCGGGATCTTCATTGGGGCCGCCAGTCCGGCTCTTGAATGAGCCTTCTTCAATCGGTATCCGGAACAGAGCGGTTGCCCGGCGCTCCTTCTGGTTCGGTGCCCGTACCTGCTCCCAACGCCCTGGCTCAATCTGGTTGATGATGGCCCGGAATGCGGCGTCGAATTCTGCAGTATCCTCTACGAGCTGGGCGCGGCCGAACAACACCAGAGATTCGTAGTTGGCGCTGTGGTGGTACGCAGACTTGGTCAAAACCCATTCATTGGTGACGGCAAACGAGATGCAAAGGAGTTGGCCCGAGCCGAGGCGTTTTGACAACCGGCCTCCATTAAGGGTGTGAACGTACAGGTGGTCATCCATTCGCCAGGCGGTAATCGGGATGATGCGGGGCTCGCCGTCCTCCACAAAGCCCAGGTGCGCGGTTTTGAGTCGGTCAATCAGCGTGTAGGCAACCTGGCGGTCCACCGAGGCTCTTTTGGTGGCCCTCCTCACGGTGCTCCTTGGGCAGGACGTGAGAGGTGAGGCTTGTTGAGTATCTGGCTGATTCATTCGGTGATCCTCAAGGCTGTGGATTGGACAGTTGCGTTCTATTTCACGTCACTTCTGATACCCTCAAAAGACCCAGATTGTGTTTTTTTATAGGACCAGTGGTTGTGATTGATGATATTCGGTTTGATGCTGACAAACCTCTGCAGCTTCAGCTCTATCGACAGTTGGCTGATCGAATTCTGGCTCAACGTTATCCTCCGGGACACCGGTTGCCGTCCAGTCGCCAGATGGCGGAGGATCTTGGCGTCAGTCGGAACACAGTGAATGCGGTCTACGATCAGTTGAAAGCAGAAGGCTTCCTTCAGAGCCAGGCAGGTAGGGGAGTATTCGTTCACGAGGATATCGGGTCGGCTATCGAACCGGCTGGAAAAAAATTGCAAATACCCTCTGGCGGGAGTTTCCGACTGCCTTCACTGCCAGACAGGTTGCGTGGGACTCCCCGCAGAGCGGAAGATGCCTGCCTGCCATTTCAGCCCGGCCTGCCGGATCTCGATGCCTTTCCCGTCAACGCCTGGAACCGCGTGCTGCACCATCAGGAAAGCCGGCGGGGGCTTCGCGGTTATGACAGTACTCAGGGCTACCTGCCGCTGCGGACGGCCATTGCGGACTACCTCCGAACGTCGCGTGGCGTGCGTTGCCATGCCGATCAGATAGTGATCACCAATGGTGCGCAGCAGGCTTTGTCGTTGCTGGCGGATGTGTTTCTGAGCCCCGGCGATCGTGTCCTTTGCGAGAATCCGGGCTATCGAGGTGCCCGCAACGCGCTGGGGCGCCTTGGCAACCCGTTGGTGCCCATTCCCCTGAAAAATCAGGTTCTTGATGTGACCGCTTTGCCACATCTGGGCTCGGCCAGGTTGCTGTTCTGCACCCCCACCCATCAATATCCCATGGGGGGGATTCTGGACCTTTCCCAACGGATGGCCCTGGTGCAGTGGGCTCGGCAGAACGATTGCTGGATAGTGGAAGACGACTATGACAGCGAATTTCATTTCTTCAACAAGCCGTTTGCGGCGGTGCAGGGTATGTTCGACAATGCGCCGGTACTTTACGTGGGAAGTTTCAGCAAAACGTTGCTACCGGCAGTAAGAGTGGGATATGTCGTTCTTCCGGAGGAAGTAGTGGAGCCGGTGCTCTGGGCCAAACAGGTCAGTGGTGGCGAAACGCCCTTGCTGATTCAGGCCACTATTGCCGAGTTTATGGAGAGTGGCCAGTTCGTTCGACACGTTCGCCGGATGCGTCAGTTGTATCGGGACAAGTGGCAGTACTTCCGGGAGGCGGTGCAGAGGAAACTCGGGGATCTGGTGCACCCGGTGGCCGAGAGTGCGGGTATGCATCTGGTGCTTGAAGGCCGGTTTGATGACTCAGCCTTGAGTGGATGGCTGAGGAAACAAGGCTTTGGCAGCACGCCATTGAGTGCGCACTACATCGGAGATACCGCATCATCCGGTCTGGTCATGGGATTTGCCAGTGCCAGTGAGCGGGAAATGGAGGATTGCGTCAGCATCCTCCGAAGCGCGTTAACCCGAATGTAACCGCAGCTTGTAATTGACTCAAAATCCGTCGGAATAGCAAAGGGAAGCAGCATGACAACACCATCCGAGGCGAGACAGCGCGCCATTCTGGATCGTCTTGACCGGTTCAGTCGTCTGATGGACAGCAGCATCGGCCTTCCATTTACCAGGTTCCGGATTGGCATAGAGGCCATCATCGGGCTGTTACCGGTGGTTGGTGATATGGCTGGCCTGATCCTGTCGGGCTATGTGCTGGTAGAAGCGCAACGGGCGGGCGCCAGCAAGGCTGTGAAGTTAAGAATGCTCAGAAATATGGTCATCGATTTTCTGGGTGGCCTGTTGCCGGTGGTGGGAGATGCCTTTGATGCCGTGTATAAGGCGAATACTCGCAATACCAGACTGCTGAGAAACTATCTTGAGAAGGAATTGGCGATTGAACCACCGCCACCGCCGTTCCCCTGGGGAACGCTGATTGGGTTGTCGATTCTGTTTGCCGTGATAACCGGTGGTTTGTCGCTCATTCTTTGAACACCCGAACTGACTATGGATAGAGCATGATGCTGGACGCACTTCAGGCCAATGGCCTTATGCAGATACTACTACTGACATTGATGGCCGGTCTTGCAATGCCTGTGGGCGCAGCACTGGCATCGGTGGAGCGTATTCACCCGCGCTGGTTGGAAACCGAGGTGCGGCACAGTGTGATCGCGTTTGGTGGTGGCGCGCTGCTGGCGGCTGTTGCGCTGGTACTGGTGCCAGAAGGGACGGCTAACTTGTCCATGGTGGGCATCGTTGTCTGTTTTGCCGGAGGCGGTATCAGCTTTATGCTTCTGGATCGATGGCTGGCTGCCAACGGCACACCGGCGAGCCAGTTGGTGGCCATGCTTTCGGATTTTGTGCCGGAAGCCATGGCCCTCGGCGCCACTTTCTCGGTGTCCAGTGAGGGCGGAATTCTGCTGGCCGGCATCATTGCGTTGCAGAATATCCCGGAGGGCTTTAACTCCTATCGGGAGCTGGTGGACGCGACCCATTATCGAGGATTGAAAATTGTGGGTGCCCTGGCGCTGATGGCGTTGCTTGGGCCGGTGGCCGGTGCCCTTGGTTACTTTCTGCTGTCGGATGCCCCGAGTGTGGTATCCGGCATCATGCTGTTTGCGGCAGGGGGTATTCTCTACATCATTTTCCAGGACATAGCGCCTCAGGTACGCCTGAAAAAACACTGGGCGCCACCATTGGGGGCGCTTGCGGGCTTCCTGCTTGGGGTGATGGGAGAGGTGGCGTTATCCGGATAGGGGACGTTCCGGCGTAGTTTGGCTATCATTCTGCCCTTCATGCGTTGTTTACTTTTTATTTTCCCAGAACAGGAGACTAACCGTGGCGGATACATCACTTAAGGAAAAACTTTCCAGCGCAGTCAAGGACGCAATGCGGAGCAAGGACAAAGATCGCCTGGTAACGCTGCGTATGGCTCAGGCTGCGGTGAAGCAGATTGAGGTCGACGAGCGCCGGGAACTCACTGATGACGATGTTCTGAAGGTGCTGGACAAGATGTTGAAACAGCGCCGGGACGCCGCTGCACAATACGATGACGCAGGCCGGGGCGAACTGGCAGACAAAGAGCGCTCGGAGATGGTGATCATCGAGGAGTTTATGCCTGCCGCGCTGTCTGAGGACGATCTGGATGCGCTTATCCGCGAAACCATTAACGCGACGGGAGCCTCCGGTATGCAGGATATGGGAAACGTGATGAATGAACTCAAGCCCCAGGTGCTCGGCCGGGTGGATATGGGGCACCTGAGCAAGAAAGTTCGAGCTGCGCTGGCGGGTTAAGCCAGCGCTGGGACCACGGCCTGGTCAGGCGAAGTCGTAGTCTCCACCTTTCTCCAGTGCTCTCTGGTACGCGGGGCGCGCATGCACCCGCGCTACCCAGGCCTTGATGTTTGGCCTGTCGTTACCAACGATGCCCCTGGCGACGGATGCCTCCAGAGGAAAGCTCATCTGAATATCCGCCGCACTTAGCTGTTCCCCAAGAAACCAGGTGTTTTTGGCCAGTTGTGACTCCACGAAGTCCAGGTGGGTCTTGATCATCGGGCCGATAAAAATCTGGTTGGTTTTGTCCGAAATTCCTTTGGCGATCGGCTTGATAAAGAACGGCATTGGGCTGGTCTTCACCTTTTCAAACACCAGGCGCATGACCAGAGGTGGCATAAGTGAGCCCTCGGCATAGTGCATCCAGTAGGTGTAATCCAGCCACTGTTGGCCTCCGGCTTCGGGCAGCATGGTGTCTTTACCATAGGTGTGCGCCAGATATTCGATGATGGCACCGGATTCGGCAACCACCAGATCTCCGTCGGTGATGACCGGCGACTTTCCGAGCGGGTGCACCTTCTTGAGACTGGCTGGAGCCAGCATGGTTTCAGGGTCGCGCTCATAGCGCTGGATCTCGTAGGGTACGCCCAGTTCTTCCAGCATCCAGAGAATGCGTTGTGAACGTGAATTATTGAGGTGGTGAACTGTGATCATTCGGAAGCTCCGTTCCCGTTTTATAAGTGGTCAGGGTAGTACAGTAGGCTGAAAAAGGCTGATTGGTTCACTCGAAATGTAGTATTCCGCTGTTACCTATCCCTGTTGAAAGTGGCGCATGATGGATATGCATTGTTGATCAAACAGGGAGGAATGAACATGTCGAATAAAAAAACTGTTGCTGCTGGCCGGCGATTTCACCGAAGACTACGAGACCATGGTGCCGTTCCAGGCACTGACCATGCTGGGATATGAAATACATGCCGTGTGTCCTGACAAGAAATCCGGCGACAACGTGAAAACGGCCATCCATGATTTCGAGGGTGATCAGACCTATACCGAAAAGCCCGGTCACAATTTTGCGTTAAATTACGATTTTGACGATGTGCGTGTTGAGAACTACCTCGGATTGGTGATTCCTGGCGGGCGTGCGCCAGAGTACCTGCGGCTGAACGAACGGGTGATTGATATTGTGCAGGCGTTCAACCATGCAGGTAAGCCCATTGCGGCCGTATGTCACGGCGCCCAGATTCTGGCGGCCGCTGGTGTGCTGGAGGGGCGCGAGTGCAGTGCCTATCCTGCCTGTGGGCCCGATGTGAAAATGGCGGGTGGTCGTTACATGGGCATTCCGGTCGATCAGGCTCACGTTCAGGGCAACCTGGTGACGGCTCCGGCCTGGCCTGCCCATCCGGCATGGCTGTCAGCGTTTGCTAAACTGCTTGGTGCTGAGATCTCGATCTAGTCTTAACCCGGCAGCCTCCGCTGGAGGCTGCCGTTATCACAGGAGACCGACTCCATGTGTGAACTCTATGTGAAAGCCGACCCGATCCTGTTTGAAAGTCGGTCCCGTTCTCTCCGTATCCGGGGGGTGGTCACAACGCTTCGGCTTGAGAACCAGTTCTGGGATATTCTCCGGGAGATTGCCGAAGTGGACGGCATGACCACCAATCAGCTCATCACCAAACTCCACGAAGAGGTGATGGAACTGAGAGGTGAAGTAGAGAACTTCGCCTCCTTTCTCCGTGTAAGCTGCACACGCTATCTGGCGCAGCGCGAAGCCCGTCCCGTTCCCCTGATAACGGCTCATTCATCGGGTAAGGCCCAGTCCCGGGTCGCGTCGGTCCCTTGAATTATCCGCCGTCCGGGCGCAGCTAGTAGGGTAGGTTCATTTCACACAACAGACAGGGGAGGCACCCCATGCATGTATTCATTGCCGGAGCCAACGGGCAGATCGGGCGTTTGCTATTACAGGAAATCGCGGATAGCAAGCATGAGGCACGAGCACTGGTTCGCCACGCAGACCAGGGGCCGGAGTTGCAGCAGCTTGGTGCCACGGAAACGGTGATTGGCGACCTGGAGCAGGATTGCAGCGAAGCCATGCGGGGCTGTGACGCCGTTATCTTTACTGCCGGGTCCGGCCCCCATACTGGTCCGGACAAGACAGTAGATGTGGATCAGGATGGCGCGATTCGCCTCGTGGATACCGCCAAGGCCATGGGCATCAAACGTTTCATCATGGTCAGCAGTATGCGAGCTGAAGAGCCCGAAAAAGGCCCTGAAAAGCTTCAGCATTACCTGCGTGCCAAGCGTAATGCCGATGAACACCTGAAAAGCAGTGGTCTGAATTACACCATTGTGCGCCCTGGCCGACTTACCAATGACGATGGCAACGGTAAGGTGTCTGTCAGCGAGCGACTGGACGCGTTCGGAGAGATTCCTCGCCAGGACGTTGCCCGGGTTCTGTTGGCTGTGCTGGATTCTGACAATACCGGCAATTGCGTTTTTGATGTAGTGTCTGGAGATGTGCCGGTGCGTGATGCGCTGGCGAACCTGTAAGCCGCATCCGCCGGCATGATCAACAAGAGAGCCGCAATGAGCGATAACCCGTTAGCCTCGATTCTGGAAATGGATGGCGAAGAACGCTACGACTATTTTCTGGACGCTGTGGTGGAAGAGCGCGAGCTCTGGATACTGGTCAATGGCGATAACCAGTTTCTCAAAATTGTCTCGGAGGAAGATGGCGTCGGGTATCTCCCGGTGTGGCCCGCTGAGGACTTTGCAGCAGATTATGCAGGGCCTTCGGGTGACCTGAGCCCCAAAGCGATTTCATTGCCGGACTTCTTCAAAAAGTGGGTGCCCGGGTTAAGCCGTGACGGGCTTGAGGTGGGTGTTTTTCCGGGCGCCGACAGTGAGCTATGGATAACGCAGCCGGAAGAGCTGAAGCAGGATCTTCAGGAAGTGTTGTCGGGATCTTTCTGATCCCGGCTACACCAGAAAATTCCCCCTCTCTGATACGGTCAGTTCCACTTCTTCGCTTCGATCCTTCAGGGCGACCCCTGAGGTGCCCAGTCGCCTGGCTTCCTTAAGAAGGTAGATCACTTTCTCGCTTGCCTGTTCCACCGGCAGTCCGGCAGGGCGGATGTTGGATACGCAGTTGCGGCGGGCATCTGGCAGCCCCGGCTCGGGATGATGAGTAAGGTAGACGCCGAGGCTGTCGGGTGAGCTGAGCCCCGGTCGCTCACCGATCAGTACCACCACTTGTTGTGTCCGGAGCACCTGGCCTATGTGGTCGCCAATCGCTACGCGCCCCTGTTCTACCAGCAGGGGTGCTGCAACCCGCCACTCAGGGCCGTCATGGGCCAGTTTCCGGAGGAAGCTGCGCATGAACGCCGGGGCGTTTTGCTGCACGGCTCTGGCTGACAGACCGTCGGCGATCACTATGGCCAGATCGGGGGGCTTAGCAGAGCCTGTTTTCGACGATTGTAGACGGCTGCTGGATGATTCGCTCAGAACACGCCCCAGATCCGGCCTTTGCAGGTAGCAGGCCCGGTCCGGTGCCTGGCTCTGAAGTTGAATCGTTGGGCCCAATGCCGACATCTCGGGTATCTGCTGGAATTCGACGATCAACTGCTCAATATCCAGTGGATGGTGCACGGCATCCCTGGCGCGGGCATGGGCCAGCTGAAAATCAAGAAGCTCCGCTGTGGGGAGGCTGACGCCCGCCCTGCCAAGGCCGATGCGGGCTGGGGTGTACTGGCGCAGACCTCGCCAGGGGTTGTGAACGACGGTCGGGAACTTTGAGTTGGTCATGGTTATGCTCTCCTTCGCGGGCCGGAGAGGCTGTGGCGGAAGGCCGCTGGTATGTCGTTATTCAGCGACACCCGATCCGAATCCTCGAAAATCTGCATGGCGTGCAACCATTCCTCGAACTCCGGTGCCGGTTTCAGGTTGAGCACACGGCGGGCGTAAAGGGCGTCGTGGAATGACGTGGTCTGGTAATTGAGCATGATGTCATCTGACCCTGGAATGCCCATGATGAATGTGCACCCGGCGACTCCGAGCAGCGTCAGCAGGTTATCCATATCATTCTGGTCGGCTTCGGCGTGGTTGGTGTAGCAGATGTCGCAACCCATCGGCAGCCCGAGCAGCTTTCCGCAGAAATGATCCTCCAGGCCTGCCCGGGTGATCTGCTTGCCATCGTAGAGATACTCCGGGCCGATAAAGCCGACCACCGTATTCACCAGCAGCGGGTCAAAATGGCGGGCGACCGCGTAGGCCCTGGCTTCGCAGGTTTGCTGGTCAAGGCCGTGGTGAGCATTGGCGGAGAGGGCGCTACCCTGGCCGGTTTCAAAGTACATTACGTTTTGGCCGACGGACCCGCGTTTCAGGCTCAGAGCGGCTTCCTGGGCCTCTTTCAGGGTGGCGAGGTTGAATCCGAAACTCTGGTTGGTGGCTTCGGTGCCGCCTATAGACTGGAAAACCAGATCTACGGGCGCTCCCTGCTCGATGGCTTCGAGGGTGTTGGTCACGTGCGTAAGCACACAAGACTGAGTTGGAATGTCGTAGCGCTGGATTACCTCGTCGACCATGGTCAGTAGCCGCTTGGTTTGAGCCACGTTATCGGTCGCTGGATTAATGCCGATGACGGCGTCGCCATTGCCATAAAGCAGGCCATCAAGAATGCTGGCGGCGATGCCTGCCATGTCATCTGTAGGGTGGTTCGGTTGCAGCCGGGTGGAAAGGCGCCCCGGCAACCCGACGGTGTTTCGGAATGCCGTGGTTATCTGGCACTTCTGCGCAACCAGGATCAGATCCTGGTTGCGCATGAGCTTGCTCACCGCCGCCACCATTTCCGGCGTCAGACCGGGACGCAGTCGTGCCAGCACCTCCGGCGAGGCGTTATCGCTCAGAAGCCAGTTCCGGAAATCGCCGACCGTCAGGTGAGAAACGGGGGCGAAGGCGGTGGCGTCATGAGAGTCCATGATCAGGCGGGTTACCTCATCCGTTTCATAGGGAATCAGGGCGTCGGTCAGAAATGTCTTGAGTGGCAGGTCGGCCAGACACATTTGTGCCAGGACCCGCTCTTCGGCCGACGCTGCGCCAACGCCGGCGAGATGATCGCCTGAGCGCTCTGGTGTTGCCTTTGCCATCACGCTCCCCAGGTCCCTGAAATCCATGGTCTGAAATCCCATACGGTACGTATACTGGCCACTCATGGTCTTCTCCTTTGGTCCTGGGGTGACTCCGGCGCGCCCACGATCAGATTCCTTTAACTACACTGTAGTTTCTGGAAGCAAATGCTGTCACAAGGGCGTGAAGCCTTAAGTTTAGATCGGTTGAGCCGTTAGTTGAAAAATGGAAGTACTGTCATTTTGGCTGATGGTTTGGGGCGACTAGGAGCACTGGACAAATGTTCGGCAAAAAACTTCAACAAGAAAACGAGAGCCTCAAGGAAGAGCTGTACATGTTGCAGCAACTCGTTGAAGACGTTGCGGAGGAGATGATGGCGCTGGAGTTGGACTCCGGTGGCCAGATCAAGTCTGTCAATTCGCGTTTCCAAAGCGAGTTTGGTGCCGGCAGTGATTCGGTGATTGGCCGGCACCCCAGAGATCTGGTGCCCGAATACCTGAGATCTACCCAGCATTTCCGGTTGATGACGGAGGCGGTCAGCAAAGGGCGTGTATGGGTAGGCGCCTGGCAGGTGCAGAATGGCGCAGGCACTCATCTTTGGTTCCGGGCGATGGTCTGTCCGATCAAACGTCGGGACGGTGAGCTGGACCACATCACGATCTTCGCCAACAACCTTACCCGGACCATTGAGACCTCTCGTGAGCACGAAAACCTGATTCGGGCGATGCAGCGTTCGACAGCGGTGATCGAGTTCGACCTCCATGGCCATGTGCTGACCGCCAACCACCTGTTTCTGGATGCGATGGGCTATCGGCTCGACGAAATCAAGGGAAAACACCATCGCATCTTTTGTCCTCCGGATGTGTATAACTCCCCAAGCTACGAGCAGTTCTGGCAGCGACTGCGTAATGGTGATTTTGTCGCTGAACGCTTCAAGCGGGTTGACAAGGCGGGCCGTGAAGTCTGGCTTGAAGCTTCCTATAACCCGTTGATGAATGCCCGTGATGAGCTCTACAAGGTTGTGAAATTTGCAACGGTGATCACCGAGCAGGTCCTTCAGGAACGGGAAGTCTCCAACGCTGCAGGCGTCGCCTACGACACCTCTAAAGCGACAGATGCCAGCGCCAAGCGAGGCAAGGAAGTCATGGAGAATACGGTCACGGTGATGCAGCAGCTGGCGGACGAAATGAGTCGGGCGGTTGAACGTATTGGCGAACTTGATCAGCAATCCCAGACCATCAATGCACTGATCCAGAGTATTAGCGGAATCGCGGAGCAGACCAATCTGCTGGCGCTTAACGCTGCCATTGAGGCGGCCCGGGCGGGCGATCAGGGACGGGGTTTTGCGGTGGTGGCCGATGAGGTAAGAAAGCTGGCATCCCGGACGTCGGAAGCGACCGAAGAGATCACCTCGGTTGTCAGTCGTAACCAGGAGCTGACTTCCAGGGCGGTGGGTGTGATCGAATCTGGAAAATCCAGGGCGGAAGAGGTGCGGTCGCTCGTTGGCGAGGCCGGGGATGTGATCAATGAGATTCAGGAGGCCGCCCGTGAGGTTGTTGATGCTGTCTCTCAATTTGCCAACCGGTTGGGCAACTGACTCGGTCTAAGGTTCTACTGCCTTGAATTGCGACAGGTGCTAGACTTGGAATCCCTGCAGGTGTAAGGAAACCCTCAATGGCGCTTGGCCGTTTGCTGCTCGTTGTGTTGATGCTGTCGCTTGTTTCTCTCCCCGCCCTTGCTCTGGAATCGGTTGCGCCGGGAGAGCAAGGCGTGGCGCTGACAGACTTTTCCATCGAATACTTCATCGATGGATCGCAAACGAAGGACTACGAAACCGTTCGGCTTGAGTCTTTCGACCAGACCATGAGCACCACCACCCTCGGTACCCGGGCGGCGGTGACCTGGTATCGGGTTTCATTACACAACCCAGGCCCTGATGACCGTTCGCTGTTTCTGCACCTTCCCAAGGCTTATCACGTTCGTTCAATCGATATTGTTGAAGAGCGCTCCTCACGCGTCGTCAATCGGCTTTCCGTTAACCTCAATGAGGCTGACGCCCACCCTGCCATGTATCGGGGAACACTGGTGTATCCGTTCGAACTGCAAGCCGGGAAAACGACGGTTGTGTATGTGCGTAGTCGCGCATACTCACACCAGTGGTTCTCGTTGAAGGTATACGATGACGAGAATTCCCGGCGGGCGCTGGCCGGGGGGCACCTCGATATTGCCCTTATGGTGGGGATGATGCTGGCGCTGGTCTTCTATAACGGCCTTTTGTATTTCGCCACCAGCAAGAAGGAAAACATTTACTACTCGCTCTATCTGATTTCAGGCCTGGTCTGGATCGCGCTGTCTTACGGTTTGGTGGCGAAGGCGTTCAATGCCTACGGCGACGCAGTGTTTGTTCTGAACCTCTCGTTGATAACCATGCCGATTTTCCTGCTGTTGTTCATGATGGCCATTTTCGAAACACATGAGTATTTCCGAACCGAACATCGCGTGCTTCAGGGTATGCTGGCATTGCTGGTGGTGACGTTTGTTTACGGCCTGTTTGATATCGCGACGGCCCTGAAGCCTGCCAGCAGTCTTGCCGCCCTGATGATGGTAGTGACCTTCTCCGTGAGCATTTCGCTGTTCAGGAAGGGGCACCCTCTGGTCAAATTCTTCCTTGTTGGTCACACCTTTTTTGTGGTGTTCAACGGGTTTGCCGTGCTGTATTACAAAGGCCTGGTTGAGCCGAACTATATCAATAGTCATGGCGTCGGTATTGGTATTGTTCTGGAAGCGCTCACCCTGGCTTTCATTATTTCTTACAGGATCAAGGTGTTGGAGGATATCCGGTCAAAGCAGGATGAGCTGAAACGCCAGGCCTCGACGGACCCTCTGACACGGCTCTTCAATCGCCGGTATTTCATGGCTGAGGGAGAGTACGTGCTGGAACAGGCCCGGACCTCGGGTGAGCCGTTGTCGGTTATTGCCATTGATATCGATCATTTCAAAGCGGTCAATGACACCCATGGCCACAATGTGGGCGACCTGGTTCTGGTAGAAGTTGCCTCGGTATTTCGTCAGTTCAGCCGGGACAGGGATCTGGTCGCGCGCTTCGGTGGTGAGGAATTCGTCATTCTTCTGCCGGGTGCGGATCTGGCAGAGGCGTTTGGCTGTGCTGAACGTATCAGGAACGCTGTCGAAGCCATGATCATTGATGGAGGCGATGGGTTGTCGGTTCAAGTCACAGTAAGTGTCGGTTTGGCTGAGGTAAACCCCCTTCTGGAATCTGTGGAGGGGGCGGTCAAACGGGCCGACCGTTCACTGTATGAAGCCAAGGCCGGGGGCCGCAACCGGGTTTGTGGCTATGATGGTCCGGCAGGCAAGGCCCTACCCACCTGAGGGTGGAGATCCGCCAATGGCGTCTCGCACATTAAGAAGCGCTAATCACGTTGTTTGAACCCTGTGCTAGAGTTGGAGTGACCGTGGTTGCTTTTGGATACACGCAGCCATAGCCGAAATAGCAGTAATCATACTGATAAGGAGGCAAGATGATGGAAGCGAAATCCGGTCAACAAAATGAGTACGAACAGGTCCGTGAGGATCTGCGCCGTCTTCAGGAAGATATGGCCAAGCTGACCAGAAGTGTCGCTGAAGGCCAGAAGAACAACATCAGTCATCTCCGAGACGAGATACGCCGCGAAAGCCGGGAAGCGTTTGACCAGGTAAAGCGGCGGGGCGATGAAGCCCTTGATCGCGCAAAGGATGTCAGCGGCAAAGCGGTGGAAAACGTGGAACACAAAATTGAGGAGCGTCCCTTCCTCAGTATCGTTCTTATGTTTCTGGCCGGGTTGTTGGTGGGTCGCTTGTTGGATCGCTGATGATGCCTGACTCGGCCTGGTTGCAGGGCGCGCTCCGAAAAGCAGTCGCGGCCATCATTGGCTTCATGCTGCTCTTCGTATTGTTGCTGGCCCTGCTCATTACTGGCATCTATCTCCTCGTCAATGCCACAACTCTGGCGCTGTCTCCCTGGGTGGGAGAAGCCGGGGCCATGGCATTGACGGGTACATTCTGTTTTTTACTGCTTTTACTGGTTCTCTACCGTCTTTCCCGGCCCGGCAAGCCCGGATCTTCAGACAGTGGCAGTTCTTCGGCTGCCCGTTCACCGACTAATCTTCTGCTTGATGTGATCCGGAAGAATCCGCTGGAGGCCGCGTCAGTGGCGTTTGCACTGGGTGTGGTTGAACAGGGTGATCCGCGTTTGAAAGCTTTGTTGCTGCAGGGTGGGATGGTTCTGATGAAAGATGCTCAGTCTTCCCCGGACAATCCTGCGGAATCAGGTGATGACGAGGTTCAGCCGTCGCCTTCCTGACGAAATGCCTGCGTCAGGGCGTTCAGGTGGGCGCTCAAGGTTGGCTCAAACGCCATCTGAAAGATCGTCAGCGGCTCCTGCTGCATGGCTTTGCGAGCAGCTTCGGGAGGATGGGTCATGTGCCAGCAGCCAATAAGCGCCTGTTGGCACTGCATCAAGAAATGAAAACACGCCTGGGGGCCCTTTCCGGTTGTCTCCTGGATCAAGTTCACCAGTAGTTGAGATTGCTCCAGCAAAAACAACTTGAACTCTCGTGCCTCCTGTTCTGTCAGCCCGGTTTCCAGGGCAACGTGAAGAATTGCGGTCAGACCGCAGAACAGCGGGTGCGATACCAGTAAGGTGGTCATCCCCTCCGGCAGTCGGACCGGCGCACCGGAGCGGGCATGTTCCGTCAGCTCAATAAAGGCGCGTTTATAGACAGCAATAAACAGCAGCTCTTTGCTGCGAAAATAGCGGTACAACGCGGCCTTGGTCAGGCCACTTGCACTGGCGACGTCTGCCAGTGTGAGCTCGTGAAAACGCTTGGTAACGAAGAGTTCTGCGGCGGCATCCAGAATGTGTTGCTCGCGAGCGAATTTCTCCGCGTCACTCCGCGCCCTCTGTCGACCACCGCAAAGCCTGTGTTTCATTATTTCATTACGCCTGTAACCAACCTGCAAGACGCCGCGTGACGAGCCGCGGAGAAAACTTGCCTAACCATACCATCAACCGGTTCCGCAGTCCCGAGATCACTATGGCCTGTCCTCGCTTGGTTAAGGCCTCCCTGACGACATCTTCGGCAGACATGGCACCTGATTTAAACAGTCGGGTGTTGGTCATGTTGGCTTCAGCCGCGAACTCCGTCGAGGTTGCGCCGGGGCACAGAGCGCTGACAGACACTCCGGAGGCTTTCAGTTCCTCATGCAGGGCTTCCGAGAAAGAGAGCACGAAGGCCTTGGTTGCGTAGTAAATCGCCATGCCCGGCCCAGCCTGGAACGCTGCCGTAGAGGCCACGTTGATGATAAAGCTGTTGTCGGTTTTTCGCAGGTTGTCGATCAGGTGATGGGTCAGGGCAACCAGTGATGTGACGTTCACCTGAATCATATCCAATTGGCGTTTTACGCTGAGTTCGTGGAACTGGCCCCGGTCACCAAATCCGGCGTTGTTGATCAGGCCTCGCAGCTGCCATTGATTGCTTGCCACCGCTTTGATCACCTGATTAACACCGTCAGGTGAAGATAGGTCGGCTGCCAGAGTTTCGACGGATATACCGAATGTCTGCATCAGATCGCTCGCCAGTGCGCTCAGACGCTCCTCGCGCCTGGCAACGAGAATGAGATTTTCGCCTTCTTTGGCTAACTCACGGGCAAAGGTTTCGCCAATGCCGGCGCTGGCGCCGGTGACCAGAACATAGTTCATGACACTCTCCTGTTAAGTGAACAATGGTTATTTAATCTACTTCGCTTTGCGCGGGATGTAAATAACCGCTGGTAACTTAATGACGTTCATCTGTCGTGTCTTTAATGCGTCGGGGGTGTGCATTCGCAGCATAAGCGGCCACAATCAGCTTCCTTGATCATGAGTTACGCCAGGGAGATTAGCGAATGGCAATGCGCTTCCAAACAGAGCCGTTCAACGGACCGGAGAATAAACGCGCACTCTGGTCTTGGGCGCTCTACGACTGGGCAAACAGTGCCTTCTTTACGATCATTCTTACGTTTGTCTTCGCCCAGTACTTCAGCGTCTCAGTGATTCAGGATGAAGTGGCGGGCACGCGGGCATGGGGCAATATCGTTGGTATAGCCGGGGTGGTGATTGCCATACTTGCTCCAATTCTCGGTGCTATTGCCGATCAGTCAGGCCGGCGCAAACCCTGGTTGATCAGTTTTACACTCCTGTGTGTGATTTCGTCGGCCATGTTGTGGACGGTGACGCCGGATCAGAGTCAGTTCTGGACGGCCGCTCTGTGGGTGGGGTTGGGTACACTCGGGGCTGAGTTCGCTTTCATCTTCTATAACTCGATGTTGCCGGATCTGGCTCGGCCGGAGCGTACCGGACGGTGGTCTGGCTGGGCCTGGGGACTGGGTTATGTGGGCGGTATCGCCAGTCTGGTGGTGGCGCTCTACGGCTTTATCGAAGCGGACGGCACGTTTTTTAACCTTGATCGAGACGCCGCAGAGCACGTGCGGGCAACCTTTGTTCTGGTGGCCGTGTGGTATCTGGTATTTGCCTTGCCGGCGTTCTTTTTTATCCCGGATCGTCCGTCAACCGGTTTGAGTCTGGGGGCGGCGACGCGGGCTGGACTGGCCCAACTGAAACAATCCATTGCTCATGTACGACAATACCGGGACATCGTGCGGTTTCTGGTTGCGAGGATGCTGTACACCGATGGCCTGGCGACAATTTTTACCTTCGGTGGCGTCTATGCTGCCGGCACGTTCAACATGAGTCCCACGGAAGTGCTGCAGTTCGCCATTGCCCTGAACGTCACTGCCGGGCTGGGGGCACTAGGCTTTGCCTGGATTGACGATGCCCTGGGTGGTCGCAATACCATCCTGCTGTCGCTGATGGGCCTGGGCTGCAGTGCGTTCGCGATTCTGGTGGTGGATGGGGCCACCGCGTTCTGGATATGGGGCATGATTCTGGGCATTTTCGTGGGGCCGCTGCAATCGGCCAGCCGTTCTCATCTGGCCCGTGTGGCCCCGCCGCATCTGCAGACTCAGATGTTCGGCCTGTTCGCCTTCTCCGGGAAGGCAACCGCCTTTGCCGGCCCGTTGCTGGTGGGTTTGGTGACGTCGGTTACCGACAGCCAGCGTTGGGGCATGAGTACGATCTTGCTGTTCCTGCTGATCGGGTTTGTTCTGATGCTGAAAGTGCCTGCGACTGAGGCCCGAAAAGCGGAGGACTGACACGGTATCTGCCCCAGCTTCGGCTATTCTGATTCATAGCCATCCCACAACAACAAGATCCTAAGGGGCGTTTTGCCATGGCCAGATATGACTTCATCATCAAGGGCGGCCGCTATTTCGACGGCACCGGGGCACTCTCGTTTACCCGCAACCTTGCTATCAAGGATGGCCGGGTTGTCCGTGTGACGGCCGATCCGATTGCGGATGACGATGCCGAGCGCGTGATCGATGCCTCCGGGCTTTGGGTGATGCCAGGTTTTCTCGATACCCACACGCATTACGATGCCGAGCTGCTGGTAAGCCCAAGCCTCTCGGAATCTGTGCGCCACGGCGTGACAACCGTGCTGGTGGGGAGCTGCTCCTTGAGCATGGTGTGCAGCGACTACGAGGATGCCTCGGATATCTTTACGCGGGTCGAGACTGTACCCAGGGAGCGGGTGTTGCCAATTCTGAAAGCTCACAAGACCTGGTCGACGCCGAGTCAATGGGTGGAACATCTTCGTCAGGTTCCTCTGGGCCCAAACATTATCAGCTTTCTCGGGCACAGTGATTTGCGGGTGGGGGTGATGGGGCTCAGTCGGGCAACGGATCTCTCAACACAGCCTACCGAGGAAGAGTTGAAAACCATGGAACGCTTGTTGAAGGAAGCATTGGATGAGGGCTTCCTGGGACTTTCGACCATGTGTCTGAAGTGGGACAAGGTGGATGGCGACCGTGAGTGGTCCAAAAGCCTGCCCAGCACCTACGCGCGCTGGAGCGAGATTGCGCGCCTGAATAAACTGGTGCGGGCCTACAACCGCGTGCACCAGGGGGCGCCCAATGCGGCCACGCCATTACAGATCCTACAGTACGTGCGTGAATGTCTGGGGTGGTTGCGCCAACCGCTCAAGACAACACTGATCAGCCAGATGGATCTCAAAGGCAGCGCTTACCTGACCAATCTGACCAAACTGACCTCGCGGGTGACAAATGCGCTTCGGGGCGACTTCCGTTGGCAGGTATTGCCGACGCCCTTCACCGTGTATGCCGATGGCATTGATGTCGTGTTCTTCGAGGAGTTTGGCGCCGGTGAGATGGCGCTGGACCTGAAAGATGCGGTGGAACGCAATGATCTCCTGAAAGACGAGTCGTACCGTCGACAATTCCGGAAGTTCTATGGTGAGAAGCTCAGCCCCCGGGTGTGGCAAAGGGATTTCGGTGATGCCATGATTATCGACTGCCCGGATGCAGCCCTGATCGGCAAGAATTTCGAAGAGGTGGCCAGAGCCCGTGGTGTGCATGTCGTCGATCTGTTCCTGGATCTGGTGGTGGAGTTCGGCAGGAATATTCGTTGGTACACCACCGTCGGGAACCATCGAAAACAGGTACTCAAACGCCTGGTGAAAGACCCCCGGTCGCTGATTACCTTCAGTGATGCCGGCGCCCATATTCGGAATATGGCGTTCTACAACCTGCCACTGCGCATGCTCAAGCTCGTTCATGAGTCTATCAATGACGGAGACCCCATCATGACCATGGAGCAAGCCGTACATCGGTTGACGGGAGACCAGGCCGACTGGTTCGGTGTGGATGCGGGCAAGATTCGTGAAGGGGACCGTGCCGATGTTGTGGTTATTGATCCGGCGGGGTTCAATCAGGACCTTGAGCAGGTGCACTGGGGCGAGATGGAAAACTTTGATCTGCAGCGTTTGGTCAATCGCAATCCCGGCATTGTAAAAACGGTTCTGATCAACGGACGGCTGGCCGTCGACGACGAGCAATTCTCGCCGTCATTCGGTCGTGAAATGGGCTATGGACAGTTTATCCCGGCGAGGTAATTAATCAGGTTATGGCCAAGGCCTCTTTTGCTAGAAAGTCACTGCGGCTGATGTTCTGGGTAGTTGTAGCCGCACTGGCGCTGATGTTTTCAATTATTCTGCTGTTCAGGTTCGTGAACCCACCGACTTCTGCCTTCATGCTGGGTTATCAGATGGGTGATGCCCGCGAACCTTTGCAACACGAATGGGTGCCAATATCTGAGGTATCCGAATGGATGGCGCTGGCGGTGATCGCCAGTGAAGACCAGCGATTTCCGGAGCACCACGGGGTTGATTTCAAGGCTGTTCATAAGGCGGTCTCTGAATATCAGGCTGGAGAGGGCTTGCGAGGTGCCAGTACCATCACGCAGCAAACGGCCAAGAATCTGTTTCTCTGGAATGATCGAAGCTTTGTCCGAAAAGCCATCGAGGCGGGTCTGGCATTGGCAATTGATGCGATCTGGCCTAAACAGCGGATTCTTGAAGTCTATCTGAACATCGCAGAATTTGGACCGGGCATCTACGGTGTACAGGCAGCCAGCCGCGCCTACTACCGAATTCCGGCGGGCGTGCTGTCGCCACTCCAGGCGGCACATCTCGCTGCAGTCCTTCCTAACCCGAACGTGTTGAGCGTGCTTTCGCCCGCGCCTTACGTCCAGGAACGAGTGGCCTGGATTGAGGGGCAGATGGCTCGGCTATCGAGGGCGGGGTATCTCGCCGAAATCAACGCTGGCAGGTAATGCCAAACCGTTGTTTATGGTTCATCGGCTCTTTGATGAGTGGGCCTCGCTCCGGCACTGGGATGGTGTCATACCAAACCGGGCTTTGAATGCCCGGCTGAACTGGCTGGCGTCGTTGAAGCCGCAGGCGAGAGCGATGGCGGTGATTTTTGTGGTTGATTGTCGCAGATGATCGCGTGCCCGGATGAGCCGTTGTTCCTGTACATATTGGTAGGGGGCGCAGCCAAACGTGGCCCGGAACAGTCTTGCGAAATGGTAGGGGCTGAGATTCACCCAGCCGGCCATTTCAGACAGTGTGAGAGGCCGGTCCAGTTCCGCATGAATCTGCTCCTGTAACAGTCGCCGGTACTGATGGGACAGTTGCCCGGTAACTGCGGGAGGTGCTTTGGTGACGCTGGCGTGTCGGCTGACCACCTGTAGCAGGAGCCACTGTGCCAGGTGATCCATCGCCATTGCCTGGCCGGGTGCCTGCCAGTCGCTAAGCACCAGGAGTTTACCTGCCTGGGCCAGGATCGGATCCTCACGGTGGTAGCGCTCGTTCAGTTGAATCTTATCCGGGTCGGAATCCCAGGTTTGACTGGCACATCGAGCGACATCGACATCATTGAAATAGAAATGGAAAAACTCGAATTGCCCGCCGATTTGCCAGATGGAGCGGCTGCCCGCAGGAAACAGGCACATGGCGCCGGGAAAGCCGCGGCTGACCGCCTTTCCGTTGACCATCCGCTGGGCTTGCTGGCCCTTGTCGATGTAGATGCTCAGGGCGTGATGACGAGGGCGCTCGTAGCGAACCTCACCCTCGCGGTTCTGCCATTGGGCGAGGGTTTTTCCATGCTCCAGGTTCATCATTCGCTGCGGCGCAACGCCCGCCGTGCGAAGGCTGTCGGCAATGTCCAGCTGCCCCGGTCTGTCTTGCACCGGTGAGTGGTTTGCTGTCGTTGGATTATCGATCATGGAAGGCCTCCGCAAGAATCATCCATGGTTCCGCAGGATCTGACAAGCTATCGCGCGTTCGTTTCCATAATCTGACCACCTGACGCCCGAACTTTCAATTCAATGCGGAGCATTCGAATCATGCCCATTAGTGCCCATTATGGACTGACTGTATTGATATGGGGTCTGACCTGGACGGCGATTCGACTGCAGGTCGAATCTGCGTCTGTGGATTTGGCAGTGTTCTATCGCTTTGTGATGGCTTCTGTGGTTGCACTTGCGGTTCTTGCCGTTACCCGGCGGCTGAGCAGGTTGACGCTTGGCCAGCATGGCTGGCTTTTTTTGCAAGGGCTGACGCTATATAGCGTGAATTTTCTCCTGATCTATCGGGCCGCCGAATCGATGACCAGTGGGTTGTTGGCGGTCGTGTTTTCTCTGGCGGCACTGTTCAACGCGTTCAACGGTTGGCTCTGGTTGCGAACCAGACCGACAGCGAGGCTCTACCCCGCCGTGGCCCTTGGTGTGACCGGTGTCGCGCTGCTGTTCTGGCATGACCTCCAACTCGGCAATGCCACTGGCGCGAGCATACTGTTTGCGGTCGCTGGAACCTTCTGGTTTTCCATGGGTAACCTGGTGAGCGTGAAGGTGAGGGCCGCAGGGGTTCCGTTGTTTACGGCCAATGCCTGGGCAATGGTTTATGGAGCACTTATTCTCGGATTGTGGTGCCTGATCCAGGGGGTAGAGTGGATGCTGCCTGCCACCTCAGTATTCTGGGGAGCGACCGTGTTCCTTGCCGTTCCCGGCTCTATTGTGGCGTTCTACTGCTACATTACGGTCATCCAGGTGCTGGGCGCCGACAAGGCAGGCTATGCCGCGGTACTGTTCCCGGTTGTCGCTCTTTCGGTCTCCACCTGGCTGGAGGGATTCGAGTGGACGACGCCGGCTATGCTGGGCGCCCTGCTGGCCATATTGGGAAACTATGTGTTGTTTCGTCCCGGCAAGCGTCAGAGCGTCAGCGCAACCAGCGTTCCAGAGCAACGGACCTGACTCTGCTGCCGTGGGCTCACTTTGTCGTGCAGGACTCATCGCACCCGTTCGCACCGATCTCTTTGGGGGCCATTTTTAAAAACACACCCAGTGCGGCCAACAACAATGCTGTACTCGCAATAATCGCAACCGGATAAACGAGATTCCCCGCCAAATCAAGCTGGCTGTATTTGATGATCATGATCAGTCCCTCAAGCGACATGGCCACGCAAACGGTACTGATGAAGCGGGGCAGGGTGCGGCGCATCATAGTCACTATATCGTGAGTTTCTGAACGGCCGCTGTATTCCGAGCGGATCACCATGGCCAGTTCGTAAACGGCCAGTGCGATAATGCTGCCGTTAACGCCATTAATCATGGCCTGCATCAAGGGCTCATCGGAATTCAGGAGTTCAAAGACATCGACGATGGTTGCTGCCACAAGAGCGAAGGCCAATCCGAAAAACAACCAGGAGAACAGCCTGGCGAACAAACCGCGTACTGGAATACTTCTCAACCTGTCGAGCATGCGTTTTCACCGTGACCTGTGGATGTGATGAGACAGGCTACGGATATTTCGTAAAGGCTGCGATTACAGGTTGCACACAGCGCGGTAACCTTGAAGCAAAGGGCGAGTTGATTATTTTACCTCCGCTCATCGCCAGGCCTTGTGGTTGGGCCGTTCACACCGGCTATCCTTGGGTTGCCAACACAGTTATCCACAGATTGTGTGGGAAAACTCTTTGCTGTTTGATCGTTGTTTCGCCGGTTGTGGAGAATGTTATTGAAACCATAACTCGGCGCTTTCAAGGCGTAGTCAACGCTAAGGTCGCAAAGCGAACATTCGGATTTGGGGATAACTCCCGGCTCACTCGCTGCCTCCACGCCTATTCCAGACAGATTCGCGCCGTGCATTTCGTCGTTGACGTATGGCTACACAATAAAAGTATGGCGAAAGCACCTCATTTTTCGTAACACTTCCACGAATACGGTAATAATTTAATCCGCGTCGTTACCACCGAAACAAAAATGTCACACCGCTGACATATTTCAGGACGACTCTATTACTGTATGGAATTTAGTCAGCCTCGCATCGAAAACATTCCGCGCATGAAGCTTCATGCAGCAGGGGAGGCCAGAAATGGACGAAATAATCCCGAGAGCCCTCACTGCATCAGAGATTGAGTACATGGGTGAGCTACTGGAAAATCTCACCAATCTTCGAGATCGCCTTTGCTCTATGGCTGCCCAACCCCCATTTAGCCTCAACGAACTCGACTCTGGCTATCGTATAAGCGCCGAAAACCTTCTGCATTACCTCGCGTTGCGCCGACAGGATATCCGACTGCTCCAGCAGCGCCTTGTTACGCTTGGATTTTCCTCATTGGGTCGTTCGGAATCCTGCGTACTGCCGACACTAGACGTCATCATCCGCACACTTTCCTTACTACTCGGACAGCCACCAAAAGCAGATTGCGGCGAAACTTCCACGATCACGATTCAGGATGGCCCCCGGTTACTGCTGCAGCATTCGAAAGAACTACTTGGGGCCACGCCCGAAGCTAGAAACGTACGGATAATGGTCACCATGCCAACGGAATCGGCACAAGATCCCTCAATCATTCGCGATTTGCTGAAAGCCGGGATGAATTGCATGCGTATAAATTGCGCCCATGATGACCCAGAAACCTGGCTGGAGATGATCAATAATCTGCAAACTGCAAAAGAGGAGTTCGGACAGAGTTGTCAGATTTTTATGGATTTGGGTGGGCCGAAGATACGCACGGGTGAGATCGAACCCGGACCGCACGTTGTGCATGTACGCCCCAAACGTAATGAATACGGAATCACCGTTTTCCCTGCGCGCATACTGCTGGTGCCGGAGGGAAGTTCAGCACCGGAAATTAGCGATAACCAGACTGTTTTCGGTGTTCCAAAGAGTTTTCTACAAAAGCTCAAGAGATTTGATGAGATCCGGCTCCTTGATGCACGCCACAAGTCCCGGAAATGGACTGTTGTTGAAGTTTGCGACTTTGGATGCCGGGTTGAGAGCATCAAAACATGTTACGTAGTGCCCGGAACGCCTCTTGAGCTGAAAGAAAAACAACGCCCGAAAATCACAGCCAAGATTACCAGTGTCCTCAAGCAACCCGGGTTTATAGTCCTCCGCCAAGGCGATTGTCTTTTAGTTACGGCCGACTCGAATGCCGGACATTCCAAGCATTTAGACACCCAGGGAAATCTTGTTACTCCCGCTACGATAAGCTGCACGATGCCCGAGGTCGTTTCTCAAGTTCATCCGGGCGAGAGCGTCTGGTTTGATGACGGGAAAATTGGTGGTGTCATTGAAAAAGTAGAGACAGACCGATTCTGGGTAAAAATCCAACACGCTCGTCCAGAAGGCAGCAAACTTAGAGCCGGTAAAGGCATGAACCTTCCGGATAGCCAGCTTAACGTCAGCTCTCTGACGCCGACCGACATCAGCCACCTGACATTCATCGCTAAGCATGCAGATGCCGTCCAGATGTCATTTGTAAACTCCGCACATGACGTCACATTGCTTGACGAAGCACTGTCCCGGGTAAAGGGGGATCACTTAGGCATCGTCCTCAAGATCGAAACCCGAAGAGGATTTGAGAATTTGCCCTCTATGCTGCTGACCGCTATGCGCCGACCCAAGGTGGGCGTCATGATTGCAAGGGGCGATCTTGCTGTTGAGTGTGGATATGAGCGACTGGCAGAAGTCCAGGAAGAGATATTGTCAGTGTGTGAAGCCGCCCATGTACCCGTTATCTGGGCGACTCAAGTACTAGAAAACCTGGCTCAGAAAGGCATGCCCTCTCGCGCAGAGATTTCAGATGCAGTCATGGCGCACCGTGCAGAGTGCGTCATGCTGAACAAAGGGCCGCACGTTATCGAAGCGCTTGGTGTGCTCGACAGCATTCTCAAGCGCATGGAACAGCATCAAACCAAAAAACGGGCACTACTCAGGGCACTGAGATTGGCCCAGAACGGACGGTAACAAGTGGATACCGATGAAGGATTGCTAGCCAGCTATCTAAAACGGAAGTTGTCTGCCCATGAAGCGGTCGAGACCATTTCAGGCTGCAGAAACCTGATTCTCGGAATGAGCGCCGCGCAACCGCCGGCATTGATGGCAGCCACTGCAGATGCCCTTAGAGATCGATTGATTGGTCCGTTAAATGTCTATTATCTGCATGGTACGGAACATCTTCAGCAAACTCTTTTAGCTCCAGATCTCATTGATCTCGTAACACCCCGTCCACTCTTTCTAAGCCATTCAGACAGGGCTGCCATTGCACAATCCAACTCTACAAATTGGATTGAATTCGTACCCGCAATGCTTCACCAGGCCGGCCGCCTGCTGACAGAGCACATAGATCCGGAATGTTTTTTTGTGACCGTATCGCCGATGGATCGCCATGGATATTTCAGCCTCGGCACCAACGCTGATTACGGAGCGTCTGTGATCCGAAAAGCAAGGAAAGTCATTGTCGAGGTCAACCGGTATATGCCTCGAACCTTTGGTGAATGTTCCGTCCATATTTCAGAAATAGACCACATCGTTGAGCACGATCACCCGCTGGTAGAGGCAATCCCCAAGGCGCCCACAGAGGTCGATAGAAAAATTGCGCAACAGATCATCGAACGGATTGACGATGGGGACACGTTACAGATCGGAGTGGGCGGAGTACCAAATGCCGTGCTCTCGGGGTTGAAGCAGCACAAAGATCTGGGGCTACACAGCGAACTGTTCTCCCCGGCAATGGTTCCCCTGATTCAGGCCGGGATCTTGAATGGTCGACGCAAGACATGGATGCAACACAAGCACATTTTCACCTTCGCTCTCGGAGACCGTGCGCTCTACGAGTTCCTTGACGATAACCCTGCTATCGTTGGATACCCCGCTTCCTGGGTAAACAACCCCGACATCATTCGGCTAAACGACAACATGGTGTCTGTAAATTCAGCACTCGAAATAGATCTGACTGGCCAGATCAATTCTGAACAAATTGGCGATCGCCCCTTTTCAGGCACCGGTGGCCAACTCGATTTTGTTCGTGGTGCTTACGCTGCAAGAAACGGCCGCTCTTTCATTGCATTAAGGTCAACCGCTCAATCGGGCTCTGTCAGCCGTATCGTCCCGCGTCTACTCAGCGGTGCCGTCACAGACCCCCGGAATGATGTGCAATTCGTAGTGACGGAATATGGCTGTGTTAACCTCAAAGGCCTTTCTATTTCTCAAAGAGCCAAGGCTCTCATACAACTTGCATGCCCCGAATTTCGCGAGCAACTTGAGCGAGAGGCAACATCACTTGGATGGATATAGGCACTATAGATCGGACCACTGAAATCAGAGCGCTGGATAATACCAAGCTAGTTGTTTAGAACGGCCTCAATCGCCCGGTAATCATCATATGTCACGAGGTTTATTCCCACCGCTCGCTGAGTATTCAGGTATTCCGAGAGCATTGGCGAAGGCGTTGTCAGTAGATTAATGACCCGGCTCCGAACGTCCTCGCAAATTCCACTGCGGAATACAAAAGGGTCATAGTGTAACGGTACCGAACGCCAGAGAACCGTTAGGGTGTCCTCTGCAATCATGCCGCGCCTGAGCGCTTCATCTGCTCTTGAGCTGGAGACAAAGGCAGCCTCCGCCTTGTTGTCCAGCAACGCCATCAATGCCTTGTCATGGCTACCCGCGTATATGTTGGCTCCAAAGAAATCGGAGAATGGCTCGCCGATCGTGGTTGCAAACTCTTTTTTGGGAATGAGAGCCCCTGATGTACTGGAAGGATCAGTCAGCAGTATCCTGGCATTTCTCAGGCCCTCAATGCTGTTTATCCCCGCTGCCGTTGGAACTACCAGTAACGAATAATAGAAACTCCCCTCGGGTGTAAAGAGCCCGGCCTCGGTGGTTAAAGAAGCGAAGGCATCCAGCCCCGGGTCTGTTCGATGAGCGATAACATAGGATGCCGGCCCCATAACGGCCAGGTCGACACCGCCCGAAAGTACGCCATCCATCACACTCTCGTAAGACGTAGCTCTGACCAGCTCTACCGGCATTCCAAGCCCCTGTTCCAGAAGAGCTATCAATGATTGATATTCAGAGGCCTGCTGGTCGATATCTTTTTTTGGGATCATCGTGAAGGTCAATCTGTTCATGTTGCAGTTTTTGACCTCTCGGACGGCTCCCGAACTATAAAACGATGCAAAGGCGAGCGATGCGAACGCGAGAATTAACGTCAGCAACCTCATGCCCTGGCTTCCTCTTCTGCGAAGGTTCTCAGGAACTCAGGAATCTTCTCCGCTGGCATCGGGCGCCCCAGGTGATAGCCCTGTGCAATGTCACAGCCGGCGACTTTCAGGTGAACCAGCTGCTCACGGGTTTCCACGCCCTCGGCCACCACTTTGAGCGCCATGCGCTTGGCCAGAATAATGGTCGAGGACACAATCGGACTGTCATCGTGGCTATTCGATATGCGGTTAATCAGACTTCGGTCAATCTTCAGCTTGTCCACCGGTACGGCCTCCAGGTGGGCGAATCCCGCGTAACCGGTGCCGAAATCGTCAAGACTGAGGCGGATACCTGCCGCCTTGAGGCAATGCAGGCTCTCAACTGCCCGGCCTTCCAGCATGGCCGTTTCCGTGATTTCCAGTTCCAGCAAGTCGGTGGTCAACCCGTAGTCCGCCAACGTCGCCAGAACGTCTTTGCAGAAACCCGGCTGAGCAAGCTGTATCGGAGAAACATTGACTGCGACTGGCTTCGAAATCCCATGTTTCTGTTGCCAGTCGAATATCTGGGCACAGGCCAGTCGAACCACTTCCATGCCCAGGGCCACGACAAAGCCGGTTTTCTCGGCCACCGGAATAAATCGGTCTGGATACAGCAGGCCGAAGCCCGGATGTTGCCATCGAACCAGAGCCTCGTAGCCAATAATTTCCATAGCCTCCAGGCAAACCTGAGGTTGGTAATGCAGAACAAACTCCCGGTTTTTGAGGGCCTCTATAAAGGCTTGTTCCAGGTGAAATTCTTCCACATCACTCACATTCAGTGACTGGTCAAAAAACCGGTACTGGCCACGGCCAGCTTTCTTGGCCGAATACATCGCGGCATCAGCACATTTGGTCAGTTCATCAATACTCCGGCCGTCCCGAGGGCTGATGGCGATACCAATGCTGGGACTGGTATTCAGCTCTGTTCCTTCCAACATGTAGGGGGCGGACAAATGCGCGGTTAAAGCTGCGGCCCACTGCTCGATGTCGGCCTCACTGCGATCACCCACCAACAGCACCACAAATTCGTCACCGCCGAAACGAGCGGCAATATCACCTTTACCCAGCATGCGTTGAATGCGACCGGCGACGGCCTGCAGCAGCAGGTCACCGATGTGGTGGCCCAGGGAATCATTAATGGATTTAAAGCGATCCAGATCGATAAACAGCATGGTTGACAGCTTCCGCTGTCGACGCTGTTCCAGTACCAGCGAATCTGCCACATCGAGAAACTGGCGACGGTTGAACAGACCACTGAGATGATCAATCGAAGCGGCACGGCTACTGCGGGCATGTTCGGTTTCAAGGCGCTTAATCAATTGCTGGTTGTTCCGCTCGGATAACCGCAATGCCTCCAACACTCTTTGCTGTCCGGTCAGGCTCCGGATCAGCCAGAACACGATACCGAAAACCAGTAAGGTCATTACGCTGTTGGCAATCAGTTGCTTATTCTGGCCAGGCGTAAGCGGTGCAAAGATCTCGTAGTAAGGCTGGGCCACACTGACTGTAAAACCATTCGCTGGACGGGTCACGAAAACATATTGGTATTGCTCGCCCGCCAACTCCACCGTGGCTTCGCCGGTCACAACACGGCCTTCAGCCGCAATCTGCACTTTTGGCACCTGAGGCCCTCCAACCACAATGCCGCTTTCATTGGCCCGCATCCACTCATCCCCCCTGGAATCCAGAATCTGAATAAAGCCCGAGCCCAGCTCAACATTCTGTAGAAGCCCAGCCAGGTAGGCGATGTCCAGCTCAATCAAGATCAATCTTGAGGAGCGGGACAAATCTGCCAGTCTGAGTGGTACCAGGAATGGCAATCGCCACGCAGGCTCTGCTGGCACGTAGGCCGGGTCCGCAACTCGTTCGGGAAGTACAGGCACAAATCCAGTTCCGGCAAAGTGGTCCTCAGTTTCAGACAACCAACCACCAAGCTTTGATCGCGCCGAATCCAAATGACTGGTGTAAATCAGCTCTCCAGACAAATTGTAAACACTGAGCCGGTTGAACACGGGATCTTCTGCCAGAAGCGTCAAGAGTCTGATTTCTGCTTCTTGATGTGCGATGACATCGTCATTCACCAGGCTACCCATGGCCTTGGCTCGATCAGTCATCTGCTTGAGGCTCTCCGACACAATCAACGCCAGATTGCGGTTCTCGGAAAGTCTTGCATTGAGGGTTTCCGCCCTCGTTGCATATGTCTGCCAAAGGAATAACACCCAGAGAAACAAAACGATAACAACCCCGAGTGCCAGCATAGTTAGCTGAACGCTATTCAAGGGAGTATCAGACTTCGCTGGCATCAAGCTAGAACCTGGAGAAAAGGGATAGGTAAAAGTCAGCCTCTCCAGTGGCCGGATAAGTCCTGTGAATCGGGTGAGGCATTTCGCCAGCAAACCCCAGATCCCTCGAAGCCTAGACGTCAATTATGGCAATTACATGACAGGCCGAAATTGTTAACGGGTTCACGCTTTTGACGCAGGAACTTCATTTCTCAATGCTAAGTGTACGGCTCCCATCCATAACGGAGCTGACCCTGACCCCGTATTAGGTCCACCCGGAGTTGGAAAAATCCGGCTTCTGACCCTGGGCGCTATTAATCCTCGCTCCAGTGACACCTGGCTGGATGGCTGGACCGCGTTTCCGGAGTCATAAAGCATAGTCGTCCGTGCGTCTATGGTTAGCCAAGGATGGCCTCGTCAGAAATGTGAATGAGATAGTAGCAGGACGAGCTTGGGCTGAGGAGTACAAGGATTCCGGGTTCTGCCTCTGCAATGGTTGTCACAAAAATATCATCAAATAAGCTTACGGTTGCCTCAGAGATAACCCTTCGGATCTGAGGAGACAAACAATGAAAAAGCTTCTGACCCTTGCGTGTGCCACCATGCTCACACCGGTATTGGCCCATGGTGCATTCCAGCTCGACAGCCGTTACCAGGACAACGACGGCGACCTGATTGCTGACATCCCCTCTGACGAGTCAAAACTGGTGGATCCCTCAACCCTGGTCTTTGCCTATACCCCGGTGGAAGATCCGGCTGTTTATAAGGAAGTCTGGTCCGAGTTTCTCGACCACCTGGCGGAAACCACTGGCAAGAATGTCCAGTTTTTCCCGGTACAATCCAACGCAGCGCAGATCGAAGCCATGCGTGCGGGTCGTCTGCATATCGCCGGCTTTAATACCGGTTCCAACCCGCTGGCCGTCGCCTGTGCCGGCTTCCGCCCGTTTTCCATGATGGCAGCGGCCGATGGCTCCTTTGGCTATGAAATGGAAATCATCAGCTACCCCGGCTCTGGTGTGAATGATGTGGAAGACATCCGTGGTGGCGAGCTTGCGTTCACGTCGCAGACATCCAATTCCGGCTTCAAGGCTCCCTCTGCCATTCTCAAGGCGGATTACAACATGATCGCCGGTGAGGATTTCGAGCCGGTGTTCTCCGGCAAGCACGACAACTCCATTCTCGGTGTTGCCAACAAGGACTACAAAGCCGCAGCCGTTGCAAACTCGGTGCTCAACCGCATGCTCAGCCGGGATGTGGTCAGCGAAGACCAGATTGTCAGTCTCTACAAGTCCCAGACTTTCCCCACCACGGGTTACGGCATCGCCCACAACCTGACACCCGAACTGCAGGAAAAAATCCAGGACGCGTTCTTCTCCTTTAACTGGGAAGGCACCGCGCTGGAAGAAGAGTTCTCGAAATCCGGTGAAGCCCAGTTCGTGCCCATCACCTTCAAGAACCACTGGGAAGTGATTCGTAAAATCGATGCAGCCAACGGTGTTGCTTACAACTGTCGTTAACAGGCCGAGCGGTACCAAGTGCTGAAACTGGACAAGGTTTCGAAAACCTACAAGACCGGCGACAAAGCCCTCCACAACGCCTGCTTTGAAGTTCCCGCAGGTCAGGTGGTGGGCTTGATCGGGCCTTCAGGGGCGGGAAAATCCACTCTGATTCGCTGCGTCAATCGACTGGTGGAGCCCACTCAGGGCTCAATCACTCTGGGCGACACCGAGCTGACCGGATTAAATCGTCGGGAGCTGCGTCGCGCCCGACGGCGGATTGGCATGATCTTCCAGGAATACGCCCTGGTGGAACGCCTGACCGTGATGGAAAACGTGCTGTCGGGTCGGCTGGGCTATGTGCCAGCTTGGCGCTCCTACCTGCGAAAATTCAGCGCGGATGATATCGCCCAGGCATTCTCCTTGCTGGACCGGGTCGGCCTTGCCGGTCATTACAACAAGCGGGCGGATGCGCTCTCCGGTGGCCAGCGGCAGCGCGTGGGCATTGCCAGGGCTCTGGAGCAGAACCCGGAACTGCTACTGGTGGATGAACCCACAGCTTCCCTTGATCCGAAGACTTCCCGGCAGATCATGCGGCTGATTCGCACCGCCTGTCAGGAGCGCGACCTGCCCGCGATCATCAACATTCACGACGTGATGCTCGCACAACAGTTCTCGGACCGGATCATCGGCCTGAAGGCTGGCGAAATCGTGTTCGACGGCGCACCGGATGCTCTCACCGACGAGGTGTTGACCACCATCTACGGGGATGAAGACTGGACCCAGCTGCGTGGTGACAACGCCGAACAGTCAACGGATCCGGAAACCCCGGCGGTCGATCTGGCGGAGGGGGTGTAATGGCTGAAGAGCCAATGGCCCAATCCTATCCGACCCGCTGGAAACGACCACCGGTATTGCTGACCCATCCCCTGTGGCGGAAGATCATCCTGCTTGGTGGCCTGGTGTATCTGGTGCTTGCCATTCAGACCGTTGAGGTCGACTGGCAGCGGGTCTATCTGGGGCTGGAGCGCGGCTGGCGATTCGTTCAGGGCTTTCTGGTTCCGGACTTCACCACTCGGTGGAATGATATCTACGCCGGCCTGATGGAAAGCCTGACCATGACCGTGACGTCCACGGTGGCTGGCATCCTGATTTCCGTTCCCATCGGTATTGGCGCGGCCCGCAACTTGGCGCCGGCTCCGGTATACCTGGCCTGCCGCGGGATTATTACCGTCTCGCGGTCCTTTCAGGAAGTGATCATTGCCATACTACTGGTCGCCATGTTCGGTTTTGGTCCTTTTGCCGGGTTTCTGACCCTTGCCTTTGCCACCATCGGCTTCCTTTCCAAGCTGCTGGCAGAGGAAATCGAAGATTGCGACCGTAGCCAGATTGAGGCTATCCGGGCCACTGGTGCCAGCTGGTGGCAAGTGGTCAACTATGCGGTTCAACCCCAGGTCATGCCTCGTCTTGTTGGGCTATCTCTCTATCGGCTGGACATTAACTTTCGGGAATCGGCGGTGATTGGCATCGTCGGCGCCGGCGGTATCGGGGCGACCCTCAACACCGCCATCGACCGTTACGAGTACGATTCCGCCGGTGCCATCCTTATCATCATCATCGCCATTGTTCTGGTGGTGGAATACTCGTCCTCATACATCCGCAGGTGGGTACAGTGAACACTCAGGTTCCCGGGGCACCATCATCCTGGCAGTTCCGGACTCCGAAGCAGACCCTGCTGCGCTGGCTCGGTTGGTTCTGGCTTGTTGCCCTTACGGTGATGTGCTGGCAGGTCATGAATGAGAACACTATCTGGGCCTTTGTCAGTGATGCGCCGGAGCAGGCCGCCGACATCGGCGACCGGATGTTCCCACCGGCCTGGGGCTACATCAACAATCTCTGGGAACCACTCTGGGACACCATCAACATTGCTACCCTTGGCACCCTACTGGGCATTCTGATCGCGATACCTGTGGCGTTTCTGGCAGCCACCAATACCACACCCAGCACCCGGTTTGTGAGACCTGTTGCTCTGCTGATCATTGTCGCCTCCCGTTCCATTAATTCTCTGATCTGGGCTTTGCTTCTAGTGGCGATTATTGGCCCGGGGTTGCTGGCGGGCATCGTCGCGATCGGCCTGCGGTCCATCGGGTTTATCGCCAAACTGCTGTATGAAGCCATTGAAGAGATCGACGATAAACAGGTGGAAGCGGTGCGCGCCACCGGAGCCTCAGGCGCTCAGGTGATCGATTACGCGGTGGTGCCACAGATTCTGCCGGCGTTCTGGGGTATCAGCGTGTTCCGCTGGGACATCAACATCCGTGAATCGACCATTCTCGGGCTGGTAGGCGCTGGCGGGCTCGGGATTCAACTGAACGCCTCGCTGAGCACCCTGGCCTGGAATCAGGTGGCCATGATCTTCATTGTGATTCTCGGGACCGTCGTGATTTCGGAATGGGTTTCCGCAAAGGTTCGTGAGGCGGTACTCTAAGCCGATGATCGATACCCACCCGATTTCCTTTGCTGGCCTAACGCCTTCCCCTGCTTGGGCGTTCGCCGAATATCAGCGCATCCGCAAGACTCTGCCTGCCGGCCTGCCGTCGGAACAGGCTCCCTGCACCCGGGAACTGGAATCACTCGAACCTCTTCTCGACCATTTCCAGGTGTTTGTATTCGACGCCTTTGGCGTTCTGAACGCAGGCCCCCGAGCCTTTCCTTCAGCTATAAGCCGGATCAGACAGCTCCAGCAACGGGGCAAGACCGTCAGGATCCTCTCCAACGCAGCCACTGCCAGCCACAGCGCGCTTGCCGCCAAGTACCGGGGTATGGGTTTCGATATCGGGTATGATCAACTGATTTCCAGCCGTTCGGTGCTTGAGCAGTCGTTATCTCGCCAACTCCGCAAAGGCCGGTTCGGTGTCCTTTCACCCGCATCCTCCGCTCCGGATACCTTGGGGGTGGACTGGCTGCCGGTCCGGCCAGGCATCCGGGCAGACGATCTGGACCGGCTGGACGGTTTCATCTTCCTGAGCAGTGAAGGCTGGAACGAGGCGGTTCACGAAGCGCTGGCCCAGAGCCTGGCGCGCCGCCCGCGCCCGCTGCTCGTGGCCAATCCCGACCTGGTCGCCCCCAGAGGCGATTGCCTGACTCTGGAACCCGGTTACTTCGCGCACCTGCTGATGGGCCAGTCCGCCATAGAGCCGGAGTTTTTCGGCAAGCCGTATCGACCCGCATTTGATTCAGTACTGGAAACGCTGAAAGGCGTTGACCCGGTCGATGTGCTGATGGTGGGTGACACACTGCATACAGACATTCTGGGCGGCCAGGCCGCAGGCATGAAAACCATGCTGATAACAGCAGAAGGCGCCTTGCAGGGCATGAACATTCCAGACTGCATTTCGCAGTCTGGAATTGTGCCGGACTTTATCGCTCCGATGATTTGAGGTCGTTCAATCAGGAGGGAAACCGGTTCCGGGTGCGGCGCATCAGCATGAGCGGAACTGTCACCAGCACGCCAACCGCCGAAGCCTGATCGACCTGGACACGGTCAGGCGCTGTCGTCCTGGTAACCAGCGATGAACCATAAAAAAGCCCTACACGGAGGTAGGGCTTCTTTACGTATAGCTAGCAACAAAGTATCCGGACTCTTACCGGGTACGGCGCGCTTTATGGCAGTTTATGCCGCTTTCTTGAGCTTTTTCTTCAGGCTCTTCAGCTTGCCTTCCTGCTTGGCGATCTTTGCCTTACGGGCTTTGATTTCTTTTTTTAAGCTGGTTACTTTCTTCGTAGTTTTCTTGGCCATGATTCACTCCTGGTGTGTGATTGCTCGATTACCGCCCTCAGTCGTCCTTATGGGTTCGCACGAAGTTGCGTATGAACTTTCGTAGCTCTCTGGCGGCACTGGTATCCAGCTCTTCACACAATGAAATGAATTCATCGCGCTCTGCACTGTTGATCCGAATCAGTAGCTGAGAGTCTTTTTTCCCTGCCTTTTTCTTGCGTGGCTTCAACTGCTTTTCGGAAATACTATCGGCTGCCATGGGTCATCCACTCACTGAGAACACTTTTAGTATATACATTGTATATAGAAAAGATAGATTCAGGCGCCCAAGGTGTCGCAGTCAGATGTCGTGTTGCTTTCGAAAGCTGTTGATCTCTTCCACGACTTTGCGGGCGACTGTGTAGTGATCCAGGCGATCAAAAAGCCTTCTAAGAATTTCCTTTTCTTTGTCGTCGACTACGCCGTCTTCCAAAGCTAATCGCTCGATCATGACGAGCTCTTTTTCGTCTATGGTGTCGTCGTTGGCGAAGACCACCAGGAAGGAATACCCCACCAGTTCTTTTGCCCGTGATTTCTCTGTCATAACGTCACCCTATCTGATGCATCATAAATGCCCAGCAGGCAACGCCAAGAGCATTTCCAGGTATCGCCTGGCTGCATATTCGCTTTCCGATTGATACAGCGGTTCCTCACCAGGTATGCGCACCTCGTATCGAAACGGCCGGCAAAAGCCGCTCGGCTCTTTAAAGCTTAGCTCAAGAAGTTCAACCGGTAGTTCTTCACAGGACCAGCAACAACGAATTTCAACGGCTTGGATAGCCTTACTCATACCAGACACATATGCCCCCAGGTGGATCAGTTGCACTACAAAAGCAACAGAGGGCTCATCCTGAGCAATACACGCGGATTGCGTTCCGCCTCATCTAGGCGGTGACGGAATTAAAGCAAGGTGATGTTGCGGTGGCGTGACGGGGATAAAAAAAACCGAGCCCTGGGACAGGGACTCGGCAAACAATCACGATCCTAATCCTGATTGGCCGACAATCGTAACCTTCAGCTGTTTCAATTTCGTTTCAGGAGAACAGGGTTCATTTACCAATCCTGTTTCTGCTTGAGGAGCTCATTGTTGTAGGGACCAATGGTTTCGAGCAAAACGGATGATCTTGAGAACTGGCCTCGCCCCCAGGCAATGTCATTTTGCCATTCGTCCTTCAACGCCGATTCAATCGTCCACTGCTTCAGGGATGAATAAACAAGCCGCGCCTGTGCCGTAACACGGCTTTCTGTCAGGTTCTGGAATGGGAAGAATTCAAACTTGTCGCACTGGACCAGAAGGGTCGTCTCAAGAGTACCCGCTGCCAAAAACGACGCATCATAGAGTAGCTGGAAAATGATGGACTCTTTCACTGTGCCCAATGGAGAGCAGGAAAAGGCGTTGAGACGGACGGACAGGGAACACTGGCTATCTTCCAGTTCAATGTGCGGCCTCATCCATGGGCCTACGAACGTAGATCTGTGAAACGCCAATAGGGCTCGGTAGTGGTCCTCTCTGGGGTTCATTTCATTAACCTCAGATCGGGACTGTCAACGTCCTTTTGAACAGACCTTAGGGGAGAAAAAACGCCGGGGTTGAATCCCCGGCAATGCGAGAGCACCTGGTACTTATCGTACTTCAGGAACCCTCACTATAGGGTTCTAACGTTACAAACGAATTTCAGGCTTCGTTCCCTAAGAGAACTTGCGCCTTTCCTTCATGACCTTCCAGTCAATGACGTTTCCCTCAGAGTCGAAATGGACATAGCCGGCATAACCATCCGATTCTTCCCAGGTTTTGATAAAGCCAACAACCTCGCCGTTCTCTGTGCACATTTCGTAGGATGTTTTGCTAGGGTCTATCTGGCGCGATTCATCGACTTCAGGCTCGACCTCCCGGAGTGTCTGGTCTTTTTTGAGAGACAAGGTGGTTTCAATCCAATCGGAACTCATGGGGCACCTCTTTACTGGGTAAGGGACAGCACTTATCTGGCTGTTTATTCTATGCTCAATTTAATCGGCTATTTTGATGTGTCTCAAGTTGATTTTGGTCTTAAAAATTGATCTGAAATAGCCTGCATTCGGTTGCCTAGTAGCCCAGATATCCGTAGCCGACCGTATCCCGATATTTTTCAATGTGTCGTACGTTGATTGCTCGGACAACGCCTTCTGCTTCAAGCTCACTGAAGCACGCATTGAATGCATCACGGTGTTCTTTTTTACGAAACGAGGCTCTATAGGGCGTCGGGGCAAAAATCGGAATGAACATCACTTTCTGGTGCAAATCAGCCTTATCCGCATAGGTTCCATCCGCGCGCAAACGGTGGTTAATCTCCGCAAAGATAAGACCATCCGCAAGCACCACATCCACGCGATTCAGAAAGAGCATTCGCGAGTGGATGCGCTGGTCTGCAAACTCGGAATATGAGGCAAAAGACTCAATGTGAGACTCAATACCCAGCAATTGGGACGCACCGGCAAAGGAAACAACACGCAGCCCTTTTAAATAGCGAAGATGGTAAGGCTTGATGTTCGTGGACTCCAAAACAGCGGCGCCATTCTGGTAATACACGTAGGGAGTGCTTTCAAAACCTGGCGTGTCCATATCGGGAGGCACGGTCATTACCGCATCGCCCAGCCCCTCATGAGTGAAATTCCGGAGGTGCCGTTTGAAGGGGTAGAAATGAAAGTGAACATCTATTTCACATCGATCCATGACTGCAGCGAATATCTCAATATCGCGCCCAGCCGGCCCCTGTTCTGATGTTGCCGGGAGGTAGGGAGCCAGTACGAAAAGTGGCTCTGGCTCTGATACTGCATTGGCCTGAGTGGCCAAAGTGCCAATAGCGAACGCCAGGAGTAACCATTTCATTTAGATGCCACGTGATTATCGAGAAACTACAACTACTTCCCTGCACCTAAACTCAAGGTTACCGCTAATTCCATTTCCAGAATCACGATATTACTACATTAGTATTTCAGCTCTGTGACAGTGGCACGCTCGCCATGTTTACCACACTGATAATACCTGGCTGAGTACGGTTCTTATCGGTTCGTTCCGCAAATCGCCGGTCCCAACGTGTCCACAAAGTGTCAGCCGTGTTTAGCGTAGAGGCGCAGGAGGAAAGCCCTGAATGGAATGTTCGCTTTTTGTTTAGGTTCGGACAATTTATGGTTGTACTACCAAAAAAGACGACGAAATAGACGGTTCAACGGTTGTTCGACAAAGGTGGGTAACCTCACTCCGAGAGGGTTGCTTTCCGCGAGGTTCGGGTTCGCTTTAATGCGGGTCCCCATGATGTAGTCGAACCAGGGACGGGTGACACACCAGTTGGCGTCCTGATTGGTGTTCATATGGTGATTGTAATGCCAGGGAATGGCCTTCTTTCCCACTCGGGTTCCTCATAGACTTCGTCGCGGTCATCCTTGGTGCGCACGATCTTGTGATGCTGCTAGTGGCTTTTCATGGACTTTGCCTGCCATTCTCGGGGCATTGTTGGCTTTGATTGGAAACGATGTGCTGTTTCGGTCTGCGGGACGGTGATCCAGTTTTTGGCGCTATGGGCAATATCCTACAAGGAAGCAGGACAATATTGGGCATTGCTAAACGGCAGGTTTTGTTAACGTCCGCCCCCTTGGACGGGCCATCTACATGGTCGACATTCCTGGAAAACACATTAAGGACTTCCTGCTGTGAGCACCCCAACCGATACTTCTTATGACACCCCTGTTATCCCGAGAAAAGTTCCGGCCGGCCCACCACTGAACTGGATTTCGGCGGCGGTGCGACTGCTGCGCAGTAACTGGGGCGTGATTCTGCCCGCCTATCTGCTGGTGTTTCTTGTTCCGGCGCTGATTCAATATGGTGCGATGGAGATGATTTCCGGTGGCAGTGTCTTTGGCACCGTGGTGCTGGTGATTGTCAGCATTTTCGTAACGCTGCTACTCAACGCCGGTATGGTGGCTCTGTTCCACAGCGCAGCCGAGGGGACTCCCCGGTTTACCCAGGTGTTTTCCGGCTTCAGCGGGCACACGATCATTCATACTTTCCTGATGGTAGTGATGATGATTGTCGTCGGCATTGTACTGTCTGTTATTGGCTACGTGATCGCAAGTATTGCCGATTTTTCGTTTTCATCTGTTAGCCGCTATGGCATGGGTGGTTTCATGGATGATGGCTTCGGGCCCTCAGCAGGTATTGCTGCGATTCTGATCATGTTCATTGCAGTGCTTGGCGCGCTGGTTCTGTTCGGTGCGTTGTTCTTCTATGCAATCCCGTTGATTGTGGTTGCCAGACAGGGGGCTTTAGAGGCTGTTCGTAACAGCCTGCGCGCGTGCTTCAAGAACTTGTTTGTACTGCTTTTCTTTGCTGTAAACGCGATGGTTGTTACTCAACTGGTACTGTTCCCCGCGTTCGCAATTGGTGCTTCAACCGCATCGGTTATTGGCATGACGGTGATTACAATTGTCGTGTCGTTTGTCTGGGGTGCAGTTCTTGCGGGCGCGTATTATCTTTCGTTCCGGGATGTTCTTTTGGGCAAAGGTGATACCGAATCAGGCAACGCTATCGAAGCCACTGTTCCCGCCTGAAGCGACTAAAAAACAAGCTATTGGTGGGTGTGCCAACACCCACCCAACCTGGCGAAGCGCCCATCTGTTCAGATTGATCATTTTACCTGCGCTTTCCGCCAGGGCCTGCCACTGCACACTTTGCACTGCCTATCCTGTCGTTGCCAACAACGTTATCCACAGATTCTGTGGGCAAAACCAATCAGCCCTGTTGGTTCATCCCTAGCTGTGGAAAACACTTGTTCAAAAACCGGTTCATGGGGTTCTCGATGATCGAGGGCAGGTTGATACCCAAAGGGTTGGACTCGGCAAGCTCCGGATTTGCTTTGATACGGGTCCCCATGATGTAGTCGAACCAGGGACGGGTGACGCACCAGTTGGCGTCCTGATTGGTGTTCATATGGTGATCGTAATGCCAGGGAATGGCCTTCTTTCCCCACTCGGGTTCCAGGTGAGAGCGCCGGTGCACATAGAAGTACCGGCCGGCCGCATAGTAGGTGCCCAGTGTAAAAAACGGGGCTACCGGTAGTGCCAGAGAGGTAACCGCAGTGAGCGCAAGCAGTGAGGTGACTTCGTTCCGGGTACGCCAGTTGGACAGCCCTTCTTCATAGCCTTCGTCGCGGTAATCCGTGGTGCGTACGATCTTGTGGTGCTGCCAGTGGCTTTTCATGGACTTCGGTACCGGGCTGTATCTGGGTTTTCCCGGCCGTGGGGTCCCGTGGAGGATGTATTTATGGGCATACCATTCAACGCCGTTGGCAAAAATCAGGGCGACCGGAAAGCCAATCATGAATCACCTCTTTCAGAGAGTGGCTGAGTTTTCATCGTGCCATAGCCGCCTTGAATTTCTGTGTTCATTTGCGTCAGCTTGTCAGGCCCCGTTGGCGGAATCGGACAACCTGATCAAATTGCCTCCAACATCGCGCGCCCCAGGGATGATGAGGGTCGGGCGAACCTATCCTGAGACTTCACACAGAGTTATCCACAGATTCTGTGGGCAAACCGCTGAATGATCCGCTGCCGTGCAGGTTCGTAATTCCCCGTAGTTGGGTGCAATCGCTTGAGAGTTCCGGTAGTGTCGCGCCCTTTTTGCCGCGAGGACCCATTCCCAATGACCGCCGAGACTATCCCTAAACCCAAGGCAGGCGAGAGCGTCTGGAGCGACAGTGACCCCGTTGTGCTGATTCTGACCATTGGCTTTATTCTGCTGTTTGTTGGTGCTTCTGTTGTCGATGCAGATTACGTGGCTGAATTGATTGGTCACGGTTTTTCGTGGACCGCAAAATATCTTGGTTCTTTTTTCCAGCTGCTCCTGCTGCTCACTTTTTTTGTGGCGGTTGCCACGGGCATAAGCGGGGCCGGTAGGGCCAGGATTGGAGGGCTGGATGAGCCGGAGATTGGCCGGTTCCGCTGGTTATCGATGATCATGTGTACGTTGCTGGCCGGTGGCGGAGTCTTCTTCGCAGCTGGTGAGCCGGTCTATCATTTTGTGGTCACCCCGCCGGCGTTTGATACCGAGGCCGCATCCCCTGCCGCCGTTGCACCTGCGCTAGCCCAGTCATTTATGCATTGGGGGTTTCTCGCCTGGGCTGTGCTTGGTTCATTAACGGCCATCGTGCTCTCTCGCGCGCATTACTCCCAAGGGCAGCCGCTGCAGCCACGTACGCTGCTTTATCCCGTTTTAGGTGAGCGCGTCGTCCGCGGGCGCCTGGGCGGAGTCGTGGATGCTGCCTGCGTGATCGCCGTGGTTGCCGGCACCGTGGGCCCGATCGGCTTTCTGGCGACACAGATGAGCTTTGGCTTGCATGAGCTTTTTGGTGTCTCCGATGATTATGGCACCCAGCTCATGGTTCTGACCGTGCTGGCCGGGGTATACATGACATCCGCAATGACCGGACTGCATCGGGGTATCCAGCTGCTCAGTCGTTTCAACGTCATCCTGGCGCTGGTCATCGCCGGCGTTATATTTGTGTTTGGCCCAACGCTATTCCTTACGGATGTCTACGTACAATCCATGGGGCAGTATCTGGGCTCGTTTTTCTCCATGGCCACGATGACAGCACAAACGGCGCCCGATTGGTGGATGAAGTGGTGGACGGTGTTTTTCTTTGCCTGGTTTATTGGCTATACCCCCTTGATGGCAGTGTTTGTATCGAGAATCTCACGGGGTAGAACCGTCCGTGAAACCATCATGGCGGTCGCCATACTGGCACCCATCGCTACGACCATCTGGTTCACGTTGCTGGGTGGATCCGGCATCTATCATCAGCTGTCTGGCACGTTTGATTTGACCGACGCCCTCAACAGCTTTCAGTTTGATGTCGCCACATTGACGGTTGCGCAGGCACTGCCGGGAGGCACCTGGATGGCGGCCGCCATCCTGTTGTTGACCACTATCTTTGTGGCGACAACCGGAGATTCGATGAGCTACTCCATTGCGATGGTTGGGGCTGGCCATGACGAGCCGCAACCCTGGATTCGGGTTTTCTGGGGTGGCGCCATGGCACTGATGGCCGCGATTCTTCTCTATATGGGGGCCGGTCAGATTGGCGTGTTGCAACAGTTCATTGTCATCACAGCCATTCCGGTGTCGTTGATTATTCTCCCTTCTCTGTGGACCGGTCCCCGGGCCGCCGCAGCCCTGGCGAAAGAGCAGGGGCTGACTTAGGTTTTTACTTTCCCCCTCAGGGATTTGATCTCCCCACGGCGGGTTTTGTTATCCACACGCCGCCGTTGGGAGGATTTCGTAGGCCGTGTTGGCCGGCGGGCTTTTTGCGGCTTTACTGCCTCCTGAATGAGAGTCTTGAGTCGGTTCAGCGCGTCCTCTTTGTTCTGCTCAAACGTGCGGAAAGACTGCCCCTTGATCACAATCACGCCGTCTTTACTGATGCGCTGGTCGGACAATGCCATCAAACATTCTTTGTAAAACGGCGGCAGGGTGGAATGCAGGACGTCGAACCGGAGGTGAACGGCAGAGGCAACCTTATTCACATTCTGGCCGCCTGCCCCCTGGGACCGTATCTGCGTAATCTGGATTTCCCAGTCTGCCAGTTCGACGGCATTGGATAATTTCAGCATAGTGGCACGTGTTGAGAGCTCGGATTCGGGTGTTTACGAGTATCATCCTACGCAATCCGGCAACCAATCAGAAGCGATGAACACAGGGGACACCGAATGAAAGTGATGGTTTTAGGCGCTACCGGCCTGACCGGAGGCATGGTGGTGGAGAAACTCCTCCAGCAGCCGGAGATATCAACTGTGATCGCTCCGGTTCGCCGGCCGATGGTCGTGGAAAATCCGAAACTGGAGCAGCGCTTCATGGATTTTGATGCGATGGAGGCTCAGCCTGACGCTTTCCAGGTGGATGTCCTGATCTGTTGCCTTGGAACAACCCTGAAAAAGGCAGGCTCCAGAGAAGCCTTTCGCAAGGTCGATCATGACTATGCATTGAAGGCAGCTCAGATGGCCCGTAACGCCGGTGCACGGGCATTGATTCTGATGTCGGCCATCGGAGCATCGTCGCAATCCCCGGTTTTCTATAATCGAGTCAAAGGAGAGCTTGAGGACAATGTCCGGGCGCTGAAATTTCCTTATCTTGCGATTTACCACCCGAGCCTGTTGCTGGGGCAGCGCAAGGAGGCTCGAACGGCCGAGGCTCTTGGTGTGGCCGTCATGCCGGTTGCGAATCGGGCGTTGATCGGGCCACTGAGAAAATATCGGGCGATTGAAGCGGAAGCCGTAGCGTCGGCCATGGTCAACGAGCTCGAGACCATTAGCGGAATCACTTCGGGCGGTGCAGTGGTGAGAGTGTGGGAGTACGACGATATCTTAACGATGGGCAATCGTCGCTAATGCTGTCCTTCACCTGATGTAAAATCCGGGTCACTGTTCCCGAGCGATCGATGAGGTTGATCAATGAAATATGTACTTGTTCCTTTTCTGGTGTTTTCCGTACTCATGGCGACAGGGTGCAGTCGCCCGGAATCGCCCCAGGAAGTATCGGAAGCGTTTTGGCAAGCTGTACTTGAAGAGGATGCTGAAGCGGCCGCAGATTATTCAACCCTGGTCGATGAAGCGGCATTCGATGGTTTTGAACAGCAATGGCAGAACGTGAGCATTGAGTGGGGGCGTGTGGTCATTGATGACAATCTGGCCCGGGTAACCACCACCCTGAGTGGTCTGGAGGGCCAGAACGAAGCCACGGAGTCCTTAACCTATCTGGTACGTAAAGGTGACGACTGGCTGGTGGATTATTATCGCACCGGCGATGCCCTGAAACAGGGCCCGGTTTGGGGAAGTCTTGTTGGGCAGCTGGAAAAACTGGGTGAAGATCTCAAGAGTCGCTGGGCAAATCAATCCGATGAGATGGCGGTAGAGCTTGAGAGGCTGGGGCGGGAGTTGCAGCAACAGGCCCAGAGTATGAATGAAGATATGTCGGCGTTGGCTGAAGAGTACGGTGACCAGCTGAGCCAGCATCTGGAAGAGCTGTCTGAATCCCTGCGGGAAGCCCTTGAATCTACCCCATCTGCAACGCCGCAGGACAGACGTACCTTGAACGAAACGGTAATCAGGCTTGAAGACCAGCGGGAGCAGTTGTCTGAAGTCAACTTGAAAACGCTTGCGGAGAGCACCGCGACCGCCGCCGAAGCCCAGCTGCAATTGAGCGAATTGAGCGAGGAGTTTGCGGCCTACAAGGCGGAATGGCGGCAACGTGTTTTCGACATGCAAGCAGAAATGGCTGAGTTTCTGGAGAATCTGAAGACCCGCTGAACCCAGGGGCGCCTCGCCCTTCTTTAGTGCATAATTTTGATGGCGCCCCCCCGATGGTGCGCCTCTCTCATCGTTTGAATCCGGCAGTTGCTACTTCCCTTCAGGTTTTGACCAGTCCGCCGGTTCAGGCCCGCTCTTTGCTTAGCTTCCTTCTGAAAGCAGGTATGTTTGCACCACATCGTTGTAGTGCAGGCATGCAGTACCGATTGAGGAAGGCGCGCTATGACTTTACGCAGTGATTCCATGAACCTTTCATCCGATGAGCGGGGTTGGTTGCCCTGGTTTGGGGCCACAGGTAAGTTGCGGATGGGATGGTCCTGTTTTTTGAACCGCCAGCAATATGCAACGAATGAAGAGATATTCGAGAGCATCGCGAAAACCCGTCGCGAAGCGCTGATTAACTGGGCAAATGGCAAGTGGGCCTTCCTTGAGGGGCTTGCGGCACGACTTGAGGGTAGCGAACACGATAGCATTTCAGAGGTACTGGATTCGGCCGTTACGCGCCTCCGGGAAATTTCGGAGCTTTTCGTTGTGAAAGAAGATGGCTCTGTTGTCGCCTCGACGGTGACCGGCAGAAACGGAGCCGCAGGCCTCATGCCCGCGGCCGTGCAACGAGGGGTGAGAGAGCGGTTCCTCCACGGGCCCTACAGTGACCCGGTCACCTTGCAGCTTGGTGCCACAACTTCCAGATTTCATGACGATGTCACGCTGATGTTCTACCAGCCGGTCGCTCTTGCTGGCAATCAGGCAGCGGCAGTCTGTGCCCGGGTTCCGAACGATGTCATGAGTGACCTGATTCAGCGCGAGGCCGGGCACATTTTTGAAGAGTCTGGCGACAACTACATTTTCATGATCGACAGTCAGTTTGATCCATCGATCAGGCCGGGAGTTGCCCTGTCGCGCTCGCGGTTTGAAGACGCTACCTTCAGTCACGGCGACAACCTCAAAGACGGAATCCGTGCGGGCTTCGGTACAGTACGGATTCGGGAACACACCGAATTCGAAATACGTTTTACCGACCCGGCTACGGGGCAGTTGCACCCGGGGGTACGGGAAACCATGGCCCGTGGTGAAAACCTCTACGTTAAGTACCCCGGCTATTCCGACTATCGCCATATACCGGTGATTGGCAAGGGCGTGACCTTCCAGTTACCCGGGTCTCCTGATCGTTGGGGCATGATGTGTGAAGGCGACCTGGAGGAGGTGTATCGGAAACGTTCGGTCAGCTATCGACTGACGGCGCGGCTCGGGGTCCTTATGGCGCTTATCTGGGCAGCCAACGTAGCGGTTTCGGCAAGCGGTGCTCCTCTGTGGCTGGAAGCCTCCGTGAACGCGATGGTTGCGCTCCTGGGGCTTGTCATCTTCCGGGCAAGTTCCGCCAAGCCATTGGCAGATAGCCTGTCATCACTCGCGGATGTCATACGGAACATTGCCGAAGGAGGCGGGAATCTGCGCCAGCGTCTCGATGTCGGCAAGACCAAGCGGGATGAGAGCGGGGATCTCGCGCGCTGGATGAACAGCTTTCTGGATACCCTCGACGGCATGGTGGGGCAGGTCATCAGTCTTGCGGGTGAATCCCGCTCCGCCAGTGAACACCTTGTGGGTCAGAACCGCCAGGCGGATGAAAAGATTCAGCAGGTGGTACACGACATAGAGCAGATGCTGAAGGGCGCTGATCTGCAGCAGAACGAAATCGAAAATGCCTCGACCACAGCGCAGGAAATGCGAGTTAGCATGGAAGATGTGGTGGCTCGTGCCAAAGATCAGTTTGCCCGTGTCAGCCGTGAAACCGAGAGCATTCGCGACGTTATCGTGCGTTCGGCCGAGGGTATCCGCGCCGCGAGTGAACGCACGGATGAGATCGGCAAGGCGGCCGAAATGATCAACGACATTGCTGCCCAGACCAATCTGCTCGCACTCAATGCGGCCATAGAAGCGGCTCGGGCCGGTGAGGCAGGGCGGGGATTTGCAGTCGTCGCCGATGAGGTCCGGCAACTGGCCAGTCGGACAGCACAGGCCACGACGGAAATTGATGAGCGCCTGTACCGGGTGCGGGAAGAAACTCAGCGCGCCGTAACCACGATGGAAGACGGCATGGCAGAAATGGAGACCCGTCTGGCTCAGGCCCGGGCAGCGTCGGATGACAACGCAGAGCTGCATCACATGGTCGACAAGCTCTTCCGGGCGATCTCGGGCATTGCGGAAACTAACGCTGTTCAGAGTGCCCAGACCAGTGGCGTTGCTGACAGCGTAAGCTTCATGACGGCGGTGATCGCGGGGTTGACCGCAAGTTCTGAGATGACGCACGTGTCGGCAAACAAGCTGAAAAATCTGACCGGTCAGTTTCAGGTGAGCAATGCCTGAAAGAGAGTGGCCGGGGCGCTTCGGCCCCGGCCAATCGGTGGGCCCAGGAATCAATTCGTCAAAAGCGTTTCATACACCTCTGCCAAAAGGGCGCCGTCCAGCAGGGACAACAGTCGGTTGTGTGATACGGAGACGCCAGACCACGTCTGGTTCCAGCTGCCGGTACAACCATAGGTGATCAGGGTGGTGTTGTGGTGGGCGTAGTCCAGGCAACGACCGCTTCCCTCATTCCGCAACTGCTGGTTTTCCTCATTGTATTGCCAGCGCTGGTTGGCATTATCGGCCTGGCATAAAGTCAGTCCGAGTCTGCCGTTGACAGGCGTCAGGCATTCCCAGGGGGTAGCCGTTGGATGGATCCGGCCTTTCAGGTCCATGGTCCAACGGGGCGTACTGGCAAGATCCTGAGGCAGCGGCGTGAGAGCCACATAGCCATCTTCATCAAGGTTGCTATCGAAGAACAGGTTGTTGCCGCGAATGACGTCACCGCTGGGGACCAGATCATCGGTCGAGTCAATCAAGCCGTTTTCGGTGAGGGCGCGAAGCAGCCGGCTCCGGGTTTCCGACACTGTCAGGTTGGCGCGCCGGGCCTGTTCGAGAATGACGGCAATCTCTCGGGTTGCCTCGTCCTGTTCCTTCAGTTGTTCAAGGCGCTGCCAGGCTTCTGTCGACAATTCATCCCGCAATTCAGTATCGGTATAGCTTGCAACCAGCGTCGCAAGTTCACCGTTCATCACCGCGAATTGAGTGGCATCCAACGCCATCAACGACACTTCAATCTCGGCTATTTCGCGTGCGCGCAGCTGTTGATAGCCAATGTCCTGGCCTACTATGCCGACCGGAGGCAGGTCGGGTATGGATCCGTCAAAGCTTGTTTGTGTCAGGGTCTGGATATTGCCCTCCCGACGACAGAGCAAGCTGGCGCTGGTCGGCCTGAAATCCGCGTGCAGATTGAAATGCAGCTGATTGACACTGCTGGCATTGTGTCGGTCCGAGGCCACGGACACCTGCTTTTTATTGCCTTCGGCGTTGCTGACTTCCACCCAGCAAAGGTCGCCGCCAGCGCTCAGGTCTGGCTTCGGCAGTTCAAATACGTTGCCGTAGTTGCCGTGGAAAACCGGGTAAATGACAGCGGCTGTGCCATCGGGATCGTAGCCACCGAGGATAGTGGCCACCGGAACGCCAACCTCTAGCGGTGCAGGGTGTGAACTGCTGAAGTTCTCATACTGCCCCGTGGTTGTGTTCCACTTCTTGTAACCTGATGGGAAACTGGTATCCGGTACTGGTAGCCGTGCCACATCGTTCTGGATTATGCGGGCGGAGTAGCCGGTGTAATGCGTGTAGACCGAGAAAGGCCCACCGTCTGAACCGCCAGACATGGCGTCGCGCTTGAAATTGTAGGCGCCTGATTCATCCACACCGAACAGGTTGGCGCGCATACGATCCCGGTGTGCGATGTAGCCCCAGCCACTGTCGGCATGGTGTACTGCCCAGCGGCCGTCCTCGGTCAGACCCTGGCCTGGGTAGTGCCCCAGCCCGTAGGCGTGCCCCCACTCGTGACTGGCCTCGTTACCCCAGGTGGCGTAGAGCGTTCCGATGCCGTTACCGCCGCTCAGCCCGTGGGACACCCTGCCATTCTGATACATGCCCCAGGCGTGGTGGTTGGTAATCTGTTTGAATACGTGGGGGTGGCTCTGGTTCATGTGATTGCTGGTATAGCCAAAGTTGGCCATGTTGATACCAACACTGACCTGTGACTTGGCCACATTCTCACGCATATCGCCGCTATAGACACCGCCCTCAGCCTGGCTTGCGCCATCTGCCTCTTTGTCGTAAATGACACCTGATCTGATGATGACGCGGTCAAGTACCGCGTCGGCATAGCTACCCATGACCAATCGCGATACAGGCATGGTCTGGAAGTAGTCGGTGGCGGCCATGATTGGGTCACGAAGAGTGTAGTGTCCGTTTTCCTGGCCTGGTTCGGTAAGCATACCCAGCCGAATACTCTGGAAAACAATCTGAGAGGCTTCGCCAATGTCGATATTGCCAGCGGGGAGGTCCCCAAAGACTGAGGTGTCCGAATCGCGATCGGCAACAAAGCGAAGGGACATTCCGTTCCTGATCGTGTCCCAAGGCAGCCGGATCGACCAGGCCTGTGTGGAATACTGAACTTCCCGGGAACCGGTCACATCGGATTCAGGCAAAGCATTGGGGTGTGCCATGGCCAGGGTCATGAGCGGTTCGCCGTGAAGACTCACTTCCACATCAACGGTTGTCGGGTTGAGGCCCGGTTCGGGAACAAACAACAACAGGGCATCCCTGAGCGCCGTGATTCTCGGCATGTATTTGCTCTGGGTTTCGTCAACCTGATTGCGCTCGAAATTGTTGGCTGGAGCGACCGAGTGAGCTTGCACAAACTGGACTTCACCCTTGAGTTCGCCGCCGGAGAGGTCGTTCCTGAGTCCCCTTTTATTACCTTCGAAATCCTGTGAGTAGAAATCCCGCGCAGCAGTTGGCAGGTAGGCTGCGGTATGTTCAACCTGAAGTGAACCAGACAGCGTGACGGTTTGCTTGCCATTGGTTGCCTGGATGGAAACTGGCACCTTTGCAGAAACGTCATCAGCCTCAGGGTTTCCGGTTATTTCGCCAGTGGCCGGATCGATGGAGGCCCATTCCGGGAGTTGTTTGGCCTGATACGTGATATCCCCGGAGAGTGTGTTGATTTCGGCCCGGAACGCATAGCTTGTCGCTGCAACCGCATTGGGCAGGTTAAGGGTGCGACTGGTGGAAGTGGACCTATCGTCTCCGTCTGAAGAACTGCCACCGCAGCCAGCAAGCAATAGTCCGGTTAATCCAAGTACAACGGTTTTGCTCGAAAACATCTTGAATCCCTGTGAGTTTTCCTGTTTTTCATCTTTTTACAATTCCGGCGGGGATTCTGAGGGTTGTCTTGGATTCCGGACAGTCGTTGTTTGTAATAAAACTGTAACAATATTGAGTCCATCACAGTTAGGTCTGTGATGGTTGGTTTGAGGAGGGAGTCTATGGTAAGCGATTGACGGGCTGGATGGCTGTTGTAAGGGGCGAAGCCCCGGAATCCGTTTCGGGTTCCGGGGAAGACGCGCAGGCTTTTGATCAGAGCCCGTAAGAACGCGAAATGGTGTCTATCTCACCGCTTTCCTGCATGGCCTGGTAAGCCGTATTCAGGGCTTTGATCAAGTCGGGATCAGAGTCCTTGTTAATGGCCAGATACATCGGGGTTTCGCGGAAAACAAGAACTGCCTCAAGGCCGGTCACGTCGGAGGCATCGGCGGCCAGGTAGGGGCCTGCCAGGCCATCGGCCACCCATAGATCGATCTGATCCTGTTCCAGCCGCTTGGCATTCAGTCCATTGTTGGTGATGGCGGAAACATCGAATCCTTTGTCTTCCAGGTATCCCGTCATCACATCGCCCTTGTAGCCACCGATACGGTAGTCACGGGCATCCTCAATATCGTCCAGTTTGATGCTGGAGCCGGGCTTGGCGAACAGGGTCCACTTGATGCTGGAGAGTGGTCCCACCCATTCAAAGAAGGGTTCCCGCTCGTCTGTCTTGGACACGCAGTAGATACCATGGTCTTCGTGCCGTTGAGCGCGGTTCATGCCATAGCTGAGGTCTCGCAGCTTGATGCTGTAGTCGACCTTGGCATTCTCTAGAACAGCTTTGAGCACATCGGTGCAGAGGCCGGTGATTTCGGATTCTGAATGGGCAAAGGGCTGACCATTGGTGGTCATGTTATAAGGAGGATACTGTTCGGTGTAAACGCGCAATTGCTCGGAAGCAGTGGCACAGCCGGCCAGAACCATCATGGCGGCGAGAAGTCCGAGTTTCCCTTTCATGAGAATGCTCCGTTTTCGGTTGAGAATTTGGGAGCTCACTATGATATTCAACCGGTGTTCAATGAGGCAGCTCGGATTCCTCGGCTTTACATTTGTCTCTTTCAGTGGTTGCGGATAGTTAATGTTGGGTCCTGAGTGATTCAGGCCGCAACAATGCGGTTTCTTCCTGCGTCTTTGGCTTCGTAGAGCCGTCCATCGACAGTGGCCAGAAATTCGGTAAGTGAATCGCTTTGCGACGGAATAATGGTTCCGATACCCATGCTCAAGGTTACCAGCTGGCTCGCCGAGTTATCTGCATGGGGAATCTGTTCGCGAAGCAGGTCACTGATGCATCGTTCCGCCACTCTCACGGCCGCGTCGGCATCGCTTTCCGGCAGAACAATGACGAACTCTTCGCCCCCGAACCGCCCCACAAAGTCTTTGGGGCGCTTAATGGCGTTTGACAGCACGGAGCTAACCCGTCGCAGGCATTCGTCGCCCTGAATGTGGCCATATAAATCGTTGTATTGTTTGAAATGGTCGATATCGAGAAGAATCAGTGATAACGGCTGACGGTTGCGCTGTGCGCTGAGCCAGGTGTCCTCAATAACGGTGTCGAACATCCGTCGATTGGACAAACCGGTCAGGCCATCCTTGAATGAGTACTCTTCGAGTTTCTTCTGAAGGGCTATCAGCTTCTCCTCGGTTTTCTTGCGTTCGCTGATGTCGAACATGAAGCCGATCAGGGCTTCTACTTCGCCACTGCCATCGCGAACAACATGCACGACGTCACGAATCCAGACATAGTGACCGTCCCGATGCAGAGCCCGGTAGTCTGCTTCATGATCGACGCCGCACTCCGATTGTTTGACGCAGAAATTGACGACCCACTCCTGGTCCTCCGGATGCATACGGGTGGCCCAGTCTTCGACACTTTTCCAGCTACCCTGGGGCCAGCCCAGCAATGCTTCTATCTGCGGACCGATGTATTCGAATGCCATGGTCTGCCAGTTGATTTTCCATGGAATCGCCTTTGTGGATTCCAGCAGTGCCTTGTAGACAGAGCTGTCCGGCGTCATTTCAATGGATTGTTCAGGCATGTCTGTTCCCCCCGGAGATATTCGCGGGCTGCGGTCTGATATGTCGAGTATGTCATGTCTTTGAAGCTAGAATACTGCTTTTATGTCACTGACAGTGATCTTTCGCAACTGACAAGACAAGGAAACGTCCATTGGAAGCATTACTCTTTCTCGTTATCGGAGCTGGCGTGCTGCTGGTGCCTGTGGGCTCACTCCTGGGCTTTCTGGCGTTCCGGCAAAGAGACCGTCACGCTTCCCGGGTCGAGGATCTGGCTCGGGAAGTCGCCGAACTCCGGGCAGAGGTTTCCAGGCTTCGCGATACCCGGGTTTCTCTAGCGGATCCGGTGACGCCGCCCACCCCGGATGCGGCGGCGGATGTCGGTTACGTGCGGGAGCCCACAAGTTCGGTGGCGGAAACGACAGACGCAGAGACATCTCGGGAGCCGGTCCAGGAAGACACAGCAATTGCCGTTCCCGTGAATCGGTCGGGTGCTCTGGTATCCCGTGGCGTGGCGGCATTCAAAGCCAACTGGATGGTCTGGATTGGTGCGCTGAGTGTCAGTCTTGCCGGGATCTTTATGGTCAGCCATTCGATTTCCGCCGGACTTATCGGACCAGTGCATCAGTTGCTGATGGCGTTGCTGACCGGGTTGGGGTTGCATGCAGGCGCGGAATATCTTCGTAGGCGTCACATGGGTTCGGATCAGGTCTTTGCAGCACTGGCCGGCGGTGGCAGTGTCACACTCTATGCGGCCTTGTTGGCGGGGGTTCATCATTATGGGCTGATCGGGCCCGTACCGGCGCTTTTCGCACTTGCACTGGTTTCCGTCGCGACCATGTTTCTGGCGCTTGTGCATGGCCCATTACTGGCCATTATGGGGCTATCGGGTGCCTATCTGGTGCCGCTGCTGGTCGGGGGTGAAGGCGGCAGTGCCGTCTTTGTGCTGAGTTACAGCGTTGTGATCACCGTCAGCTCCCTGCTGTTGATGCAGTATGTCTACCGTCCCTGGCTTTGGTTTGGCACTCTGGCCGGCGCCGGACTCTGGTGGCTTCTGGTTGCCGTTAGTGGACGCCACGGCCTGGCGGTGTCCTGTTATCTTCCCGTGCTTTTCCTGTTGTTTTCGGTCTTGCCCGGAAATGGCCTGCTTCCCCTGCAGCGTCGAAGAGACGCCTTGCTGGCAACGTTGTTGGCCTGGGGAGCGTCTATTGCCTGGCAATCGACGGATGATCCCGCTTTTCTGGCGTGGCTATGGATGCTACCGGTCGCGGTATTGTTGCCCCAAAGCCGGCAGCGACTGTGGTTTTTGCCCTGGACCGCTGTGTTGGCCACGTTTGCCGGCTGGCTTTTCTATTCTGCCGATCTGAGTCAGGACGTTCTGTTCAGGCCGTTGGGACAGAGTTTCCATCAGCCCTTCATCACCTATCTGATTCTTGCCTCTGTGCTGGTGGTATTGGGCGTCCTCTGGCAGTGGCGGACGCAGCTGGAGCTGAGGCGGTGGGCGTCGCTGGCGATGCTGGCGCCCGTTATCTGGCTGTTACTGGGTTGGTTACTTGTTCAGGGCGGGCAGGCTGCAGGCAACTGGGCGTTGGTCGCGCTCCTGGCGGCGGCGGTCTATGGTGTCGTTGCCTGGCGCTTGGAGCACTCGCCAGGTTATCGCGTTGGCCTGGTCTGGGCGATACTGGCTGCCCACGCGTGCTATTCCATGGCGGTTGCCATGTGGTTGCAGGAAGCGTCAATGACATTGGCACTGGCCACTCAGTTCGTCAGCCTGGTCTGGCTTGGACGCCGATACCAGGCGACTGAGCTGTTCCTGATTCTCAAGGTTATACTGGCCATTGTGGTGGCGAGACTGACCTTCAATCCATGGTTGCAGAGCTACGATGCGGGTGGGCATTGGTCCCTTTGGACCTACGGAGGGGCCACGCTGTTTGCCGGCGCTGCTACCTGGCTGGCCAGAAAGGAGGTCATTCGGCCCTGGCTGGAAGCTGTCACCTTGCATCTTCTGGTACTGTTCCTGGGCGTGGAGCTTCGTTACTGGCTATACAACGGGGATATCTTTGCGCGGGAATATGGCGTCACCGAGGCGTCAATCAATACCGTGCTCTGGGGCGCTTTGAGCATCGTCTACGTTTTCCGGTCCAGGGTCGCGGGAACGCTGGGGTGGCTTTACCGGTTGCTGGCGCGGGCACTGACGGTGATCGCTGTTCTGAGTTATCTCGTTGTTGCCGTGGTGCACAACCCCTGGTGGACCGACGGCGTAATTGGCAGTACTCCGGTATTCAATCTGCTGTTGCTGGCGTATGGCGCGCCGGTCCTTCTGGCTCTGGCCAGCGCTCGATACTCCGATCTTGTGCCCGTTCGCTGGGCTCTTTGTGCGGCCGCCGTGGCTTTCGGGTTGTTCACTTTGCTCGAAATACGGCATCTGTGGCAGGGCAGTGCGATGACTCTGTCCAGTGGAATGGGGGAGGGCGAGCTCTATACCTACTCGGTGATTGGTATGCTCTACTCGATTGCCGCGATCCTTTGGTCCACACGTAACCAGAGCGAACTGCTGCACAAGGCAGGAATGATTCTGCTTGGCCTGGTCATCGGCAAGATCTTTCTGGTGGATATGGCCGGGCTGCAGGGGCTGTGGCGGGTTGCTGCGTTTATGGGGCTGGGGCTGGCGCTGCTTGGCCTGGCGTGGATGTACCGGCGAACCTCCGGCTCCGGGAAGGCGTCAGAAGCCTGAGGCCGTTGATCGGGATTTTGGCGTTGCCCATGAGCGGTGTTCGCTATACAGTTAACAAACACTCACTTAATTCTGGCAGTAGATGAGGAAATCCAGGTGACAGAACTCGTAACTTACGAACTGAACGACGGCATTGCCACCATTACCGTGAACAATGGCAAGGCTAATGCTCTGAGCCATGAGGTATTTGACGCGCTGAATGCCGCGCTGGACCAGGCAGAGCAGGATAAGGCCATTGTCATTCTCACTGGCCAGCCGGGAATGTTTTCCGGCGGCTATGATCTCAAGGAAATGCAGAAAGGCCCGAAAGAGGCCATGGCGCTGGTTAAGGTGGGCTCTACGTTTACCCGTCGTCTGGCTGCATTTCCGCTGCCGGTTATTGCCGCCTGCAGTGGCCACGCCATCGCCAAGGGCGCGTTCGTTCTGCTCTCAGTGGATTATCGAATCGGGGTAGAGGGTGGCTTCAAGCTGGGCCTGAATGAAGTGGCCATTGGTATGACCATGCACCATGCGGGCATTGAGATTGCGCGCCATCGTATGCCGGCCCCTTACTTCTACCGCTCGGTGGTAAACGCTGAGATCTTTAACCCGGAAACGGCTATCGCGGCCGGCTTCCTGGATGAAATCGTGGCGCCGGAACAGTTGGCGGAACGTGCCAACGCGGTGGCAACGCATATGAAGCAACTCAACATGCGCGCCCACAAGCAAACGAAGCTCAAAACCAAGGCAGCTTATCTGGAGAAGCTGGACTGGTGCATTGAGCAGGATGCAGCCCACTTCGACGTACTGGGCTGATCCCCGCCGGGGCCACCTGTCTGGTGGCTCCCGTCGCTTCAGTTGGTTTCCCGGTAGTTCACCAGATCGTAGCGTTTCTGGTAACTGCCGTTTTCTCCCGCGCACAGCAATCCCGCCTGGACCGGGCAACCCTGATCGTCAAGCATCAAGGTGCCGATGTTGCGGTCACTGGTCAGGAAGAAGTCGCTCTCTTCCGGCAGCAGGTAGCTTTCCTGATTTTTGCCCAGTAACTCGCCGATCCTGTTGATGGCCCTCAAGCCGATATTCTCACCCATAGGTACGTTGTTGCAGGCGCTGCTGCAGATCTGCCAGAGAACGGGCCCCAGGCTGGTTTGACGCCTTCGGGCAAAGGCGTAGTGTACGTCGCCAGAGAAAACCACCACATGCTCAACACCGGGTAACTGACAGCAGGATGCTTTAAGAGCCTCGAGCGATGCCGTGTCAGCACTCCAGGGTTCCCGATCGAGAGTGCGTTTGAACATGGGAAAATTCAGCTGCAGGTATTCGATGTGACTGAACCCGTAGGTTGGGGTCGGTGAGACCACAATCAGCGTGCGACACTGATGAAACCCGGAGAGTCGCTGGCCCAGTTGCCGGATCTGCTGATCAGACATCAGGCCAAGGGAGTGTTTGCCTCGCTTGCTGAATTCCCGGTGGGTGCGGGTATCCAGCACCGCCACCGGCGGTGTCTGTTCCAGTTCGTAGCCCCAGTACCGCTCAAGCAACCAGTCCCAGTCTTTGTGGTCGGCTGGCGTACCCTGTTCAAGAAGCGTTTTGAGTTTTGCCACTTCGGGCTTCACCTGAGAGGGTTGATTGCCCCAGTGCTGGCAGAGGAAGTAAGCCTGCAGAGCGTTGGTCAGCACGTACCGGCCAATGGGCGTGGTGCTCAGTTGCCGGGCGTTCTGTTTCGAGATGTTCCAGTCGTCGGTGACTTCATGGTCATCAAAGATCATGTAGGTCACCGTGTTGGCGAGCAGTTGGCGGACCTCCGAGCGGGCCAGGTCTGCAAACCGGGACAGGTTGAGGTGGTCTTCTGCGTGTTGTCCCTCCGTGTAGACATATTGCACCGGCGGGTTCCGGCCATCCCGGGTATTGGCAGGCTGTTTGGCAAGCCGTGGCTTGAGTTCGTCGTGGCCCGGGAAGTCCAGGCCAAACTGGTGTCCGGCGCCTGAGAAGGCAAACAGGTACATGCTCAGGTATTCGGCCCGGGTCAGCAGGTGGGAGCTTTTGGCGCTGGAGCTGAATCCGTAGGGGCTTCGGGTTACCCAGTGCCGGTCATCCAGTTTCGACAGCCGGTGCAGGTCTTTGCCCGCCGGCAGGTTTTTCAGATCATCGGCCAGTCCAAGGTGTTTCTGCAGCTTGCCCAGATAATCCAGCAGCAAGGGTGACACATCGTCGGCGTAGATCTGGTCGCCGGTCAGAAACAGCTGGCTTGGCCGGCTCTCCTTGCGCAGATTCTCCGCCAGCAAACGGGCGCCCCGGGCGAGTTGGTCCGGCTTTTTGTCTTGCCCCGGGGAGTGAGGACGCCGGCAGGATGCCTGAATGAAATGCCGATGCTCCCGGGGCAGGTAAACACTGGGCAGCTTGTCCGTGCCAGGGCAAAGTGTCGCGAGCAGCTGGCTGTCTCCAAAGGGCTCGCCATCCAGTACTATTTCGTAGAAGAGCTCATTGGTTTGGTGATAAGGCTCGGCGTTGTCGAGGGGAAGGTCCGTCGACAGCATGCAGATATAGCAGTTATCGCCTGCTGGTATGAACTCGGCGTCGCAGTCTCTGGTAACTGGTGATGCTCTGGCATCATCCAGATAGGTATTCAGTTGAATGCTCTCGGGACGCTGGTCTAATACCAGCCATAGGTTGAGCATGGTGCGATTGGAGTGGCGTACGATAGGGCCGCAGACGATCATGGGAAACTCCTTTCCGGTATGTGAATCCTTTCGGGGGTAATGCCTGCTTTGTTGTTGTCATTAAAACGTGCAGTATATCTGATCAAATTAACCGCAGGGATCGCAAACGCAGTGTTTATGCCGCCTGTGATCGCATGTCCTTGCCTTGCTAACAAAGTTATCCACAGAAAGTGTGGGTAAACACACAAAGGAATGACCGTTTCATGACCGATAAACCTGCAAAAGCTGTTTCTGCTTCAGCTATTGAAAAGCATGTGTATAAAGTGTTCCCGAACGATATGAACTCCCACAATACGGTGTTCGGGGGCATGATCATGGCGAAGTGTGACCGCTTGGCACTGGTGGTCGCGGAGCGGCACTCGGCCCATGTCTGTGTGACGGCGGCGGTGGATTCCATTCATTTTCGCGCTCCCGCCAAAGGCAATGACACCTTGTTGTTCAATCTGTCGCTGAACCGTAGTTGGGGCTCCTCCATGGAGATCGGTGCGAAGGTGGAGGCCGAGAACAGCTATACCGGCGAGACTCGCCATATTTTGTCCGCCTTCTTTACCTTTGTGGCACTCGATGAACAGGGCAAGCCGGTGGATGTGCCCCAGGTAATCCCGGAAACCGAGGACCAGAAGCGCCGTTATGCCAAGGCACAGATACGCCGTGAAGGGCGTTTGCGCACCCGGGATGAACTGTCAAAGGCGAGTGGCTGAGGGCTATCGCATATTACCGCCAGTCGTGGTATACCAGCGCCCGTGATGACTAACTATTCTGGAACCGGATGTCATGCCTAAAGCAAGTGAAATCAAAAAGAATCAGGCGGTTGAATACGAAGGCCGCGTCTATTTCGTGAAGGATATCGAGCGCTCCGTGCCCCAGGGCCGTGCCGGAGGCAGCCTTTACCGGATGCGAATGTACGATGTGGTCACCAACCAGAAACTGGATGAGACCTTCAAGGACTCGGACATGCTCAATCTGGCGGATCTGGTGCGCCGGGAAGCGACCTTCTCCTACGCTGATGGTGATGAGTATGTGTTCATGGATACAGAAGACTTTACTCAGTACATGCTCAACCGCAGTGCCATTGAGGATGAGTTGCTGTTCATTACCGAGGACACCCAGGGGGTAATGGTGATTCTGGTCAGCGAAAACCCGGTGGCCATTGACCTGCCGCCGACGGTGGAACTGACCATTGAAGAAACCGATCCGTCCATCAAGGGTGGCTCGGCAACCGCCAGAACCAAACCCGCCCGCCTGACCACAGGCCTGGTGGTACAGGTTCCTGAGCACATTTCCACGGGTGACCGAATTCGCGTGAACGTGGAAGAGCGCAAATTCCTCAGCCGCGCCTGATGATATGGCAAGAGGTCAGCCGATTGAGCTGACCTCTTGTGCGCTGAGATGGCGGTAGCTGCCTGGCTCTAGCCCATCCACAGTCAGCCCGCCCATGCTTTCCCTGTGCAATGAGGTCACCCGGTTGCCCACGGCGTGAAACATGCGTTTTACCTGATGATAGCGGCCCTCGTAGATCGTCAGCCGTACTTCCCGCTCTCCTAATGGCTCCAGCGACGCGGGCGAGGTTCTGAGTTGTTCGTACTCGAACCAGATGCCTTCCCTGAACCGATCCTCTGTCTCCGGTGAGATGGCGTAAGCCGTGGTTACCCGGTATACCTTGGGGATTTTAACCGCCGGTTCGGTCAGCCGTCGGCTCCAGACTCCGTCACTGCTGAAAATCAATAGCCCGGTGCTTGCCCTGTCCAGTCGCCCTGCGATGTGCACATGCGGCCGAAGCGATGGGTCAATCAGTTCCATAACGGTGGGGTGCTGGTCATCGCGGGTGGCGCTCAGATAGCCCGATGGTTTGTTCAGCATCAGGTAATACGCAGGGGCCGCGCTCTGGATGATTCGCTGGTCAACGCACACTTCACGAAACCGCTGGATGTCCAGGTCCGGGTCATGGCAGCGCTCGCCATCAACCTGAACACGGCCGGCGGCGAGCAGGGTCTTGGCCTGTCGGCGGCTAATACCGTTCTGATTGGTGAGTATCCGTAAGAGTTTCATGTTGTGCCCGACAAAAAAGGAGCTCCGAAGAGCTCCTGGTGTGCTGTCTGATTTGCCATCAGTTATCGGCTGTGTCGCCCTCCCAGCGGGCAATCTTCTCACGGTCCTGATCGGACACGACGTCTGATTCCAGTGATGCCCGTTGCTCTGGTGCAACCAGGCCCTGGGCAGCCATATCCCCGGTTCTGCGCGCTTCCTGCTCCTGGCGGATATAGTCGAGCCGCTGTTCCCGGTCGGCCTGCTTTTCGTTCTTTATTTCGTCGTTGCGGCGACGGAACTGGTCTTCCAGGTCGCCAACCACGCTGTTGATGAATCCATCGCATGGCGACAGGGACAGCAGATACCTCGGCTGCTCCAGGTTTTGCTGGCCAGAGACTGCAAACGTTGAGCTGACCGCTTCAGTTGCCAGAGCGAAGTAGGTGGCGTCGAAACTGAATACATCCTGTTCACTGGACGCACTGTGACGGTCGGCGCCGCGGTAATGAGTTGCCCGCATCACCGTGCCTTCACAGTGCATATCGAACAGGTTGGACTTGAAGAAGATCTCGGCCCAGAACAGATGGCAGATTCTGGACAGTGTCCGGCCGAAGCCGAGCAATAGCAAGCTGGCAAGCAGGATGGCGGCGGTGGCACCCGCGGGGACGAACAGCAGGTTCAATGCCTGGTCGACATCGAGTCGGGTAGCGCGAAGCTGATCCAGAGCGTAAACATGGTCCATCACGCGATCGGCACCCAGCCAGAGCAGCAGGGCACCCGCCAACAGGAGTATCTGGCCAGCGATGGTTCCGCTTGCCCGGGCCCAGCGCAGGGATTTTGGCTCTTCGCGGTCTTCGACAACAGGCTGTATCTCGACCAGAAGGTCGCCGTTGAACTGCTCATTCTCCCGGTTGGCATCACCGGTGTCGTTGCTGTCCAGATATACCCGGTTCGGCAGCTCCTGCTGACGTTTTTGCATCAACACCAGGTCGCGCAGCGTCGTGAAAATCTGGCGTGGGTGCAGATCGAATCGCCAGCTGTTATTGAGTTCAGAGCTGCTGGTTGCGATGGGCACCATGCCAATGCGTGCTTTGATCAGAACCACCGCAATGGCCGCTGTCGCCAGAGCACAGACGATAGTCAGGGTCAGCAGGGACCCGGTACGGAAAACCGGTTCAAGCAGGGGCATCAGGCCGGCCAAATCCTGGCGGGCACTGACGTGCAGACTGTCCCAGAAGCCAAGCCAGCCCTGGGCAGTCAGGATGGGCACTGCGATGGCACCAATGATCACCAGCGCCAGTCCCTTGCTGGTGGTCTGGCTCAGGCTGGTCATGTTACTGCGGGACAGCGGGTTGCCGAGTTTGACCCACAACAGCCCCAGGTACACCAGCAATGACGCTTGCAGGATCAGTGAGATAACCGTGCTGCCAACATCCGCACCTTCGGTGCCTGAGAACACCATGGTGACCACCAGGCTTGCCACCAGAAAGGCGGCGATGGCCACGAAACTCTTGGTCAGTTTCATGGCCAGATTCTGAGCGACGTTGCGAATTGGCCAGGGCGTGACAATCAGGTTGGGAAAGACCGAGTGAACCGCCCGGGCGAACCAGCCGGTGGGCTCGATAAAGGTCGGGTTGCTCTTGCTCATGAGCATGTTGTGGAGCATTTTAGAGTTATACAGGGTCGGCTCGCGTTCGTTCACGGCTTCACGGGCAACGTTTTTGGCCAGTGAGGCCGGCGCGGCGCGGCCCACGAAGAAACGCATGACCTGGAACAGGCCTCCGCCCAGCGCCTTCAACCCGCCCATTACAAACAGGCCGCCGATCAACAGGTTAACCCAGGCCCTGGGTTTGTCGGTACCAAGCAGGGGTTGAATCTGAAACAGGAGATAGACGCCAATCGCCAGCAGAATTGCACCACGAATGGACCGGACCAGCCCTTCGAACCGGAATGGATTCCGGATGTTGAGTTTTTGAGCTCCGTACTCAAATGCCATGCTTTGTTCCTTTACATGAGTAAGAGAGGGTGTAGAGAGGCGCAGAGTTTAGCCTGAAAACTATGAACAATTACCGGCAATTACATAAAAAAATGTAAAACGGAGTAAGATTTTTCGTGGTCGGCAGGGCGGATTTTATAAGACCCGGATTTTTTTCATCAGCGCGGGCCATCCAACCGGCAGTTGTTCTTCCAATGCCTTGAGGACTGAGTCGGGTATCTGCCAGGGATCAAACGCCCGATTACAGCCATAGATAACCCAGTTGTTGGTTTTGCTTTTGAAGGTGAGCAGACACGGGAACTGGCGTTTCAGCTCGCGCAGCAGGTTACCGTCCGGCTCCGGCATGCGGTGATAGTTCAGAACGAGCCAGCCGTCAGGTTTGAGTGCCCGGGCACAGGCCTTGATGAACCGGCGTTGCGCTTGAAGGGGCGACATCCGGTCTGCGCTGTACAGATCCGTGACAATCATGGCGGTGCTGGCCCCCGGAAGCGTTTCCAGTGTATGCCAGGCATCGGCGACGGTGACATGAAGGCGCTCATGTTGCGGGAACGAGAACCAGTCCCGTGCGGTCTCGAACACCTTTTGACGCAACTCCACCACATGAACCTGACTGTCGGGTAACAGGCGGTGTATGCCGTGGGCGACGACGCCTGCACCCAAACCAAGCACAGTGATGTGGTCGGGCCTGGCGAAGGCAATGGGCAGCAGCATGGCACGGCTGTATTCGTGGACGGGAACATGGGGTGCCCGACGCAGAATTTTGCTTTGCTCAAACACGGAATCAAAACTGAGAATCCGGTGTTTGCGATCATCAATCACCAGAATATTGCCGTAGCGGTCGTTGGCGACATGCACGATATCGCCCTTGATATCGGGCCGTTTGATGATGGTGCCCATCAGTTGGCGGCGTAGCGCTGGTGCAGGATACCTACACGTTCCACGTAGGCTTTGGTTTCCGCGTAAGGCGGAATGCCCCTGTAGCGGCCAACGGCGCCGGGGCCGGCGTTATAGGCGGCGGTCGCCAGGCGAGTGTCGCCATTAAAGCGTTTGAGCATTTTGGCCAGATAGTCGACACCGCCGCGGATGTTTTCGCTGGCCTCCAGTGGGTCTTTTACGCCCAGTTCCCGTGCCGTCCCCGGCATCAGCTGCATCAGTCCCTGGGCACCGACCGGTGAGATGGCCTTGGGGTTGAACGCAGACTCGGCATGGATAACGGCTCGCACCAGGGCCGGGTCAACATTGAATTCAGCTGCCGCGGTCTGGATTTCACTGCGATAGGGGCTCAGGAACAATGGCGTTTTGTGCCAGTCGACGCTGGATTCCGGGTCACAGGCGTAGCAGTGGAAGCGGATAACATCGAAGTCGGCGTTGCCCGGGCGCTGGCTGCTGTAGGCCACGACACCGTGTTCGTCGGTGTAACGATACACGGTTTCACTCTTGGTGGAGGCTCGTGGCTGGCTTTTGCTTTTCACATTGGTGAATTCCACCCGTCCGTCCGGATGCACGATGCGTTTGATGCTGTCGGCATGGGCCGTAGCTGTCGCGAGAAGGAGTCCGGTGACAAGGGCAATGGTGACTCTGGTTGTCAGGGATGTACCGCTGAAATTCATCAAGAACCCGAAGCTTTGTTTCTGAATGACACACTACGTCTATTATCGCGGTAGATGGCCGTTCAAGTGTAGGAGTTTCGTGCGTTCATGATACTGATTGTTCATGGGGTCACAAATTGGCCGTTGTCTTCAGGCATCGCCGGCAATCGGTCCGGCTGGCGGCGGAAGTCGCTTGCCCGACCAGTTCTCCAGCAGCCGGCAGGCAACCAGGTCGCCGGTCACATTGATGGCGGTTCGGCACATATCCAGGATTCGGTCCACGCCCATGATCAAGGCAATGCCTGCGGCTGGTACACCCACCGATTGCAGTACCATTGCCAGAATGACAATGCCGACCCCCGGGGTAGCCGGCGATCCTATGGAGGCACCTACTGCCATGGCGACCACCAGGGCCATACTGCCAACACTGAGGTCGATGCCGTAGACCTGGGCCAGGAAAACGGTCGCGACGGCCTGATAAAGCGCAGTGCCATTCATGTTGATGGTGGCGCCCAGGGGGATTACAAACTGGGAAACCGACGGGCGCACCCCCAGTTTGTCCTCTGCGGTGCGGATAGACAGGGGCATGACAGCGGCGGAGCTGGAGGTCGAAAATGCCAGCAGCAAGACATCACGGGTATCCCTCAGGAACTGCAGTGGCCGTACACCTGCCAGCAGTTTGAGAATGACCAGATAAAACCCCATCAGGACGGCGAGGCCGAACAGCACCGTTGCCACATAAGAGGCCATGCCAATCATGGCACGAAAACCCAGGGTAGTCGTGAGTTGCGCCATCAGGCCAAACACGGCATAGGGCGCAAGGCGCATGGCCCAGCGAACCACGGTCATGCAGATTTGCTGCAGTGAATCGAGCAGGTCCAGCATCGGTTTGGCTTTGTCGCCCGACATACTGACCAGCGCAACGCCGATGATGATGGAGAAAATCACCACCTGCAGCATCTGCCCTTCCACCATGGCGTCCAGGGGGTTGCCGGGCAGAAGTCCAATCAGTGTCTGGGGGATGGTGTCCAGGCCGGGGATGTCGGCGGCCACCGGCGCGGCATCGGCTGGCGGTGTGGTCAGCCCGGTCATCAGATCCCCAGGGTTAACCAGGCCGCCCACCCAGAGCCCGATGGTGGCCGCAATGGCGGTTGTAATGACAAAAAACAGGGTAACCCGGGTACCCATTTTACGGAGTTGTTCCAGGTTGTCGCTGGCGGCCAGTCCTCGCACCACCGAGGCAATCACCAGTGGTATGACGATCATCTGTATAGTGGCGAGGAAGAGTTGCCCCGGAAACGCCAGCCAGTTGCCGATCAAGGTGCCTGTTTCCGGTTCGACCAGGCCGACCGAAGGGCCAAGCAGTGTGCCCACCACCAGACCAAGCCCCATGCCAATGAGCACTTTAAGCCAAAGCCTGCCTTTGACCAGTGTGGCCAGGTAGACGCTAAGATGGCGCAGCGAGCGAGGTGCATTGTCGGTGGTCTGAGCTGGTGTGTTATCCATGATCAACGTGTCCGTGTTGCCGTTTTTCTGTGCCGGTGACAGGCAGGGATCGGGCCTTTGAAGACAATAACCATAGGATAGTCAGGCAAACTATGCATCTGGATCAATTTCTTTGTGATTCCGCTTCGGTCCACGACTGTTTGGGCTAAACTGCAGAAAACGCTGACGATAAGGAGCTTTTATGCCGTTCTCTCCGAACCACCTTGCTGAGCTGAACCTGTTGCTGCAGTTTCCGTCCGCCTCTACTCAGGAGGGCATCAAGGTGCACGCTCACAGTGCGGCGCCGGAAACGCTGCGCGCGGCGGAATCCTTGTTTGCCAAGGGGCTGATAAGCCAGAAGGATGGTGGTTACCTGACGCCGCTTGGTTGCGAAGCGGTGGAGTTTACCCAGAAGCTTCAGACAATGCTCACCGCCCCATAGGGTGACTGTGGCTCTGTAATGGCAAGGCTGTACCTGTTCCCGGCCTGATTGGCCGGGTATAGTCGAGGCTCTTTTTCCAGCCTCTGCCAGGACTTATGCCACCGATCTATTACTCCTTTTTTGTGCCCGCCCTGTTTGTCTGGTTGTGGAGTACCGGGTTCATAGGCGCCAAGTATGGTCTGCCTTATGCGGAACCCTTTACCCTGCTGCTGATCCGTATGCTGCTGACGCTGGTGCCGTTGGCTGTTCTCGCCTTGGCCATGAAATCCCGTTGGCCGGGCTGGCGTGGGGCCGGGCATCTGGCGATTACCGGGTTGTTGGTGCAGGGAACCTATCTGGGCGGGGTGTTCTATGCCATCGATCAGGGCATGCCCTCGGGCCTGGTCTCACTGATTGTTGGTTTGCAACCGCTGGTAACAGCGCTGGCAGCCGTTCTGATTCTGCGGGAGTCGGTTGCTGGCAGGCAGTGGCTGGGGCTGGTCATGGGGCTGGCCGGAGTGGCGTTGGTGCTGGCGGAAAAGTTGGGCAGCGGTGCCAATGGCGGTAGTTTTTCACCGGTCACCATTCTCTGGGCAGGCTTGTCGTTGATCGGCATTTCCCTGGGTACGGTCTATCAGAAGCGCTTCGGAACCGGAGTGGACCTGATATCTGGCACCATGATTCAGTACACAGCGGCTGCAGCGTTCTTCGCGATTGGTGCCTTCACGTTGGAAACCCGGCACATCGAATGGACAGTGCAATTCAGTCTGGCGCTGGGATGGCTGGTGTTCGGGCTGTCGGTAAGTGCCATTCTGATTCTGATGTGGCTTATTCGTCGCGGTGCGGCTTCGCAGGTGGCCAGTCTGTTTTATCTGGTGCCACCGGTAACGGCACTGGAAGCTTTTATTCTGTTCAATGAGCGGTTGGGGCCGTTGGCCATTGCCGGGGGAGTGGTGGCGGTAGCCGGGGTGGCCCTCGTGGTTACTGGAGGGCCACGACCGTTAAATCGCTGATGCTATACCTTTGGCCCCTTACCGCGCAGGGCGTTAACGACCAGCGACACCACCAGAAGCACCAGAAAGACGAAAAACAGTATCTTCGCGAAGC